>Ga0210400_10005076_pt1 | contig 11238 bp, 8 predicted proteins | sample IncBWH26MmetaG_FD_155456 | JGI IMG/M metagenome (GOLD analysis project Ga0210400, IMG submission 155456) | Forest soil microbial communities from Barre Woods Harvard Forest LTER site, Petersham, Massachusetts, United States - Inc-BW-H-26-M | ecosystem: Environmental > Terrestrial > Soil >...
TGGGGCACGCTTTCCCTTCAAAAAAATTGGCCCTCGACCCCGCCGTATTTTGGAGACATTCGCTGGGGTGCGCCATGGTGTGCCGGAAATTCAGCGAGAAGTTAGCCGCCGCCGATAGTGAGAATGACAGCGAGAAGGCATACATGGCCGGCCTACTTCATGACATAGGCTTTATGGTGAACTGCCTGGCTTTTCCCAAAGAATTTGCCATAGCGATGGAGAGCGCTGCCCAGGAGGGAATCCCGCTAGGCGAAGCGGAACAAGCCACCATGGGCTTCACGCACTGCGAGACCGGTCGCGCTCTGGCTGAAAAATGGAAGCTGGCCGACGACATCATCGAAGTGATCGCGGATCATCATACCGTCGAACAAAGCCAGAAGGCGCAGCCCCTGGTGGCGTTGGTACACCTGAGCGACCTTCTCTGCCGCGTGCGTGGCCTGGGTTATGGCTACTATGAACGGCACAAAGTGGATCTGATCGCCGATCCGGCATGGGCCATTCTCCTGCAAGAACGCTCCGAGCTCGAAGGCGTGGACCTGGCGCGGTTCACCTTTGAGCTCGATGAAGCCGTCGAGGAAATCGAGATCCTGGTAGGAACGGTATTCGGGTCGGCGCCGGCGCAGGTCTGACATCGGTGCCAAAGCCGTCGCGCGCCCCACCGGGCAGCGGCGTGAATATGACCTGGGCCAGGTGCGGGCGACCTTCCCTCAGCTCTGGATCTGGAGGGAAATGACTATGGGCATGCTTTCAAACAACAGAGTGATTTGAAGGGTAGCGGAGTCCGCGTGACAGTGCATCCTATAATCTTTGCCCGTGATTACGGTTGGCGGAGACAGCATACATCCATCCGCCAGGCTGGTGATCTTGTTCTTGAAGTTGCCCGCAACCATATTGCAGACTTCGCCCAGCGCGTCCGGCATGTCCGCGCCGACCTTGTCTATTTCCACGCCGAGCATCTTGGACGCCATGAGCGCGGCCGCCTTCCCTGTGCAGCGGACGCTTAATACGCCGCACATTGCCCCCGCCAATCCCACCATGGCAGTAACTTCTGCGTCTGTCTCTTGCGCGGTTTCTGGCACCGCCAGTTGGCAGCCCAGCATGAGCTCGAAGACTTCCCTCGTTGCCATTTCAAGCAGCGGAATCCAGATTGCGTGGACACCCTCGGCGGCAAGCGAATCGTTGGCCGATGTCATAATTTCCCTTTCAGCACGGGGACAACATGTTCCTTCACCTGATCTGGCGTGAATGGCTTGCGAATGTAGCCGCGAGCGCCGCAGGAGAGGGCCTGCAACACATGAGACTCGCTGCCCTCGGTCGTAATCATGACCACAGGCACGTCTTTCGCGTTCGCGACTCCCGGAAGCTGTTTGATGAACTCCAGCCCGTCCATGACTGGCATATTGATGTCACAAAGGATCAGGTCAACCTGGTTTCCCGCCAGCACGCCTAACGCTTCAGCCCCATTTCCTGCCTCGAAAACTTTGCTGAGGTCAAGGCCAGCCTGGCGCAGCGAGCGTTCCACAATTTTCCGCATAACCGAGGAATCGTCCACGATAAGGGCACATATGCTCATTAGAAGGCAATCATTCTGCGCAAGGGAAATGCCTGTGGCTCCCTGTTACGCCCACTGCTCGGTACATCGGCCAGCGGGAGATGGGACTTTAGGTCAGCGGAACAGATCGAATTGGCGAGCTCCGCGTCTATGAAAGACGGCGCAGCCCGTCTACTGCTAGCGACTCCCGAAACGGAAGACGATGCCGGTGACGATTCGGAGATTGTTCTGAAACTGCATCGCCGCCGTGGAGTTGGCAAACGTGGTTCGCAGATAGTCAACGCCCACCCGGATAGCAAGCGGCCCCGCGACCGTGCGTTCCACTCCGCCCCCAAGTGCGTAGGAGAATCGAGTCACGGTTCCACCGAGGTAATAGGTTCCTTTGACAGGAACCGCGCTGTTCACCAAACTGACGCCGGCCAAAGTGTGCACGAAGATCCGAGTATTTCCAAAATCCACGGGATAGAACACGGGACCGATTAGAAAGCTCAGAACATTGCCGCTATGTCCGGTGCCGAGCACGTTGCCAGTTCGGACGTAGCTCGAATCCACCATCATTCCCCAGCGTGAGTTGAAGTCGACAAAACCGTCGGCATCCACTCCGCTAAGGCCGACCCGCTGTCGTGATGGCGTATCCAAAGCGAGATAGGTATACCCGGCGCTCGCCTCAAAGACCGGGCCCGTGGCCGCGGTCGGCGGTGGATAAACTACGTAACGTTGCGCGAGAAGCGACGCCACCAAGAAGAAAATGCAGACCGCGATTTTTCCCATGATTCTCATTCCTGCGGAGGCTCCTACAGACACACATGACCACCAGCAACAAACTTGATCCCACTACGTCCAGCATTCTTCTGGCCAAGCGCCTCGCCTTTCCTTCCGCCGTGAGTTCTCCAATTAATCTGAACAATCCAAAACCAACTGAAACCTGCAACGCTACCAGACACAACGAACACGCACCGGGCGCACGGCAATGAAGCGCCATATTGGGAACTGAGAAGAGCGCCCGGACCGTAATGGCCCAGAACCATTCAGCCATTCGTCGAAGGCTGGAACCTGCAACTGTCCCCGACAGGCAGCTCCCTGCAAGCGAAACGCGCCTGAATCCCGCTCTATCGAGAGCCAAACTTGGTGGTGTACCCCGTTCCGTCCGCTTGCTATCCTAGTAAGAAAGGTCCCCGGCAGGCTGCGAGTCGCGGAAGCGATCCCCTGGCACAAATCCCGAGTTTTTTCCGCAGCGTGCCGGGTGTCGGAACTGAAAGCTAAAACCAAGAGCCAAAAGCTAACATCAACCCCATGCAAATGGTGATCGACGTCTTCGCGCAAATTTTCGGTACCCTCTGGGCGCACAAACTGCGTTCGTTCCTCACCATGTTCGGCATTGCCTGGGGTGTCGGTTCCCTGCTCCTGTTGGTCGGCCTCGGCGAGGGCTTCAGATCCGGCAACCAGCGCGGCCTTTCGGAATACGGCGAAAACATAATGATGCTTTTTCCCGGCCGCGCTCCGGCCGTTCAGGGCAGCACGAACTCCGCCCGCCAGTACCGGCTCACCTACCAGGATTACCTCGACATTCGCAAAGAAGCTCCGCACATTCGGGCCATCACTCCCGTTCTTACAACCAACGATGTGCATGCCGTCAGCGAGTTCGCCAGTGCCAGTGGCCAACTCACAGGAGCCGAACCGCAGTACAACGGAATCCGCTTCCTGCCGCTGAAACTGGGACGCTGGCTGAACAACCTGGACGAGGCTCAAAAGCGGGACGTCGTCGTCCTCGGCGATGAGATGACGCGCAACCTTTTTCCGGGACGTCCCGCTGTCGGCTCGTTCATTCTTCTCAATGGTTATCGCTTCGAAGTCATCGGCATTCTGAAGCGCGTCGGGCGCGGCGACGACAACTCGACCAACACCCGCGCCTACATTCCGTTCCAGGTCATGCGCAGTGATTTCCCGGTCAAGGGTGAGGAGGCACACGACGCGATTTCATTTCTCAACTACCAACCCCGCGTCGCCGACGAACACCTGCTCGCGCAGGATGAGGCTCGCCGTATAATCGCCCGCAATCACCACTTCGATTATCACGATGAAGACGCATTCGAAGGCTGGGATACCGTCAAGCAAGCGCAAATGATGGGCACCATCTTCGATGCGATGAACAAATTCCTCGGTACCGTCGGCTTGGTCACGCTCGCTCTTGGCGCTATCGGCGTCATCAACATCATGCTCATCTCCGTCACTGAACGCACCCGCGAAATCGGACTGCGCAAGGCCTTGGGCGCCACCAACCGCAACATCATGCTGCAGTTCTTCGCCGAGGGCATTCTGCTCACTCTGGGCAGCGGACTCATCGGCATGGGTCTTATCGGCGGCTTTATGGCCTTGTTCCGCAATTACAATGGTCCCGGCGGCTTCGATCCGCCGCGGCTCGTCTTAAAGACCGCACTCCTCGCCATCGCGAGCCTTACTCTCGCGGGAGTGGCTGCTGGAGTCTATCCTGCGCGCAAGGCTGCCCGCCTGGAGCCGGTCGAAGCTTTGAGACAGGAATAATGAGGATTTTCAATTTGTAATTTGCAATTGTGGTTCGGAAACTTGAAATTGCAAATCACAAATTACAAATCACAAATTTTATGCTGCGCGACCTGCTCCAGGAATCCTACAACGCCATGCGCCACAACCGGCGGCGCACCGCGCTCACCATGCTCGGCATGGCTTGGGGGATCGCCACCGTCGTCATGCTTCTCGCCTATGGCGATGGCTTCGGCCGCGCTTGCGCTAACATCTTTGCCAACTTCGGAACCAAGCTCTTCATCGTGGTTCCCGGCCGCTCCTCCATGCAGTCCGGTGGCGAAAAGGCTGGCGCGCCCGTGCGCATTACATTGGACGATGTCGATCTGCTCACCACCAACATTCCGCAGATCACCCACATCACTCCCAGTTGCGGTAAGCAGGCGACCGTGCAGTACGACACCCGCTCTTTCACCATGGGCGTCAACGGCGAATACCCCAACACTTTCGCCATCCGCGCCCTGAGCCTCGACCAGGGACGCTTCTACAACCCCGAGGATCAGATGCAGCGCGCTCGCGTCGCCGTCATTGGTTCCGAAACCAAGGAAAAACTTTTCTCCGGACGCAACGCCGTCGGTGAATACATCCGCCTGGATGGAATTAGCTTTGAAGTCGTCGGAGTTCTTGCCTCCAAAATGCAGGCTGGCGACGATAATATCAATCGCGTCGTCTACGTCCCCTTCACCACCATGAGCGACCTTAAGGACACGCATTACCTCGACTCTGTCTGGTTCAACTACGAGACCAACGACTATCAACGGATCGAGCAATCCGTGCGCTACATCATGGCCGCGCAGCACAAGTTCAATCCCGCCGACCGCCGCGCTCTGTTTGTCTTTAATCTTATGGAGCAGGTTCACCAGTTCGAAATCATCACCATCGGCCTCAAGATCCTGCTCGCCTTCATCGGCACCCTCACTCTGGGAATCGGCGGCGTCGGCCTGATGAACATCATGCTCGTCTCCGTTACCCAACGCACCCGCGAAATCGGCGTCGAGAAGGCGCTCGGCGCACGCCGCCGCCACATCTTTCTCCAGTTTCTGGCTGAAGCACTCACCATTACCTTCGTCGGCGGCCTCCTTGGAATCATTCTCGCCTATGCCGTCGCCTTCTCCGTCGGCCGGCTCACGCTTTACAGCGCCATGGCCAAACACGCCGAAGCCGGCGACATCCGCCTCACCATCAACCCCATCACCCTGATCGTCTCCATTCTTATCCTAAGTGCCGTCGGACTGATCAGCGGCATGGTCCCGGCGATCCGCGCCTCCCGTCTCGATCCTATCGAAGCCCTCCGCTACGAATAGACGCGTGTCCGCACCACCCAAAACCCTAATCCGTTACTTTAGTGGGTAGGACATCGCCCTCCGCCGTTTGACGTTGCTCTTCGAGAGTCTTTACACTCAAGGCTGCGGCACATGGCGTCGCAGAGGAGCCACTTCCCTCCCGACTCTGCTGCCGCAGTCGTTTTGGAAAGGTAAATGTGAGCCCTGCTGAGATCAAAGATCGGACGAGCAACGACAGTACGAGCAACGATAGTACGAGCAATGATAGTAAGATCAAGGAAAGCACGACCCAGGAAAGAGGGACCCAGGAAAGCACAACCAAGCGCGAGATTCAAATTGAGATTCCGGTCGCGGACGTCAACCGGCAGACCGATTCGCTGATCCAGAAATATCAGAAGGTAGCGCGTATTCCTGGCTTCCGGCGCGGCCATGTTCCGGCGTCGATTATTCGCCAGCGGTTTTCGGAAGAGATCAAGACCGATATGGTCGAGGCGCTGATCCCGCGGTACTTCCGGCAAGAGGCCGAGAGGCTGGGCATCCATCCCGTATCGCAGCCGCGAGTGACGGACCTGCACCTGCACGATGGCGAACCGCTGCGCTTCAAAGCCGCCTTCGAGGTGCTGCCCGAGATCAAGCTGGAAGGCTACAAGGAGCTGCGCGCCGATAAGCCGGAGATCGCGGTTTCCGAATCTGATGTCGAGAACGCCCTTGCCGATCTCCGCGAGCGGCATGCCAGTTTCAATCCGGTCGAGGGCCGTGCCCTCGCCGATGGCGATTTTGCTCAGGTCTCGCTTGATGGCAATCCCAAGCCTGGCGAATCCGAATCCGAAACCAAGGCGGGAACAAAGCCCGGCGAAGGCCAGCCGGTTCACATGGATGAAGTGCTTGTCGAAATCGCGGGCAAAGACACAATGCCGGAATTCACCGAACACCTGCGCGGGGCGAGTGCAGGAGATGAGCGGACCTTCGACGTGAATTATCCGGAAGATACGCAGGACAAGCGCCTGGCGGGGAAGACATTCAGTTATTCGGTGAAGGTGCAGTCGATCAAACAGAAGAGTCTGCCGGAACTGAACGACGAGTTCGCGAAGCAACTGGGCGAATTCCAGACAATGGATGATGTCCGGAAGGCCATCCGCGCGCAAATGGAATCCGAGCGCAAGCACCAGGCACAACACGAGGCCAAGGAAAAGTTGGTGGGCGAACTGATCCAGCGCAACGATTTTGAAGTTCCTGATTCGTTGATCGAACAACAGATTGACATCCGGCTGGAACGTGGACTGCGCGCACTCGCGGCGCAGGGCCTGACCGCTGAGCAGATGAAGAAAATGGATTTGACTCGTCTGCGCGCAGGCCAACGCGAGCAGGCTATTCACGATGTAAAGGCTGCGCTGCTGCTCGAAAGAGTGGCGGAGGAAGAGAACGTGCAGGTCAGCGATGAAGAACTGAATCAGGAGCTGGAGTCGCTGGCAAGACAATCAAAACAGACATCCGAAGCAGTACGCGCTCGTTTGACACGGGATGGGGGCCTCGATAGAATCCGAACACGAATCCGCAACGAGAAGACCCTCGAATTTCTGTATCACCAGTCCGCGTAATGATAACGATGCGGACCATTTTGATCCTCCCCTGAGCCGACGAGAGCGACTTTAGGGCAGCAGTGTGGAAAGGGTGAACGTGAACACGCATTCCGGCTCTAATTCTGGCTCTAATTCTAAAGAGGCGCAAATGATGCTGGTACCGATGGTGATTGAGTCGACAGGCCGCGGCGAACGGGCCTATGACATTTATTCCCGGCTGCTCCGCGACAACATCATCTTTATTGGCACTCCGATTGACGACAATATCGCCAACCTCGTAATCGCCCAGATGCTGTTCCTGGCGCAGGAAGATCCGGAGAAAGACATCCAGCTCTACATCAATTCGCCGGGCGGATCGATCACGGCGGGCATGGCGATTTACGACACCATGCAGTACGTAAAGAATGACGTGACTACGATTTGTATCGGTCAGGCGGCTTCGATGGCGGCCCTGCTGCTTTCAGCCGGCGAAACCAAAAAACGCCTGGCGCTGCCGAATTCGCGCATCCTGATCCACCAGCCCTCGATGGGCGGGCTCTCCGGGCAGGCGACCGACATTGACATTCATGCCCGCGAAATTCTGCGTATGCGGGAGATTACTAATCAGTTACTGGCCAAGCACAGCGGCCAGAAGCTGGATAAAGTGGAGAAGGACGTAGAGCGCGACTTCATCATGAATTCGCAGCAGGCGAAGGAATACGGAATTATTGACGATATCATCTATAAGACCAGGTAGAGGGCAGCCTTAATATATGATCGGCAATTCGTTAAGCAATAATAATGTAGAGACGCGGCTTGCCGCGTCTCAGCCCGAAGCAAGGAAGCCAGCCGCGGCTAGGCCACCAGAAAAGGAGTAAGGCCGAGTGAAAACCAGATCGGGTTCGGAAGAGATGTTGCGCTGTTCGTTCTGCCACAAGTCGCAGGACGCGGTCGCGAAACTGATCTCGTCGCCAAGCGACTATCCCCGGGCATACATCTGTGACGAGTGCGTGGCGGTCTGCAACTCGATCCTCGAAGACGACCGCACCGCGACTCCTTCGGCTGCGGTCCCGAATCAGCTGCCGAAGCCGCAGGAAGTAAAAACGTTCCTCGACGAGTACGTTATCGGACAGGAGCAGACCAAGAAGAAGCTGGCCGTCGCCGTCTACAACCATTACAAGCGCATTTACATGAACCGCCAGCGCACTGGCGACGGCGTCGAACTGACCAAGTCGAATATTCTACTGATCGGGCCGACCGGAACCGGCAAGACACTGCTCGCGCAAACGCTGGCCCGCATGCTCGATGTGCCCTTCGCCATCGTGGACGCGACCACGCTGACGGAGGCCGGCTACGTCGGTGAGGACGTAGAGAACATCATTCTGAAACTTCTGCAGGCGGCCGAAGGTGACGTGAGCCGCACCCAGACCGGAATCATCTATATCGACGAAATTGACAAGATTGGGCGCAAGGACGAGAACCCCTCGATCACCCGCGACGTTTCGGGCGAAGGCGTTCAACAAGCGCTGCTCAAGATTCTGGAAGGCACGATTGCGAACGTTCCGCCGCAGGGCGGGCGCAAGCATCCGCACCAGGAATTCACGCCCGTCGATACTACGAACATCCTTTTCATTTGCGGCGGCGCCTTCGTCGGCCTGGAGAAGATTATCGGGCGGCGCATCGGCAAGAAGGCTCTGGGCTTCCGCATGGGCGAAGATACCGAGACCGAGGCGGGCGTAGCCGCGTTGCGAAACTTTGAACTCGTCTCCGAAGCGCAGCCCGAGGATCTGATCAAGTTCGGGCTGATCCCTGAGTTTGTCGGGCGCCTGCCGGTGATGGGAGTGCTCCAGCAACTGGACGAAGACGCGCTGGTGGAAATTCTGACGCGACCGAAAAACGCGATCGTGAAACAGTACCAGCGCCTGTTCGAGTTTGAGAACGTGCGGCTGAAGTTCAGCGACGACGCGAACCGGGCGATTGCCCGCCAGGCCATGGCGCGCAAAGTTGGCGCCCGGGGCTTGCGCATGATTCTGGAAGAACTCATGCTGGAATTGATGTATAGTCTGCCCAGCCAGAAGAAAGTTAAGGAATTTGAAGTGACCCGCGAGATGGTGGAAAAACGAAACGTCTCACTGGCCATGATCGAGAAAGCGGCAAGCTGACCGGTCGTTAGTCGTTAGTCGTTCGCTAATTGGAATGCGAGCGACCAACGACTAGCGACTAACGACCGAAAAACGACCAGAGACGGGAGACCGAGTTGTCGAACCCCAAGGAAAAGTTCGAGAGCAAGAAACTGCCGATGATGCCCATTCGGGACGTGGTCATCTTTCCGTACATGATGACTCCATTCGTGGTGGGCCGGGAGTCCAGCGTGCGCGCGCTCGAAGAAGCTCTGGCCAGCGATAAGAAGATTTTTCTTGCGACGCAGCACGACGCCAGCATCGACGAACCCAAGGCCGGAGACATCTTCCAGGTCGGCACCATCGTCAACATCGTGCAGAGCCTGAAGCTGCCCGACGGAAACATCAAGGTGCTGGTCGAAGGCATCGAGCGCGGCAAGATCCTTCAGGTCGTCGAAACCGAAGGCTACCTGCAGGCGACCGTCCGGGTCGCCCGTTATGCCACCGAAACGACCGCGCAGATTGAAGCCGGCATGCAGCGCGTGACCGGCATGTTCGAGCAATATGTAAAGCTTTGCCAGTCGCTGAACTACGAGACCATGATCGCGGCCGTGCGCATGGAAGATCCAGCGAAGCTGACCGACACCATCGCCGCCAACCTGCAACTCTCGATCGAAGAAAAGCAGGGCCTACTCGAAATCTTCGATCCTGCCGAGCGCTTGAACCGCATCGGTGATGTGCTCGATGTCGAAATCGAAAAGCTCAACATGGACCGCACCATCCAGTCGCGCGTCAAGCGCCAGATGGAGAAGGCCCAGAAAGAGTATTACCTCAACGAAAAGATCAAAGCGATTCAAAAAGAATTGGGTCGCGGCGAAAAGAGCGAATTCGACGAACTGAAGAAGAAGGTCGAATCCGCGGGCATGCCGAAGGAAGTTCGCGACAAGGCGATCCAGGAACTCAAAAAACTGGAAGCGATGCCGCCCATGTCGGCCGAGTCAACCGTCTCCCGCAACTATCTCGACTGGCTGCTGGCGGTGCCGTGGAAGAAGCGCTCGAAAGAAATCCGCAACATCACGCGCGCCGAAAAAACCCTGAACGAAGATCATTATGGCCTGGAGAAAATCAAGGAGCGCATCCTCGAATTTCTCGCCGTCCGTCAGTTGGTAAAAAATCCCAAAGGCTCGATTCTGTGTTTCGTCGGGCCTCCAGGCGTGGGCAAGACTTCTCTCGGGATGTCGATCGCCAAAGCGACCGGCCGCAAATTCGTGCGGATGTCGCTAGGCGGCGTGCGCGATGAGGCGGAAATCCGCGGCCATCGCCGCACCTACATCGGCGCCCTGCCCGGCCAGATCATCCAGATGATGAAAAAGGCCGGCACCAAGAATCCTGTATTCATGCTGGACGAAGTCGACAAAATGTCGATGGACTTCCGCGGCGATCCCTCGGCGGCGCTGCTCGAAGTGCTCGATCCCGAACAGAACTTCATGTTCGTCGACCATTACCTCGACGTCGAATACGACCTCTCCCAAGTCTTCTTCGTAGCCACGGCGAACGTGATGCACACCATTCCGCCCGCCCTGCAGGATCGCATGGAAGTGCTGCGCCTGCACGGCTACACGGAGCCGGAAAAGGTCGAGATCGCGAAACAGTTCCTGGTAAAGAAACAGATGTTGCAGGCGGGCTTGACGGAGAAGAACGTGCGATTCTCCGACGACGCGATCCAGCAGATTATTCGCGCCTATACTCGCGAAGCCGGGGTGCGAAACCTGGAGCGGGAAATTGGCAACATCTGCCGTAAAGTTGCGCGCAAGGTGGTGAAAGAAGGCGCGGACTTCTCGGTTTCGATCCAGGCGGGAAAAATCGGTGACTACCTCGGCGTTATAAAGTTCCGTGACACTCTGGCCCACGAGAAGAGCGAAGTCGGCCTGGTGACGGGCCTCGCGTGGACTGAGGTGGGAGGCTCCATCCTGAGCACTGAGGCCTCGGCAGTGGATGGCAAAGGCAAGCTCACGTTGACCGGCCAACTGGGCGACGTGATGCAGGAATCGGCGCAGGCTGCCATGTCCTACATTCGTTCGCGGGCGGCGCGACTCGGACTACCCCGCGACTTCTACCGCACCCTGGATATTCACGTGCACGTTCCCGAGGGAGCAATTCCGAAA
>Ga0210400_10005077_pt1 | contig 11237 bp, 9 predicted proteins | sample IncBWH26MmetaG_FD_155456 | JGI IMG/M metagenome (GOLD analysis project Ga0210400, IMG submission 155456) | Forest soil microbial communities from Barre Woods Harvard Forest LTER site, Petersham, Massachusetts, United States - Inc-BW-H-26-M | ecosystem: Environmental > Terrestrial > Soil >...
TGTTGTTGGTGCCTGCCTGGGTGAGCGCTGGGTGCCCTACCTTTGCGTTTTTTTTTGCGACGGTGAGCGCTGCCTACGTCACAAATTCCAAGAAGTATGTGTCACCTGCCCGTGCCCTCAGAGCTTGGTCCGTCGTGGGCAATGCCAGAGAGAACAACCGGCCCGCGATCCGGGAATTCCGCCACCAGAGAGAGCTTGCCTCCCATGGCGTTGACGGTCTTGCGCAACGTGGATAGCAAGAGATCACTGCGCTTTTCTAAGCGCGAGACGCTGTCCTGGGTGATCAAGAGGGTCTTGGCGATGCGGGCCTGCGTGAGTTTGCGCGCGTGCCGTAGTTCGCGCAAAGTCATCTCCTCGGCGATCAACTGAGCGGCGCGGGCCTCAACCTTTTTGCGTTGCGAAGGCCTCAGTTTCTTGATTATGTCGTTCACGTTCGTGGGCATGAATCATCTCCTCGTTTTCTTCAGCCAGATCAGGTGGACGTCGAAACGCGCGTCCGCCTTGCGGATTAACTCCCGGTAGAATCGCTTCTCGCTGACGCCTGATTTATCGCCCGCGACGAAGTAGAATGGCAGTGCGCCTCGGATCGAAAGCGAAGGCGACCCTCCACTCGCCATCGGCAGCACTGAACCGCAATTCCTTCATGTTTGCGTGGCGTGAACCCTTCAGCGTATCCACACGGGGCCGTCCCATTTGCGGTCCGAATTGCTGGAGCAGCCGGGCCAACGCCAGAATCTCCGTCTGAACGCCTTCCTGTAACGCGGAGAACTCCGGCTTGAATTGGTCGCTAATCTCGACAATCCAACTCACTACTCAAGTATGACATTAAATACATATGATGTCAACACCATAACTTTATGGACGCGCGGCACACTTGGGAATAACAACTTCGGCCAAATGGTCGGAGACGCCGATTCCGGTGGCGGTCCAATCTTCTCTCATGCGGTTTTGTGGCAGAACGGTGGAGTCGATATCCAAGGATTTGGGAGTTCTGCCAGGGGATAATTCCAGCCTGGCCTTCGCTATTAACGATGCCGGCGACGTGGTCGGCTACTCCAGCCTTAGCAGCGCGCGTGCAATTCTGTGGACGAAGGATCGCGGCATGCTGGATTTGAACACCCTCATTCCGCCGAACAGCGGTTGGACGCTGATCCAGGCCACATTCATCAGCAGCAACGGAAAAATCAGCGGTTTCGGCACCCATAACGGCCAGACGCGCGCATTTCTGTTAACGCCAAGAGTTGACTGAATCAACCGTCTATTCACCGGCTTGGCGCTTGTGCCCCGCGGTCGCCTGCTCATAAGCATGAGCCAGCCGCAGTACCAAATCCTCCCGCCAGTGTGCCCCCGCAATCTGCATCCCAATAGGCAGTCCTCTCTTAGTAAAGCCAGAAGGCACCGAAACCGCGGGCAGTCCCCACACATTAAACGGCCGCGTGTTGCGCAGCAAAATAAGCTCCGCCGGACGCAACGCTGCGGGATCCTTTTTCAAATCTGCAATGGCTGGCGCAGGGATAGGCATGGTGGGAGTGACCAGCAAATCCACATCAGCGAAGAAGTCATGAGCGCGTCGCCGCTCGCGGTCCAGTTCGCGCCGCCGCTGAATGTATTCCGCGGCTGAAATATTTTCGCCCGAGCGAATACGCCGCAGAGTCTCCGGTTGATACAGCTCGGGGGTCCGCGCAACATTTTCTGCGTGATAGGCATAGGACTCTGCCGCCTGGACCGTTCGATCGGCGGGCACGTCGATTCGAACGTCGCGCATTTCCGCTACCAGCGTTGCGATTACGGCAAGAGCTGCATCCATCGCCGCCTGCACTTCACTGTCAAGCTCGTCGTAAAAATGCGCACGCGGAATTCCAACCCGTAAGCTCTTCGTACCGTCCCGCAGCGCCGAAACGTAATCGGAGACAGGAACATTCGCACTGCAAGCGTCGACCGAGTCATAGCCGGAAATCGCCTGAAGCACAACCGCCGCATCGCCAACCGTCGCGGCCAGCGGCCCCACATGATCCAGCGACCACGATAGCGGAATCACGCCACGCGCGGACACTCGCCCATAAGTCGGCTTGATTCCGACGCAGCCGCAAAGTGCTGCCGGCTCGCGAATCGAGCCAGCCGTATCGGTTCCGATGGCCGCATAGCAAAGCCCAGCCGCAACCGCGGCGGCCGATCCTCCGGACGATCCTCCCGCAATGTGTGCCGCGTTCCACGGATTGTGAACGTCGCCGAAGAAGCTCACGAGCGAACTTCCGCCATAAGCGAACTCGTGCAGATTATTCTTGCCAAGAATCACGGCGCCAGCCTGCCGCAAACGTTGTACAACCTCGGCATCTTCAGTCGGCACTCGCTTCTGGTAAAGCGCGCTGGCAGCCGTTGTACGCGTGCCCGCAGTGTCGATCAAGTCTTTAAGCGCAATCGGAATCCCATGCAGCGGACCGCGCCACTCTCCACGACCGATTTCAATTTCCGCCGCCCGCGCCTCCGCCAGCGCCGATTCTGCGGTCACGGTAATAAATGCATTCAGCGTGGGATTGAGTTTTTCAATGCGAACCAAACAAGCACGCGCCAGCTCCAGCGGAGAAATTTCTCTCCGCCGCAGGCGCGGCGCGAGGTCAACGATGGTTTCCAAGTTTGACATCTCGTTATGGTTTTCATTGTATTTGGTCTACCCCGTGAAACCCTGTGACCCCTGTGGTTAAAGGTCTTGATCTTTGAAAAAAGCAACCCCCGGCAAAGGCCTATAATCAAAAGTCGTTCGTTCGGACCCGGAGGCAAGAAATGGCGGAAATGACGATTGCGCCAGTCGCGACCCACGGTTTCTTTATCGATGGCCGCTGGATGGAAGACGGCGACGTGGTCGAGGTCCGGTCGCCATTCGACGGCACCGTAGTGGGACGCGTGACCCAGGCACGCCGTGAACATGCCGATGCCGCCATTGCCGCCTCCGTCAAGGCGTTCGGCACCACGCGCCGCCTTCCCGCCTTCGAGCGCCAGCGCGTGCTGCGCCGCGTGGCGCAATCAATCCTCGAACGCCGAGAGGAATTTGCCCGCACCATTGTTCAGGAGGCTGGCAAGCCCATCAAAATGGCGCGCACCGAAGTCGACCGCGCCGTCTTTATCTTCAACGTCGCCGCCGAAGAGGCCACACGCATTTACGGCGAATATCTCCCGCTGGACTGGCAGGAATTCACCGCGGGACGCTGGGGCATCGTAAAACGCTATCCCCTGGGGCCAATCGCAGGCATCACGCCGTTTAATTTTCCGTTGCATCTGGTCTCGCATAAAGTGGCGCCCGCCATCGCCGCCGGTTGCTCAATGGTCTTGAAGCCCGCGCCCCAAACTCCCCTCTCCTCCCTGCTTCTGGCGGAGTGCATTCAGCAAGCTGGCTGGCCTGATGGAGGCTTCAACGTCCTGCCGCTTTCAAATGAAGACGCCAGCCTTCTCGTCACGGACGAGCGCATCAAGCTGATCAGCTTCACTGGCAGCGTCCCCGTGGGTTGGGACATCAAGCGCCGCGCCGGGAAAAAGAAAGTCGCTCTGGAACTCGGCGGCAACGCCGGCGCCATCGTGCACAGCGACGCCGACCTTTCCTATGCCGCCGACCGCTGCGTTACCGGAGGCTTCGCCTACGCAGGCCAGACCTGCATCTCCGTGCAGCGTATTCTGGTTGAACAATCTGTCTACGGAAAATTTACCGACCTGCTGGTCGAAGGCGTCAAGCAGCTCAAGACGGGCGACCCCATGGAGGAATCCACCGACCTCGGCCCGCTGATCCGCGAAGGTGACGCCATCCGCGTCGTCACTTGGATTGAAGAGGCAGTTCGCTCCGGCGCTCGCCTGCTATGCGGAGGTGGACGCAAAGGCTCGGTTGTTGACCCCACCGTGCTCACCGGCACCAAGCCCGATATGAAAGTGAACTGCCAGGAAATCTTCGGCCCGGTCGTGACCATCGAGCCTTACCAGAATTTCGATGAAGCCCTGCGCCGAATCAATAACTCGAACTACGGCCTGCAGGCAGGATTGTTCACCCGCGATGTGAAACTGCTTTTCCAGGCGTACGACGAACTCGAAGTCGGTGCTCTGATCGCGGGCGATATTCCTTCGTTCCGCATCGACCAGATGCCTTATGGCGGCATCAAGGATTCCGGTCTGGGCCGCGAGGGCTTGCGCTATGCCATCGAGGAAATGACGGAGCCGAAATTGCTAGTGATGAATGTACGGTAGCGGACAAAGTCGATTGGAAAATGCCTGAAATCGCGACCTCTTTTTCACCGAGATTCAATTTGAGACGTTAGCCGAAAATTCTCCCCACAACACGCGACAACCGCGCACGAAATATTTATAATCTCCAGTTCTCTTGAAATGTCGCGAAGAATTCTGTGGGTTTTCTTTCGCGTCGCAAGCATAAAGTCTCCATGCATCCGGGTCTCATTTGTATTTTCTAACGCTAGTACGTAAGCATGCCGCAGATTTTTCATCGTAGTGCGAACACCCTCTCCCGGGCCACAATTTTTGGCGCGGTCTTCGTGATTGCCGCGCTCGGCTGGGTCGGCTACGAGGTTCAAGGCTCGCCTTACGTCACCTATGCCGGAGTGCGCAAGCCGCAGCCCGTGCCCTTCAGCCATCAGCATCACGTTGCCGGACTCGGCATCGACTGCCGCTATTGCCATACTTCGGTTGAAACGTCGAGCTTCGCCGGCATTCCTCCCACCAAGACTTGCATGAACTGCCACTCGCAGATCTGGACCAACGCCGAGCTACTGGAGCCCGTCCGCGCCAGCTACCGCTCCGGCCAGTCGCTGCAGTGGACGCGGGTGAACCAGCTTCCTGACTTCGTCTTTTTCAATCACAGCATTCATGTAAATAAAGGTGTAGGCTGCAACACCTGCCACGGCCCCGTCGACCGGATGCCGCTCATGTATCAGCAGGAATCGTTGCAGATGGAGTGGTGTCTGGGCTGCCATCGCGCCCCGCAGAATAATCTTCGGCCGCGCGACCAGGTTTTCAATATGCGCTACCAGCCGCCCACCAGTGCGCATCCGGTTGTATTGGATGGGCAGACTTACACGGAACAAGTCGATCTGGGAACGGCGCTGGTGAAGAAATACGACGTCCGTAGCGTGAAAGACATTACAAGTTGCAACACGTGTCATCGATGAATGAACATGCGAACTTGTCATCCTGAGCGGAGAAATTGCTTCGCGAAGCGAAGCAATTTCGGAGTCGAAGGATCCCTAGCGGCGCATCAGCTTCAGGGTGGTAGGGATCCTTCGACTGCGCGAGACTTCGCTTCGCGAACTCTCGCTCCGCTCAGGATGACAAGCTTTAAAAGTGTGATCCGGAACCAATGAAGATCGAACAACAAGACGGCGGCGGGTCCAGGCGCGAAGACGTTTGCCCCAGCAAAAATGGAAAACTCGATCTCGACGCCCTCCGCGCGCAAATCAACGAGGCGAATAATAACGAGCAAACCGGCCCGGAATACTGGCGCAGCCTCGAAGAGCTAGCCGGCAGTCCCGCGTTCCAGGACGCCCTGCACCGCGAATTCCCCAAAGGCGCTTCCGAGTGGGTCGATTCCGTTTCCCGCCGCGGATTCCTCAGAGTGATGGGAGCGTCCATGGCGCTGGCCGGCATGACCGGATGCGTCCGTCTGCCGCTCGAACCCATCGTCCCTTATGTGCGTCAGCCGGAAGAAGTAATCCCCGGCCGCCCGCAGTTCTATGCTACCGCGATGACGCTTGGCGGATACGCCAATCCGATTCTGGTCGAGAGCCACATGGGCCGCCCGACAAAGATTGAAGGAAATGACAAACATCCGGCGTCGCTCGGCGGCACCGACATTTTTGCGCAAGCGTCGATGCTCGGCCTGTACGATCCCGACCGCTCGCAGAGCGTGATGTCGATGGGCGACCAGCGCTCCTGGCAGTCGTTCCTCACCGCGCTGCACGGCCCGCTCAGCGCACAGAAGGCGCTGCAAGGCGCGGGCATCCGCATTCTTACGCCGACCATTTCTTCGCCCACGCTCGCCGATCAACTGCGGAACTTCCTGAAGATTTATCCGCAGGCCAAGTGGCACGTGTACGAGCCCATCAATCGCGACAACGTGCTCGAAGGCGCGAAGCTGGCCTTCGGCCAGCCGGTCGAGACGCGCTACGATTTTGAAAAGGCCGACGTAATCGTCTCGCTCGACGCCGATTTCCTGTATGCGGGTTTTCCCGGCAACGTCCGCTACATCCGCGACTTCGCCAAGCGCCGCAATCCTGATGGCAACATGAACCGGCTGTATGTGGTTGAGAGCGGGATGTCGAGCACGGGGGCCAAGGCCGATCACCGGATAGCGAGCAATGCGACTGGCGTTCCGTTTGTTGCGCGGGCGTTCCTCAATCCCCCCACGGACTCAGCCGCCCGAGAGTCCTTGCAAGACGTTTTGACGATCGCGGAGGACCTCAGGAACCATCGCGGTGCGAGCGTTGTGATCGCGGGCGACCACCTGCCCGCGGAAGCGCACGGGCTTGCGCATCTTCTCAATGAATCTCTCGGCAATGTTGGCAAGACAGTTTTCTATACCGATCCAGTCGATGCGAATCCTGGCAATCAAGGCGAGTCGATCAAGGACCTGGGCGCCGACATACAGGCAGGTAAAGTTGACCTGCTGGTCATTCTCGGCGGCAATCCCGCCTACGATGCGCCTGCCGATCTAAACTTCGCCGAGCTCCTCAAGAGCAACAAAGTCCCGCTCCGGGTTCACCACGGCCTGTATCAGAACGAAACCGCCGAACTGTGCCAGTGGCACGTGAATGCGACGCATGAGCTCGAATCGTGGGGTGACGCTCGTGCCTACGATGGAACGGTCAGCATTATCCAGCCATTAATTGCGCCACTGTACAACGGCAAGAGTCCGCTGGAACTCGTTGCGCTTCTTTCCGGCCAAGCGGACGCGACTGGCTACGATCTGACACGTGGCTACTGGCAGACGCACAACACCGGCGCCGATTTCGAGCTATTCTGGCGCAAGTCGCTGCATGATGGGTGGATTGAAGGGACGGCATTCTCCCCAAAAAAGCTTTCTAATCACCTCAACGCCCAAGGCTATCCATTTGGCCTGCCTATAAATAAGGGCGAGATCGAGCTCAACATCCGCCGCGACCCCACCATCTACGACGGACAATTCTCCAACAACGGCTGGCTCCAGGAATTGCCCAAGCCGATGACCAAGCTCACCTGGGACAACGCCGTGCTCATCGGCCCCAAGATGGCGGAGCGGCTGCAAATCAAGGTGGAAGATGTTGTCGAGCTGGAACTGAATGGCAAAAAAGTCAGCGGCCCGGTCTGGATTCAAGCCGGCCATCCCGACAACTCCGTCACGGTCACGCTCGGCTACGGACGCAAACGCGCCGGACGCGTTGGAACCGCACAGGGATTCGACGCCTACGCGTTGCGCACCACGGCCGCGCCGTGGATCGCCACCGGCCTACAAATTCGCAAGACCGGAGAAATTTACAAGCTGGCTTCCACGCAGGGCTACCAGAGCATGGACACGCCCGATGGCGGCCATCGTCCGCTGGTTCGCGAAACCACGCTTGAGGAATACCGCAAGGAGCCGAACTTTGCGCAGGAAGAAGAGCCCGCGCCTGGACTGACGCTTTACAAACCGTATCCGTACAAAGAAGAAGACTACGCGTGGGGCATGGCGATTGATTTGAACTCCTGCGTGGGTTGTAACAACTGCATGCTGGCCTGCCAGTCGGAGAACAACATCGCCGTCGTCGGCAAAGAGCAGGCCGTCATTGGCCGCCACATGCACTGGATTCGCGTCGACGCCTACTACCAGGGCGACCGCGACAATCCCAAAGCATTTTTCCAGCCCGTCCCCTGCATGCAATGTGAGAACGCGCCCTGCGAAGTGGTTTGCCCGGTGGGCGCGACAAACCACTCCAGCGAAGGCCTGAACGACATGGTCTACAACCGATGCGTGGGCACGCGCTATTGCTCGAACAACTGTCCGTATAAAGTGCGGCGCTTCAACTTTCTGCTGTTTCAGGACTGGGAGACGCCGCAGTACAAGATGATGCGCAATCCCGACGTCAGCGTGCGCAGCCGCGGCGTGATGGAGAAGTGTACCTACTGCGTGCAACGCATTAACGAGCACAAGATCGATGCCGAAACCGCGTCGGTGCGCGAAGGGAAAGCAGTCAAGGTGGGAGACGAGTTGCAAACGGCCTGCCAGCAGTCGTGTCCGGCGGGCGCGATTGTCTTCGGCAATTTGAACGACCCGGAGAGCAAGGTTTCGAAGTTGAAGGCGCAGTCGCGGAATTACAGTTTGCTGGGAGAGTTGAATACGCGTCCGCGGACGACGTATTTGGCGGAAGTGAGCAACCCGAATCCCGAGTTGAAGGGATGAAACCCTTAAACACGGGGGACACGGGGTCTCACAGGGTAGTGCAACGGTATTCGGGTCGGAGGTTTGGGAAGGGCACGACTTCAGTCGTGCCGCAGGAGTGAGGGGGAAGTCGGGCTTTAGCCCTGAGGGAAGCTAGCGAAGGCAATGGACGAGCAATACAAAATGACGGTGAACGCGCAGGAGACTCCGGTGATCGAGCCCGGCTACACCTTTGGCACGGTCACGGAAAAAATCAGCGCCATCGTGCTGACCCGTCCCGCCTCGAACGGATGGTTCGTGGGCTTCGGCGTCGCGTTCCTGATGACGATGATGATGCTCTACGCCATCGGCTTCCTGTTCCTGAAAGGCATTGGCATCTGGGGCGTCACCATTCCCATCGGTTGGGGCTTCGCCATCGTCAACTTCGTGTGGTGGATCGGAATTGGCCACGCCGGAACTCTTATTTCTGCCATCCTTCTATTGCTGCGCCAGTCGTGGCGCAATTCCATCAACCGCTTTGCCGAAGCCATGACGCTGTTTGCCGTGGCCTGCGCCGGAATTTTTCCCGCCATTCACGTCGGCCGTCCCTGGCTCGCCTACTGGCTGTTTCCCTATCCCAACACCATGAGAGTGTGGCCGCAATTTCGCAGCCCGCTCATGTGGGACGTCTTCGCCGTTTCTACCTACGCCACCATTTCAGCCATGTTCTGGTTTATCGGCCTGATTCCGGACATGGCGACGCTGCGCGATCGCGCCACCCATCCCGCCGCCAGAATAATTTATGGCGCGCTCTCCATGGGTTGGCGCGGATCAGCGCGCCACTGGCATCGCTACGAAACCGCCTATCTGCTTCTCGCCGGACTCGCGACCCCCCTCGTGCTCTCCGTTCACACAGTCGTGAGTTTTGACTTTGCTGTCGGCATCGTCCCCGGCTGGCACACGACCATCTTCCCGCCCTATTTTGTGGCTGGCGCGATCTATTCGGGATTCGCGATGGTCTTGATGCTGGCCATCCCCATCCGCAAGATTTACGGCCTTGAAGATTTCATCACCGAACTCCATTTGCAGAACGCCGCGAAAGTCATGCTCGCCACCGGATTGATCGTGGCCTACGGCTATGGCATCGAGGCATTCATGGGTTGGTATAGCGGCGACCGCTATGACGCCTTCACCCTGTGGAACCGCCTGCACGGGCCTTACGCCATTCCTTACTGGTCCCTTTTGATCTGTAATATTTTTATTCCCCAAGTGCTGTGGATGCGCAAACTGCGCACCAGTCCGGTGGCGCTATTCCTGATCTCCGGCGTGATCCTGGTCGGCATGTGGCTGGAGCGTTTCATCATCGTCGTCGTCAGCCTGCACCGCGATTTCCTCACCTCGAGTTGGGGAATGTACTATCCCACGCGCTGGGATTGGATGACTTACATCGGCACCATCGGCATGTTCCTGGCGGCAATTTTCCTCTTCGTGCGCCTGCTGCCCATGATCTCGATCTTTGAAATGCGCACCCTCCTGCCGGAAGCGGAGGTCAAGGAATGAAGCGCGAATCTACGTACGGCATCATGGCGGAGTTCACTTCGGCTCAGGCTCTGGTCGACGCCGCCAAACTCACCCATCAGGCCGGTTACCAGAAAATCGACGCTTATAGTCCCTTCCCCATCGAAGGCCTGGCGGAAGAAATCGGATTTCATTACAACGAAGTGCCTTTGGTGGTGCTGATCGGTGGCATCATCGGCGGCCTCACCGGCTACCTGATGCAGTACTGGATGTCGGCAGTGGACTACCCGTTGAATATCGGCGGCAAGCCTTATCATTCCTGGCCTGCATTCATCGTGATCACTTTCGAGATGACGATTCTGTTCGCGGGGATTTCTGCCGTGTTCGGCATGCTCGCGCTGAATGGATTGCCCATGCCGTACCATCCAGTGTTCAACGTTCCGCGTTTCTCGTCGGCGTCGAAAGACCGCTTCTTCCTGATCGTCTTCTCCTCGGATCCCAAATTTAATCCCGCAAGCACAAGGCAATTTCTTGAAGGCCTCGCCCCGCGTTCCATCTCGGAGGTGCCCAGCTAAAATGCTCCGCCTCCGCCAAATTTCGGCCCCCTCGTCGGATAATGGGTGCCCCATCCTTGCGCGTGTATTCTCTGGATGGCGAACCTCACAGCGTTTTACGCGCAAGGGTGGGATCCCCCGGACGCATAGCCTTTGGGATTCTCCTCTCCGCGCTCTATTCCGAATTCCAGTTGCTCTCGCGCTGCCGGCAATCCTGCTGCTCTCCGCCTGCCGCATCGACATGCATGTGCAGCCACGCGTGAACCCGCTGGCCAGGAGCGATTTCTTCCCCGACCAACGCGGCGCGCGTCCGCTGGTCGAAGGTACGGTCGCCCGCGGGCAGTTACACGAAGACACCTATTTCTACACCGGCAAAAACGGCAACACTCCCGGCGACTACATGCCGTTCACGGTGACCAAAGAAGTTCTCGAACGTGGCCGCGAACGCTTCAACATTTATTGCGCTCCCTGCCACTCGCGGATTGGCGATGGCAACGGATTCATCCCCTCCCGCGGATTCGCACTCAAGCCGCCGACTTTCCACAAACCACGCTGGCAAAAAGCTCCACTGGGCGAGTTCTATGACGTGATCACCAACGGCTCTGGAATCATGCCAGACTACGCGTCGCAGATTGCGCCGCAGGATCGTTGGAACATCGTCGCCTATATTCGCGCGTTGCAGTTGAGCCAGAACGCCACCAAAGCGGACGTTCCCGTCGGACAGAACGTGCCCTCCGAGGCGCCTCAGTTCCGCGGAGAGCCGGGGTCGGGCGCAACCCTGCCGGTGATCGCGCCTGAAGAGG
>Ga0210400_10005078_pt1 | contig 11236 bp, 8 predicted proteins | sample IncBWH26MmetaG_FD_155456 | JGI IMG/M metagenome (GOLD analysis project Ga0210400, IMG submission 155456) | Forest soil microbial communities from Barre Woods Harvard Forest LTER site, Petersham, Massachusetts, United States - Inc-BW-H-26-M | ecosystem: Environmental > Terrestrial > Soil >...
GATGGTGGGCTCGTCTTCGGTGAGCGCCAGCTTGAAACGCATGTATGAGTTCATGTGGCTGTCGGGGACGTGATGGGCCACCTGGCGCGCCGTCCAGCCGCCATCACGATAGGGCGTATCCAGTTGCTGGTCGGAGAGTCCGCGCAGGGCGGCACGCAGCCGGGCGGGAGTCTGCTCGATGTCGGCCAGGTATTGCTGCTTCTGTTCCGCCGTAATCGGGGCAGTGTAGGAGAACTTTCCAATCGGATAGCGCGGGTCAGACATGAGGCTTTCCTCCGGAAGGGTAGATGAGTAGAAGAGTAGATGATTCAGGGTGAAATGTGGGCAGAAAAAACGACGACCGACCAGCGACTATCTCACCATGGCGAGGATGCGGACAGCGGTCTCGCCAGGTTTCTTGTTTCTTGCCGGGGCGACAATGACGAGCGAGCCGGTCGCAGGCAGCGAGGTAAAGCGTGCGGTTTTTTCGACGACGTAGCTTCCGTGGAGAGCGAGTTGGCGCGCCAGGGTGCGGTCGGAGGTCAGGTTCACTGGTGTTTCGACGGCAAAGCCGATAGTGTAGCGAGCCTCCATGAGGAACTGCGCCGCGTCGCTGGCGATGGGAAACGGCGCGGTTGACAGATCGTTGGTTGACAGATCGTTGGCCGTCAGAACATCGTGTGCGCCGGCGCGGCGGATGGCGACGACGGCTCCTTGCGGAATGATGCCGTGGCGCGATTCCCACGCGGCGATGTCGTCGAGAGAAATCCGCGGGCTGCCATGCTGCTCTGCGTTCAAATCCATCACTACCAGCGGAGCCACGAGGCGCTCAGCTGGAATCTGGCCAGCGGCCCAAGTTCCGGGAATCAGCGTACCGGGAGCAATGATGCGAGTTCTGGATTCTGCGGCATGCGGAGCCATCGCGTTTTGCGCGTCGGTCAGATCCACCACGTGCGAATAGCGATCTTGCTGCCTGGAACCGGGTCGCCGGTCGGCGAACAGCAGAATGGCGAGCACGAGCGCGTAAGCGATGATGAAACTGCGAATCCGCATTCAATTCCTTAGCTGGAAGTATGTAAGACGTAAGTCCTGTCTCTATTGTTGCCGCAAAGGGCGCCAAGTTCAATCCACAGTTGGACATGACCGGCCGATTGGGCGGCCAAAGCCTACTCTGGAAACAATCCACTTATTGCAGCGGTAAACCGCTGCGCCACCCAAAATCTAGCGCAACATCGATCTTTTTCTGCAGCATGCTGAGGCCCTTGCCCCCGACTCCACAGGAGCTACCAGCATTCGAGTAGAAAACTTTCGTTTCCGTTGCAATATTTCGGGCAACACGGGCCGCGGGTTAGAATACAGGTAACGTTTCCAGTAGCTTTCCATGACCATCGCAGTCGCCGATGTTCGAGTCAGGCTGGGGCGCCTGTGACTGCTGGCAGGAACTGAGGATTGATGTTCGGCCGCGAAGAAAAAGTTTCCGCCCTCCGGCTCACCGCCGTGCAGTACATCGTACTGTTTATCTTCCTGCTTCTGGCATACGGGTTGTGGCGGTTACAGGTGATGCGGAGCGACGAGTACGCGTTGCTGGCGGAGAAGAATCGCGTGCGCAACGTGCCGATTCTGGCGCCGCGGGGCAAAATCCTGGATCGTGAAGGCCGGATCATTGTCGACAACTATCCCTCGTTTTCCGCGCTCCTGCTGCGCGATTCCACGCGAGATCTGAATGCGGACGCGGAAGCAATCGCCAAGGGACTGCATTTGAATGCCGACGAAGTGCGGCTGCGCATCCGGCGTTTCTCGTCGATGCCGCAGTATCAGCCGATCTTCCTGAAGGAGGACATCACACCCGACGAGCTGGCATTCATCGAGGCGCACAAGAACGAGTTCCCGGAACTTGAAACCATCATGGCGCACCGGCGGCTGTATCCGCGCAATGGTTTCATGGCACACCTCGTCGGCTACGTCGGCGAAGTTACCGAGGACATGCTCAATCAGCCGCAGTTCGAGCTCTATACTCCCGGCGATGTGGTCGGCGTGAGCGGAGTTGAGAAGCAATACAACAGCATCCTGATGGGCAAGAATGGATCGCGGCGCGCGATCGTGAATAGTCGCGGCAGGGAAGTGAGCCGTCTCGATGAGACTCCTGCCGAGCCGGGCAAGCAGCTGAAGCTGACGCTGGACCTGGACTTGCAGATCGCGGCGGAACAGGCAATCGAAGGGAAGAATGGCGCAATCGTGGCGATGGATCCGCACACAGGTGAAATCCTGGCCATGGTGAGCCGGCCAACTTTCGATCCTAATGATTTTGCGGTGAAGATTTCACGGGACGAATGGAACAAGCTGATCAACGATCCCGACAAGCCGCTGTTGAACAAAGCGATTCAGGCCCAGCTCGCGCCGGGCTCGACGTTCAAGATCATTATGGCGACGGCGGGGTGGCAGGAAGGGATTGCCCAGACCCTCAACGTGCATTGCAATGGCGGCGCCACGTTCTATGGCCGGCACTTCGGATGCTGGGTGAAGACTGGTCACGGCGCGGTGGAGTTGACGAAAGCTATCTACCAGTCCTGCGATGTTTTCTTCTACACGCTGGCGGAAAAACTCGGCATCGATCGGATCGCAAAATACGCGACCGCCTTTGGATTGGGGCAGAAGACTGGTATCGATCTGCCTAACGAAGCGAGCGGCGTGATGCCGTCGGAAGAATGGAAGATCCGCAATTTTAAGCAGAAGTGGTTTGCCGGGGAAACGATTTCGGTGGGCATCGGCCAGGGCGCGGTGGCCATCACTCCAGTGCAATTGATGCGCGCCATCGGCGCCATCTCGATGGATGGGCGCATGGTGGTGCCGCACGTGATCAATCCTACGAACCTGCCGCCGGGATATGTCGAGACTACGCACTATGCGGAAGTAAAAGAGATTCCGATTGACCCAACGGGATGGAACACCATCACCGATGCGATGGGCCGGGTACTGTTGCCGGAAGGCACGGCTCCTTCAGCGCACATTCCGGGTATGGATATTGCCGGCAAGACCGGGTCGGCACAAATTGTTTCGCTCGCCCTGCGGGCGAAGCACCAGAACAATACCGACTTTGCTCAGAACGGGTGGTTTGTGGGATTCACGCCGCGGCGCAACCCAGACATCATTGTGTGTGTGCTGTTCGAAGGCGGCGAGCACGGGAAACTGGCGGCTCGGTTGGCGACCCAGGTGATTAAGGCTTACGTCGATAAGCAGCGGCGTCAGCCTACCAAGATGGCAGCCTCGGGCAAGGTGGAAGTGGGCAGCATGTGGACCGATTCCGGCGCGGACGGGACGAATGGTGACAGCGCGAGCATGAATGAAGAGCGCTTGCAGGGTGGCCGCTTCCTGATTGAAGTTGCGCGCAAGAAAGCTCCTCTGGCAGTTGCCGCACCCGGCATGCGCTGACTTTCGCTGACGGCAGACCGAAGCGCGTCTCCCGGGACAACAGATGAGGTCGAAACAAAAAACATGACACGAGCAATCGGCTCCGGGTCCGAGAAGGCGCTCTCCCAGGCCATCAAGGATCGTCGAGCTACGCCTAGTTTCTCGTCCGATCCGGTGCCGGAGAGCGACCTCAAGAAGATTCTTGAGGCGGGGATCTCCGCTCCCAGCGCCTACAATCTTCAGCCGTGGCGATTTGTGGTGGTGCGCGAGGCTGAGCAGCGCGCGCGATTGCGTCAGGCGGCGATGAACCAGCCCAAGGTGGAAGAGGCTCCGGTGGTCATCGTGGCCTGCGCCGATCTGGAAGGCTGGCGCAATGGCGATCTCGACGAGATCATCCGTCTTGCGCAGCAACACGGCTACGGCGATGAGGCTCGCCATGCCAGCATGCGGAAGAACATTGCCAATTTCTTTTCTGCTCCCGGCAATGCCGGTGGATTGGCGCCTGATTTCGCAGTGTGGGCCAACCGGCAGACAATGATCGCATTCACCACCATGATGTGGATGGCCGAGGTGCTGGGCTACGATACCGCGCCCATGGAGGGCTTTCACGAAGATCAGGTCAAAGCGGCCCTGGGCATTCCCGCTCGCGTTCGGGTTGTCGCGCTGCTTGCTATCGGACGTGTCAAGGGAGACGACAAGCGATTCGCCGGACGCTTCGCCATGGAGCGCACGGTATTTGCCGAGAAGTGGGGGAATCCGATGCCGTAGCTAGTGGCGGCACGCGGAACAGTATCCACCAACTTCGAGCCGCGCCACAATGATATGGAAGCGACAATCCCGCTGTAGTTGCTTCTTCAGGGATTCGAAAGTCTTGCTGACAAATTCAGTGATTTTCCCGCATCTTAAGCACGCCATGTGAATATGGTCGCGGCCGAGTTTGCGTTCGTAGTAATGGCCCTCTCCGTTCAGATGCATCAGGTCGAGTTCATCGATCAGTCCCTGGCGCTTGAGCAAGTCGAGCGTCCGGTAGACAGTGCTGCGATCAACGGACGCGTCCACGGTCCGCGCCTTGCGCAAAATCTGGCTGGCATCAAGATGTTTGGTGGCGGTCTCGATCACGCTCAGAATCGCGCGGCGCGGAGCAGTTAGACGGATTCCGCGTCCGGCCAGTTGCGACTGCAACCGGCCGGGAATCTCAGTTTGTGGAAACGGCATTTGTAATCTCCCCTCTCTCGTGTCGCAACTGATCGCAAAGCGCCTGCGACGAAATCTTTGAGCGCGCGTTGACAGTAAGTCAAGCGCACTCTACGCTGAGATTGTAGCGCTGTTGCAACTGAGTCGCAACAAAGAGTGTTTTCCCATCGAGAAGCTGATGAGAGCGCAGCCAATTTCGACATCGATCCGGCGGATAGTTCCCGGGTCGATTTCTATTGCTCTGATTTTATTTTTGCTGTTTTGCCCTTCATCTCTGCTGCGGGCGCAGGAGAGCCCGTACGTCGTGACCTACGACCATTACCTTGAAGATCCCGGCGATCTCGAGATGGAATATTTCTCAACCTTTGGGACGCAGCGTGGCGGCAACGACTTTCACGCCTTCTGGGCGGAGTTTGAATACGGCGCCACGGCCTGGTGGACGACTGCGCTTTATGTGGACGGCCAGACGACCTTCAACGACAGCACCGTATTTACGGGGTTTCGGCTGGAAAACCGCTTTCGCCTGCTGCAGCGCGAACACCTCGTCAATCCGGTGTTCTATGTCGAATACGGGCAAATCAGCGGCGCCGACAAGATTCTGAAGGAGATCGAGGGACACGACGGAGAGGCCAGTTTCGCCGATTCCAACGCCACCTTGCAAAGAGAGCACAAACACGAACTGGAGCTCAAGCTTCTGCTTTCCAGCAGCTTCAAAGGCTGGAATGTCGCAGTGAATCCTATTGTCACCAAGAACCTGTTGCCGACCGAGCCCTGGGAATTTGCTTACGCAATCGGCACGAGTCGTCCGCTCGCGCTTAAGGCGTCACCCAATCGCTGCAATTTTTGCCGTGAGAAGTTTGTTGCCGGAGTGGAGATGTATGGAGGGCTGGGCAACACGCGGAGTGCTGGTCTGCGTGACACGTCGCATTACCTCGCACCTGCGGTTGCGTGGAATCTTGCGCCGGAGTGGACTCTGCGTCTTTCGAGCGGCTTCGGCCTGAACCACAACAGCCACCGGCTTTTGTTACGCTGGGGCGTGTCGCATGAGTTTTCCGGGTTTGGCGAAACGGTCCGGCGATGGTTCGGTGGCCGGCCATGAAACCCGGCTGCGCTTCATTTCGGGGATGCCACAGCGCCCGCCGCTCGCGAGCCCTGCTAAGCTCATTCTTGCGTGAATTCGCCCTGCGTGGATCAGAAATACGACGTCATCATTCTCGGAGCGGGCGCTGCTGGCCTGATGTGTGCCATTGAAGCCGGGAAGCGGGGCCGGCGTGTCCTGGTGCTGGAACGCGCGGATCGCATTGGCAAAAAAATTTTGATCTCCGGCGGCGGCCGCTGCAATTTTACGAATCTTCATACCGGTCCGGAGAATTTTCTTTCGGCCAATCGGCACTTCGCCAAGTCGGCGCTGGCCCGCTATACTCCGGCCGACTTCGTGCGCCTTGTCGAAAAGCACCGCATTCCATATCACGAGAAAAAGCTTGGCCAGTTGTTCTGCGATCGAGCGGCGAGCGACATCACGTCGATGCTCGAGCAGGAATGCCGCGACGCTGGAGTAGAAATCCGGGTCAACACGAAACTGGACGAGGTGCGTAAGAACGAGGGGCTGAAAAACGGCCAGTTCACTGTGCAAGCCGAGGACGCCCGCTTCGGTGCGTCCCGGGTTGTGGTTGCCGCGGGGGGCTTGTCGATCGCGAAAATTGGCGCTACTTCGTTTGGTTACGATCTGGCGCGGCAATTCGGGCTGAAGATCGAGCCTCCGCGCGCTGCTTTGGTTCCTCTCGCTTTCAGCGAAGGGGACCGCGCGCGCTGGTGCGATCTGGCAGGGGTCTCGACCGAGGTGATTGCTTCCACGTGCGGAACGACACAGACGTTTCGCGAAAACATGCTTTTCACTCATCGCGGCATCAGCGGTCCCGCGATTCTCCAGATCTCTTCTTACTGGGACGGCAAGGAACCTATTTACCTCAACCTTGCGCCAGAGCGCAGTCTCATTGCCGATTTGCAAGGGCGTGGCCACCGCGATGAGGCGAGTTGGAAATTGCTGCTGAGAGAAATCCTGCCTCGGCGCTTTGCCGATCGTTGGCTCGAAATTTATCCGCTAAACGGAAACTCCGATCGCGCCTTCGATGACGCCGAACGGCAACTGCATGCGTGGGAAGTCAAACCGGAAGGAACCGAGGGTTACGGCAAAGCGGAAGTCACCGCGGGCGGCGTCGATACCGGCGAACTCTCCGCCAGGACCATGGAATCAAAGAAAGTGCCTGGTCTTTTTTTCATCGGTGAAGTGGTCGACGTCGCCGGGCAGCTCGGCGGCTTCAACTTCCAGTGGGCATGGGCGTCCGGATTTTGCGCCGGACAGGCGATGTGAAGTCTTACCCTGTGATCTGAGTGGCGCGAAAGACCTATCCATTCCGGCGCTGCGAGCAAATCCATAGGTCCTTCGCTTCGCTCAGGATGGCACCTTTATCAGGACTGCGGCTAAATCTCCGCGCCTTCCTGCATGAAGGGCATGCGGGAGAGAATTTCGGCGGCCTGCTCCAGGTGCTTCAAATCTTCGTTGGTGAAGTCAGCGCCCGCGAGCGAAGCGTCCAGCCCCTTGCGCGAAATTTGCACGACTCCCATCACGTTTCTTTCGGAGGACGTCACGGGAACGGACATGATTTTCTGAATTGGCATTTGTTCCTGGCTTCGGTCTTCTGCTTCGGCTCCCAGCTTGACTGCTTCAAACAGGCTGACATGTTTTACGCGCATGAAAGTATTCGAAAGAAGAGGAGTGCGAGTCGCCGCCGTGCGCGCCGCAACCGCCGATCCGGTCAGGGGCAGAACGCCCGCGGCGCGGAGCTCGGGCGGAAAGATAAATCGCAGACTGCCCTTGTCCAACCTGAGCAGTGCCACTTCGCTGCGGCGCACATTCAGGATCTGGGCCAGCTTCAGGCAAACTCTGTCTGAACTCGGAGACTCCGAAAGCATGCTCTCCAAGTCCCTAACGCCGGCCTTGGCGGCTTTCGCTCCAGAGCCTTGATTGCCCGTCGATGACATAGTTGTGGCCTTTGGGCCGTACGCATCTATCCTGCGGGCATCAGGAAGTTTTTCACAAGTTACCACGGTACTTTACAGGCTCGGACAACCGTCGCTGGCTTGTGAAAAGAGAGTTCTTTTATAGGTTCTTTTTATCCTAAGGAACGATTTTTTCGTTGTCTTTTACCGCGCACTTCCACAGGCGTTCGCGTTATATTTAGATAACCCCTTCGTCGCAAATGGCCGGATAGCGGCTATCGGGGTGGGGTATATGTCGCTCGTTCATTATGTAAAACCATTTCTGGAACTGGGAATGTGTAAGGAGTACCGCATGGCTCGCAAAACAACCGAAAACGCTACGACCGTTCGAGCGAAGAAAACCGGAGTCGCCGCTCCGGCTTCCGCTGCGCAAGGTGCGCTCGAGACTCGGAAGGACGGGAAACCGTCCAACGTTGTACCGATTAGTCTCGTCCCGATCAATCTGGAAGAAGAGATTCGCCGCCGCGCCTACGAACTTTACCTGGAGCGCAGAGCGACAGCGGGCGGCGAGACCGGCAATGGCGATGAGAGTCAGGATTGGCTGAGTGCAGAGCGCGAGATCCGTTCGCGCCACAGTAGTCAGGAACGCCACACGGCGTAGCTCCCGGCGAGATCCTCCTGGATTTACCGAGTGCTCCGCCCTGCCTACTGGCTCTCCGCCGGACGCGAAACGACCGGCGGTCGAGCCTGGGTCGGAGCTTTGGTAAAAAGACTCGCAAGCCACAGTCGCAGGCGATCGATGTAGATATAAACCACCGGAGTGGTGAATAGCGTCAACATCTGGCTCACAATGAGCCCGCCCACGATGGTGATGCCGAGCGGACGCCGCAGCTCCGATCCCGTGCCGGTGCCCAAGGCCAAAGGCAATCCGCCTAGAAGCGCCGCCATGGTCGTCATCATGATCGGGCGAAAACGTAACAGGCATGCCTCGCGAATCGCCTCTGTCGGGGACTTGCCATGTTCGCGCTCGGTGTAGAGCGCGAAGTCAATCATCAGAATGGCGTTCTTCTTGACGATGCCGATCAGCAGAACGATGCCTATCGTCCCGATCACATTCAGCTCATTCTTCGAGATCAGCAAAGCGAGCAGCGCGCCAACGCCGGCGGAAGGAAGGGTGGACAGGATCGTGAACGGGTGCGCGAAGCTCTCATAAAGAATGCCCAGCACGATGTAAACGGTCAGCACCGCAAGCATGACAAGGAGCAATTGGTTCGATAACGCGTCCTGAAACGCGGCGGCTGTACCTTGGAAACTTCCATGAATGGTGGACGGAAAACCGATGCTGCGCTCGGCGTTATCAATCACCTTGGTGGCATCGCCGAGGGCAATTCCCGGGGCCAGATTGAAAGAGAGCGTCACCGACGGATACTGTCCCTGGTGGTTGACCCCAAGCGAAGTGTTCGATGGGCCGAAGTGCGCGAGGGACGCGAGCGGCACCGCCGTGCCGTTATTCGCGCGCACATAGATACTCTGGAGAGCGTCGGGGCTGTTGGCAAACTCCGGAGCGACTTCCATGACCACGTGATACTGGTTCAAAGACCGGTACATGATCGAGACCTGGCGCTGGCCAAAGGCATCGTAGAGAGCGCTATCAATAGCAGATGCGGAGACTCCAAGGCGTGCGGCTGTGTCGCGATCAATCACAACGCTGGCTTGCAGTCCCTTATCTTGCTGGTCGGTGTTAACATCACGCAACTGCGGCAGAGAACGAAGCTTCTGAAGCAGACGGGGCGCCCAGTTGTTCATCTCCGCTAGATCCTCTCCCTGCAATGTGTATTGGAATTGAGCCTGACCCATGCGCCCGCCAATGGTCAGATCCTGCGCGGACTGCATGTATAGGGTCGCACCCGGGACCACCGCCAATTTCGATCGCAGACGCCCAATCACTTGATCCGCGGTCATCTTGCGTTCCGCAAGCGGCTTGAGCGTGATGAACATGCGTCCGGTGTTGTACGTCGTATTGCCGCCGGCGAAGCCCACGATCGTGTTCACCGCAGGATCCTTCATTACAATGTTCACGAACTGGGTCATCTTCCCCTTCATGGCCGAGAAGGAAATGTCCTGCGCAGCCTGTACCGATCCGCTGATCCGGCCCGTATCCTGCTGCGGGAAGAAACCCTTCGGAACCAGCATGTAGAGATACACGCTGAGACAGGCAGTCGCGATCGTCACGAGAAGGGTCAACGGCTGATGACGTAAGACAAAATCGAGGCCTCGTTTGTATCCGCCCAGTAGGCGGTCAAAGGCCCATTCGCTGGCGCGATAGACGCGCCCATGCTTTTTCTCACCCTCAGGCCGCAGAAACTTGGCGCACATCATGGGTGTCAAGGTCAGTGAAATCGCCAGTGACACGCAGATGGCGATGCTGAGCACGACGGCAAATTCGCGGAACAGCCGCCCGACGATACCGCCCATCAGCAAAATAGGAATGAAAACGGCCACCAGCGAGGTGCTCATCGAGAGCACGGTGAATCCAATTTCACGGGCTCCGCGAAACGCCGCCTGCACCGGGGTCATCCCCTGCTCGATGAAGCGCGTGATGTTCTCGAGCACCACGATCGCATCGTCCACCACGAAGCCGGTCGAGATCGCCAGCGCCATCAGCGACAAGTTGTCCAGACTGTAGCCCAGCAGATACATCACTCCAAAAGTGCCTATCAGAGAGAGTGGCACCGCTATGCTGGGAATCAAGGTTGCTCGAAACGTACGCAGGAAAGCGAAGACCACCAGGATCACGAGTATGACCGAGATGATGAGCGTTAACTCGATATCGCGCACCGAGGCTCGCACCGTGGTTGTCCGGTCGAGCACCACACTCAGTGTGATGGCGGGAGAGATCGAAGCCTGCAACTGGGGCAGCGCCGCGTACACGCGATCGACGGTTGCGATAATGTTCGCGCCCGGCTGGCGCGAAATGACCATCACGACTCCGGGCTTGCCATTCGCCAGTCCAACGACATGAATATCTTCGACCGCGTCCTGCACATCGGCGACATCGGTCAGCCGAACCGGTGCGCCGTTCTTGTAAGCGACGATCAGGTTGCGATATTGGTCGGAGAGGAAAATCTGGTCGTTGTCGTGAATGGCCCAGGCATTCGCTGCGTCGCTGAATTCGCCCTTGGGAGTGTTGGCGTTCGCCTGGTTAAGTGCGGTGCGGACCGAGTCGAGGCCCACGCCCAGCTTGTTCAGCAGCATGGGATTGACTTCGGCGCGCACAGCCGGTTTTGCGCCGCCGCCGACAAAGACTTGCCCCACGCCATCCACCTGCGCCAGTTTCTGCGCGAGGATCGAATCCGCTGCGTCGTAAATCTTAGGCAGCGGAATAGTCTCGGAGGTGAGCGCCAGGATCATGATGGGCGCATCCGCCGGGTTGACCTTGCGATATGTTGGATTGCCGGGAAGGTAGGAAGGCAGTTGGCTGCGCGCCGCATTGATGGCCGCTTGCACGTCGCGCGCGGCGCCATCGATATTTCGGCTGAGGTCAAACTGGAGAACGATGTTGGTGGAACCCAGCTGACTGGTCGAGGTCATCTGGTTTATGCCGGCGATGCGTCCGAACTGGCGCTCCAGCGGAGTCGCCACCGCTGACGCCATC
>Ga0210400_10005079_pt1 | contig 11232 bp, 10 predicted proteins | sample IncBWH26MmetaG_FD_155456 | JGI IMG/M metagenome (GOLD analysis project Ga0210400, IMG submission 155456) | Forest soil microbial communities from Barre Woods Harvard Forest LTER site, Petersham, Massachusetts, United States - Inc-BW-H-26-M | ecosystem: Environmental > Terrestrial > Soil >...
TGTTCCGTTGCTAGGAATTCTTCCGCACTACGGACTACGGTTGCCTGCAGGCCGGCTCGATTTGCTTCTTCTTCAAGTTCAAACGCATCCCGCTTCCGGGTGACTTCACTTATGGCCTGGTGATTATCGGCGCAGCCAAGGAAAGCAAGAGCCCGGGTCTTGGCCTTTGGGTAGATATTCAGCAACTGCATCCAACGCCCGTCTCGAGTCGGATACATGTGCGAGGGCATGAATGGATTGGTTGGGTCGTTTGGAGTCGAGGGAGCGAAACCATTGAGCAGCTCCCATTTTTGGTCATAAAAAGGACAGAGCCTGTGCGGGGCCTGACGCAGGTCGAGTGAAAGGTCTTGGCACCGTCCGGTCCTATATCGCCAAAGGTCGGCAATTGCGACCGCCTTAGCCATCAAGGCCACACCAGCCATCGTCGCGAGGGGCCACGGGCTCTTGAGAATCGGATCCTTACCCTCAAAAGTAATAGAGCCTCCAGATGCGGACGGTTCGAGCCCCACGGAAGTCAGTATCTCTGCCAGATTTCTGTGGGGATCGAGAGCGTTGTCCGACGTGATCGGAGACGCCAGTGCGCCATGGATCCTCTTAGTCATGCTTTCTGCAGTTTGGCCGTCATTCATGATCGAGTCCTCTCTAGATAACCGCCTGCCTTCGGTTCTCGAAGTTCCTCTCAAGGAAGTTGATTGGCCGCCGCTTTCATCTGGAGAAGCTTGATCAGAATCTCGTCGCGCTGCTTGACGGTTACATCAAATGCGTAGGGCTTCAAATATTCCTTCGTTTCATTGACAGCCTTCTTGTTCAGTTCTTCGGTCAGGTGGACCGGCTTGAGATCCGTCCACCAGCTTTCCATCGGAGGACCAAGATGCTCCAGCAAATGAGCCAGCCCGCCTGCGCCACCCGCGATCTCAAGGTTCAAAAACGGACCCAGAAGTCCCCAACGCAATCCTGGCCCGTACGATATGGCTGTGTCGATATCGGCGACGGTCGCTATTCCCTGTTCGACTAGCCAGAGTGCTTCCTGCCAAAGTGCTGCCTGCAGCCGATTCGTGACGTGTCCTTTGATTTCGCGCCGAATGTGGATGGGCTTTTTCCCGACGCTTGCGTAGAAGGCAATTGCTTGTTTGACCGCGTCATCCGATGTCAGTTTTCCGCCGAGCACTTCAACCAAAGGAATGAGGTGCGGTGGGCTGAAAGGGTGACCAAGCAACACGCGCTCAGGGTGTTTTGCAGCATCCTGGATCGAGGTGATTAGAATCCCGGATGAACTCGTGGCGATGATGGCGTGGTCCGGCACCGCCGCGTCAATGTTGGCGATGAGTTCACGCTTAATATCCAGACGCTCGGGTCCGTTCTCTTGGACAAAATCTACGCCGGCCAAAATCTTCTTCAGATCTTTGTCGAATTTGAGGCGGTCAGGCGTCGCGTTTTTCGAAACGCCGAGCTCTTGAAGCGTAGGCCAATAGTCCGCAACGAGCTTTCGCAACTTCCCCTCGGCTCCCTCTGCAGGATCTGTTGCCCGCACGTCAAATCCGCGGGCGAGGAAAAATGCCGCCCAACTTGCTCCGATCACTCCGGTTCCAACGATTCCAACACTTTTTACATTCATGTTCTTTGGCTCCTTGTTTGTTTGTCCAAGTCGTCGATTAATGCTGTTCTGCGCGTTCCCAAATCAGGTCCGCAGTTACAAGCGCGCCTCCGGACGGGAATGGAGCTGCTGCGCTTAGATGAAGGGTGTTGCCGTCGATCTTGACTACACGAGGCTGCGTCTGCCCAATCCAGCCTGGAAAGAGCGAGACATCCATCGAGTGGGTGAGGGTCCGTTTTGCTTCATCGACATGAAAGGGGCCGGAATAGGCGATGTAGCCGCTGCCTTCTTCCGCATATTCGTCCGGAGTACCCTTGAACCAATCGCCGGACGCAAATTTGCGTCTTCCCGGCTTCATAAGCTGCGCCGACATGTAGCCGTCAGGTGTATACATAATGATTCCTTGGGCCTTTTCGCCCATTGGGAATCGCTTCGCTGAGCCATCGACTGGCGACTCCACGTAGGAAATCAGCTTCCACGCACCAATCAGCTGTTCTCTCAAGCCCTTCTTGCTCACGGTAGGTTCCTCCTGCCGCAATCCTCTTCCGACGAAGTGCTTTCGGTCTTGAGGAAATGTTTTATTTTTGTGTATTCCGACCTCAATCCTCGAGAGGGTCTTCAAGCCCTGAGAGATCACGTGCAATATCGTCATGGACTAGTCTCTTGAACTCTGGCCCATCCTATGTATAAGATGACCAGTCGTCTTACGACCAAGGCCAATGATCAAACGTGGCGTTCCTCCGAACCATGTCGGCGGCGTCCGATCCCCTGCGGCGCCACCCGCCCCTTCTGTTTCGTTTTTTCAATTGACGGAACTCTCCCGGTCGAAGGTACCTGCCATATGGAAGAGCGGGAGTGATTTCAGCATCACAAGGCTTCAGAGTTTCTTCGTGCTGAATAAGCGGATCATGAAGGCGTCGTCGGTGAAAGCTCTCCTTGTTTCCGTGAGCCTCCGCTCCATTCCTCTTGGCGGATACCTACTCTGGGCGGACACGAAACAGGTGCCGACCTCCTACGTGCCCGCGTTTCGCTCAAACGTAATCGATTTTGACGCCGGTCCCGCGTGCTGGGCAGACCAACCATTTGACTTCGTCCACTATCACGTCCCCCGGGGAACTCTCGACGATATCGCGGAAGATTGGGGGTTCGGTCCAGTCTCGGAATACCGGCAATCGTTGATTGAGCAAGATCTCGTCCTCGCGCAGATGACAAGAAATATCATTCCTTCCATCAGCCAAGAGAAAAAGCCTTGTTCACTCGCCTTGGATCAGTTCCAACTGGTTCTGGGGGCTCACTTGGTTCAGAGATACGGACGAATTGCGACGGTCCATCCCCCCAAAATGGGCGGACTCGCGAAGTGGCAAAAGCAGCGGGCGATGGAACTTCTTCGCGAGAATCTGGATGGCAATGTTCGGCTCAGCGACCTGGCAAAAGAGTGCGGACTTTCGGTTAGCCACTTTGGTCGCTCGTTCAAAGCCGCCTTTGGGGTTTCGAGCCACCAGTGGCTGATTCACCAGCGCATCAATCGTGCGAAGGACCTTCTCGCTCAAACTGAACTTCCTCTTAGTGATGTGGCGGCACAAGCCGGATTCGGGGATCAACCTGCGTTCACCCGAACCTTTCATCGCGTTGTGGGAACGAGCCCAGGAAACTGGAGACGCGAACATCAGCCGAAGTAGCTTTCGGCGTACTTCTTAAGAACAAATCTGGCAGGATGGTGTTTGTTTCCCATTCTTTTGAACAGTGACGAGGCGGGATGCCGCGAGGAGACGCAACTCGAGAAAAGCTCTTGAAAGCGGCCGTAGACTTGTTTCACGAGTTTGGCTACAACGGTACCAGTGTGCAGGATATTGTGAGCGCGGCTAGAGTCCCCAAAGGCTCCTTCTACAACCACTTTAAGAGCAAAGAAGAGTTGGCCATCGCTGCCTCGGACGTTTTCTACCCCTATGCCCTCGAGTTTTTGCAGCTGGAAAACACATCGTCGCCAGTCACTCGGCTTCGCAAATACTTGCGGCTGACACTGAAAGAAATGCAACGGTATGGGTACGTTCGCGGATGTCTGATAGGCAACTTCGCTTCAGAAATTACCAACGCGACGCCAGCGCTCAGGAAACGTGTTTCTGAACTTCTCGACGAAGCAACGAGTCGAATCGCCGTCGTAGTATCGCAGGCGCAAGAAGCGGGAGAAATGGACCCCGCCGTGCAAACGATGGACCTGTCGCGATTCATATTGAATTCACTGTATGGTGCGATCTTTCGCTCTAAGACCGACCGAACTGAACGCCCGATGAGGCTCCTGCAGCAGTTTGCACTCGACCCGTTTGTGATCAAGAAGCGCTAGAAGCGCGTCCCTAAAAACCCCGCCATTCATTCTTGGCGCAACAAACGACAAAACTGGTCGAAACGTTCAAGATGCCAACGCGCAAGTCGGCGATCTTACCGGCGGAGGAGATCGCATGCACGGTTATCGGAAAAAGTTGGTGGCAGTTGTTTCATTTGCAGTTCTCATTACCGAAGCCTCTCTCATGGCACAAAGCGCGCCCGTCAAGAACATCATCCTCGTGCACGGAGCCTTCGCCGACGGCTCGAGCTGGTCAAAGGTCATTCCGGTGCTTCAATCCAAAGGCTTCCATGTGCGATCCGTGGGAATTCCGTTAACCTCTTTCGCTGACGAAGTGGCGGCGACAAAGCGAGCCATCGCTGCCGAAGAAGGGTCAGTGATTCTTGTGGGACACTCCTATGGAGGTATGGTCATCACGGAGGCGGGAAATGATCCGAAAGTCGTGGGGCTGGTTTACGTTGCTGCGTTCGCGCCGGATGCGAATCAGACCATCGAGGAGATCAGCAAGCCGTTCCCGCCGCCCCTCGGCCTCTCAAAACTCAAGCAGCTCTCGGACGGATTCCTGCTCTTGTCCCCGGAAGGTATTGAGACGGCATTTGCCCAGGACCTAACGAAAGAAGAAAAGTCCCTTCTCGTCGCGGTCCAGCCGCAAACGTCAGGTTCCATCTTCGGCGCAAAACCCACAGCAGCCGCCTGGCGTTCGAAACCCTCGTGGTACATCGTGGCAACCAATGACAACATGATTGCTCCCGAACAAGAAAAAAGTATGGCCAAGCAGATCAGCGCGGCAACTACGATTCTTCCATCGAGCCATGTGGCCATGTTGTCCCATCCTAAAGAAGTCGCAAAGGTCATCGAAGACGCATCGGCAGGAAAGAAGTAAAGCGCAGTTCTGACAAAGTTTCTCTGAAGGCCGATTCCCTTCCAAGGGTCCGCGCTCGATATTATTTTCTATGGAGATGGGCGGCGGCTACCCCCAGGATCAAGGAGCCTCCAGGCAATTAGAGCGCTCCCGACCGATAGTCCTGCGCAACAAAGAAGAACGACACGAAATCCGGAAATGAAACTTTCGGAGATCGCCCGCCGGGTCACTGCAACCGTATCCGCATCTAGGCCTCGGGGCGGCACGAGACCGGCAAGCTCGATGTCCCGAGATCGAAGATCCTGAACGATGTTCGCGGGCAAGTTCAGGCTCGTGAGACGATGATCCAAGCCCCTATCAAAAACCTTGACCATCACAATTCCAAACACGGCGATAGCCAAAACTCCAGCTAGCCGGGCCACAGCGTTATTGATACCCGACGCGGTTCCGGCGTGCTCCTCAGTGACCGAGTTCATCACTACAGTAGTGAGCGGGGCCACCGTGATCGCCATTCCCAAACCAAGCGCCAACGCAGCGGGAAAGTAGGTGTTCCAGTAGCTGCCTCTCTCGAGTAACACCGCAAACAGGACGAAACCCGCCGCGACAACAAACGGCCCGACAACCAGCGGAATTCCTCCGCCGTAACGCTTCACCAGCCCTCCGGACCATCGCGACAAGAGGAACATCAGCAAGATCATTGGCAGCAGCGCGGCGCCCGCTGCCGTCGCCGAATACTTTTGCACCTGAATCAGTGTCATCGGAAATAAAAAGAGGAAAATTCCGAGCGTGCCATAAAGAAGCAGAGTGAAGAGATTCGAGCCCAGAAACGAGCGAGACGTGAATAGCTCTAGCGGAACCATGGGTGAATGCGCCCGTGCCTCGAGCGCAGCAAAGGCCGAGAGCAGAACGACGCCGCCGAGCAGACTTCCAAGCACTAGGGGATTGCTCCAGCTTAGCCTCCCGGATTCGAGAAATCCCGTTACTACTCCCGCCAACCCCACCGTGGCCAGCAAAGCCCCGAGCCAATCCACCCGCTTGACCTCCGAACCCCGGCTTTCCGGTACATGTCGAAGCGAAATCGCGATAACGGCAACGGCCAGCGGCACATTCATGAGGAAAGCCCAGCGCCACGAAACGTATTCAATCAGCGAACCGCCTAGGACGGGACCCAGAGCGGCGGTAATGGCCGAAAACCCAGACCACGTGCCAATGGCTTTTCCGCGCGACTCTTCGTCAAACCCGGCGCTGATGATCGCGAGGCTACCGGGGACGAGTAGTGCCGCGCCAACTCCTTGCGCGGAACGCGCCGTGATCAGTTGCGGAATATTGAAACTGAGACCGCAAGCGGTGGATGCTGCGGCAAATACTCCTACGCCGATCAGAAAGATCCGTCGGCGACCGAACAAGTCGCCCAATGCGCCACCGGCAAGAATCAGCGCCGACAGGAAAATTCCGTAGGACTCCACCACCCACTGCACATCGACAACGCTCGCATGAAATGTTGCCTGCAATGTGGGCAGGGCGACGTTGACGACGGTGCTGTCGATGAACGCCATGCTCGAGCCCAAAATCGTTGCCGCCAAGATCCACGGCCGAGCTGCCTCCGCACACGGAAGATCGGTTTTGCCGGACCGAAGCAGGCCTTCGTCGCAAGGCGTTCTCATAAACCTACTGGTGCTTTGCTCTCGGCCGGAAGTTCCCTTGTCGATTCTCCTCGCACCTCAGTCCTCGCCTCTCTCGGCAAATCTCGTTGCCAGGTATGAATTTGCGGCAAGTCCTAGTTTGCATGATTGAAATCCAATAGAACCTTCCCGCCACGCTCGGAGTGTTCGATTGCTTCTTTGATTTGGGATGGCTCGTATGTAGCGGTGATTGGCAAAGTCAATCTGACCGAAGCGACTACCTTCGCTCCCTCGGTCAGCGCCGCGCGAATTTTCGGGAGATACTCGTCGTAGTACATCCAGAAGCCGTGGATGTTTAGCTTCTTGATGATGAGATCGCCTTGCGGCACCTGAATCGGCAAACCACTCAGCCACGCATAGCTGACGAGATGGGCCCCTGATGAAAGCACGTTTGCCATCGTCGCCGTCGCCGGACCACCTATAGCGTCGAGACCCAGAGAAATCGGCATTCCGCCGGTCGCAATCTGAATTTGCTTTGAGAGTTCCGACGACTCCACGCCAACGAAGTCGACACCCAGCCTTTCGATTTGTGGGACAACTTCGGGCCTTCTCACGATACCTACAACGTTGTGAGCGCGCGATTTTGCAACCGCGATCAGGCATCGCGCGATCTGGGAATTCGCTGCGTTTAATACAATCCAGGCTTTTGGCTTTAGTGCCACAAATTCGCTCAAGAGAAGAACTGCGGTCGTGGGATTGATATTTAACATCGAGGCCGTTTTCGCATCGATTGAGGAAGGAACCACGAAAAGGCCTTGGGCCGGAGCAAGGACTTTTTCAGACCAGCTGAAGGTTCCAAAAGGGATCGTAACCCGATCGCCTACCCTGACGCTGGTGACTCCCGGCCCAACCGCCTCAACAATTCCTGCACCTTCACCTCCAATGACAGAAGGAAGCTTCGGATTTAACAAGTACACTCCGTTTGCTAAAAGGAGATCGCTGTAAGCAATCGGCGCATACTCCATGCGCACCAGAGCCTCGTTCGCAGACGGGGCGTTTGGCTCTGAAACTTCGACCATCTTTAAGTTCTGAGCCGGATTTCCGTAGGCGGTGAGATGGATGGCTTTCATTTCGAGTATTCTCCTCGCTCCAAGAAATCTCGGCCTGCAAGAGGCCCACCTGCTTGCTGCATTAGCCCTCCATCGCGAAGGTTTCCAAGATCGACGACAGAATAGCCAAAAGTTTTTAGTAGGGCTTCAACTCGCTCCTTTGCGCCGGCATCGTCCGCCGAAATAAACGCAACTCGTCTCGCACCGTTAAGGACGGGATCCGCCTCCAAGTTAGGAACGATCATGTTGTTCAGTGCCTTAACCACTCGTGCCCCAGGGGCCAGGGCAGCAACAAGCTGGCTAGTGGATAGGTTTCCAACATTTGCCGGCGTGAAATCTCCTGCCTTACCGTGAAAAGGATTGGTCCCATCAATCAGAATCTGATTTTTCCATTTGGGAAGACTTGCAAGAGTCTCGGGAACGTTGTCCCAGGGCACAGCAAGAAGTACCATTTCGCAAGCCGCGGCCCCTTCCCTGGTGGCAGCCATTGCCCCAGGACCAAGTCGATTGACAATTTCTCGCAGGCTCTCGCGACCTTGGCTATTGCTAAGCTTTACCTTGTGGCCGGCCTTCAATGCCCGTCTCGCGAACGCTTGTGCGAAATCTCCTGCTCCAATGGTTCCAATTTCCATACGCTGTCCTTCCTAGATTGGACTTTTCAGTAAGACGATCCCGGTTTTGCCCGGACTGGATGCGTGCTGAACTGCTCTTTGAAAATCGGCAAATTCATACTCATGCGCGACCTCAAAAAGCTCTGGGTGATTTGTTGCGAGAATCAGAGCCAGCTCGAAATCTTTCTGCTTCTCATCCTGGGTCAGCCGAAACCAACTCATAATTGACACGCTCTTAAGCGCGATATTTTGGGGGGCCAGCGAATAAATGTTCGTCCCCATGTTGCTGCCCAATGAACCGAAGTTGATGATGGTTCCACCGTCGTCAATAACCTCGGCAAGATCGTCGATCGCTTTTCCCCCGATGGCATCGAAAGCCACTTCGAGCTTGTGTCCTCCTAGTGCCTCGCGAACCTGCTCTTTCCAATTGCTATCGCTCGTTGAATAAACCGGTGGCCCAGGTAAGGCCGATTGAAGCTGTTCAGCAGAGTGGTGCGATCTCACCAAACGAATGGGGCGGACACCACGATCTAAGGCAACCTGAGTCAGCAAACGTCCAACGCCGGATGCAGCCGCATTCTGAAGAATGTAAACGGGAAGCGTAATCGGAGCTTTAAGTGAATTGTGACCGGCATTTATGAGTACGGATGCGGTGATCGTATTTATGAGCATCTGCGCCGCAATCTGATCGGAAATCTCGTCCGGAACTGACAAGAGAGAGTTGTGTCGAACGACCACGTATTCTGCCCAAGAGCCCATTGCCGGAAAGAACGCGACACGTTGGCCTTCGCTCAACCTCTTCGCCGCTTGTGCGTTTGTTCCAAGCCGAACGATCGTCCCGACGCCCTCAAACCCAGGAACTCTTAGAGTTCCTTCCGGAATGGGCTCGACCGGTCCTCCTTGAGGAAGAGCGGAAAGCATCTGGATATCGCCGGGATGGACTGGTCGAGCGACAACCCTTACGAGAACATCGTCAGCTCCAAGCTCTTCGCTGTTTAATTGGCGCTTCGCAATTCTTAAAACTTTCTCCGGAGCACCATACTCAGTTTGAACAATTGCTCTGAATTCGGTTTGCATTGGCAATGTCATTGGCTTGTACTGAATTCGAGATAGTCGATGTAGCCTTTCGTCGTAAGCATGTCTAATACTCAAACCATTGATCGAGTGCTTGAACCTTCTCCGGCGTGTACGGCGGAAGAAGGTGATCGATGTCGATGTCGGCTGGGGAGATCAAGATCGACTTGGCATGTGTCATCGAGTCGAAACCATATTTGCCATAGTAGTTTCCGATCCCTGAGTTACCGACACCCCCGAAAGGCATCGTCTCAACGAACAAATGGATGTTGACCTGATTGATCGCGCCGCCGCCAAAGGACAGGCTGCCTAGAAAATGATCAATTGCCCCTTGGTCCTTGCTAAAGAGGAATGCGGACAGCGGTTTCGGGCGCTTCTTCACTTCGAGAATGGCCGTGTCGATGTCTTCGTAAGTCATTACAGGAAGGAGAGGTCCGAAGATTTCATCGCCCATGATTCGATCACTCCAGGTGACCGGATAGAGCACCGTCGGATCGATATAGCGCAGTTCTGGATCCGATTTGCCTCCAATTACGACCTTCTCCGGATTGATCAGCGAAGCGAGTCTTTTAACGGCGTTCGCATTAATGCTCTTCGAGTAGTCGGGATTGCTTCTTGGGTCCGCACCGTAAAGCTCGACAACGGCCCGTTTGCATTCCGCCACGAATTCGCGCACCACAGAGCGGTGCACATACGCGTATCCGGGTGAAGTGCACCATTGGCCGCCCCAGGCCATGGCTCCCCAGACAATCTTTTTCGCCGCGTCCGATATGTTGGCAGTCGAATCCACAAATGCAGGATTCTGCCCTCCCAACTCAAGCAGGACGGGGGTGAGATTCTCAGCAGCGGCGCGAGCGACGATTTTGCCAACGCTGACGCTCCCGGTGAAGAAGATGAAGTCAAACGGAAGTTTCAAGAGTTCGGTTACTTCGTCCTTGGCGCCCCATACTGCTGTCATGCATTCGGGTTCGAAGTATTGAGAGATCAGCTTTATCAGGAGATTCGAGGTCGCGGGAATCTGTTCCGACACTTTCAGGACGCAAGGATTGCCCGCGGACAACACCCCGATTGCCGGATGGAGGCTGAGCGTGAGGGGGCCATTGAAGGGCCCAATCACAAGAGTGGGGCCATAGGGTTCCCGGATGACTTTGGTGGTATGTCCGGAAGCAGCCAGAAATTTCGGAACGGGGGCACTCATAATAGGCTTCATCCATTCCCTGAGTTGCGATCGGGTAAACTCGATCGTGCCGAGTGGTGCCTGGACTTCAAAGACGTACTCTGAGGACGCCGTTTTGAAGTCCTTTTGCAGGGCTTCATAGAAGGCTTCCGTATTCTCCTTCAACAAGCGCTCCAGACGATTGAGTTGGTCCATACGCCATTCGTACGACTTAGTTGCGTCAGTGTTGAAGTATGCCTTCTGCCGTTCAAGAATCTCGCGAAAGTTCTGCATGAGGCCCCCGTCGCTCGTTTATGGTTCGCCGTTCCTTAACACCCTGATCCGCGCCGCTCTTTAACCCAATTTCTTCCGCCGCTTAAACACCAACAGATTCCTCTAATACGGGTCCGTAACTAGGACAATGCGGAAGCGTGCCTTTGCGGCCATCATCCGGTCGTACGCTTCGCGAGCCTTGGATAGAGGCATGACTTCGATCATTGGCTCTACGTTCTCGAGTAAAGAGAAGTCCACCGTTTCCTGTTCGTCCTGCACGCTACCGGTAGTCATCCCCGAGATGGACCGCATGCCAAAAACGAGGGAGCTGGTATTCACTTCCAGTGGATCCGGGGCGAGTCCAATAACCAACAGCTTTCCTCTTGCAGCGAGTCCGTTTATGAGGCCGGACATCGCCTTACCACTTGGAGCTGTAGCGAGGATGGCATCGGCTCCGCCAAGCGCTCGCAGCTTAGCTGCAGCGTCTTCCGCTCCACTGTCGACGTATTCGTGCGCCCCGAGCTCCTTCGCGAGCTTCTCCGACTCCCGACCGAGACCAATGGCGACGGTCTTGAATCCCATTCTTCTCG
>Ga0210400_10005081_pt1 | contig 11232 bp, 10 predicted proteins | sample IncBWH26MmetaG_FD_155456 | JGI IMG/M metagenome (GOLD analysis project Ga0210400, IMG submission 155456) | Forest soil microbial communities from Barre Woods Harvard Forest LTER site, Petersham, Massachusetts, United States - Inc-BW-H-26-M | ecosystem: Environmental > Terrestrial > Soil >...
GCGGAACAGCCGCAATACATCTGGCGTCCGGCCCCGACCCCCGGCGCACGCCGGGAAGGGGGTCCGTCATTCCCCCGCTTTCAGTCGACCGCGGGCGATCACCTCGACCCGCGGACCGCCGATCGTTTCGCCATGGTCCGCGCCAAATTGCGCTCCGCCTACACCCCGGCCCAGCCGGTCACCGACCGCCGCATGTTCGCCGGGCGCACCAAGGTCCTGACGGCGCTGATCCGCTCGATCGAGGACCAGCGGCTGCATACCGTGATCTATGGCGAGCGGGGCATCGGCAAGACCTCGCTGCTGCACGTGCTGGCGCAGGCGGCGGCCGACGCCCGCTACCTGGTGGTCTATGTGACCTGCGGCGCGCGGTCGGAGTTCGACGAGACCTTCCGGGCCATCGCCGCCAACATCCCGCTGATGTATCACAACGCCTACGGCCCGACGACGATAGAGGGCGAACGCGGCGACACCCTGGCCCAGCTGCTCGCCCCCGAGCAGATCACCGTTCGCTACGCCGTCGACGCCCTGGCCAAGATCGAGGGCACCCGCGTCCTGGTCATCCTCGACGAATACGACCGCGCCGGATCGGAGGATTTCCGGCGCAGCATCGCCGAGCTGCTCAAGAGCCTCTCGGACCAGTCGGTGCGGGTGCAGTTCCTGATCGCCGGGGTGGCGGCCAACCTGACCGAGCTGGTCGCCAACGTGCCGTCCATCCAGCGCAACATCTACGCGATGCAGATGCCGAAGATGACGGCGGCGGAGATCCGCAGCATCGTCAAGAACGGCGAAGGCGTGGCGGAACTCGAGTTCGACGACGCCGCCATCCACGCCATCATCGCCCGCTGCATCGGCTTCCCCTACCTGGCTTCGCTGATCAGCCATCGCGCGGCCCTGGTGGCCGTGGACCAGAACCGGCTCAACATCACCGCCGACGACGTCGCCACCGCCACCAGCGAGGCGGTGAACGAGTTCAAGGACCGCATTACCCGCCGGTCGCAGATGCAGATCGCCGAGCAGGTGCGCAAGGGCCGTCTGGCGGCCCTGGGGGCCCTGGCCGGCGCGGCGCAGAGCACCGGCGGCTGGTTCAGCCTCGAAGAGATCACCGCCGTCCACGCCGATCCCGCCGGGATCGCCGAGGCCAGGTCGGCGGCCGAGCGCCTCGCCGCCGAGCGCACGCTGATCGAGGCGCGCGAGGACGAATTCGGCCGCGCCTACCGGTTCCTGGAGCCCAGCGTTCCAATCTATCTGTGGCTCCTGGCGGCGCGCGGGCAGTTCTTCCAGCAGGAACATCCGGAACCCCAGAGCGAACTCGCCTGATCCCGTGTCCCCGATCAAGCTCATCCGCCCGCGCCGCTTCGGGGACGACCGGGGCTGGTTCAGCGAGACCTACCACGGCGACAAGTACCGCGCGCTGGGCGTGGATGTCGCCTTCGTCCAGGACAATCACTCGCTGTCGCGGGCGCCGTGGGTGCTTCGCGGTCTGCATTTCCAGGCGCCGCCCCAAGCCCAGGACAAGCTGGTGCGCTGCCTCAAGGGGCGGATCTGGGACGTGGCCGTCGACGTCCGCCGAGGCTCGCCCACCTTCGGCCGGTGGGTGGCGGCCGAGCTTTCGGAAGACAACGGTCATCAGCTCTTCCTGCCGGTCGGGTTCGCCCACGCCTTCCTCACCCTCACCCCCGACGCCGAGGTGGCCTACAAGGTCAGCGCCCCCTACGCCCCCGACTGTGACGGCGGCCTGATCTGGAACGATCCGGCGCTGAACATCGCCTGGCCCCTGGAGGGAAACAGCCCCGTGCTTTCCGACAAGGACGCCCGGCTTCCCGGCCTCGCCGACTGGACCAGCCCCTTCGTCTATGATGGCGATCCTCTTTCGCCCCTCGATCCGGAGCCCCTCACCCCATGACTTCGGCCCCCATGACGTCGCCCAAACGCATCCTCGTCACCGGCGGGGCGGGGTTCATCGGCTCGGCCCTGGTGCGGCACCTGATCGCCAACACCGATCACCATGTGCTCAACGTCGACAAGCTGACCTACGCCGGCAACCTGGCCTCGCTGGCCGAAGTCGCCGACAGCAATCGGTACGGCTTCCTGAAGGCGTGCGTCTGCGAGGGTCCGGACATCCGGGCGGCGATCCGCGATTTCCGCCCCGACGTGGTGACCCACCTGGCTGCGGAATCGCACGTCGACCGTTCCATCGATGGGCCGGCGGCCTTCATCCAGACCAATGTGGTGGGCTCCTTCACCCTGCTGTCGGAGGTCACCGACTATTGGCGCGGCCTACCGGACGAGGCCCGCGGCGATTTTCGCTTCCACCACATCTCCACCGACGAAGTGTTCGGATCGCTGGGACCCGACGGGTACTTCACCGAGGAGACGCCCTATTCGCCCCGGTCGCCGTATTCGGCGTCCAAGGCGGCCTCCGACCACCTGGTCCGCGCCTGGCACGAGACCTACGGCCTGCCGACCCTGGTGACCAACTGTTCGAACAACTACGGCCCCTATCACTTCCCGGAAAAGCTGATCCCGCTGATGATCATCAAGGCCGTGGCGGGCGAGCCGCTGCCGGTCTACGGCCGCGGCGACAATGTCCGCGACTGGCTGTTCGTGGACGACCACGTCCGCGCCCTGACCCGCATCTTCGAGGCCGGCGCGGCCGGGGCCAGCTACATCATCGGCGGTCGCGCCGAGCGCACCAACCTGGAGGTGGTGAAGGGCCTGTGCGCCTGTCTCGACCGCTTGCGGCCGCGCGCTGACGGCCGCTCGTACGAGAGCCAGATCACCTATGTCACCGACCGTCCGGGCCACGACCATCGCTACGCCATCGATCCCGCCAAGCTGGAGCGGGACCTGGGCTGGCGGGCGCAGGTCAGCTTCGAGGCCGGCCTCGAGGCGACCGCACGGTGGTACCTCGACAACGAGGCATGGTGGCGCCCGATCCTCGGCGGAACCTACGGTGGCGAACGGCTCGGCGTGAAGGCGGCCTGATGAAGGGGATCATCCTGGCCGGCGGGGCCGGCACGCGCCTGCATCCGGCGACGCTGGCGATCAACAAGCAGCTGCTGCCGATCTACGACAAGCCGATGATCTATTACCCGATGTCGGTGCTGATGCTGTCCGGCATCAGGGAGATCCTGATCATCTCCTCTCCCGAGGCGATCGACAACTACCGACGCCTGTTCGGCGACGGGGGCGACCTGGGTCTCGCCATCGACTATGCCGTACAGCCGAGGCCCGAGGGGCTGGCCCAGGCGTTCCTGATCGGTGAGACATTCCTCGGCGGAGAACGCGCCGCCCTGGTCCTGGGCGACAACATCTTCGTCGGGGCGGGCCTGGGCGCCCTGCTGCATCGCGCGACGGCCCGCGAGCGGGGGGCGACGGTGTTTTCCTATCATGTCGAGGACCCCACCGCCTATGGCGTGGTCGAACTGGACGCCGAGGGACGGGCGATCAGCCTGGAGGAAAAGCCGAAACAGCCGCGGTCGAGCCAGGCGGTGACCGGGCTCTACTTCTACGACGAGAGGGTGGTGGATTTCGCCAAGCAGGTGCGCCCCTCGGCGCGCGGCGAACTGGAGATTACCGACCTCAACCGGCTCTACATGGAGGCGGGCGACCTGTTCGTCGAACCGATGGGCCGGGGCTACGCCTGGCTGGACACCGGCACCCACGACAGCCTCCTGGAAGCTTCGGAATTCGTCCGTACCCTGCAGAAACGCCAGGGCGTGTTCATCGCCAGTCTCGAGGAGATCGCGTTCCTGAACGGCTTCATCGACCGCGACGCCCTGCGCGGGGCGGGGGAGCGGTTCGGCAAGACCGAATACGGACGCTACCTGCTGAGGCTCGCCGACGGCGGGTGACGTCCGGAGACCGACTCGCCCTTTTCGGAACGCACTCGAGGGCGTTCGGCGCCGAACTGGGAACTGGTTCGGCGATCAGCGAACGCCCCGGTGCATGAGTCTAGGCGCCCGCGCTCCGCAGGAAACGGGCGCCGCGAAGCGTGGCGCCGAGGCCGGCGAAGCCGACCAGAATGAGGGCCCAGGCGGCGGGTTCGGGGACCTGGTTGCCGCCGCTCGCGCCGATGATCTGGAAGGACTCCGATCCGGTGGTGTTCGGTCGATTGTAGTTCTGGAGATTGCCCAGGGCGCTGCCCCATGCCGACGAGGGTCCGTCGGTCTCGTCCCAGTAGACCGGGTCGCCGCTGGCGACCACGGCGTTCTGCAACACGAGATAGTAGACGACGCCGGCGGCCAGTTTGATGGGACCGGTCGAAATGCTGTCGACGCCGATCGGCCAGCCCAAGCTGCTCGTGGTGGTCGGTCCGCTCACCACCGTGGCCGTGCCGCCGTAGAGGAAGCCGCTGTAGGAGTTGGGGGCGGTGGTGATGCCCCAGTCCACGGTCGAGACGCTGTCGCCCGGAAAGGTCCATACGCCGAAGTCGACTCCGGTGACCGTGGACGCGGCATTCAGCGTGAAGGAATCCGAGATGGCGTCGGTCCCGCCGTTCCCCCCGATCGTAAAGCCGCCGATCGAGCCGTTGAGCGCGCCATTGTCATAGAGGACGGCCGCCGCCGTCGATGAAGCACTCGCAAGCAGGCCGGCCGCGGCGAGTGCAACTGCCGAGTGTCTTAAAATTGTAAACATCGTTGCCCCTAGGATAAACACGCCCCCCAATGGCCACCATTAGTTCTGACCACATTCTGACGTAGTTGGCAATGGCGCAGTCATCATTTCGCCGCCAGCAAGGCCACCGAAAAGCGGGTCGCACCATCTTCGCCGGCGTCGCAACTCGCCCGGCCCCCGTGGCGCTCGGCAATCTGCCGCACCAGGGAGAGACCGAGGCCCCAGCCACCGCCCTCCTCGGACCAGCCGTCAGGGCGGAAGAACGGCTCGAACACGCGGGTCCGCAAGGCGGCGGGAACGCCCCGGCCGTGGTCGGAGACGACGAGGGCGATGAACGCATCGCCATCGAGCGTCTGACGCGCCAGCTCCACCTCGATCGGTGGAGCGCCGTGCTGCAGGGCGTTCCCGATCAGGTTGCGGATCAGCCGGCGGAGCAGCCGCGGTGAACCCGTGACGTCGAACGGGACCCCCTCCGGCGCCACTTCGCGCATGGGGACCGACGCGCGCGCGGCCTCCTCGGCCGCCAGGGCCAGGAGGTCGACACGCTCGTACTCGCCGAGATCGGCGCCGTGGTCGAGGCGGCTGGCCAGGAGGATTTCCTCCACCAGGGCGTCCAGTTCGGCGATCTCCCGGCGCACGGAGGCGGCAAGGCCCGGTTGGGAGCGCCCCGCCATCATCTCGACGGCCAGGGCCAGGCGGGTCAGGGGCGAACGCAGCTCGTGGCTGGCGTGGGCGAGCAGGGCCTTGTGGGCGGCGAGCAGAGCGTCCGTGCGGTCGGCGGCGGCGTTGAACGCGGTGGCGACCGCGGCGATCTCGTCGGTCCCCTCGACGCGCGCACGGCGGTCTATCGCGCCGCCGCCCCAGGCCTCGACGCTCAGGCGCAGGGCTTCCAGGCGCCGGGTGATCCCGGCGACGACCGGATAGGCGGCCAGCCCGACCACGGCGGCCACCGTCAGCAGCATGCCGAGGATGTGCATGTGAAAGCCATGGCCACGCCTAGCCGCGCCCATGCCCATGGGGCCACCGAACAGGCTCCAGGCGACGGCGCCCAGCACGGCGAGAAGGATCAGGCTGACCAGAAGCGTCGGGTAGACCTGCCAGAACAGGCCGCGGCGCGGGCGACCCATCTCAGGCCTGGTCCTGCGCCCGGGCGAACACATAGCCTGCGCCGCGAACGGTGATGATCCGGCGCGGATGGGCTGGATCGTCCTCGAGCGCGGCGCGAAGGCGCGAGATGTGCACGTCGATGGAGCGGTCGAAGGCTTCGAGCTCCTCGCCGCGCGCCAGGTCCAGCAGCCGCTCGCGCGACATCACCCGGCCCGCGTGCCGGGCGAGGGCTACCAGCAGGTCGAACTGATAGGAGGTCACCGACCGGGGAGCGCCGTCGATCCGCGCCGATCGCGAGCCCTCGTCGATCTCCAGGCGACCGAAGCGCAGGACGGCGGGCGCGCCCTCCCCGGCGTCCCGCCGGCGGCGCAGGATCGCCCTCAGCCGCGCCAGCAGTTCGCGGGGATTGAACGGCTTGGGCAGGTAGTCGTCGGCCCCCAACTCGAGGCCAACGATCCGGTCGGTATCCTCGCCGCGGGCGGTGAGCATCAGGATGGGAATATCCCGGCGCGCCCGCAACCGGCGGCAGACCTCGAGGCCGTCGAGGTCTGGCAGCATGACGTCGAGGATCACTGCGTCATAGGCGCGATGTCCCGGACCGGTAGCCGCCTCCAGGCCGGCGAAGCCGGTGTGGCGCGCCTCCACGGCGAAGCCCGCCCCCGACAGGTACTGCCGCAGCATGTCGGCGAGCCGCACGTCGTCGTCGATGATCAGCAGTGTCTCGGCCATGGCCTGGCGGGGAATCCAGCGAACGGGCGCGCGGCCCCCATCGCCCATGAACCGCCGCCCCCCCAAACACAAGGCGGCGGCGGCAAGGCTTCAGGATGGCGGGCGATGTTCGGACATCAGGGTGGCGAGCTTGGCGCGCTGTTCGGGGGTGAGCACTTCGGCCGCGTCGGCGACGGCCTTGGTCAGGGTCCGGCTCGCCTCGTCGATCCTGGCGATTTCGGCGGCGCGCAGCTGTTCGAGGGCGGCGCGGTCGATGGTCGGGGCGCTGAGGATCGTGTGCAGACTGGCGTGGGTCTGGGCCATGCCGCGATGCAGATCGGCCATCGGCGCGAAGCCGGCGTGCAGGATGGCCTCGATCCGGCTCTTCTGATCGGGGCTGGCGCCCACCTGGTCCAGCATCTTGGTGACATGCGCCATGGCCATGGCGTGCGTGCCGCCGTGGCCGCCCATCATGTGATGCATGGCGGCGTCCTGTGCCGAGGCCGCCACCAGGGGCAGGGTCACGCCGCCGGCCACGAAGGCGGCGACGAGGGCGACACCGGCCAGCCACCGGCCGCGCGAGCGCCCGCCGCGGTTGGGTTTTGGCGGCGCCGAGTTCGATCGGGTCATTCGAAAGGTCTCCTCTCCGTCGCCCCCGACGTCCCCGATGCGGGGCGCCGGCGGCGAGGTGGAGGTCACCCTGAAGCGCCAAGGTTTCCGCCGATCAGGCGATGTGTGGAGTTTTGTAAAGACGCCCGCGACGCCGAGGGCGGCGCGTCGATAGAGAAGCCGGACTATTCCGCCACCGCCTGCTGGACCGCAAGCGCGAGATCCACGGCCCGGACGCCGTCGGCCGCGTCTGCCATGGGTCCGGAAACCTCGCCGCGCACGGCGCGCAGGAACTGGTGGAGGCTTGCGCCCAGGCGGTCGCGGCCCGCGGGCGTGGCGGCGAAGTCCGGATCGAGGGCGAAGGGCGTGGTGTTCGCGAAGCCGCCATTCAGGAAATCGATCTTCAAGGTCCCCGAGGGATAGACGAGGGTCATCGAGCGCTCGGGGGCCGCGGCGACGCGCGAGGCGTGAAAGGCGCCGATGAAGCCGTCGTCGAATGTCACCTCGGCGCGCGCCCAATCGACATGGTCGTTGGCGACGCACGCCCCCTCCCCTTCCACCGCGAAGGGTTCGCCGCGACCGAGCGCCAGGGCCAGATCGAGGTCGTGAATCATCAGGTCGAGGATGACCGAGACATCGAGATTGCGCGGCGAGGCGACGCCCAGGCGGACCGCCTCCAGCGAGAGGGGCGCCTCCGGAACGTCGAACAGCCCCAGGGCCCCGAACGCCGCCCGCTCGAGAAAGCCGCAGGCGACGACGAGCCCCCGCCGCGCCGCCTCGCCGGCGATGGCGTCGGCTTCCCAGAGGTCGGTGGCCAGGGGCTTCTCGACATAGACCGGCTTGCCGGCCTTCAGCGCCTTCAGAGCCCAGGCGGCGTGGGTGTGGGCGGGCGAGGCGATAGAGACCATGTCGACGGCTTCGAACAGGGTTGCGGCGTCGGCCACGGCGAGCGCGCCATGGCGCCCGGCCAGGGCTTCGGCGCGATCAGGGTGCGGATCATGGACGGCGGCCAGGGCGACGCCCGGGAAGCTCGCCCACTTGGCGGCGTGATAGCCGCCGAACACCCCCGCGCCGATGACGCCGGCTCTCAACAGTGAGGTCATTGGCCGGGGCTAGCACGCGCGGCGCCGGTTTGCCCACTGGAGACGCCGGCAAGGCCGGGCTAGACAGGATCGGGCAAGGTTGCCCCCGGGAGAGAGCCCATGACCGTTTCGCGCGAAATCCGCTTGAAGAGCCGCCCTGTCGGGACGCCGACTGCCGACAATTTCCAGCTGGCGAGCGTCGACCTTCCGGACCCCGGCCCAGGCGAGGTGCAGGTGCGAAACAGTTGGATGACGGTCGACCCCTATATGCGCGGGCGGATGAACGACGTGCAGAGCTACACCCCGCCGTTCCAGATCGGCCAGGCCCTTCAGGGCGGGGCGGTAGGCGAGGTGGTCGCCTCCAACGATCCGGCGTTCAAGCCGGGCGAGACGGTGCAGAGCTTCTTCGGCTGGCGCGAGGCGTTCAACGCCCCGGCCGCCGCGGTGCAGAAGCTGGACACCCACGGCCTGCCCCCTCAAGCCTTCCTGGGGGCAACCGGCATGCCGGGCATGACCGCCTATATCGGCCTCCTGAAGATCGCCGCCTTGAAGCCCGGCGACGTCGTTTTCGTGTCGGGCGCGGCCGGCGCGGTGGGCCAGATCGTCTGCCAGATCGCCAAGATCAAGGGCAACACGGTGATCGCCTCGGCCGGCGGGGCGGACAAGATCGCCTATCTCAAGGAGATCGGGGTCGACCACGCGATCGACTACAAGGCGGAGAGGGACCTGACCGGCGCCCTGATGAAGGCGTCGCCGGAGGGGATCGACGTCTATTTCGACAACGTCGGCGGCGCCCACCTGGAAGCGGCCCTGATGGCGGCCAGGCCGTTCGGCCGCTTCGCCCTGTGCGGGATGATCTCGCAGTACAACGCCACCGACCTGGGGCCGGGCGTGCGCGGCCTGATCATGGCCGTCGGCAAGCAGCTGCGGCTGGAAGGCTTCATCGTCTCCAGCCACGGCGATATGCAGCCGGCGTTCCTCGCCGACATGGCCAGCTGGATCGCCCAGGGCAAGATAAAGTGGCGGGAGACGGTGGAAGAGGGGATCGAAAACGCCCCCGCCGCTTTCCTCAAGCTGTTCAAGGGCGAGAACCTCGGCAAGATGCTCGTCCGCCTGAGCTGACATGGCCCGTCTGTTCAACGCCTATGTGATCGTCGACTGGAGCGCCGCGTCCAGGCGCACCACCGGCTCGGATTCGATCTGGATCGGGGTGCTCAAGCGCGACGTGCGCTTTCGGTTCAGCTTCGAATCCCACAATCCGGCCACCCGCAAGGAGGCCGAAACGCTGATCGCTTCGATTCTCGACGATCGCGCCAAGCACCGCGAACGCACCTTGCTCGGGGTGGACTTCGCCCTCGGGTTCCCGCGCGGCCTGGCGGCCGGGCTGGCGCTGCCGGGCGACGAGCCCTGGCGGGCCGTGTGGACGCAGATCGACAGGATGGTCACCGACAAGGCCGACAATACCAACAACCGCTTCGGCGTCGCGTCGGAGATCAACCGGCGCCTCACCGGCGGGCCGTTCCCTTTTTGGGGATGCCCGCCGCGGGACACCCTGACCACGCTGCAACCCAAGAAGCTTCGTCCGCACGGCCCCGATGACATCCCGGAGTTTCGCCATGCGGAGCTGGCCGCCAAGGGGGCGTCTTCGGTGTGGAAGCTCTACTACAACGGGTCGGTGGGGGGGCAGACGATCCTCGGCATTCCGATGGTCCGACGGCTCAAGCAGGCCCGCGGCGACCGGATGAAGGTGTGGCCGTTCGAGACCGGCTGGAAGGCGCTGAGCGAGGCGGACCTGGCGGGCGTCGAGGTGGTCGCGGCCGAAGTTTACCCTTCGCTGATCAAGCCCGCTCCGGTGGCCGGCGAGGTGCGTGACCTGACCCAGGTGCGGACTTTGGCCGAACACCTGGCCAAGCTGGACGAGACCGGCAAGCTGGGCGCCCTCTTCGCTCCCGACAAGGCGACGGCGCCCGACGTAATCATTGACGCGCAGCACGAGGAGGGGTGGATACTGGGGGCCTGATATTGCGTATTGCGCTAGTCCTGGATTTTCCAGCGCCCTGCCCAAGCTGATCGGCTGAGGCCTCCGTCCTGATCGCTACTCCGCCGCTTTCTGAGGTGCGGCCTGCCGTTCGGCCTTTAGTTTTTCGGCGACGAGGAAGGCGAGTTCCAGGGCCTGCTCGCCGTTGAGGCGCGGATCGCAATGGGTGTGGTAGCGGTCGGCGAGTTCGCCCTCCGACAGCGCGCGGGCGCCGCCGAGGCATTCGGTGACGTTCTGGCCGGTCATCTCCAGGTGCACGCCGCCGGGGTGGACGCCCTCTGACTGGGCGATCTCGATGAAGCTTCGCACCTCCGCCAGGATGCGGTCGAACGGCCGGGTCTTGTAGCCATTGGCCGCCTTGAAGGTGTTGCCGTGCATCGGATCGATGGCCCACACCACCTGCCGCCCTTGGCGCCGCGTGGCCTCCATGAGCCTCGGCAGGCGCGCGGCCACCTTGTCGGCGCCGAAGCGGCCGTAGAGGGTCAGGCGGCCGGGCTCATCGTCCGGGTTGAGCGCGTCGATGAGCGCCATCAGGTCGTCGGGTTCCAGCGTCGGCCCGACCTTGAGACCGACCGGGTTCTTCACGCCCTTCATGAACTCCACGTGGGCGCCATCCAGCTGGCGGGTGCGCTCGCCGATCCACAACAGATGGGCCGAGACGTCGTACCAGTCGCCGGAGGTGGAATCGACGCGGGTCATGGCTTCCTCGAAACCCAGCAGCAAAGCCTCGTGGCTGGTGAAGAACTCCACCCGGGCGAGGTCGGGATGGCTCTGCGGCGTGACCCCGATCGCTTCCATGAAGGCGAGGGACTCGGAGATCTTGTCGCTGAGTTCGCGGTAGCGCGCGCCCTGCGGGCTGCCGTCGACGAAGCCCAGGGTCCAGCGGTGGATGTTGTGCAGGTCGGCATAGCCGCCGCCGGCGAAAGCGCGCAGGAGGTTCAGGGTCGAGGCCGACTGGCCGTAGGCCTTGAGCAGGCGCTCGGGATCGGGCGCGCGGGCGGCAGGCTCGAACTCCATGCCGTTGATGTTGTCGCCGCGATAGGACGGCAAGGTGACGCCCTCGATGGTTTC
>Ga0210400_10005082_pt1 | contig 11232 bp, 7 predicted proteins | sample IncBWH26MmetaG_FD_155456 | JGI IMG/M metagenome (GOLD analysis project Ga0210400, IMG submission 155456) | Forest soil microbial communities from Barre Woods Harvard Forest LTER site, Petersham, Massachusetts, United States - Inc-BW-H-26-M | ecosystem: Environmental > Terrestrial > Soil >...
GCTTCTTCATGCTCGGCATCCAGGAAGCCAACATGGTCGGCGTCGCCGGCGGCATGGCCCGGGCCGGCGACATCCCCTTCGCCCACAGCTTCTGTGTCTTCATCACCCGCCGGGTCTACGACCAGATCGCCATGCAGGCGGCCTATCCGAAGCTGCCGGTGAAGCTGGTGGGGTTCATCCCGGGCCTGGCGACCGAGCTGGGCGTCTCGCACCAGGCCATCGACGACATCGCCCTGATGCGCGCCTTGCCCAACATGGCGGTGATCGAGCCCTCCGGCCCCGAGCAGATCGGCGCGGCGCTGATCGCGGCCCTCGACTACGACGGGCCGGTCTACCTGCGCCTCTCCATAGCCCGCACCAAGCCGGACGAGACGACACCCCTGGTCCCGCTCGAGCTCGGCAAAGGCCTGGTCGCGCGCGAGGGGTCGGACGTCGCCATCCTCGCCTGCGGGAGCATGGTCGCCCAGGCGCTGGCGGCGGCCGACACGCTGGCCGGGCAGGGGATCTCGGCCACCGTCGCCAACATGGCCAGCCTCAAGCCCTTCGACACCGCCCTCGTCGAGCGCCTGGCGCGGACGCATTCGGCGATGATCACCGCCGAGAACCACTCGATCATCGGCGGCCTCGGCTCGGCCGTCGCCGAAACGCTGGCGCTGGCGGGCGTGGCCACGAAATTCGCCATGATCGGCGTCCGCGACGTCTTCGCCGAGGGCGGCACGACCCCGTATCTGATGGAGAAGTATGGGCTCACCGCGCGGCATATCGTTGAGAGGGCGGTGGCGTTGCGCGGGCCGCGGTAAGCGCCCACGCTGTAAAGGGAATGGCCGCTGTCGGCCTCGGCGGAAGGCCTTCTATTGGCCGGCGCCCTCGAGGATCTCCAACGCTCGCTGCGACAGTGTTCCCGCTTGGCTCACGGGTGGGAAGTCGCTCGCGATCGCGCCGGTCAACACCCTCCGGTAGACGCCTTGAGAGATCGACGCGAGACGGAAGAGGCCAAACGCCAGGTAGAACTCCCAGCCCTCGATCAGGTCGCGCCCCGTGCGGCGGCAGTAGGCGGCCTTGTAGTCCTCGAGGGTCGGGATGCCGGGCGCCTTCATGTTCGGCGACTGGATCTGGGAAGAAGCGCCAGGGTACCAGGGGAAGGCGCTGAAGGCCAAGTCCGCCAAGGGATCGCCGATGGTGCAGAGCTCCCAATCCAGCACCCCGATCAACCGCGGCTCGGTCTTGTGCAGGACGACATTGCCCATCTTGTAGTCGCCGTGGACGATGCCCACGCGCCTGTTCGGCGGCGCCCGGCTGGGCAGGATAAGGATCAGCTGCTCCATCGGCTCGAGCCGTTCGGTCTCCGCCGCCCGGTACTGCTTGGTGAAACGGCCGATCTGGCGGGCGATGTAATCGCCCGGGCGGCCGAAATCCTCGAGGCCCACCGCCTTGTAGTCCAGCTGGTGCAGCGCCGCCAGCACTCGGCCGAAATCGTCATAGACCTTCTCGCGATCCTCCGGCGACAGCATCGGCAGGCTGGCGTCGACGAAGATTCGCCCGTCCAAAAAGTCCATCACGTAGAAGGCCGTACCAATGACGCTGCCGTCCTCGCAGAGCACCCGCATCCGCGGCGCCGGCACATCCGTATCGGCGAGCGCCTTCATCACCCGGAACTCCCGGTCGACCTGATGGGCGCTGGCCAGCAGCGCGCCTGGCGGCTTCTTGCGCATGACGTAGCGCCGCGGCCCATGCCGCCCCTCCGTGGTCAGGAGGAACGTTGGATTGGAGGCTCCGCCCTGGAACTGCCTGATGACGAGGTCATGGCCAAACCCCTCGATCTCGCGGCGCAAATACGCATCCAGCGCGCCCTTGTCGAACCTGTGCGCCGGCGCGATGTCGCCCAAACTTGGTTCGCCGCTAGCTTCCGCCACCGTCCGCAGTCACCTTTGAGGCGCTCGCCATCAATTTCACGTTCCATCTCTATTCCAGGTGCGCGTCTACGACCCGCCGTAGCCCTGCACAACCTATCGCCCCACGAACATGGCGGACCGTCCCCGCGTAACGGCTACGGAGAAGTCGGGTTTCGCGGGCTGGCTCTCATCAGGCTTGGACAAACGGAATGCCCCGTGAACGGACTGTGGGGGATTTGCGCCATGAAGGACTCAGCGAGCCCCCGGCGTCCCCGTTCGTTCCACGCAACCGGGCCGCCGCCGCTTGCGCTTAGAGAGGGTTTCCCCTCTAAACAGCCCGCGCGGATGTGGCGGAACTGGTAGACGCACTGGATTTAGGTTCCAGCGCCGTGAGGCGTGGAGGTTCGAGTCCTCTCATCCGCACCAGCCTGCTTCGCAGGTCCCCCTGTTGGGGGCGAAGGAGGATGCCCTCCGAAGCCTCGGCCCAGGAGGGCTGTCGCCGTCTTCAGACTAAACGATCGGGCCGGATATGCGCGCCCTTCGGACGGCTTGGGCAAGATGGTGGTCGCCCAGGCCGCCTTCGTACAGATAGGGTCCGACGAGATAGGCCAGCGTTCCGCTCAACCCGAGTGACCAGGCCTGCAGGGCGTGTCTTCGAAGCTGCCAATAACAAGGTCTCACGGCGCGTCAATGAGGCCTTGGGGACGTTCATGCGCCTTTCCTGGTGGGCTCGAGGGCTTCCTCGGCTAGCCTCGGGGTTAGGTCCTTATGAAGGCGCCGACGCCCTTCCGGAGCATAGCCCTGAACGGGATCCTGGCGAGCCTGGCTTTCAGAGCGGCCGGCGTAGAGTAGGGCCTACTTGAGACCCCTCGCCCCCCGTGACATAAGGCCCATTCGTTTCGCGCCGCCGGCCAGGACGGATCTGGGCGGCGGCTTTTTCTTATGGCGCGCCTGGCCGTACCTGCGCCCTACATTCGGGACACGTTGATGCAAGTTGTTGAAAAGCCTGGTGAGGGTCTGAGCCGCAGCTATGGCGTGACGGTGCCGGCCGCCGAGCTCGGCGCCGCCCTGGACGCGCGGATCGCCGAAATCACCCCGACCCTCCGGCTGAAGGGCTTCCGGCCTGGCAAGGTGCCCCAGGCCCACGTCCGCCGTCTCTACGGCAAGGCGCTGATGAGCGAGGTGGTCGAGAAGACCCTCAACGACACCTCCCAGCAGGTGCTCAGCGACACCCAGCTGCGCATCGCCTCGCGCCCTGACCTGAAGCCGGTCTCCGACATGGAGCAGGTGATCGCCGGCCGCGAGGACCTGGCCTACGACATCGAGGTCGAGGTGATGCCCGACTTCGAGCCGATCGACGTCTCGACGCTGACCCTCGAGCGGCTGGCCTATCACTCCAGCGACGCGGAGCTGGAGACGGCCCTGGCCGAGGTCGTGGCCCAGAACCGCACCTTCGAGGCGCGCGGGGAAGGGGAGGCGGCCCAGGATGGCGACCAGCTGGTCATCGATTTCGTCGGCCGTATCGACGGTGAGGCTTTCGAGGGCGGCTCGGCGACCGACGCCGAGATCGTCCTGGGATCCGGCCAGTTCATCCCGGGCTTCGAGGAGCAGCTGGTCGGCGCCAAGGCCGGCGACGAACGTACGGTCGATGTGAGCTTCCCGGACGACTATCAGGTGGAGCGCCTCAAGGGTAAGGCGGCGGCGTTCGAGGTCACCGTCAAGGAGGTCCGCGCCGCCAAGGCGGCGGAAGCCGACGACGCCCTGGCCGAGCGCCTGGGCATGGCTGACCTCGAGGCGCTGAAAGCCGCCCTGCGCGAGAACCTCGACCGCCAGTACGTCTCCGCCTCGCGCTTCAAGCTCAAGCGCGCCCTGCTCGACGTTCTCGACACCGCCCATGACATCCCCCTGCCGCCGCGCATGGTGCAGGCCGAGTTCGACGGCATCTGGCAGCAGGTCGAGAAGGACCGGACCGAGGGCCAGGCCTCGCCCGAGGACGCCGGCAAGAGCGACGACGAGCTGCGGGCCGAGTACGGCAAGATCGCCGAGCGCCGGGTGCGCCTGGGCCTTGTCCTGGCCGAGATCGGCCGGCGGGAAAACATCAACGTCAGCGAGGCGGAGCTGGGCGAAGCCATGCGGGCCGAGGCCATGCGCTATGGCGCCCAGGCCCAGGAGATCTTCGACCTGCTGCGCCGCAACCCCGACATCCAGGCCCAGATGCGCGCGCCTCTCTACGAGGAGAAGGTCGTCGACTTCATCGTCGGCCGCGCCACCGTGACCGACCGCGAGGTTTCCAAGGAGGAGTTGCTGCGCGAGGACGATCTGCCCGAGGGCTACGGCGCCCCCGAGACCCAGGCCGAGCCGGAGGCTGAAGCCAAGCCGAAGCCGAAAGCCAAGGCCAAGGCGAAGCCCGCGCCAGAGCCCGAACCTGCGGCCGAGGCGCCTGAGGCCGAGGCGCCCGAAGCCCTGGGGGAAGCTGCCGAGGAGGCCGCCGCGCCGAAGAAGCGCAAGGCGGCCAAGCCCAAGGCCGAGCCGACAGGCGAGTAGGGACCAAGCCTTGCGCCGCCCCGGGCGCGGGGCGATATCCAGCGCCAATTCCCAACAAGGTTTCCATGATCATGAACGACCCTTTCACCACCTCCCTCAATCTCGTGCCCATGGTGGTCGAGCAGTCGAGCCGCGGCGAACGCGCGTTCGACATCTTCTCGCGCCTGCTGCGCGAGCGGGTGGTGTTCCTCAACGGACCGATCGAGGATGGCCTCTCGGCGCTGATCTGCGCCCAGCTGCTCTATCTGGAGTCCGAGTTCCCCAAGAAGCAGATCGACATGTACATCAACTCGCCGGGCGGGGTGGTCTCCTCCGGCCTGGCGATCTACGACACCATGCAGTACATCCGCTGCCCGGTGGCCACCACCTGCATGGGGATGGCCGCCTCGATGGGTTCGTTCCTGCTGATGGCGGGCGAGCCGGGCCTCCGCGTCGCCCTCCCGAACGCCCGGATCATGCTGCACCAGCCCTCCGGCGGCTTCTCCGGCAAGGCCTCCGACATCGAGCGCCACGCCGAGGACATCCTCAAGACCAAGCGCCGGCTGAACGAGCTCTACGCCAAGCATTGCGGCCGCACCTATGACGAGGTCGACCGCACCCTCGACCGCGACCACTTCATGGACGCCGAGGAGGCCAAGGCCTGGGGCATCATCGACCACGTCTACGAAAGCCGCGCCGCCTCGGAGGCCGCCGAAGCCAAGGTCTAGCCCACAGCCGCCGAGGCGCGCGCGATCAGCGCCGCCTCGGCTTCGCGGCAGTCCACCTTGAGCCGGTCGAAGTCGCGGCCGTCTGGCGTGCGGATGTCGGCGTAGAGCCCGCTCGGGTCTTCGTGGAAGTGCAGGAAAGCCCGCGACTTGAGGTAAAAGATGCCCCGAGACTTTTCGCGTAGGACTCCCAGGGCGCGCAGCCGCTCCAGCAGGGGTTCGAGGGCGTCCAGGGCGCTCGGCCCGGCGTGTTTCACGAGCGGCCTCCGCTATGGACGATCGGTGAACACCCTCAGGCCGGGACTGTCGGCAAGCGCGAGCATCTCACGATCGCCACCGGTGTCGCCATAGGCGGCCTCGAGGCGCAGCTCCGGTCCGAGTGCGGCGCGTAGTCGCGTCACCTTCTCCTCGCCGCGGCAGTTGGCGCCCTCGAGCGCGCCCGCGAACCGGTCCTCGGCGTCAAAGGCCAGGCGCGTGGCGATCAGGCCGTCGGCCCCCAGGCGCTGCGCGAACGGCGCGACCAGGACCTCCGGCGAAGCGGTGACGATGTAGAGGCGCGCGCCGCGATCTCGCCAGGCGCGCCAGCACTTCAAGGCGTCCGGGCGGATCAGCGCGTCGAAGCGCTCCGCGACGAAGCGCCGCGCCTCCGCCTCCAGTTGGCCCCGCCTCACCGGACCGAGAAACCGCCGCGCGACAGCGGCCTTGAGGCGCCCTCGATCGCGATGCAGGCCGTACGCCACGAAGGCCGGCGCCGACAGCGCCAAGCCGGCCGTGAAGGCCAGGCGGCCCGCTCGCCAGGCCAGGAAGGCGATAAAACTATCGCGGAAGGTCAGGGTGCCATCGAAGTCAAACGCCACCACGGGGCCGGCTGCGGACTCGGGCTGGCGGAGCATGCCGGTCGTTCCCATCTCTCCGGATACCCCCTGACGGGGCGCCCCAAATGCGACACGCGAGGCGCATACGCAAGCCAATTGCCGCGGCAGGCTTGTGATCTGACGCGCAATCGGGGAAACTCCGCGCGGTGGCGTGTGGCGTGCGGGGGTGTGCGCCGAGGAAGCCCGCGACGGATGCGATCCCATCCGCGCCGCGGCCTCGAAGAGTGAGAACAGACGATGACGAAAGCCGCCGGTAGCGACAGTAAGAGCACCCTGTATTGCTCTTTCTGCGGCAAGAGCCAACACGAAGTCCGCAAGCTGATCGCGGGCCCGACCGTCTTCATTTGCGACGAGTGCGTTGAGCTTTGCATGGACATCATCCGCGAAGAACACAAGATCGCGTTCGTGAAGAATAAGGATGGGGTCCCAACGCCGCGCGAAATCCGCGACGTGCTGGACGATTACGTGATCGGCCAGGAGCATGCCAAGAAAGTGCTGTCGGTCGCGGTCCACAACCACTACAAGCGTCTCAACCACGCTCAGAAGAATAACGACGTCGAACTGGCCAAATCCAACATCCTGCTCGTCGGCCCGACCGGCGTGGGCAAGACGCTGCTGGCCCAGACCCTGGCTCGAATCATCGACGTCCCGTTCACCATGGCCGACGCCACCACCCTCACCGAGGCCGGCTACGTCGGCGAGGACGTGGAAAACATCATCCTCAAGCTGCTCCAGGCGGCCGACTACAACGTCGAGCGGGCGCAGCGCGGCATCGTGTACATCGACGAGGTCGACAAGATCAGCCGCAAGTCCGACAACCCGTCGATTACCCGCGACGTCTCCGGCGAGGGCGTGCAGCAGGCCCTTCTGAAGATCATGGAGGGTACGGTTGCTTCCGTCCCCCCGCAGGGTGGCCGCAAACACCCGCAGCAGGAGTTCCTGCAGGTCGACACCACCAACATGCTGTTCATCTGCGGCGGCGCGTTCGCCGGCCTCGAGAAGATCATTTCCAGCCGGGGCAAGGGCACATCGATCGGCTTTTCGGCCAAAGTGTCCGATCCCGACGACCGCCGCACCGGCGAGGTGCTGCGGCAGGTCGAGCCCGACGATCTGCAGCGCTTTGGCCTGATCCCCGAGTTCATCGGACGCCTGCCGGTGATCGCCACCCTCGACGACCTCGACGAGGCGGCGCTGGTGAAGATCCTCACCGAGCCGAAGAACGCCCTAGTCAAGCAGTACCAGCGCCTGTTCGAGATGGAGAACGTCGGCCTCGCCTTCACGGATGACGCCCTGCGGGCGGTGGCTCGCAAGGCCATTCTCCGCAAGACCGGCGCCCGCGGCCTGCGCTCGATTCTCGAGGGCATCCTGCTCGAGACCATGTTCGACCTGCCGACCCTGCAGGGGGTCGAGGAGGTGGTGGTCAACACCGAGGTGGTCGAGGGCCGGGGCCAGCCCCTGATGATCTACGCCGAGAAGATGAGCGGCGCGGCCTCGGCCTGACCGGGCGATCCCGGCCCTGGCCGACGTGACCGGCAATCTTCTGTTCGACCGTCTGCTGGCGGCCGGACGCCGCTCCGATCTGGCCATCGAGACCGACGGCCGTCGTTACGCCTATGCCGACCTCGACCGCGAGAGCGCCCGGCTCGCGAATGCCCTGGCGACGCTTGGGGTCCGGCCCGGCGACCGCGTCGCCGTCCAGGTCGAGAAGTCGGCGACGAACCTGCTGCTCTACCTGGCCACCGTCCGCGCCGGGGCGGTCTACCTACCCCTCAACACCGCCTACACCCTGGTGGAGCTCGCCTATTTCATCGGCGACGCCGAACCGGTCCTGATCGTCTGCGACCCGGCGGCGCGTGGCGGCGTGGCGGGGGTGGCGGCGAGCGCCCGCGTCGAGACCCTGGACGCGGCGGGAGAGGGGAGTCTGGCCGATCTGGCGTCTTCCCAAGCGGACGCCTTCGAGACCGTTCCCCGCAGCGAGGACGACCTGGCGGCGATCTGCTACACCTCGGGGACCACCGGCCGTTCCAAGGGGGCGATGCTCACCCACCGCGCCCTGGCCTCCAACGGCGCCACCCTGGTCGACCTCTGGCGCTTCACGCCCGCCGACGTGTTGATCCACGCCCTGCCGGTCTACCATGTGCACGGCCTGTTCGTGGCCACCAACGTGGCGCTGATGGCCGGCGCCGCGATGATCCTGCAGCCTAAGTTCGAGCCTGGGGCGGTGATCGCGGTCATGGCGCGGGCCACCAGCCTGATGGGCATCCCGACCTTCTACACCCGCCTGCTGGCCGACCCCCGCCTCACCCGCGAGGCGGTCGCCGGCATGCGCCTGTTCATCAGCGGCTCGGCGCCGCTGCTGGCCCAGACGCACCACGACTGGACCCACCGCACCGGCAAGCCGATCCTCGAGCGCTACGGCATGACCGAGACCGGCATGAACACCTCCAACCCCTACGACGGCGATCGCGTGGCGGGTACGGTCGGCTTTCCGCTGCCGGACGTGCGCCTGCGCATCGTCGACGAGACGACCGGGGCCGAGGTCCCGGACGGCGAGATCGGCGTCATCGAGGTCGAGGGACCCAATGTCTGCGCCGGCTACTGGCGAAACCCCGAGAAGACCGCCGAGGCGTTCCGGCCGGACGGCTTCTTCATCACCGGGGACCTGGGACAAAGGGACGCGCGCGGCTATGTGACCATCGTCGGCCGCGGCAAGGACCTGATCATCACCGGCGGCCTGAACGTCTATCCCAAGGAAGTCGAAGTGGAGATCGACGCCCTGCCGGGCGTGGTCGAATCGGCCGTCATCGGACTTCCGCACGCCGATTTCGGAGAGGGCGTGACGGCGGTCGTCGCGGTCGGGGCCGCGGGCGGCGGTCTCACGGAGGCTGCCATCCTGCAAGCCCTGGCCCCGCGACTCGCCCGTTTCAAGCAACCCAAGCGCGTCCTGTTCGTTTCAGACCTGCCGCGCAACGCCATGGGCAAGGTGCAAAAAGCGCGGTTGCGCGAGGATCACCGGGACCTCTACGCCTGAGGCTCCCGACGGCTTCGCTTGAACTGCGGGGGCAAACCTCCACATACTCCCCTGAACGAGGCCGCCCCGATGGCAGGCTGGACGCCAGGCGCGCACCGATTGTCGAGCGCCGGCCAGGAGTGAAAGTGACATGTCAACGATCAATACCCTACCCGTACTGCCCCTGCGCGACATCGTGGTCTTTCCGCACATGGTGGTGCCGCTTTTCGTCGGGCGGGAGAAATCCGTCAGCGCCCTCGAGGAGGTGATGAAGACCGACAAGCAGATCCTGCTGGTCACCCAGAAGGATCGCGATCAGGACGACCCGACCCCCGCCGACATCTATGAAGTCGGCGTCCTCGCCACGGTCCTGCAACTGCTCAAACTGCCCGACGGCACCGTCAAGGTGCTGGTGGAAGGTCGCTCGCGCGCCGCCGTGCTCAAGTTCACCGATCGGGAGGCCTTCTACGAGGCCGAGGTCGCCGCCATCACCGAGCAGGGCGGCGACGCCCATGAGGTCGAGGCCCTGTCGCGCGCGGTCATCGAGCAGTTCGAGACCTATGTGAAGCTCAACAAGAAGATCCCGCCGGAAGCCACAGCCGCCATCCCCCAGATCACCGATCCGGGCAAGCTGGCCGACACCATCGCCGCGCATCTGGCGGTGAAGATCGCCGACCGCCAGCAGCTTCTGGAAATCTTCAACGTCTCCAAGCGTCTGGAAAAGGTTTTCGCCCTCGTCGAGGGCGAACTCAGCGTGCTGCAGGTCGAGAAGAAGATCCGCGGCCGGGTCAAGCGCCAGATGGAGAAGACCCAGCGCGAGTACTACCTGAACGAGCAGATGAAGGCGATCCAGCGCGAGCTGGGCGAACAGGACGACGCGCGCGACGAACTGCTGGAACTCGAGAAGCGCATCAAGAAGACCCGGCTCTCCAAGGAAGCCCGGACCAAGGCCGAGAGCGAGCTCAAGAAGCTGCGCAACATGAGCCCGATGTCGGCCGAATCGACGGTGGTGCGCAACTACCTGGACTGGCTGCTGTCGATCCCGTGGGGCAAGTCGAAGGCCAAGCCGATCGACATCGAGCGCGCCGAACAGATCCTCGAAGAGGACCACTACGGCCTGGAGAAGGTCAAGGAACGCATCCTCGAGTACCTCGCCGTCCAGGCCCGCACCGGCGCCCTCAAGGGACCGATCCTCTGCCTCGTCGGCCCTCCCGGCGTCGGCAAGACCTCGCTCGGCCGCTCGATCGCCAAGGCCACGGGGCGTGAGTTCGTGCGCCTGAGCCTCGGCGGCGTGCGTGACGAGGCCGAGATCCGCGGCCACCGGCGCACCTACATCGGCTCCATGCCCGGCAAGATCATCCAGTCGATGAAGAAGGCCAAAACCACCAACACCTTCTTCCTGCTCGACGAGATCGAGAAGATGGGGGCCGACTGGCGTGGCGACCCCTCCAGCGCGCTGCTGGAGGTGCTCGACCCGGAACAGAACGTCGCCTTCAACGACCACTACCTGGAGGTCGACTACGACCTGTCGAACGTGATGTTCGTCACCACGGCCAACTCGCTCAACATGCCCCAGCCGCTGCTGGACCGCATGGAGATCATCCGCATCCCCGGCTACACCGAGGATGAGAAGATCGAGATCGCCAAGCGCCACCTGCTGCCCAAGCTCGCCAAGAACCACGGGCTGAAGGACGGCGAGTGGATCGTGCCGGACACCGCGATCCGCGACCTGATCCGCTATTACACCCGCGAGGCGGGCGTGCGGTCCCTGGAACGGGAACTGGGCAATCTCGCCCGCAAGTCCGTCCGCGACATGAGCCGCGAACACGTGCTTACGGTGGAGATCGACGAAGAGCGGCTCGCCCGCTACGCAGGCGTGCGCAAGTTCCACTACGGGGCCACGGACGAGGAGGATCAGGTCGGCATCATCAACGGCCTGGCCTGGACCGAGTTCGGCGGCGACATCCTGACCATCGAGGCGGTCAAGATGCCCGGCAAGGGGCGCATGTCGATCACCGGCAACCTCAAGGAGGTGATGCGGGAATCGATCACGGCGGCCGCGTCGTTCGTCCGCTCGCGCGCCACCCGTTTCGGCATCGAGCCGCCCGACTTCGAGAAGACCGACGTCCACGTGCACGTGCCGGAAGGCGCGACGCCGAAGGACGGCCCGTCGGCGGGCGTGGCCATGGCCGTGGCCATCACCTCGG
>Ga0210400_10005083_pt1 | contig 11228 bp, 8 predicted proteins | sample IncBWH26MmetaG_FD_155456 | JGI IMG/M metagenome (GOLD analysis project Ga0210400, IMG submission 155456) | Forest soil microbial communities from Barre Woods Harvard Forest LTER site, Petersham, Massachusetts, United States - Inc-BW-H-26-M | ecosystem: Environmental > Terrestrial > Soil >...
CTCTACTGTCAGCCGTACCGAGAGGGTGGCTTTCGCCGACGTTTCATGACAACACCGGCAATACGTCTCCCACACGTTGGCCGCGGAGAGCGATCAGCGTCGCGCCCGCCAGACGTCGCGGGGTCGCTCCGCGCAGCTGAGGTTCCGCAACCCCGCGGCTCCAGATTATAGAAGTCAGGCGTGTCCGGTGCCGCGGCACCATCCTCCTGCAGGGTTGCGCCGCGAGGCGTGTCGGCACTTTCCGTGAACGGTACCAGTTTGGTGACCTCCAAGTGCCTTGAATGCACGAGCCATCCGGGCCGTGCCCGCGTGTCGACGCGGATGCGAGTCTCACATCGCGGAGTGCGCAAGGGCGCGCCGCCTTTTCCACCGCTCCCGCTTCGGCGAGCGCTGCCTGGTCGCCCAGATGATCGTGCACGTTCGGCTCGATGATCCTCACGACGCCGGTCGCGCGCTTGAGAAGCGGATCGCGCGAACGCTCACGTTAGTTCTTGCACGTGTGTTCAGTTATTGATACTTCGCCGCTCGGTCGCGTCCCGCAAATCCAATAGCACCTCGAAGTAGAGCTGCTCCCGGCGATACGCGACATCCAGCGCCACCATCTGCGCCTGATCGTCGTCGGCCTTGGCGCGCTCGAACCCCTCCCGATACATCTCGTCCAGGTTGCTCATGATCCGGTCGCGAGACCGCGACATCCGCCTGCCCTCGAAAGTGGTGACACGTGAAACACGTAAGTGCGACACTCGGTCGCGCCCCACGAATCCGGACGAGATGCGCCGCCGCTCTGATCCGTCAGCCCGCACTCTCCTGCGCCGTACGCCCGAACCGCGCGCATCGAACAGACTCGGAGGCATCGGCGAGATCGTCCCATGCCAGTGCCGGTACGGCTCGACCCAGACAGTCTCCAGCGCGCCCACCACTTCGGTGTGCGACTCGCTCGGCCAGCGACAAGCCATCAATGCCTGCTGCAGCACGGCGTCGTGCCCACCGCCGCGCGGCGGGTGGGCAGGCGTCCGCACGCACCGCCGTCAAGTGCTGCAGGCATGACCCCCCTCGCCGGCGCCGGATCATCGGCCGTCCGGCATCCGTGAGCGGCAGCCGCGTCGCCGACTCCGCGACCTGTACCAGCCACAGCGCCATCAGACCGCCTGGTACTCGGTCATCACACCAGGCAGCCGGCACACCGCAACCATCCGTACCTGGCCCCATCGCCTCCGAAATGCGCGTCATACGGCGTCCGTCACCGTTCGCAACTACGCCGCCACACTACTACGAGAGCAGCCGCTTGGGATCCGCCATCACGTCCCGACCGTCGGGTGCGCTCTGCCCGACCGGCTCGCGCGGCGACGCCAGCGCCGGTCGCCGGTCCGTGTCGTCTCGCCCCAGTTCGGCGAGCCCGCTCTTGAACTCCCGAATGCCCTTGCCGAGCGACGTGCCAAACTCCGGCAGGCGCTTCGCCCCGAAGAGCAGCAGGACCACCAGGACGATCAGGAAGATCTTCTCCGGCCCCAGACTACCCATCATGCCTCCATGACCTACGTGGATGGTGTTGCCCGTGCGCCCGTGCGGCGGGGGACCGCCACACCGAGCGACCGTGCCTAGATCTCGATCGCGTACCCGACAGACGGGATCGTCGCGATGATCCGCCGTTGATCCATATCGTCGCCCAGCTTCCGCAGCATCAAGCAGACGTGCAGATTCACCGTCCGCGCACTCCCCCGGGGCCACTCGCCCACTCGGTAGCCGCGACGCCAGGATGCGGCGGGACACCGGCTCACCGCCGCCCGCACGAGCGCCATGAGGATCGCCATCTCGCTTTGACTGAGCGCCACCACCCGATCACGGACGCGCACCAAGCGTCACCCTGCCCAGATCTCGATCTCCCCGCACCGGTGCCACCGCGTGACGGTGTCGGCGCCAATCGTTCCCGCAACGCGCGAGCTCGCGCTCCGGATGAGGGTTCGCATTCGCATATCGATGCTCGCGGCTGAATTGTCAGTTAATGGTTGAGGACCACCAACCGGTCCAAAGCGAGCGCGATCTCCGTGACCGCCGTGCTGCGCCACCGGCACTAACAGACGTCGCATGTCGCGCGCGACTGGGACGAGGAGCTCCCCCCGGATATCGCTCCCGGAGCACGCGCCGGCGCCGGCGAGCGGTCTTCCTCATGGCCTCGGCATCGTCACGACTTCGATGCGATGCGCGTCGGTGAATAACGCGCGCGCCAGATCCCGGACGCCCTCGGCGGTCACGACAATCGCCTGATCGGCGACTATGCTGTCGACCGGCCATCCGCTGCGCACGTACGTGCGCAACTGGTTGACCCACACGTCCGGGCGGGACACGCCCGACTCGCGCGAGCGACGGAACGCCTCGTGGACGTTGAACAGCTCGGTAGCGCTCGGGCCGTCGGTCTTGATCGCCTCAAGGTCGGCCAGCACCGCCTGGTGCAGTGTCTCGACTCGCGTGGGATCGGCGATGTACGAGATCGCGACCTGCGCCCGCTCGTAGGGCTCCCGGGCGAGGACACCGTCGACGCTGACCGTGTACACGCCGCCGAGCTTCTGCCGGAGCGTGAACGTCAGCCGTTCCTGGAGCGCGAACACCAGCGCGTCCAGCTGCGCGTTGCCCTGCCGCGTGAGCGACATGGGCGTCGTATAGCTGAACACCGTCCGCGACTTCGGCTCGCCATCTGGGATGAGGAGGATCCGCCGGCGCGGCCCGGCGCGCGGTCGAACGCCGTCGTCGTGCAGCGGGGCTAGCGCTGGCGGCATCTGCGTGCTCGATGGCAAGCCGCCGAGATACTGCTCGACCAGCGGGCGGACCGTGTCGAGCGAGAACGGACCGGTGATGATGAAGGTAAAGCCCGCGGCGTCGCCGAATCGCGACCGGTAGAACGTGAGGGCGTGATGCGCATCGACCGAATCGATCACCGCGCCGACCAGCGGACGGCCGAACGCGCTTCCGTTGCGCTGGAACGCATCGAGCTCACGCTGCACGACGTCGAGCGGGGCCTGCTTCTGGGCCTGCTTCCACAGCGTAAAGACAGCCGTGTCGAAGTGCGGCGCGGTGAACTTGAGGTAGAGGATCTGGAACATGAGCGCCAGATCCTCGGGCCGCGTCCCGGACCCGCCCGCCGCCACGTCGTAATACGCGTCGACGGCGGTGCTAGCCCCGGCGACGACACCGGTGTACTTGCGCTGTATGTCGGCGTCCCCATACGTCCCCGCCCCGTCGGCGCTGGCGAGCGTCGCCATCGCGGCGCTCGGATAGTTCGCGCTGTCGGCGCGGACGAACCCACCCGGACGGGTAGCGGCGATGTAGACCTCGTCCCACTGTTCGGCATCGGCCTTGAGCAGGACGCGGACACCATTTGCCAGTATCCATTCGGTGGCGCCAATGGCGGGGACGGTCCGGATCGCCGTCACGCGGCCGGGCACGGGTGGATACGCGACGAGCGGCGCATCCACCAGCCGCGGGTCGTAGAGCGGAACCTTCGCCGTCGCCACGGCGGCGACCGCGGCCAGCAGCGTCGCTGGCGTGGGGCCGGCCTGCGGCGCGGACGCGAGCACCGTGAGCCCGGAGTCGGCGCGCACCGCGCGCGCGACGCGCCGGATATCGTCCGGCGTGATCCCGACCGCGACCGCACGCAGGAGCGGTATCGACTGCATGGAGAACGACACACTGATTTGACGCGCGTTGTCGATGTACTGTTCCGCCAGCTCCGCCGACTGCTGTGGTCCGATGTCAGTGGCCAAGTTGTCGGCCCGTCGCAGCAACACCTTGCGCTGCTGCTCGACTTCGGCCGCCGTGACTCCATCACGCGCGATGCGGGCGATCTCCGACAGGGCGGCCGTGACCGCCCCCTCGAGCTGGTTCGACTTGGCTGTCGCGCTGAGCGTGAACACACTCCTGCCGCGGCCCAGACGCTCGTCGACCAGCTTGGCGCTCATGAGCGGCGACCCTGCTTCCCGCACACGCTGGGCGAGACGCTGGTTGACGATGCGCTGGAAGATCTCGGCGATACGGAGCTGTCGGTACGAACCGACCGTTCCTAGCACGGCGTCGGTCCTAGGCTTGCGAAACACGATGGTGGCACTCCAGTCGGGCTGCTCCACGTCAGCGACGAATGCGGCCGTCGGTCTCGTTGGAAGCGCAACGGCGATCGCGAGTCGCGGACGGGGAGCAGCCGGCATCGGCACAGCGCCGAATCGACGCGTAATACCGGCAACCATCGCGGCCTGGTCGAAGTCACCGACGGCCACGATGGTCATCAGGTCCGGACGATACCAGTCGTGGTAGAACCGCCGCAGCGGCGCCGGGTTCGTCGACCGAATCGACTCGACGGTCCCGATCGGGTCTCGGGTGAGGTACGGCGTGCCACGGTACAGCACGCTGTCGTGCACCGACCGGATGCGCGACGCCGCGCCGAGCGCTAGGCGCTGCTCCTCGACGATGACGCTCCGCTCGGCGACGACGTTCGCCGAGTCGAACTGGACACCGGTTGCCCAATCGCCGAGGATCGTCAGCGCGGTGCCGAGCGTCGCCGAATCGGTCGGCACGGTCAGATCGTAGACGGTCTCCTCGTAGCTCGTATGCGCGTTGAGGTCAGCGCCGGAGCGCATCCCGACCGATTGGATGTAGGCGATCAGCGCATTCTTCGCGAAGTGCGTCGTGCCATTGAACGCCATATGCTCGACGAAGTGCGCCATCCCGCGCTGGTCGTCGTCCTCCAACGCGCTGCCGGCGTTGACGACGAGTCGCAGCTCCGCCCTCGCGGCGGGCGTAGTGTTGCGACGGACGAAGTACCGCAGGCCGTTCGACAGCGTGCCGACCGTCACCGCGCCGTCAATCGGGATCCTGGTCGAGTCCGGCACCTGCGCGTGGAGTGTCGACGCCCACAGTGCCGCACCCAGCACAAGCGGCGCGAGGCACGAGCGACCGCGCATCGTCATGCGCGCGACAGCGTCGTCTGCCGGTTCAGCGCACGGTGGATATACGTTGTTCATTGGCGGTGCCGCTATCCGCTCGCGATCACTGAGTCACCGACGACTGGCCGCCAACCGCCCGCCTCACGTAGGCGTCGAGCTCGGTCTCCGATGGCTGGTGACTCTTTATCAGGAGCTGAATCGTCCCGTCACGACCGACGAGCACGAGATGGGCCTTAGCGTAAGGCTGACCGAAGGAGACCGGGACGGCGTCCAGGCGGCGGTCGGGGCGCCGCGTGAACTGGGTCTCGACAATGAACAGATCCGCCGGCAACCCCAGATAGTGCAAGAAGTACTGCTTCGCCGAGGCGGCTTCTTCTTGCAGCGTCTGTGGCCCGCTGGTCCGGGAGTACCCATCGGTCTTCATGAGGAGCACGATGTCGAGTCCGGCCGCGCGGTACTTCCGCGCCAGCCGACGCAACACACCGGGAGCCTCAGGATAACACGCCCCGCCGCGCCCGGTGCAATTCTGGCTCACGTGGAAGAACAACGTGACCCTGCCTCGCGCAGGACGCACTCCGCTGTCGGCCTGGTAGTATCGGTATGTCGCCGTCAGAGGCCCGGCGGGTTGGCCTAAGTGGGCCGCCGACCATTTCGGCCACCCGACGCTGTCCGGAACCGCATCTTGCTGCGCCCGCCGCTCGATGTTCTCGAGGGCAGACGGATTCTCGTACAGCGCTACGTCCGCGAGAGCCTCGTAGGCACCCCCGATCGCGTCCAGCGCTGACTGGCGCTCGCCTGGCGAAAGAAGATGATAGGTCATGATGATCGCCTCGGCCTCGCGCGTCATCGCCGGCCGGTCGAACGTGTATCTGGTGTACCGGAGCATCGACGCATGCGCCGACAATTGCGCACGCCGCGCTGGCGGCTCAGCCGCACTGACTGCATCGAGCCGCCGCATCCATTCGGTGACGGCCGCCACGCGTGGTGGTTGAGCGTGGACATATGATCGCACGGTTTCCAGCATGACCTCCGCCCGCTCGGTCACGTCGCGCGCGAGTGCGAGCCGGCGCGCGGTGATAGCGCCTGCCTGCGCATCGTCACCGACCATCAGCGCGAGCTGCATCAGGCTGAAGAGGTCCCGGGGTTCGACGCGCTGGGTCGCCAGCTGCGCCATACAGGCACGACCAGCCGCGACTGCAGCCGTTGGCAGAGTGTCCGTCGACGGCAGGTGGGCAAGCGTGTCCCGCTCCACCGGGTCCCGCCACGTGACGGCTTGCACGTTCCACACGGCTCGCTGACACATCTCAGGGAGATCGTACTGGCGGTAGTCGCGATGCCCGGGCTGCATGCGGCCAGTGTCAGCGGCGGCACCGGCCGCGGCCACTCCGACGGTGTCGCCGCCCGCATGCGGCAACGTCGCTGGGGCCCCGGCGCTCTGGCCGGCCGCGGAAGCCGCCGTCGTGAGGACCATCGATAGCGCTACCATCCCGGATCTCGCCGTGGCGCCCAGCCGCGCGCGCACGGTCGGCGCCGGGGCCCAGTCGACTGCGCAGTACTGCGTCGCCCGTCGCGCCGCTCGCGCGACTCTCGGAGAGCGATCGGCGCTAGACGGAATCGGCAAGGCTAGGAAAGCTGAAGTCGCGCACTTTGACCGACGGCACCACGACTGGCGCATCGGGATGAAACGCGCGCCGAGGTGCGCCCAGTTGCTCGATGTTGTTGAACGCGAATAAGGGAGACTCGACGAAGCGGAAGTTCTTCACGGGCTTGGTGATCTTGCCGTTTTCGATGAGCCATAGGCCGTCGCGGGTATATCCGGTCATGAGCATGCTCCCGAAGTCGAGCAGCTGAACATGCGACAGCCGCGTGACCAATATGCCGCGCGCTGTGGACGCAATCATCTCCAAGAGTGTCGTCGTGCCGCCACTCATCCGGAACGCACCGCTCGCCGGCAATCCCGTATTCGTTCCCAGCTGCGCGATGGCGTACTGCCGGTTGTAGGCCAACTCCTTGAGCACTCCTTTCTCCACCCAGTTGACCGCGTGGTACACATCGTCCAGGGACGCGAACGGGGGAAAGCCCGTATCCGGATCCATCGGATCGTGGGTGATAGTTAGCCGTTCATCCAACACTTTGTCGCCGATCATCGAGTCGCCGGCGCTTTTGGCGAACGGTCCAATCCCTGTTTCGGCCGTGACACGGCTGAGCGTCCCTGGGCTCATGAGCGGCGCCATCAGGTCGCATACCGCCTGTGGCTCTAGGATCGCGGTGTAGCGCCCGGGCTCGATGGCGACCGGATTCCTGGAGCGAAGGCATTTGTCCAATGCCGTGGCCGAGAGTGCCTGGACATCGATGCGCTCCCAGTCATTGAAGTCGACCCCGGCCCACCCGGATCCAGCGCCGTGTGGATCGCGTACGGTCACCGAGAACTGAGCGGTCGTGTAGGGATAGTACAGGGCTCGTGCCGTGGTGGCGTCCATCGCCGCGCGCCCATGGCCAGCCACTTCGAGATATCCGGCCGCCCGCATCCCTGCTGCAACGGCGGCCTGCACCACCGGCTCCATCGCGGCGGTCCGTCGATCAGCGTCGAGGTCGTACGAGCTATCGAACCAGATCTTCGGCCGCAGATACGGTTCGACGACGAATTCCCGCAGATCGCTGTCGCGCTCCTCCCGTCGCATCTTGAGGGCGCGCTCGGCACGGCGTACCGCCGCGAGGAGCGCCCCGTCGTCGATCTGATTGACATCCATAGTCGCCGCCGCCCCGCGTATGTCTCGCCGGACGGTGACTACATTGTTCCGGACATCTTCGGACTGGAGCGCCTGGTTCCGCGCCCATCGCAGATTGCCGGTCCATGTGCTCTCGATGGCGATGCTCGTCTGGCCACCGCCGACGCCGAAGTGCGCGACTCGCGCCGCCAGTGCTTGACACTCGTCGACGGAGAGGAATCGCGAGGCTGGACGAATGCGGCTCATTCGCTTGCCACCGTCCGAGCGCCTGACGGCGGTGTTGAGCTCGAGGCGATCAGGAGCGCGCTGTCCCCTCGACCGTCGGTCCGAGACGGTGTCGGCGTATCTGTCGTCACGCGCGTTTCGTGCCGTCGATGATGGCCACGTTCTTGAATACGGCAGCCGGCGCAGTCACGCTGTGCAGACAGGACTGCGGCGGTTGTCCCTTCGTCAGCCAACCGGCAATAGTCGTCACACTCCGCGCTCCGCCCAGCGCCATCAACCCCTTCCAGACTTCAACGGAGTTGAAGAGAAAGGTGCCGTGCTCGATCACCGCTCCGAGCTTGCCATTGACGATCTCGCGCATCAACCGCCCTGCCCCTCGGCCGTTTCGCGCCTGGAAGTCAGTCAACGAATAGCCGCCAATCACCGCGATACCACGTTTGACGTCCCTGATGAGATCCTCGAAGGCCACATCGACGGCACCGGGCCGCATCGTAAGATTCGGCGCAAAGCCCATGGTGATATTCAACGCCGAGTCAGCCCGAGCGCACCCGCGCGAGCGGATGGGTTGGCCCTGCCGCTCGTACCAAGGCGCAAGCCACGACGCCTGCTCACGCGTGGTCGGGAAGTCGTTGAGAATCCCATCCTTTATAAGCGTGGTGACCGCCGGCTCGACCCCCTCGTCGTCCCACCTGACCGTGGCGAGCCCTCCGCGCTCGGAGCGATCGCCCGTGACGGTCAAGAGCGCCGAACCGACCGCGAAGCTTCCCAGCATGCCCAGCGGATCATCGATGTAGCTGGTTCCGGCTGCGTCGGCTTCGTTCCCTACGACGCGATCGAGATCGGTAGCGATCCCGATCGTAGAGTCGAGCAGGTGCGCAGTCGCCTCGCCGTCCAGCACCAGATCGTACCGCCCGATCTCGACCGGCTTGCGTGGCAGCCCCAGCTCCATCTCGGCCTGTTCGATCAGCGCAGGGATCTGATCGTGCGGTTTCATGTCCAGCACGTGCTCCCATCCCTTCGCCGCAATCCCGCTACCCTTTGCCTGCACCTGCGCGGAGCCCGAGCTCCCATCACCGAGATTAAGGGTCACGTTCACCTCGCTTCTGTAAACGACTTGGGAGAAGAGAGCCCCTTCCGTCGTGCCAACGGTTCGCTCCTGCCGAGCAAACGTTACGCTCCCACTCGTGCTGACGAGCTGGCGATAGAGATTCCGCCGATTGCCGGCCGCCACGCCGGAGATCGACTCGAGAAAATCGATCTTTTCCTCGAGCGGAATGGCAAACGGGTCGGACCGCACGGGCATCGACCACGTACCACTGGCGACGACAGACGGTCCCAGATCGACCGTCCGCGGGGTCGTCCGGGCGAGTGCCTTCGCCTGCGCGACCGCTTCTCGGCCGAGCTGCGCCGCTTCTTCCGCATCCCACAATGGGCTCGCGGCAAATCCCCAATATCCATGAACGAGCGCGCGCACGCTAATCGCGAGCTCCTCCCAATCGCGCGTCAACTGACCCGGGATTTCCTGTTCGACCGTCCGCGTCAGACGCGCATCGGCGTATGCCGCTCCGGCGGATCGAGCCGCGTCGATGGCGCGGAGGGCCAGAGCCTGTGGTATCGAGAAATCTCCAGGACCGAAGTCCGCCGGCAGCCGGCCCATCGCCCCCGCGAGGCGGCCCGTTGACGCGAAGAGTCCCCGTCGCAAAGGAGCCGCGGTGAGGAGAGCTGCGGTGCCGGCACGGAGAAAGCCGCGCCGCGTCCAGCACGAATCGTCAGCGCCAGAGGTCATGCCACACCCTCGATGGGCAGGTGATCGAGTCCGCGCATTGCGGCGCCGCCCTCTCGCATCCCGCACCATCGCCACCTTCGAGTGCTGACATGGGGCAGCACCCGTGTGTGCCTGGTCACACGCCTCACCGTGACTCCGGGGCAACGCCCGACCGGTGAAGCAGATGCTGCAACGCCAGGTGTAGCCAGCGTTCGCTCTTCGCGTCGGCAGACCCCACGAAGTGCACGTAGCCGCGGGCGTCGAGGACGATGTAGCTCAAGAAAACCGGATATGTGTGATGATCACGTTCCTCAGTTTGAATGAGGACGCTGTCGGTCCGGTCACCGGTGGACCAGCGGTACCGTGCTTCGGAGACTGCCAGGCTGCCCGGTAACTTCAGCGTGTCCTGTGCGTACGCTCGCACCCACGGCACTGCATCGGCGGTGGACTGGAACAGTGCTCCGTGAAATGTCAATCGCGCAGATGCCAATGTCACGACGCCGAGTCCAGCGGACTCGAATTGCTTCTGTGCTCGCCGTACGACAGCAGCCAGTTTCAGAGAGCTGCGTTGATTGCTCGCGTCTCCGGAACCGTCAGCGTAGTCGACCCCGAGCACAAGGCGCACACCGCTCGGTGGCACCGTCGCCGGCTTCCCATCCGAACGAAACCAATGCTCTGCCCACAACTCGTCCGGCTGAGGGTCAAGCACGCTCCCCACGTGGGCCGCGAATCCTGTTGCCCACCAGGGATTGCCGCGCAAGATGTAGGCAGCTACCGAATCCGTTCCCGGAGCCTCAAGGACAGCGGCATACTCCTTGTGATACCGCACGGCTGCGCTTTGACCTAGCTCGCTATCACCAGTGACTTGCGCGATGTGTAGCTGGTAGCGAATAGCACCCACCATCTCGTACCACGTCAGGCGCCGTTCCGCAACTGGCAATGCATCATAGAGCCGTAGCAGCGTCGCCGATTCGCGCCGCAGTGCAGTCTCGTCCGCCGTTTCATCCGCGTCGGCGAGCAATGCCGCCCGTGCTTTGACCTGCGCGATGCGGGAAGCATCGCCAAGCGCATCGAGCCGGGTCACGACCTCGTGAGCGGCATCCAGCCGCGCCGGCTTCGCCGCAAGGTCGATCCGCAGTACGTCCAGCCACCGCTCGCCGCGCTCAGTCTTCGGCACCACTCCGGATGTCGCCCATCGTCCCCCCGCAACCCGGGCCGAATCATCCAACCCGCCCTGGAGAGCCAACTCGACCAGCGATGGGAGCTCGCCTTCCGGCACGCCGCCGTGGGCCTCACGCGCGCTCGCGTATATATGCGCCGCACACTTCCGCGCCGTTGCAACGACAACGGTCGGCAGCGTGTCGCGTGCGGGATCGGCGGCGGCGGTATCCTCCACCGGATCACGGTGCACGGCCGCCAACTCGCGCTCCGTCACTCGGAGACATTGTGACGGGAGGACGTATCGCCGATAGTCCGCGGGTGGTGCCGGATCCTGCACCGACGCAAGGAGCGGTGTCGCCAAGGCCGGGGCCGCGGTGGCCGCTTGCGCTGCGGCGCGCGCGCCGGTGGTCGCGATGG
>Ga0210400_10005084_pt1 | contig 11227 bp, 10 predicted proteins | sample IncBWH26MmetaG_FD_155456 | JGI IMG/M metagenome (GOLD analysis project Ga0210400, IMG submission 155456) | Forest soil microbial communities from Barre Woods Harvard Forest LTER site, Petersham, Massachusetts, United States - Inc-BW-H-26-M | ecosystem: Environmental > Terrestrial > Soil >...
GTGCTGATGAGATAGAGCAAATTGACAACCGACTCAAGTGGATTATTGATTTCATGTGCAATGCTGGCGGCCAGACGCCCGGCCACCGCCAGTTTTTCCGATTTACGCAATGCGTCTTCCGCCCTGTGACGCTCGGCCAGATAGTCTCTGATCTGGTATTGCCGGCGGCGGCTGCGCAACGCGGCTTGCACGGTGCTGATTAACGTCTCAGGCCGTATGGGACGCTCCAGCAACACCACATTGCCGAGAGGCTGGCGAAAGAGCACTCTCTTTTGACTCTCACGGTCGACTTCCCCGGCAACGGTAAGAAGGATCAGCGGAAAATCAGACCAAGAAGGTTGATCAGCTATCTGCTCTGTCCACGCTGCGATGTCGGGAGGAGTGAGGCCCTCCTCCGCCAATATCACGGCGCCTGCTCCGGCATTCATTTCGATTTGGGCCATTTCCGCCGTTGGGAAATTGAGGCAATAGATGCCTTTGCTGGTGAGAAGATTGCATATCAACGGGCCGTCTCGCCCTGTGGGCGTAACCACCAGGACACGCAGGTCATGGTCCCGGCTAGTCATGTCTCGTGACAGATTCAGCATTTCGCTCGGTACCCTCCAGACCGTCCAGCTTGCCGCGATATTTGGGAACACCGGTCAGCACGCCCTCGAATTCCACCAATACGTTTCCGACCCGGATGGCGCCGTTCTTCATCACCAACTCACGGATGGTGCGTTCATGTTCTCCACTGCGCTTCTTAATCACAGAAAGCGCCTGCTTGACCTCGCCGGCCGCCTCGAAGTATCGAAACAAAAGGACCGTATCCGCCAGGTAGCTTACATCCACTGGAGTATCGATGTTCGTGCCCACAAAACCATGCTGGGCAAGCGTCATCAGCGTGGTGATGCCCTTTTGGCCCAGGTAGCCTAGCAATTCATGCAGTTGCATCGCCAGAAACTTTTCGCCGGGCATGGCGTTGAGGAAGCCATTCAAGCTGTCGATGATCACCAGCTTTACTTCCTGCTTCTCTATCAATCCCCTGATCTCGTGTACAAATTGACCGGGAGAAAGTTCAGCGGCATCGACCTGGCGAAGGAAGAGTTTCCCTGCCTCAACGTGCTTAGTGATGTCCAGTCCCAGGCCTTTCCCCCGGGCCACCAGCGTCGCCAAAGTTTCATCGAAGGCGAAAACCGCCGCGCAGCCACCCTGCTCGGCCACAGACACCGCGTAACGAACAGCGATGGTGGATTTTCCGCAACCTGCGGGCCCCAGCAGCAGCGCGCTGGTGCCGCTATCCAGTCCGCCGCCCAACAAATTGTCCAGCTCCTGAATACCGCTTTTCATCTGCGTGGGGGAGAAGCCCAGATTGTGCTCGGAAGCAACCAGGCGCGGATACACCTCCAGGCCACCCCGTTTGATGGTGTAGTCATGGAAGCCCTCGCGGAACTGCGCGCCCCGCAGCTTCTTTATTTCCACCCGGCGTCTTTTGATACCGTACTCCCGCTCGACGCTCTCCATCAGGATCACGCCATGAGCGATGCTTTGCAGCTGCAGATCATGACCTTCAGCGGTGCGATCATCCAGCAAAAGCACGGTGCAGTTGCGTCCTGAAAAATATCGCTTCAGACCCAGAATCTGCCGGCGATAACGCAGGGAATCACGGGCCAGCAAGCGCAACTCAGACAGGGAATCAAATACCACGCGCGTCGGCTGGAGCCTTTCCACCTCGGCCAGCAGTGTGGCGGTGGTGTCCGCAAGCTCAATCTCTGAGGGATTGAATACGGTGTACTGGGCCTCGGGCTTAAGGTCTTTCTCGTCCGGAGTCATCTCAAATATTGAGATGGATCCAAGCGACCAGCCGTGCGATTCCGCGATTTCCAGAAGTTCAATCTTCGACTCGGAAAGCGTGACATAGAGGCCCTTTTGCCCGAGACGAGCGCCCTCCAGCAGGTATTGCAGCGCGATTGTGGTCTTTCCCGTTCCCGGATCGCCTTCGATGAGATAGAGATGATTGGGCGAGAGGCCGCCACCCAGAATATCGTCAAGACCGGCTATGCCGGTCGCAAACAGTTCTGAGGATGTTGCCTTCCCAACGTTACGCTTCGGTGTGCCATTTCCAGTTTCTATGGATGTAGTGTTCTGTGTAGTGTGTGAGTCCACTGAAAGCTCCTATCGCGCGCACGACGTATGGGCGCCCTGATCGGTTCCACCGTTTATCTTTTTGTCTTTTTATCTTTGACGTGACTTCCAATGACTTTGACGAACAGCATTGCGCGCTTGCAGAGATGCCGATGACTCGGCTACCCGCACACCTCTCAGCGTTGCCGCAGCTCCCTGGTAGGCATGTGCGCTAGCAGTATGCTTTTTCTGCCAACCATTTGTCTGGTCAATTTTGCTCACAAACGAAAAGTATTGAGGAAATGCAAGAACGCGAAAACAGGGATATACGGAAAACAAAAATGCGCCCATTGCAAAATGAGCGCATTTGAGGAAAGGGAACACTTACTCGTTGACGGCAGGATGTTTCTTGAACTCGCGCGGGACAGCAAAGCCAATTTCCTGCGCAATCCACTCCGGCTCGGCGCTGCCCTGGCAAGTTCCCCAGAGCGCCATGGGTTCGTTGCCGTAACGCAGCATGCCACTGTGCCTTGCCTTGTCCTTATCCAGTTCAGGATCAGGATCGGCAAAGCCGATTGAATGGCGCAGCATATCAACGTCCTCCGGCTTTCCGGTAAGGAAAGTCCAGTATTTGTCGTTGATACCATGCATCTTCGCGTATTCCCCGAGCCGCGCCGGGGTGTCCTGCTCCGGCTTGATGGTCATGGAGTAAATGAAATTTTAATTTTTGTTTGCAAACTTTTAAGCGGAGATGCCGGTATAGCAACCGACGTTGTAGCGGTGGAAGAACGGCCCTTTAGGGCCTGTCCTCAACGCAGCCGATGAGCTTGTCCTGAGCCAAGGCGAATGAAGGCGTGGCCGGAGTACAAATATTCAGCTTCGTAATATCCATTCAAGCGGCCTGCTCTGCAGAGGCAGCAGGCAACTGTACAGGGATAAAGAGGCTCATTACCGTACCTGACTTTCTCCCGGTTTGGCTGCGGAAGCGAATGTGCCCGCCCTTCTTTTCTAATAAGTCTTTTGTGATCCAGAGGCCCAGCCCCGTTCCTACTTCTTTCTTGGTAGTGAAGAATGGAGTAAAGAGTTTCTGTTTGCTCTCAGGCGAAATACCGGCTCCATCGTCGGCTACGGTGATACGAATTCCGGCGCGGCCAGATTGAAAATGCCGTGAAGCGCGGGCGCAAATAACAATCTTGCCTCCTTCCCTGGAGGCGTCGATGGCATTTGCTATCAGGTTCGACAGAATTTGCTTTAATTCTCCCTGCAATGTCCAAATCGTCAGATCCGGCTGGATTCTCTTTTCGATCTTCAACGCTTTGTATTTGAACCGGCTTTCGTAGACGATCAGGACAACCTCAACAGCGTTGGCAACAACGAGTTCTACTGGTTGGGAACTGTCTCTATAGAAGCCCAGGGTCTGCTGGGCGATGTGAGAAACACGCCCCAGCTCCCTGTCTGCACGCTCCAGGTAGTTTTTGAGCCTGTCCGGCAGCTCAGGCTGTTGTTTGGCCAAGTAGATGAAGTTCGTCACGGCCTCCAGGGGATTATTGATTTCGTGCGCGACGGTGGCTGCCAGGCGGCCCACGGCCGCCAATTTTTCACTCGTGTGGAGTGCCTCTTCCAGCTTTTTTTGCTGCGTAATATTACGCACAATTTTTGCTACACCAATGATCTTTCCCCTGTGATCCTTGACCGGCGAGATAGTTAGAGAGACATTCAGCCGTTCTCCGTCCTTTCTCAAACGCACGGTCTCGAAGTGTTCGATTCGTTCCCCGGCCCTTATCTTTGCCAGGATGCTGGGTTCCTGGTGCTGCAACTCGGGGGGAATAATAAGGAGGATTGAGCGACCCACAATTTCCTCCGCCCGGTAGCCGAAGATGCGTTCGGCGGCCCTGTTCCAACTAGTCACTACGCCATTTAAATCTTTGCTGACAATGGCGTCATCCGCAGATTGCACAATGGCGGCCAACTGCAAAGAGGCTTCCTCAGCCTTTTTCTTCTCCGTCTCAAGAGCCTGTGCCTTTTGCTGCAAAAAGATAATACTGCGGCGCCGCTCCTCATCGCTGCCCAGGGTCGTGTAACTCTCAGTGGGAGCAACATGAGAATGTTCCGAACAAATCTTTTGGACGAGCCCACCATCTTTTTCTTGAGAAAAGAAATTCATAGGGTAGGCGCAATGCAGTTGAAACGAATGCGTCTGGGCCAGATCATTCCAGAGTTGTTCCAGTCGAACGGCGGCATCCGATTTACCCTCTGCCCACAATAAGGTCACCATTTCGCCGAAAACCGCAACCCGCGGATGCTCAGCCTGAGCTGTTGCGCTGAGTTGCGTAATAACGCTACCTATGACGTTTGAGAACTTCACCTGGTCTGGCCAGCCATTCACCATGAATTTGGCCAAAGTCTCCGCTGCGTCGAGAGAGAGATACCGGCCCTGTTTGACCGAGGGCATCAGATCCAACCCTCTACTCGTCAACCGCTGGGTGAGTCCTTCTCTGTGAGATTCGGTAGCAATGACAATCGCCGAATCGCCGGCTAACAAGGCTGCGCCGATAAAACGGCTTAGTCCGTCCAGCAGGAAAGCGTCGTCTTCATAAAACTGAACGCTGTGCCCGCGAGAACGATGCTCGTCCCACCTGGCTCCGCCATCTAACGCGATGGTTGAAGACTGCCTTGTGATCGTACTCATTCCGCGCTCCTGAAGTAATCCTTGAGCGATCCAGGACAGATCGAACGAAACATCACTGCTCCGAAAACATGTCTCCGGGTCATAACTCTTTTGTTGTAACCTTCATCTAAGGAAAAGCTCTTAAGTTTAGATACAAGTTGTCTATTGGCTACGAGATGCTGTTCAGTCCTGTAAGAGTTGCTTTAGGGATTTCGCCAGCTCTGGATTTAGGCCACCTGCGTCAGAGATTCCTCAAGTTTTGCAAGAAGTGCGATTGGATGCAAAGGCTTTGGAAGAAGTTCAAAGCGGTATCCTAAAGCGGTAAATGTGGGGCCAAAACTCTGCGCCAGCATCGCCGTGGCCGCCTGTCCTGAAAACAGGAGCAGCCGGCACTTCGGGCATTTTTCTTTCACGTGCAAGGCCAATTCAAAGCCGTTGATGCCTGGCAGCAGCACGTCGGTAAGAAGTATGTCAGGGTAAAATTCACTGACCTTATCGATAGCCTCCTGTCCACTACGCGCACAGAGTACCTCGTAGCCGGCGGACCGAAGGATCTCCGCCAGGCTATCGACAATCGCCTGTTCATCGTCGACAAGAAGAACCCTTATTCTCACGCGCTGACGTTTCCTCCTAATACTCGGAAGCAGAATGCCTCAGCATGGTTGCGTCAGCCACTCTCGACCCGGATAAGCCGGGACCGAACGCATCTAAATCCAGCTTATGATCTATTACGGTGTCTCAAGTAATTCTTGACGATTGTCGTTGGGGCGCTTTGCTAGGTAGAGGGAGTAAAAATCAATTTAGCCGCGAATTCACGCGAATAAACACGAATTAGAGCGGCCCTGCAGGCAGACAGGTCGATCTACCAGCGCAACATTATTCAGTTCCCTGCCCGAACATCGTGAGCGTATCCCCTTCCAGCACCACAAGCGATCCCTGGGCGGAGACATCGTAATAAACAACGTTCTTTTGAACAGAAAGCGCGGCGAGCTGGGTGCCGCCCTTGATGTCGAAAAGAACAATGTGTGACGGCTTCATCTTCAAACTGAGGCTGCTGGGTAAACCAAAAAATTCTACCGCGAGATAATTTCCAGAGTTGGCCACCCGCAGAGGAACCTCGTTGGCCCGGCCACCGGACGAAAAAATCTGGTCGCCGGATTCCGAGAACACAACAATGCCATTGCAACCGTAAGCGGCAATATGCTGATTGTCGAGGGCCTCCATGATGGGAGCGCATGGTTGTTTGGTTGTGAAAGTTGGCTTCAGCTCCTTCCAGCGGCCGTCGAAATCCAGCAGGCCAAACTCTTCAGCATGATGTGGCTGGCTGGCATGCGTGCCTACCAGAAACCGTTCTCCCGCTGACCAGTAAGCCAGATGGTGGGAAAGATTGAATGTCTTAACCACCTTCAGCGTATCTGAGTCCAATATCTCGACATCCGCTTTGGACGTTCCCGGACTTAATAAAGTTCCATCCGCCAGCACCGCCTCATGGATAAATAACTGTTGGTGTACCACGACAATCTCTGCTCCTGAATGGGGCACGCTGATTTGCCATTCTTCAAAGGGAGCCACTCTTTCCAAAGGCAGTGTTTTCGAAGCAAGTACGCTGAATGCCGGAGACAGGAGATAAAGCACATCTCCTGTGCGGACAAGAAAGCTGCCGCCGCGGACAGCAACCACCTGCGAAAAGGAACCGCTGGTTGGAAAGCGTATGAACTTGATTTCGTGGCCGTGGTGCGCGTCGAGAATTTTCAGGTCTAAGAAAAAATTGCCCGACCCGCCGCTCACGTCTCGTCTGGCCAGTGGCGCCGGTGCGAGTCTTTGGTTCACCTGGTAGACGGCCAGCCGATCAGGTGTAATAAATACCACTCCCTGCTGCCTGTACCATAGCTGCTGGCTTGGTCGATCAAACGTCTGGAGACCATGCCCCTCGCGAAGGGTCATCGTCCAACGCTGGCGCATCTCATGCATCTGACTGGACACTTGGCAACCCAGGGCCAGTAGAAGAATCAATCGCGCCTTCACGCCGAACGTACCTTTCCGCAACCCCAACAAATACAACATCTACTTTGCCGCATTCCCCCGCAGAACTTCCAGGCGGCCTTCATGAATAATTCCCAGGTCTCCCTGCGGCGAAATGGCGAAATAAAGTCCCTTGGTAGACACCTCAATGGAAACCAGCCTGGACTGGCTTTTCAAATCATAGGCCTCCACCTGGGCGGTGTCCGGCCTGATGACCTTGCCATTCTCGTAAGCCCATGGGCGGCTCGCAATCTTCACGGCCAGGAACCCATCAGTCGTCGCCAGGGACTCAAAAAACTGATGCGGCTGCACTAGTTTGAATATCGCCTCCTCTGGCTTTGACAGGATCACCAATTGACCTTTTCCGTAAACCGCCAGATAGTCATGGGCCAGAAGTTCGAAGTACCTATACCGAAAACGCAAAAGCGAGGAGAGTGAGGGGTCAAAGCGGTTCCAATTGCCGTTAAAATCCATCATGCTCCACTGCCGCTTTCCCTGCGGAGCATCGCTGAGAATCCAGTGGTCCCCCACGGAACTAAACCATCCCGCCGGATGCTGCGGAGAGAACGCGTTCTTGAGCTGCAACGTTGTCGCGTCCAGGATCTCGACATAGGTCGGCTTCCCCTGCAAAGCCAGGTCGGCATACAGTGGCCGCCTTATCGCAACAACTATGTCTCCTGACGATGCTACCTGGGTTTCCCAGATCTGTGATTCTCCTTTCTCAAGTGGCAGGCGATAGGAGGCAACTCGTTGCAATGAAGATGAATATAGGTTAAGCATCTCGCCGGTGCGAACGATGAAGTTCCCGTCATGCGTAGGCATGATGCCACTCAGCATGCCGCAGGCAGGCAGCCGCAGTTGGGCGATTTCATGGCCGTCGCGACTATCGAGGATCTCCAGCTGGAGATAAAAATTTCCAGCTCCCCCGCTCGCGTCCCTAGGCCCGAGTTTCACCCGTTCAGCCTTCTGGTTTACCTGATAGACGGCGATCCGCCCCGCCGAAAGAAACGCGAGCCCTTGATTCCCCAACCAGTTCGCACGTATCTCGCGATCAAATCTCTGGAAACCGTAGTCCTTGTAGAGATTTGCCGTCCAAAGCGGCTCACCTGATAGAGAACCAGAATTGCCGCCCGATCCTGGTCCCAATCCGAAGATAAGCAACGCGATCAGCCACATCATGAAATGTCCCGTGTCAGAAGCTATAGAAACGCCCGGTGATGGTCAGGCCCACAGATATAAAGATGCAAAGATAAGAGTCGATTCCAGGAAATCTGCGAGGCCACTAAAGTCTTAGTTGACTAGCTTGAGCTCGCGCGATACGTGCCTCAACTAATCTACGCGGTCAGATTCTACTCCAAATGCGCGTCTCTGAACTCGCCTGTTTGTTAAAGACGCGTTCTCTTGGAAGGGACTTGATGGCCAGATCTTCTATCAGGAACATTACAGCGGTCAAAGATAAATCGATACTCACGTTCTCAAGAAAAAAGCCCAGCCGGGATGGCTGGGCTCTTGCGATCTTTTCGAACGGGCTTAGCTGACTTTGAGGAAGATGATGACCAGGGTGTAGAGCGCCAGCGACTCGATCAGCGCCAGGCCCAGAATCAGGGCGAACTGAATTCCCGGGCGGGCCCCAGGGTTGCGGGCGAGAGCTTCAGCGGCAGAAGCCGTGGCTTTTCCCTGTCCTAGACCGCACAGGCCGGAGGCAATTGCCATACCGATGCCGGCAGCGATAGGAACGGCCCAATTCTTCGCAGCAGCGGCGGAATCGGGACCCTGGGCATAGACGGGCATCGCCATCAGCAGGATGGCCATGACCAGGAAGAAGTACATCATTGTTTTACGCATTTTTTCTCTCCTATGAAATCGCTTCCAGTGGGTGGTTGGCGCTCACCTTACCGGCGCCCTCACGCTCGAAGCGTAAAACTAACAAGACTTCGCTCTTGATATCCCTCTCAGCGATATTTCTCCCAGCGCCGGAGGATCTCGCCTTTGACTTTCAATTACGAAATTACCAGATTACCCAATTACCAAATTCTCAACCGAGGACCACTGCGTATACCAGAACAAAATCGGAATTCTCGTTACAACCAGCATAAAGACCTAGTGCTCGTGAGCCACCGCTCCAGCCAGGTAGACCGTGGTCAGCAACGTAAAAATGTAGGCCTGGAGAAAGGAAACAGCCACGTGCAACATCAGAAAAATTACCGGAATGCCCACCGGAATCATGGAAAAGAAAACCAGGGTCACCATGTCGCCGGCGAACATATTCGCGAAAAGACGGACAGTCAGTGACATGACTCTGGCCAATGTACTGATAATCTCAATGGGCAACATGAGCGGGGCCAGCAACGGAACAGGACCAAGGAAGTGCTTAAGATAGGCCAGTACCCCCTGCTCTCGAATTCCGTGTGCGTTGTAATAAATAAAGGCGACAATCGCGCAGCCCAGCGGCACCCACACACTGGCCGTTGGAGACTCAAACCCCGGTATAAGACCGATAAGGTTGCTCACCAGAATAAAGAGAAAGAGCGCGCCCAGAAAAGGAGCAAATCTCCCGCTATGGTGGCCAATGATCTCTTCACCCTGGCCGGAGATAAACTCATGGAACATCTCCGCCATGTGTTGCACTCCACCGGGCTTTTCCACCGAAAGCCGGGAGCGGACCAGCAGGAAAATGACGATCAAAAGTGTAACCACCACGAATTGCATGGCAACTGAGTTGGTAATGGGGGCTTCAGGATGGGCCGGATGAAAAGCGGGCGGCAATGCCTGTAGCAAGCCATTTACCGGTCCGCCCAAAACCTTATTCAGGAGCGCAGTAATCCACAATTGTTCGTTCATTCGTCTGGTTATTCCTGGAAGTTAGAATCCACGCCGGAGCGCTCCGTAGGTCTCATACACAGCTTCAATTAGGATTGCGCCCACCGGCAAAAACAGGCCCGCAAAGAGGCCGTAAACGCTCATGGCAGAACTCTTGAATATAACATACGCGGCAACCGCGATCAAAAAATAGCGGGAAAGGAATCCGGCGACTACGCTTGATGCCGATTGCTTTTGGCCCGTATCCGTAACCTTGTCCGCCAGCGCCGACACAGTGCGCTTGAGCCGGTAAAAGTTATACAACGCAATCATGCAGCCGCCAATGAATCCCATGGCCACGGTGCGGTTGTATTTAAGCCACAGGATGGGCGTGATCACGACCGGAAGAACGAGCATCATGCGGACAATGCGCTGGTAAGCGTTGGCATAGAATGCCTCGGCTTCCGGAGATGGCACAAATTCAGGCGAAGGCGGCTGGGACTCAGGATCGCTCAATCTTTAGACTCCGCCGACAGCGCCACCCGGATGAACTGCACAAACCCGGCAACAATACCCAACAGTAGACCCACAATGTAGATCCAGTGGGTATGCAGCCAGTGGTCAATTAGCGTACCTAACGCCCAACCAATAAAAGTCGCGGCGGGCAGCGTCATGCCTAACTGGACATATTTTTCCACGTCGACCCACTGTTTCTTGGGATCCTGTTCATCGGGCATACTTCCATTCTGCGGCGTAGCTGGTAAGTGTTGCAAGCCTGTAGTTGGCTATAATCAAATGTTCGGCCAAGATGTTCGACCCAAGATGTTCAACCCGGATGTTCGATCTATGACCACCACAGCTCTCTATCAGCGGCTGGCTTCCACCGGTGCCAGGCTTGGCCCTTATGCGGGCGCTGAGACGGCCGTGAGCTTTGCGGGCCCTGCCGCTGAGCTGCATATCCTGTACTCTAGCGCCGGTATCTTCGATCTGGCTTGGCGCGGCAAGATCATCGTGACCGGTCAGGACCGTGGACGTTGGCTCAACGGCATGCTCACTAATAATGTCCGTGACCTGCCCGTGAATCACGGCAACTACAACTTCCTGCTCAACTCACAGGGACGTATCCTGGGCGATATGTACGTGTACAACCGGGGAGAGTATCTGCTGCTGGACACCGACCAATCCCAGCTTGCCGCAATCGTAAAGACTCTGGACCACTTCATCATCATGGATGATGTAGAACTCTCCGATGCCAGCGAGACTCTCACTGCCCTGGGTATCTGCGGTCCAAGAGCTTCCCAGGTGCTGACTGCGGCGGGTGTGGATGTTGCCGGATTGCAGCCATTGGAGCTTCGCGACCTCACGGTCAGTAACGTGGGCGTCACAGTAGTACGCGGACCAGAGCAGAAGCCGGGCTGGTTCGAGATCTGGGTAAGCAGCGCTAATGTAGAGTCCATCTGGGACCTGCTGTCGAAAGCAGGTGGCCAGCCAGTCGGCACGGATGCCCTGGAATTCTGGCGAATCCTGCATGGAATTCCGCGCTACGGCCAGGACATCCGCGAGCGCGACCTCCCTCAGGAAACCGAGCAGAACCAGGCCCTGAACTTCACCAAGGGCTGCTATGTAGGGCAGGAG
>Ga0210400_10005085_pt1 | contig 11227 bp, 15 predicted proteins | sample IncBWH26MmetaG_FD_155456 | JGI IMG/M metagenome (GOLD analysis project Ga0210400, IMG submission 155456) | Forest soil microbial communities from Barre Woods Harvard Forest LTER site, Petersham, Massachusetts, United States - Inc-BW-H-26-M | ecosystem: Environmental > Terrestrial > Soil >...
GAGTCCGCACCCTAATTCTCGCTGCCCTCGTGCGGGTCCGGATGGTTCACCTCCTGCGGCAATGCATGTGCCACGGCAGGTGACGGACTGGGTTCCGGCCCGATCTCACGTCCGCGTCCGCGGATCAATCGTTCATAGGCGGAAACCAGCGTGACGTAGGGATTGACCCAGAGCCAGCCGTCGCGCGTGAACACTTGGGTATCGAAGTGCAGATGACGGGTGGTGCCGTTGGGATGGTCCAGATAATTCGAAACCACGCCGATCTTCTCGCCTTCGGCGACATGACGCCCGTTCAGAATGCCGTCGGCGTCCATGCTCGCCGGATTCATATGCATGTAGCGAAAGCGGATATGTTCGTTGCGGCTATTGATCTGCAACGTGGCGGCCTGTTGCTGGAGCGAGCGGATCAGGACGCCCTCGCGAACCGCGACGACCGCCTGCTGCCTGGGGTCGCAACGGTCGGCCTCTTCGCTGCTGTGGGGCGGACACGGCGCTGGGCGAATGTCCTGCCCCTGATGGCCAAATCCGCTGGCGCACTGCCCCACGCCAAAACTGCGGGCCTCGCAAAAATTATCCTGCCAGGGATAGCTGGTGGGTCCGCCCGTCGGCTCGTCGGGACGGTCGCCCGATTGGCGATTCCCGAACGATTGCGAGTGGGCGTAGGCCGGCGCTTTTTCCAGCGGAAATCGAATTTGCGCATAGGCGGTGAAATCGACGCGGCCGCTCTGTTTGTGCGAGCCGCTATTGGCGATGATGTCGCCCGCCGGGCGATAGGTGAAATCCGAGGAAACGGCGAACGGCCGCTCGACGATATCGGACGGTATGTCCATGCTCGGCCGCGAGGGTAGGCCGCCGGCGACGTGCAGCGCCGTCAGGAAACGTTCGGCGACGGGATAGGCCTCGCGGCAGGCAAGCCGCTGCGCGCGCGGGGCACTATCGAGACACTGGATCGACACCACGTAGGGAACGCCGAAGCGCGTGAAGGCGTAGCGGACGTATCCTTCCCGGATGAAACGGCGCAAGTCTGGAAATTGTGCGGCCAGTGACTTGACCGGTTCGCCCCTGCCGCCGAAGGGATCGCTGATGTCGTAGATGAGGATCGAACCGGTGATCTGCACCTCGACGGGTTTGGCAAACACCCGTTGCGGCATGCCGTCGCCGGCGCCAGGCTCGAGTGAAAACATCGCGTCGTAACCGGCAGGACCGGCATCAAACAAGTCGACCGGACGGAAGTCGGCCTGATAGTGCGACAATGAAAGGCTGGCCGGTTCGCCGTTCAATTGGGCGGAGAGAAATGCCGCGGTATCGAACGGCAGCAACACCGGGACCGGACTGCGCCCGATTCCGGTAAAAATCTGCGAGGTCACCGTATTCAGTTGTACCATCGCCGGCATCGAACGCGGATCGAACGCCGGCAGCCGACGCTGTCCGGAAAAAGTGAATGTCGGTGTGACCGCGGGCTGGGTGCCTATCTCGGAACGAAGCTGATCGAGAACGCCGTACCATTCGACCCGAACGGCCGTGACGGCAGGAGTATGGAATTCATCGGCTGTCGGGGCTGCAGTGCCGGCGAGGAATAGGAGGAAAGATGCCAGCAAGCGAGGAACGGACCAGGCAACTTTCGTAACCAACGAGCAGCCTCCCGGCCTGACGCGCCTAGATCATGATCCAACTTGATCGGATCATGATCTCATCTCTTCGTTTGAGCATGATCCGGCGAACGCTTGTGTTTGTCGAGATGGAAAACCGACATCCACATTTGCCGGACATGCTCTAATCCTTGGCGCGTTCCACGTAAGAGCCATCCTCGATCATGACCACGATCCGCGTTCCCGTGCCGATATGCGGAGGTACCGCGGTACGAACGCCATTGGACAGAATGGCCGGCTTATAGGACGACGATGCGGTCTGACCCTTGGTGACCGGTTCGGTTTCCACCACTTCCAGGGTCGCGCGCTGCGGCATCTGGATCGCCACCGGAATAAGGCCGTGCAGCGACAGCTTCACGGTCATGTTTTCCTGGAGATAGGGCGCGGCGGAGCCGATGATGTCTTCGGGCACCTGGACCTGATCGTAGTTGTCATTGTTCATGAAGTGGAAGCCGTCGGCGTCCTTGTAAAGGTAATTGAAATTCTGATCCTCGATCGTGGCCTTCTCGACCTGGTCCGTGGTCTTGTAGCGCTCGGAAATCTTTACGCCGTCGCTGATTCGGCGCATTTCGATCTGGCTGACCGGAGTTCCCTTGCCGGGGTGGATGTTCTCGGCGGTCAGAACCACGTAAAGCTTGCCTTCTTGCTCGATGACGTTGCCCTTGCGAATTGAACTGGCGATGACTTTCAAAGCTGTGTTTCCTGATATTCTGGCCCGGGACCCGTCCGGACAAGGGCGTCCCGAGGCCTCTGGGGCGGTTTCGGGCTGCAACATACTGATTTTGCCAGTCGATGCTAGTGCTGCCGCTTTGGTCGCTCCGCACCGGTTGCCGCAAGGACCCGCCCGGTGCCCCCGACGACCGGGGCACGGCTTTTGGGGAACTGACGGGGCGGTTCGTTGACGGCCGAAAACCAGCAGTTTTCGCCGTGGTGGTCCGCCGCCCGGCACGCCGACATCAGGCCGTTTTTGCTGGCGCGCAACGCCATCAGCAAGGCGGTTCGCGCCTGGTTCGACGAGCAGGGGTTCACCGAGGTCGAGACCACCATTTTGCAGGTTTCGCCGGGGAATGAGACCCATCTGCATGCGCCGCGCACCGAACTTGTCGGCGCCGACGGCGCGCGCGCGACACGGTACCTGCGCACGTCACCGGAATTCGCCTGCAAGAAATTGCTGGCCGCCGGCGAGCCGAAGATTTTCGAATTCGCGCGGGTGTTTCGCGACCGCGAGCGCGGCCCGCTTCATTTACCGGAATTCACCATGCTGGAATGGTACCGTGCCGATGCGACCTATGACGCCGTGATGGCCGACAGCATCGTCGTCATCGCCCATGCCGCGCAGGCAACCGGCATCGGGCAATTTTCGTTTCGCGGCCGGATCGCCAATCCGTTTGCCGAGCCAGAGTTGTTGACGGTGGCCGCGGCGTTCGAGCGCTTTGCCTCGATCGATCTGCCCGCCACCATCGCGGACGGCCGGGGTGATCGCGCCAGTCTGGCGGAAGCGGCGAAAGAAAGGGTGCGGATCACCGACGATGACACCTGGTCGGACATCTTCAGCAAGGTCCTCGTTGAGCACATCGAGCCAAATCTGGGGCAGGGGCATCTGACGGTGCTGTTCGAGTATCCGGTCCCCGAAGCAGCACTGGCGCGCGCAAAGGCGTCCGATCCGCGCGTCGCCGAGCGCTTCGAAATCTACGCCTGCGGCGTCGAACTCGCGAACGGATTTGGCGAATTGACCGACGCGTCGGAGCAACGCCGCCGGTTCACGCACGCCATGGACGAGAAACAACGCCGTTACGGCGAGCGCTACCCGCTCGACGAAGATTTTCTCGACGCGGTCGCCCGGATGCCGGCCGCCAGCGGTGTCGCGCTCGGCTTCGACCGGCTGGTGATGCTGGCCAGTGGCGCGTTGAAAATCGATCAGGTGGTGTGGACGCCGCCGGCAGGTGACGCATGAGCAAGGTCAATCTCGCCTCAGCCGCGACATTGCGCACACCCGCCGATCTCGTCGCCCATGGCTTGGCGACCGCCGCTGATCTGCCCGATCTGGAACGGGTCGCAGCGCGCTACGCGGTCGCCGTCACGGCGGACATGGCGGCGCTGGTCGACCCCAACGATTCCAACGACCCGATCGCGCGACAATTCATTCCGAACGCCCTGGAATTGGTGACCCGCGAAGGCGAGAGCGCCGATCCGATCGGCGATCACGTGCATTCGCCGGTCGCCGGCATCGTGCATCGCTATCCCGACCGGGTGCTGTTCAAGCTGGTCCACGTCTGCGCGGTGTATTGCCGTTTTTGTTTTCGCCGCGAAATGGTCGGGCCGGGCAAGGCGAGCGCGCTTCCGGAGGCGGCCTACGATACCGCGATCGATTATATCCGGGCTCATCCGGAAATCTGGGAGGTCGTCCTGACCGGCGGCGACCCGCTGATGCTGTCGCCGCGCCGCCTCACGGAGGTCATGGCCGATCTGGCCGCCATCGATCACGTCAGGATCGTTCGCATCCACACCCGGGTGCCGGTCGCCGACCCCGAACGGATCACCGGCGAGTTGATCTCAGCGCTGAAGGTCACGGGTGCGACGACGTGGGTCGCATTGCACGCCAATCATGTCAGGGAACTGACCGGCAAGGCCCGCGCGGCCTGCGCTGACATTGTTGATGCCGGGATTCCGATGGTCAGCCAATCGGTACTGCTGCGCGGCGTCAATGATGACGCCGCCACGTTGGAAGCGCTGATGCGCGGGTTCGTCGAATGCCGCATCAAGCCCTATTATCTGCATCACGGCGATCTCGCGCCCGGCACCTCGCATCTGCGAACGACGCTGGAACATGGCCAGGAATTAATGCGGGGGTTGCGGGGACGGGTCTCCGGATTATGTCAACCGGATTACGTGATTGATATCCCCGGCGGTTATGGCAAGGCCCCGGTCGGTCCGAATTATTTGTCGCCGGCCGCCTCATCTTCGCATGTAAATTCTTTTGCCGGGGAAGGTGAAGAACAGGCGGAAACCCGCTATCGTGTGACCGATTATTGTGGTGACGTTCACCTCTATCCTCCGAAGTCATATCCTCCGAAGTCATATTGACGGGTGAAAAGGGGCGATACGTGCATTTCGCTGAGATAGGAGAAGCAAGATGCGAAAACTAGTGATGACGATGACGCTCATAGCCCTGGTGGCCAGTCCGGCGGCGATCGCGCAGACCGGAAACCGCTCTGGCGCCAATCCCTCGTCGGAACCACAAGGGGGACCCTGGCCGGCACCGGTCGGGCATCGCCAGCCGCGCGCCGATCAGGTGCCGTCCGAGAAAGATCTGAACGATCCGAATAAGGCGGTCAACCGCGAGGATGCCGCGCTCGACCGCTCGATCAAAAGCATTTGCCGCGGCTGCTGAGCGCGGCCCCTGAAGCGCGATATCGGGATCAGGCAGCCTGCGATCAGCCTGCGATCAGCTTTGCCGCGCGGCGAGCGCTATTCCGATCAGCGAGGCGCCGCCGAACAGCAGATTGATGCCGACCAGCAGGCCGATCGCCCAGACCGCTGACCCCGGCAATCCCGCGATGATGATGAATGCGATCAGTATATCCATCAGGCCGGCGACCAGCAGCCAGGACCACCGTTGCAACAATTCGCGGCGATGTTCCAGCGCGTACATGATGGTCGCGACCCCCTCGGCAAGGAAATAGGCGCCGACGACAATGGTCAGCGTCAGCGTGCCCCGCACCGGTTGCGCCAGCAGGATAATGCCGGCGCCGAGCGCCAGCACCGCCGATATCAGTGACCACCAGAAACCCGGCATCTGCCGGGCCCAGAACGTCAGCGCGAGGCCGGCGATGCCGCTGATCAAAAACATCCAGCCCAAAAAAATGGTGACGGCGAGACTGGCCAGCGGCGGCACGATCATCGCGGCCAACCCAAGGATCGCCAGCAGAATTCCTTCGATCAAAAAGGCCTGCCAATGCGCGCGAACCTCGGCACTCATTCTCGCTTGCAGGTTGGTGGTGTCGTGGGGAAGGGTCATTGAAATTCTCCCGGTGCGGCACTGCGGAATGGCTTGAATTATAGCGTGCGCAAACGCCGGATGGTTAAATATGTTGTTCGACGCCGGTTGAGCCAATTCAAAGACTTCCGCGGTTGAACAGTTTGGCTTGGAAGCACCGCCTCAATTGGGCGCGGATGAAAAGCCGTGTGGCGTGGTGCGCATCCGATCGCGGCCGAGAAAATAAATGGTGGTGGTGACCACCAGCAGGCCGATGCCGACCAGAATCGAGACAAGGCCGACGGGGACGAGAACCAGCGCCATGTTGCGGTCCGGATTGAGCAGCCAATGGTGGATCGACGACAGCACAAACGCCGCGCCGGCGAACCCCGCGCCGCCTCCCACCACCAGTAACGCCCACATTCGGCGCAACTGGCTCAGCCGCTCGCGCGCGATCTCGGTGCGCGGCGCGTGATGACGGCCGACCCGGCGAACCAGTCGCACCGCAAACCCGATCGAGCTGAATCCGATCAGCACGCTTGCCGCCCCCAGCATGAACCGGGTCGATGACTCGATTTCGAGGTTTTTCTGCAGGATCAGCAGCGGCAAATCAAAACCCGCATGCAGCGCCACTGGTACCAACAGAACCAGGGCTCGACTTGAGATGCGCGCCCGGTCGCGGTGATACCTGTGCGCGCCGAGCGCGGTGCCGGATCGCGCGATCGCCAAATAAGCGCCGGCGATGATGCCAAGCGCGCCGTGGAACGGTACGGTCAGGACGCTGCGCAACGCCGCCAGCGATTGCCACATCTCGGCATGCTGGATGAGATAAGCGAGGTTCTCGTAGGCCGCAAAACCAAGCCCTGCCGCGGCGCCATAGACCACGGTGTCCATCGGATCCGCGAAACGCGCACGCCGCGCCGAAACCGCGACAATGACAAGAATCTTGACGGTTTCCTCCGGCAGCGCGACCCCGAACAGGGAACGCAGCAACTGCGCGACCCAAGGGTTTTCGGGAGCCGCGAGGATCGACAGGAAGGGCGCACGCAGCGCTCCCAACAGCGAAATGCTGGCGGCGCCAAACACGAACGCGGTCCAGACCCTGGCGGGCGGTCCCGGCCGCTCGTCGGCAGCGACCACCAGCCACAATATCAATAGCGCGGGCGCCACTGCGGCCGTACCGACGACGGTAGGGAGGGACTCGAGGAGATTCATCTAGGGAACGAACACGCTCATGTCTGGATGATCGGTACGGGTGCCATCAAATTGGGGGCAGTTTCGCCGTTTTTTCACCCCCAATATAAAGTCAGTTTGGCACAAAAACCGCCTTTTCGCTGGCAAATGTGGCCCATCTGTCACTTTCCAAATCCTAATAGGGGCGCGTGAGACTTTTTTGTCACCAAAGCCGGCGCGCCGCTAAATCGGGCGCCGGCTTTTCATGGGTCGCGCGCAAACACGCCGGCGCGAGATTTGCCGTCAACTCCGGTTCAGCAGCCCCGGCAGATATTTTTCAGTTGCGCGTTCATCCGCGCGTCTTCGGCGCTGATCGCATCGATATATTTTCCGCTATCGGGTTTTCCGGTATCGGCCTTTGTCGCAGGGCTTGCCGACAGCGGCGCCGCACGCTTTGCCACTGCCGGCTTGCCAGCCAATGGGGGCTTGTCGCGGCACGGCAGCAAGCCATCGACATCCGGAGCCGCTGTGCAGTCCGGCGTCTGGGCGATGGCAGGCAGAGACAACGCACAAACCGCAACCAGCACGGCAAAGAGTTTCATTTCAACCTCGTCAATGACCTACGAAACAAACCACGAAATGCCGACGCTTCCACGGAGGTTGCGATTGTTTAGTTAAATCAAGGAGTTTCCAGATTTTCTCCAGGCAAAATGCACGCAATCGCGCGCGGTGTCCATGGATGATTTTGCCGGGCGAGACTTTCCGATGCAGGGCTCTGATGCAGGACTCCAATGCACGACTCCAACGCACGACATGGCAGCGGACGATACGTGACGCATGATAGGTTCTGTGGATCGTGGAGCGAGGAGGTGCGTCGGGTGATTCTATTCCGTGGAGCGGAGACGCATACGAGGTCGATTCTCAAAGCCGTCAGCTGGAGGACATTGGGAACGCTCGACACATTTGCGATCAGTTGGTTTTTTACCGGCAGGGTCGAAGTCGCGGGTTCGATTGCCGGTGTCGAGATCGTCACCAAGATTGCGTGGTATTACCTTCACGAGCGAGTCTGGGCCGCCATCCCCTGGGGCCGACGCTGAATGAATCAGGTATCCGGACCAGCGTAAGTGACGTGCAAAGGTGCCACGCGATGAATGAACCCGAACAACCCGAAAACCGGCGTCCGGCAATAGCGGGACTGGCGATTGCCGTTGTCCTGCTGGTGGTGGGATTATGGTTGGCACACGAACTGACGTCGGCCAGCAAGATGCAGGATTGCCTGATGTCAGGACGCACCAATTGCAACGTGATCGAACCGGCGCGATAGGACGCGGCGGTTGTCGCCGCGGCGATGACGTCCGCGGATGTGGCCTTTTTTAACCGACTTGGCCTAGGCTTCCGGACATTGTGTCTTTCCGGAAGTGCTTGGCCAGGAGCCAAAATGGCTATTTTTATTGCATTGAAACGTCCGGGACCGCCTGCGCGAGAGGTTTTGGTAAACCTCGATCAAATCCTTATGGTTCAACCAGGGCAGGGCAGCGGGTCGGCCATTCTCTTTGGTCGGGAGCACCTCGTCACCTTCGAAGAGGACGTTGCGACCGTGCTTCGTCGAATCCAGACCGGTCCCTACATCCAAACCGGTCAAGCATCGGCGCCCAAGTAGCACTACGCGCGATGCGCTCGACGTGCCGATGACAGGCAGGGTCTGCCGACAGGCTGCAACGCAATGCAAATCTAAAATTTCTGGGCCGATGCTGGCGCGCCGGAACCGTTTGACGTCCGTGACGTTCAATGATTCCAGATTGGCTGCAATGGTCGAGCCGGCAATGTTGCTCCGCTTACGGCTATGGATTCGACGCAAATGGGCGTGGCGTAAGCCAGCCTCGGCCTGCTCCGATCTGCCTTTCGAACTCGACGAATTTGCCCGGCTGCTCGCAAGCCGCGATCCCGCCGTCCTCAAGCAATTGGCAAACGACCTGGCCAAGCCGGTTGCCGTGATCGACCAATCCGGTGAATTGCAGGCCTGATGCTTGCGCCGCAGCAATGCTTGCTGTCCGATCCTCCGGAATGGTCGCTACCCCCGCACGGCTCATTCCGACAGAAGGCGCCGGCAGGCGTCGACAAATACCTGTGCGCCCGTGACGATGTCGGCATCATCCGTATTTTCGCGCCAGTGATGGCTGATGCCGCCGATCGAAGGCACAAACAGCATGGCGGCCGGCATGATGGTGGCGAGGACCTGGGCGTCGTGACCAGCGCCGCTGGGCATGCGGATCGACCTGCCGCCGGCAAAGGCGGTGCTCGCGGCTTCGATGGCATGCTGGAATGCAGCATCCATCAAGGCGGGCGCGCCGGTCCGAAGACGCTCGACCGTGACGGCGCAGCGGCCCTGCGCAGTGGCCTCCGCGGCCATATCCTCCAGCAGATCCTCGAGACGGCCGATCACGGCAGGATCGTCGTCGCGCATCTGGAATAGCATCTCCGCGCGTCCCGGGATGATGCTGGGCGCACCGGGATCGAGCGTGATGCGGCCGGTGGTCCATACCGTGCGCGGTCCGCATAGCCCGGGAAACCTGTCATCGATGGCCACGCAAAACCGGGCCAGCGCGAGGCCGGCATCCTTGCGAACATCCATCCGCGTCGTGCCGGCGTGATTCTGTTCGCCGGCAAAGGTGATGCGATATTGCCAGATGCCGACAATGGAGGTGACGACGCCGATCGCCAGACCGCCGCTTTCGAGCCTCTGGCCTTGCTCGATATGGGCCTCGAGATACCCGATGTGCCGCCCGCGTTCGGCCGTGATGCGCGCCAGGCCCGCGAGACCGGCGTCACGCAGCGCGTCGCGCATGGTCCGGCCACTGCTGCGATCGCGTGCGGCGTCGATCTCGGCTTCGGTGACGTTGCCGACATAGGAGCGGCTGCCGAGGAAACTTCCAAAATGTCCTTCCTCATCGCACCAGGCCGCGACTTCAACAGCGCCTTTGAAGTCCGGGTCGGGATTGAGAACCCGGGCGGCTTCGAGGGCATACACGACGCCAAGCGGCCCATCGAGCCAGCCCGCAAAGTTCTGGCTTTCGAGATGCGACCCGGCCAGCAGCTTGGGTCCGGATTTCGCGCTTGTGCCCAGCACATTGCCGATGCCGTCGATCGAAGCGGCCAGCCCAGCCTCGGGCAGCCGTTGCGCCAGCCACTCCAGCGAGCGCATATGCGGCTCGGAGAAAGTCGGCTTGTGAACCCCGGTCTTGTAGGCGCCGATGCCACGCAACGCGGTGAGATCCGCAAGGACCCGGGCGCCATCGGCCTGAAAGCGATGGTCAGGCATGACTTATTCTAGTTTCAGTGCGTGGGAGTTGGCAAACCGGCCGGTTACTCGGTCGCGTTTTTGCATGACCGATGGCGAGCCAGATCAACGAGAGACTTGGACTGGTAGAGCATTCCCGCGTCAGGGCCGTGGCCTTTTTCATTTGCCGGTGCAACGGGCTCGGCAGATGATCAATAGGAAGTCGGTGGAAATAAAACCTGGCCCCCAGCATCGCGGCCGCATTCTCCCGGAATATAACCAGGGTTAAAGTAGCAGGCATTGTCGAGCGTGCTGTCCCAACCGCCTCGCTGTCGCCATTTAGACCAAGCGATGTAATCGCAATATTTGCTGTGGGGGTTTCCCGCTTCCCTGGTCGCACAATAGATGCTCTGGGCGGGGTGGGCCGGACTGGAGATGACGTGGCGGGCCATCGCGGGTCCTGTCAGCACAGAAACAAGAAACGCTGCCACGCCGATCCGTCTGAATTTCGTCATTGGTTCCTCCCGTTTATCCCGGCGACGCAAGTATCTCAATAACGAGTCACCTGATAACGGCAGGTTCCACCCGAGTATCCTAAAAGATTATTGATTCAGTCGCCAAGCAGGCTTCCCCCGAAGCCCTTTAGCCCCCCGGATAGGGCTCCGTACTGCGAGCAGATGCCAACATCACCAAATCCCTCATAGGCGTCGACGACGTCCCCGGCCATGACGACTCGGATGCGGCACTCCTGCATCGCGTTTCCCCTGATCCAGGTGTACGTTTTTTGTCCCTCGATCATTCCCTGTTCCTCAGGCGAGCCAAGCTTGGCGACGACCGCGCTAAGCGGCTGTCCCTTAAAATCGTTCGTTCCCAGTCTGACATTGCCGGCCGAGCATCCGGCCAGGACCAAGGCCAGGGTCGCCAGAATCGCCAGATTGCGCATTCGCCCATCTCCCCCAAAGTCGAACCTGGACGCGGCCCATGTTGACGCCAAAGCGCGGGCCAGGCGAGCAGGCAAACCGCTTGTTAGGTCGGGGCCGCAGACACGCCAACTTATAAATTGCTAACCCGCATAAGCCGGGTGTTGATAAGTCGCGAACCAATCGTGTGGAGCTAAGCCATTGAAATGGTGGCGCTCCCTAGCGAAGCGCG
>Ga0210400_10005086_pt1 | contig 11225 bp, 10 predicted proteins | sample IncBWH26MmetaG_FD_155456 | JGI IMG/M metagenome (GOLD analysis project Ga0210400, IMG submission 155456) | Forest soil microbial communities from Barre Woods Harvard Forest LTER site, Petersham, Massachusetts, United States - Inc-BW-H-26-M | ecosystem: Environmental > Terrestrial > Soil >...
CCCGGGCGCGCAAGATCTACCGCCCCGCCGGGGCGAAATGGGCGGAGGCCAAGTCGCGGTTCGAGTGGCCGAACGGGGCGGTGCTGTATTTCCGCTACCTGGACAACGACGCCGACGCCGACCTCTACCAGGGCCACGACTACAGCCGGGTCTATGTGGAGGAGCTGACGCAGTTCCCCTCCCCCGCGCCGGTGGACAAGCTGAAGGCCACCCTGCGCAGCGCTTTGGGCGCGACGTGCGGCTTTCGCGCCACCTGCAATCCGGGCGGCCCGGGACACAACTGGGTGAAGGCCCGCTATATCGATCCGGGGGCGTGGGAAACGACCATCGAACCGTTCCGCAACCCCTTCGACGGCGCCGTGGCGAGCCTGACGCGGAAGTTCATTCCCGCCCGGCTGGCCGACAATCCCAAGCTGCTGGCGAACGATCCGGGCTACATCCCGCGGCTGCAGCAGTCGGGCTCGGCGGAGCTGGTGCGGGCCTGGCTGGAGGGGGACTGGAACGTCATCCAGGGGGCGTTCTTCGACAAGTGGTCGAACCGCAACATCGTCGCGCCGTTCGTCATTCCGGGCGACTGGATACGGATCCGCGCCTTCGACTGGGGGTACGCCGCGCCGTTCAGCGTGGGATGGTGGGCGGTGGTTCCGGACGCGGTCCACCTGCCTGGGGTCTCGCTGCCGCGCGGCGCCATGGTGCGCTACCGCGAGTGGTACGGCACGTCGGGCCGGCCCGGCGAGGGGGCGCGGATGGAGGCGGAGGCGGTGGCGCGCGGCATCCTCGAGCGCGAGGCCGGCGAAAAGATCGGCTTTCCCGTGGCCGACCCCTCGATCTTCAGCCACGACGGCGGCCCTTCCCTGGCCGAACGCATGCGCCGCTGCGGCGTCGCCTTCCGCCCGGCCGACAACACCCGGGTGGGGAGGGCCGGCGCCCTCAGCGGCTGGGACCAGATGCGCGCCCGCATCGCCGGGACCGACGAGGGCCCGATGCTGGTGGTGTTCGACACCTGCCGCGACTTCATCCGCACCGTGCCGGTCCTGCAGCACGACCGCATGCGGATGGAAGACCTGGACACCGCCGCCGAGGACCACATCGCCGACGAGACCCGCTACGCCTGCCTGACCCGCCCGCTCCTGCCGAAGCCGGAGCCGCCGACGGCGCTCACCGCCGACGAGAGGTGGGAGCGTGACTGGGGGCCGCGGCGGCGAGCCACGGAGGGTTGGAAGGTGATGTGACTTTCAACGCCTGGAGCGCTTCCCGCCGAAGTGGGTACTGGTTCGGCGATCAGGAAGCGCTCAAATGTTTGATTCTAGAGCAAATTATCTCGGGCTAGGTGATTCCACCTAGCCCGAGTTTGCTCTGGGCGCAGAAGCCAGCCGTCCCCCCGTCAGCGCCTCGGCCAGGCCTGGAGACCAGCGCGTGATAGCGCGGCCGAGGGCGACGCTTGCGGCGAGCGCTATCGCTGGCTGAGTTACGAGAAACAGGGGATAGAGCGGCGCGCCCAATGGGCCCGTCACCAGGCCGATCACGGGGGCGGCCAGCCACATCATGATCAGGTGCGAACAGAACAGCAGGAAGACATAGGGCTCCAACGCCAACAGCGCGCCGGCGAAGCGGCTGGCGGCAATCCGCCAGGACACCGCCCAGAAGAACAGGGCCGCCGCGGCGCGTAGAGCGACGTCCAGAGCAGCCTGGACGCCGAAGGGGGTGGGCAGAGGCGGGTGGTGGGTCGCGATAGCGACTTCGATGATGGCCAGGCCAAGGTAGAGCGCCCCCAGCAGGATGAGGGGCAGGGATGAGGCGCGGTGCAGCGCGTCCGAGCGGCGCGCCATCATCCCAAGGACGAAGAAGACCAGGATGGTGGGGCGCAACAGCAACGGAAAGCTCGCGCCCGACAAGGCGTAGGCCAGTCCCGCCGCCACGACGCCCATCTGGATCGCGAGCGCCATGCGGCTCAGTCCCGGCGCCAACAGCAGACAGACAAACAGATCGCGGAGGAACGCGGTTTGGACGTCGATGTCGGCTGGGTGGGTCAAACATAGCAGTTCGTTCGCCAGCCATGACCAGCTCGACGGCGTGGGCCCCCTGATCCAGCCCACCCAGGCCGCGCCTCCCACGAGGATCACGGCGATGGCGTTCCATAGCACCATGGGCAGGACCACCGTGCGGACCTTGCCCCTGACGAACGAGACCGCCCCGCGCCGCTCCAGGCTGCCGGCCGCCAACCAGCCCGACACCAGGCTCAGGAGAGGCACCGCCGCCTTGCCGAACAGGTCCGACAGCACCCAGCGCAGCAGCCCCTGAGCGGTGTGATCGCTCGCGGCCAGATCCGGGCCGGTCAGCCCGGTCCAGGCATGCACGTACACCATGCCTACAATGCAGACGACCCGGGCGATCGCTATGGCCCGTCCGGTCAAGGCGACGTCAGATGTCGAGGGCATGGGCCGCAAGAGACAGATCAGCACGCATCGGCCGTGGGTTACTCCTTGACGGCCTCCCAGGCGAAGACGCGTCGCTCGCTTCGTCGATCCGCGCCCCCAAGGCGCGGATCGCGGCCCGGACATTGGGGAGGCCGCGATCCGCTTGCAACCCCATCGTGGGGGACGAGCGCGGTTGCAGGAAGACGAATGCACCGGGCCGATTGCTGCGTGATGACGAATTGTAACGGCTCCGAATTGCGTGAGGACGGCGGTAACGCGTGCTTGCCATTTCTCGCAAACAGGCGCGACTATCCATGAAAATAGGGAGCTGCGCTGAAGGGGGAAACCATGAAGTCGGTCCTGAACCGGGCGGCCATGGGCTCGGTGTTGGTATTCGCAGTAGCGATCGCCTCGGGCGCCCGGGCGGGTTGCCATGATCCCGCGGCGCCGAATGTAGACTGGTCCGGATGCGCCATGGTGGGCGCCGACCTGTCCGACAAGAACCTGACGGGCGCCAACCTGACGGGCGCCAATCTCAGCAACTCGGACCTGGACGGGGCGACGCTGTCCAAGGCGACCCTGACCAAGACGAACCTTCGCTTCTCGAACCTCAGCAACGCAAACCTGAAAGGCGCGACCTTGACCGGCGCGACCCTGAGCAAAGCCTATATGAACGGGGCGAACCTCAGCGACGCAAACCTCCAGGGCGCGGTCCTGACGGGCGCAAACCTGACCGACGCGACGTGGTCGGACGGCAAAAAGACCTGCGCCAATCCGTCTATCGGCGCCTGCAACTAGAGCGTCTGGCCTTCGGCGGCCGCGAACGCCGGCGCGGCGAACGCCAGCAGGACAAGGCCGTCAGACCCAGCGACTTCAGCATCTAAACGGGATTCTCCACGATGATATCGAGACGTGGGGTCCTTCTATGGAAACGTGTGCCTGGAGGGATAAGGGCCTTCGATCGTCAGGCCTACCGGGTCGGAGGCGGCCCAGTCGAACAGCCACGCCGCGTCGGTCTGGCCCAGGTGGATGCAGCCGTGCGACTCGACGGTCGTGTCGCCCTGGTGGAAGGCGCAGGCCGAATTCGGGACCTCGAAGAACAGGGCGTACGGCATCAGCGCGCCGCCGTTGGGGGGCGGGTAGATGCTGCTCCTGTGCTCTCGTTCGCGCTTGGTCGGGGAGAGGCTTCCCCCGGCGAATATCGGTGTGTGGTGGCCATCGCGACCAATGGCAAAGGTGGTGATCCTGCGCACTTCGGCCCCGTCGGCGGAGACCGAGACGTAGGCGTCCGGGAGGGAAACGTAGATGCTCTTGGCCATCATCCATCCCCAATGTTCCGGCCCCAATGTTCTGGCGCCGAGGAGGCATGGACGCTGAGCCGCAGAGTCGACCCGGTCAACCCCGATCGTCGGGGTCGATCGAGACCAGGACGCTGCAGCAGACCAGGTCGAGGAGCTGGGCGTTGCCGGGCCCGGCCCACCAGCGGGCGATACCCAGGCGCGGCCGGTAGCCGATGACGATGAGGTCGACGTCGAGGTCATGCGCCATGGCGGCGATCTGCTCGATGGGGCGGCCGAAGGCGAGGTGGCCGGTGGCGACCAGCCCCCGGGCGCGCAGGCGCTCGACGCCGTCGCGCAGGATCTCCTTTACGGCTTTTTCCTCCTCGCGCAGGGCCGCCCCGGAGGGCATGTCGACCATGGCCCCGCCGACGATGGTCTTGGTGACCGCCAGCAGGTGGGTCTCTGCGCCGAGGGCCTGGGCCAGCTCGGCGCCCTGGAGCAGGGCCCGGCGGCCTTCCAGGGTGGAGTCGTAGCAGAGCAGCATGTTCCTGAACGGCGTCATGGTCGCCTCCCCGACGGCGCGGTCCTGTCGTCGGCGCGGGTGAGATCGGCGCCCCACCAGCCGCCGCCCATGGCCACCAGGAGCTGGGCCGTGTCCAGGTAGCGCTGGGCCTGCGCCTGCAGATAGCCGAGCCGAGCCCGCTGATATTGTCGCTCGGCGTCGATGACCGGAAGCACGCCGACGCCGCCGCGGCCGTAGTTTATCCTTTGCAGGCGGAGCGAGGACATCGCCAACTCCATCGAGCGACTCTGGCCGGCAACGAGGTCCGTGTCGTGGCTGACCGCCTGAAGCAGGTCGGCGACCTGGCCGAAGGCCTGCAGCACCGTCTGGCGGTAGTCGGCGGCGGCCGCCCGGAAGGCAGCCAGGGCGGCGCGGCGTTCGGCGCGCCGACGTCCGGCGTCGAACACCGGCTGGGTGACGCCGGCCGCCACGCTCCACACCAGGCCATTCTGGCTGAACAGCACGCCGCCGTTGAGCGAGGAGGCGCTGGCCCCGGCGGTGAGGGTGATCGACGGATAGAGCCGGGCGGTGGCGACGCCGATGTCGGCGCTGGCCGCATGCAGCCGCGCCTCGGCGGCCAGGATGTCGGGTCGCTGGTGGACCAGTTCGGAGGGCAGGCTGACGGGGACTTCACTCGGCAGGGTGAGGGTCGCGAGATCGAAGTCGGGCGGCGACCAGTCGCCGGGCGACTGGCCGACGAGCACGGCCAGGGCGTGGCGGGCGACGCTCAGCTGCTGTTCCAGGCCGGGCCGCAGCGTCTCGTCGGCGGCGACCTGGCTGCGGGCGAGGACGACGTCGGGATCGGGCGCCTCGCCGACCCGTCGCTCCTCGGCCACGAGGGCGGCGTTCTGCCGATCGCCGGCGAGGATCTCGTCCACGGCGGCCAGCTGGGCGCGGACGGCGGCGATCCGGATCGCCTCGGTGACCGCATTGCCGGTGAGGGCCACATAGGCGGCGTCCAGCTGGTCGGCCTGTTCGTCGGCCTGGGCGGCGCGCTCCTCGACCTGGCGACGCACGCCACCGAACAGGTCCAGGTTGTAGCTCGCCGTCGGGCCGACCTGGAAGATGTTGTAGCTCGACGGCAGCGGGAAGGTCTGGGGCGAGAGGCCGAAAGCGGCGGCGCTCTGCTTCTGCTCGGCGTCGGTGACGCTGAGGCCGGCCTCCGGATAGAGGGCGGCGCGGGCCTGCGCCACCGTCTCGCGCGCCTGGGCGAGCCTTGCCTTGGCGGCGTCGAGGGTCGGGCTGCCCGAGATCGCCTGACGGACCACGCCGTCGAGCTGAGGCGAACGAAAAAGACTCCACCATTGCGCCGTGACGCGCTCGCCCAGCACGACGGACTGGCGCAGACCGGCGGAACCTGTCCCCTCGGGGGAGGCCGCCGTTTCGGCGGTGTCGACGGGGGAGACGTAGCGCGATGTGGATGGTGGGGCCGGCGGCTTGAAGTTTGGCCCGACGGCGGCGCAGCCGCAGGCCAGCGCCGCCATCAGGGGCGCCATCGTGGGCCCGTGGCGGGGACGGGTCATTCCACCACCACGGCGTGGCTTTGGCGGCCCCTCGCCGGCCGCTGGAACACCATCAGCAGGGGGAGCACCGCGAGCGTGGCGATCATCAGCAGCTTGTAGTCGTCGATGTAGGCGATGATCTGCGCCTGGCGGGTGATCATCGCGTCGAGCGCCGCCCGCCCGCCGGCGGTGAAGGGGCTCAAGAACCTGAGGATCGTGGCGTCGTTGAACGCCGGGTTGAGCGGTGTCACCGCGTGGGAAATGGCGGCGTGGTTGATCTGGGTGTTTCGCGTGAGCAGGCTGTTCACCACCGAGATGCCGATGCTGGAGCCGACGTTGCGCGACAGGCTGTACAGGCCCGCCCCCTCCGCCCGCTGGAGGGGCGAGAGGGTCGACAGGGTGACGACGCTGAGCGGGACGAAGATGAAGCCGAGGCCGGCGCCCTGCAGCACACCGATGCCGACGATGGTCGACTGGGCGACATCCGGCGTCCAGTGGGTCATCACCCAGAAGGTGTAGGCGGTCATCGAGAGGCCTATGCCGAGGAGCAGGCGGGTGTCGACCCGACCGATCAGGCGGCCGACCACCAGCATGGCGGCCATGGTGCCCACGCCCCGCGGCCCGATCGTCAATCCGGCGGTGACCACCGGATAGCTCATCAGGTTCTGGAGATAGAGCGGCTGCAGCGCCATCGAGGCGTAATAGGTCAAGCCGACCGTGAAGACGAACAGGATGCCGGCGGCGAAGTTGCGGTCGCGGAACAGCGAGGGCCGCACGAACGGCGCCGGCGCGGTGAATGTGTGGACGAGGAACAGATAGAAGGCGGAACCGGCGACAATGGCCTCGGCGATGATCTCGCCCGAACCGAACCAGTCGAGCTGTTCACCGCGGTCGAGCAGGATCTGCAGGGCGCCGATGCCCAGGCTCAGCGTGCCGAAGCCGAACCAGTCGAGCTTCTCCGAGGCGTTGGCCGCCGTCTCGGTCAGGAACAGGCGCATGCCGATGAAGGCGAGGATGCCGATCGGCAGGTTGATGTAGAACACCCATCGCCAGCTGTAGTTCTCGGTCAGCCAGCCTCCCAGCACCGGTCCCAGGACCGGGCCGGCCATCACGGCGACGCCGAACATGGCCATGGCCGATCCCTGCTTCTCCGGGGGATTTATGTTCATCAGCGTGGTCTGGGCGAGCGGCACCAGCGCCGCCCCGAACATCCCCTGCAGCACCCGGAAGAGGACGATCTGGGACAGGGACTGGGCCATGCCGCACAGCATCGAGGCGGCCACGAAGCCGGTGACGCAGACCAGGAACAGGCGTTTCTGCCCAAAGCGCGCGGCCAGGTAGCCGGTGGCCGGGGTCATGATCGCGGCGGCGACGATATAGGAGGTCAGGACCCACTCGATCTGGTCCTGGCTCGCCGACACGCTGCCCTGCATGTAAGGCAGGGCGACGTTGGCGATGGTGGTGTCCAGAGCCTGCATCAGGGTCGCCAGGATCACGGAGGCACTGATCGCCAGCTTGTAGAGGCCGGTTGGCGGCGCTTCGCCAGCTGTACTCGACGAGGCGCTCATGGATATCTCCGCGAGGACGAGCCGAAGAGGCCGGTCATGAAGCGAGGCAGGCCCCGGCGATGGCCGGTGTCCACCCGGACCTCGACGCTCATGCCGGCGCGCAACGGCGGCAGGCCGCGGTCGCGGGTGTCGACGCGGATGCGCAGGGGAATGCGCTGCACGACCTTGACCCAGTTGCCGCTGCTGTTCTGGGCCGGCAGCAGCGCGAATTCCTGGGCCGCCGCGGGGCTGATGCTCTCGACGACGCCATGCCACGCGACCCCGGGATAGGTGTCGACGGTCACCCGGGCCGGCTGACCCGCCCGCACATACGTCAGCTCGGTCTCCTTGGGGTTGGCGGTGACCCACACGTGGTCAGCCGAAACGAGGTAGAAGGCGGTCGCCGAAGCGGGGAGATAACGGCCCGGCGCGGTGGCGGTCACGTCCGTGGCGATCCCGGGGAAAGGCGCCCGGACGACGGTATGGTCGAGCTGCCGCGCCGCCTCCCCCTGCTCGGCCAGGGCCTGGCGAAAGCGGGGATTGCGCTCGACCGGCCCTCCCGGTTCGCCGTTCAGATTGGCGGCGATGGCCGCCTGCTGCTGCTGCAAGGAAACGAGCTTCTGGCGAGCGGTCTGGAGGTTTCGGCGGGCCGTGTCGTCGGTGGCCTGGGAGGCCACGTGGGCCAGCAGGAGGTCGTGCTGGCGGGCGTATTCAGTGGCGTAGTAGGTGACGTCCTCCCTGGCCTGGACGATCTGCGCCTGGAGGTCGCGGTAGTTGGCCTGCTGGGCGTCGATATCGTCCCTGATAGTCCCGGCCTGGCCCTCGGTGCGTTCCAGGGCGAGGCGGAAGGGCTGGTCGTCGAGGCGGTAGAGCACCTGCCCCGCCGCCACCGGCTGGTTTTCGGCGACGTCCACGTCCTTGACGATGCCCGACACGTCCGTGGACACCCCGACCTTGTCGGCGTCGACGTAGGCGTCGTCCATCGAGGTGATCTGGCCGCCGGAGACGTACCAGATCGCCAGCGCAATCAGGAAGATGGGCAGCAGGATGAACAGTCCCCACCGCCCCCAGGGCCGGGTCGTTCGCCGAGGCGGCCCGCGCGGCGTCGGACGATCGGGCGGCGACCGCTCGGGCGGGGCGGCCGCCGATTCGACGCCATCGGCCGTGGTCACACCGGCACGTCCTCGCTGGGGTTCAAGGTGGTCGTCATTCGGCCCGCCTGTTGGACGATCTGTCGCGCAGCTGCGCTCGAGCGGCTGGCCGCGATCGCCGACCGCTCAAGGCAATGTGTGGGTTGCCATCTCACGGCCCGGAACGCCATGACAAATGCCGCCTCGGCTCACGCCTGAATCACACTTCAGATTTCAGAGTGTAGAGCGTCACCCGGCCTTCAGGGCGGTGGCGGGCTGGGTGCGGTAGGCGACCAGGCCGGGCGCCAGCGCCGCCAGGAGGCTGAGGGCAAGCGCGCCGGCGAGGATGGCGAGGTCGATGCCGCCGACGGGCGGAAGCGGCAGCGAGGGGCCGCCGCCGCGCGCGGCGGCATGGGCCGCGAAGGCCGCCGCGCCGTGGCCGAGCGCGATCCCCGCCAGGCCACCGGTCAGCCCCAGCGCCAGTCCCTCGAGGGTGACGAGGGCGAAGAGCAGTGAGGGACGGGCGCCCAGGGTGCGCAGGAGCGCCAGTTCGCGGCGCCGCTGGCTGACCGCCGCATAGAGGGCGACGAAGAACCCCAGCGCCGAAAGCGCCAGAAGGCCGACGGCGAACGCCCGCAGCACCTCCGCCCCCGTGCCCAGCAGGGTCGTCAGGTGCGCCGTCTCGACCGCCGGACTGGCCGCCTGGAGGTCGGGCATGGCCGAAATGAAGCGCGGCAGCATCAGCGCGCCCATGGCCGAGCGGTACTTCACCAGCACGGCCGTCACTTCCCGCCCGCCGGGACTCTTGTCGATGTCGTGCGGATCCACCGGGCGGCCGGCGTTCAGCGCCTCGAGGTGTTCGAGGTTCTCGTGCTCGTGGACCTTCCAGACGCTGGCGGTGTCGGTCAGCACCACACGGTCGATCACCGCCCCGGTAGGCCGCAGGACGCCCACCACCCGGTAGGGACTGTCCTTGTGTGTCTCGCCGCCGGGGGCCAGGCCATGATCGCCGACGAAGACGTCGCCCACGGCATAGTGGAGGCGGCGGTCGGCCTGTGCACCGATGACCGCCTCCATCGGCCCCGACCACCAGCGCCCGGCGGCCAGTCTGGCGTCGTAGATCTCGCCGTACTGCGGCGTCGTGCCGACGATGCGGAACCCGCCGACATTGTCGCCCAGCGACACCGGCACGGCCCGCTGCACCATCCTGTTGCCGGCCAGCATTTGGAGTACGGGCAGGGGAATGTTGCCGGTCGGCTGGTCAAGCTGGAAGACGGCCGACATGATCAGCTGCAGCGGGCTTCCCTTCGCGCCGACCACCAGGTCGATGCCGCCGAGATCGCGCTGGAAGCGTCCCGAGAGGCCGGCGTTCAAAGCCAGGACGGCGGTCAGCACCGCGACGCCGAGCGCCAGGGTGAGGGCGTGAAAACCCCAGGTCAGCGGCCGGCGCCGGATGAAGGCGGCGATCAGCTTAACCTGGTTCATGCCGCTGGTTCCACGGCGACGACCGGCTCGGCGAACACGCTGACCTCGAAACGATTGCGCAGCCTCAGGTCATGGGTCGCCACCACGAGGGCCGCGCCGGTCTCCGCGGCGGCGCGGGCGAGAAGTTCGGCGACCCGCCCGCAGGTGGCGTCGTCGAGGCTGGCGGTCGGCTCGTCGGCCAGGATGAGCTTGGGTTCGAGCAGCATGGCGCGGGCGATCGCCGCCCTTTGGGCCTCGCCGCGGCTGAGGGTTTCCGCGGGGCGGTGGGCTCGGGCCTCCAGCCCCAGTTCCGCGAGCAGCGCCAGCGCGCGGCGGCGATCCTGCCGCACACCCGCCGCGAACGGCGCGAGAAGCACGTTGTCGAGGGTGCTGAGACCGGGGATCAGGTGCAGGTCCTGAAACACGAAGCCGATCGAGCGGCCCCTGAAACGGTCCCGCGCCGCGCCGCGCAGTCCCGCCACGTCGACGTCGTCGATCCGCACCGCCCCCTCGATGACGTCCGCCATTCCGGCGATGGCCAGGAGAAGCGTCGTCTTCCCCGATCCCGACGGCCCCAGCAGCAGGGCGGCCTCTCCCGGCCCCACCTCCAGGCGGCCGAGGCGCGCCAGGGGGCGACGGCCGTAGCCGGCGACGAGGCGCTCAACGGCCAGCATGGGCCGCTCCGCAGTCGCGCGCCCAGGTCCGCACGCGATCGGTCCCCAGCAGTCCGCCGTGATGGGCGCAGAGCGCGCCGGAGGGCCTGAACGCGACCGCCAGGGGCAGCCGGGGCGGGGCGCCGCCGTAGGCGGTCAGGATGGCCGAGGCCGATCCGACTCCCCGGACGAGCATCTCCGGGGGCGCTCCCGACTTGCGCGCGGCCGCCGCCAGGTCCGGACCGCCCTCCAGACCGACGAACAGGAAACGGGCCGGGCAGGCGGCGGCGGCGTAGTCGCGGGCGGCGCGAAGCTCCAACAGGCAGGGCGCGCAGTCGGAGCGCCAGAATGCCAGGATGACGCCGTTCGGCGTGTGGCCGATCTCGACGCGCTTGCCGTCCAGGCTCTCGAGTTGGAGCGGACGCGGATCGACCGCAGCGACAGCATGGGCCGCCGCCCACGACAGGCCTATGACGAGACAGAGCTGCTTCTGGGCGCCCAAGCCGCACCCAAGGCCTACGGCGTACCCGCGTAGGCCTTGATCAGCCGGTAGAGATAGACCCGCCCCTTCATCAGGGAGTCGACGCGGATGTGCTCGTTGAGGCCATGCACGCCGCCGCCGTCGTACTCGTGCATGATGCCGGGCGCGCCGTAGGAGGGGCTGCCGGCG
>Ga0210400_10005087_pt1 | contig 11222 bp, 9 predicted proteins | sample IncBWH26MmetaG_FD_155456 | JGI IMG/M metagenome (GOLD analysis project Ga0210400, IMG submission 155456) | Forest soil microbial communities from Barre Woods Harvard Forest LTER site, Petersham, Massachusetts, United States - Inc-BW-H-26-M | ecosystem: Environmental > Terrestrial > Soil >...
AAAGCCGAAGACCTGCGCGATCTTCAGTCGCGTCAAGTCGCCATCCTGAAGTCCGCACTTGCCCAGCTTGCGATGGGCGGACGGCTCGTCTATTCCACGTGTTCGCTGGAGCGTGAGGAAAACGAAGCGGTGGTGGAAGCTGTCCTCGATGGGACAGTGGAATTCAAGGTCTCAGATTTGAAGGGAGAACTGGAGCAACTTCGGCAGTCTGGCGAGCTCTCCGCCGGACCTGATATCGGCTCGCTTCTCGATGGACCTTATCTGAGAACAATTCCCGGGGTGCATCCTTGCGACGGATTTTTCGCCGCAATGATCGCGCGGAGATGAGCCAATCCCCGATGCGGCCGAGCTTCGCTCGGCTTGGACGGCCGAGGGCGGCCGTCCCTACACGAGCAAGAGCTAGCGGACTTCGAAATTCACCGCGCTGCCGGCCACGATTTTCTGTCCTGGCGCCGGAGTCTGGGTCACGATCATGCTCGCCGCGCTGGGCTCGGAGACCGCGGACGGTGCAATAGGCGCGGTTTGCGGCTCGAAGGGCTCCGGAGGCGGTGGAAGCACGTTAACTTTGCCGACCTTGATACCGGCGTCCTGTAACGCCACCATTGCGCTGCCGAGCGGTTGTCCGGTGAGGTTCGGCATCACATAGATTGCGGGCTCGGGACCGTCACCGATCAGCAGACTGATCTTCGGCGCTGACACTCCGCTGGCGTTCGCTGGCGGACTTTGTGATATTACCTGGTCCTGTTGTGCGTCCGGCAAACTGACGTGCGCGACCGAACCTAGACTGAGCCCACGGCGCCGTATGTTTAACTCGGCGACTCGCTCGCTGCCTCCCGTCACGTTGGGAATCGCCACCCGCTGAGGCCCCAAACTTTGAGCCACGCGAATCGACCAGCCGCGCCGCACCTTGGTTCCTGGCAGCGGCATCTGCGTCATAATTCTTCCTTCGGGAATATCAGGGCTGTAGAACTGCCGCTCGACCACCACCAGCAGGCCCGAGGCCGCACCCGCGCGCTCGGCTTCGAGCGGACTCATGCCCACGAGTTTCGGGATGGTCACCTCGCGCCCGTGGATAGCCAGTCGCATGGCCGTGAGCGCCGAGACCAGCGCCACCGTCATCAGGACCAGAGCCAAGAGCAGCATGCGGAAAAATTGTCGCATCGCTGCCGATTATAGCTTCCCTACGAGGATTTCCACTCATTGCCGCATGCACTGCAGGACCAACTGTGCATGTACTCGATGAAAGCTACATCGAGCGACTGGCAGCGCGGACATCTCGGCTGCTCGAAATTTCCGACGCCTTCAACATCCAGCATTGCAGGAATAGGCTGGTTCAGGATTTCGCGGGCCGCTTCCGCATCCTCGGCGCGAACCTTCAGCTTGATTCCGCCGAGAAGATTGGAGATGAACCAATCCATGCGGATCATGTTGTCGTCCACCAGGTAGACCTGAATTCCCGCCGACTCCAGACTACCTTTCGCCAGCAGCGCTTCGGGAAGATCGCGGAACTGGCGCAGGGTAACGGTTTCATTGAACTCGAAGACGTCTTCGCCACGGGGAGGGGCAATCGTGATCTTGAGGCCCCGCTTCGCAACCTCCGCCTGGAGGGCTCCCTGGGCGATGGCGCTCAATTCATCGCCGCTGTCAGCGATTTGGCCAAGTTCTTCGTCGCTCATCGCGGAATACACTCCGGCTATGCGCAGACGTTCTTGTTCGGGAGTCGGCATAGCCGGAAATGATACTCGAACTCGTATCGCGGACGGTCGAATATCGGCCAGCCCCTAAAGGGGCAGTTGAGGCGGAGGACTTACGGTATCGCTAAAGCGATACCCTGATACGAAGCCCTGATACGAAACTGTGATACGAAACTCGGACACGAAACTGTGATACGGAACTCTTGTTTTTCCACGGCCTTTGAAAGCTGTGCCCTTCCCAAAAACTTGCCCAAGCCTAATTATCAAGCCAGTTCTACTGGAATGAGCTCGTCACTGGTTTTGATTCAGGCTCGACGACGGTAGTGCCGCTTGCGCCTTCTGTTGTCCCACCCATTCGTGAATGCGCGTGCTGAGCACGTCCATTGGAAGTGCGCCGCCGGCAAGCACCTCGTCGTGGAAGGCGCGGAGGTCGAATTTCGCGCCGAGTTGGTCTTTTGAATACTGGCGAAGTTTCAGAATTTCTAGCTGTCCGATTTTGTAGCCGAGCGCCTGCGCCGGCCACGCCATGTAGCGGTCGGTCTCGCTCTGTACCGACGGTTCGTCAATGGCGGAATGCTCGTGGAAATAGTCGACCACTTGCTGCCGCGTCCAGTGCTTGGAGTGGAAGCCGGTGTCGACAACGAGGCGAATCGCCCGCAGCATGTCATCCTGCAGGTGGCCGTAGTAGCTGTAGGGATCCTGGAAAAACCCAGCTTCTTTGCCGAGTCTTTCCGAGTACAGCGCCCATCCTTCGGTAAACGCTGTGTAGTATTCGTGCTGGCGGAAGGTGGGCAGTTCGGGCAACTCTTGCGCGATTGTGATCTGCAGGTGATGTCCGGGCACGCCTTCGTGATACGCGGTCGTCTCGACATCCAACAAGGTGCGCTTGGCGAAGTCGCCGGTGTTCACCATGATGTGCCCCGGCCGCGAACCATCGGGAGTGCTGTCAACGTAGGACGCGCCTGACGCTTCTTTCTCACGGAATTCCTCGACCGGCATCACTTCCAGCCTGGCTTTCGGCAGCCGTCCGAACATTTGCGGCAGACGCGTGTACATCTGATCGATGTACTTGCGATACAAGTCGAGGATTTCCTGTCGCGAATGCGCGTGCAGTTTGGGATCCGCATCGACGGCTGCATTGAGACTTTTCATGTCCTTGTAGCCGAGTTGATTCGCTACCGCGAGCATGCGGGTTTCGATATCTTTTACCTGCTCGAGCCCGATCTGGTGGATCTCTTCGGGTGACAAATTTGTCGTCGTGCTTTCTTTGACGCGAAACGCGTACCAGGCGGCACCGTCCGGCAAGGCCCAGGCTCCGGGCTCCGCTCTACCTTTCGGCGCATACTCGTCCCGGACGAACGCCGTGAACTTCACGTAGGCAGGAATCACGGAATCCTTGACGGCAGCCAAGCCCGCCGCGCGCAGCCGCTTCCGATCGGCTTCGGAGACGGCATCGGGAAACTTATCAAAAGGATGAGTGAAGGGGCTTTGATCTGGGGCGGTCGTGGCGATTCCGTTCGCTTGCGTCACCACTTTTTCCAGCAGAATCTTTGGCGGCATCAACCCCGCGGCCATGCCTTTGCGCATCTGTTCGATGTTTTGGTCAAACAAAACCGGAAGTAGTTTGAGCCGCGTGATGTAGTCTTCGTAATCCTTCACATTTTCGAACGAAAGAACGCTAACCAATTGTGGCGCGTCAATGTGAATTCCGCTGGACTGGTTCACCGGCATCTCCCACGGTTTGAAGCGCGCGCCTTCCAGGGCTATTTTCAGATCTCGAACCATGAGCTGCTTGTTCAGCGCTTCCTGCTCGGGAAAGCCGGCTGTGTCAAGGGCTTCGAAGCGGGCGAGGAAAAGGCGGGTCTGTTCCAGATCGTCGTCGATGGCTTGCTGGGAAAAGTCGTCCAGTTTGTCGTTGTAGCGCTTGTCCCCGAGGATCGAAGCGTAGATTGGGCTGGTACGCATCGTATATTCCCAACGCTCATGCAACAGGTGGTTCAGCGCCTTGCGCCGCGCTTCGAGATCGGCAGGTGGATTCGCGGCGCCCACGGCGGCCGGGATCAGCAGTGCAACGGATAGCAGGCAGATCAAAAATCGCATTGGAACTCCAGAAGAAACTTTTGTTGGCTTTCAATCAGTCACGGGGCAGACAGGCCTGTCCTATTAGACGAATACGCGAGCGGATGGTCATCCGTTCCCCGAAAAATCATTTGCCCGCATTCGCACGGGCGCGCCGCAAACCGGAAGTGACGCCGTGGCGCACTGCTCGCCAGTATCCTGCGGCGTCCATTGCGGTCACAGTCGCCGATGCAATGCCGCCAGGAGTGACCGCTTCTTCAACGAGCGACTCCAGTGAATCGTTTCCATCACGCCAGGCGATAATTCCATCCGCCAATGCATGCGCGCTCGCCATCAGCGCGGTGTTCCGATTAAGGCCTGCCGCTTCCCCAGCTCGCGCCAGAGTTGCGAGCGCGTGATAGCCGTGGCTGCATGAGTAGATCACGGTGAATGCATCGAACTTGGTTTCGGGGATTTCGACGACTTGGCCGAAGCCGGCGAAAAAATCCTTGACGCATTTCCGGTCCGCTCGCGACAAAGTCCTGGTAAAAGTCACCGCCGTCAGGCCGCGGCCGCTGCGGCATACCGGACTCGGCATAGCACGGGCCCATTGCACGAGTGGGGCGACCAGTTTGTTCAGTACTCGCAACGGCACACCTGCGGCCAGGCTTACCGCGAGCAATGACCGATCGATGCTGCGGACTCCGTTGCCGAGTGCGTTGCCGATTGCGCGAAGAACTTCGCGAACCGAACTCGGGCGGACTGCGATGATCAGCATGTCCGCCTGCTTGACGGCGCTGTTCAGATCGGGCTCGACCGCAACCGCGTAACGCTTTTTCAGATCGCGAAGCTTGCCTGGATTGCGATCATGTACGACCAGGCGGTGTCTGGTCTTGACCAGGCGCAGACCTGCCAGCATTGCCGATGTGATTCGCCCCCCGCCGAGGAAGACGACCGTGCTCATGCCATCCCCGCACAGACTTCATCAACGGCTGGCAAGAGCGTCTCGACATCCTGCACGGTATGCGCGGTCGAAATTATCCAGTGCAATCCGTTCGAAGGCGTCATGTAGATGCCGCGATCGAGCAGCCCGTGGATGAGTCGCGAGTACTTTGCCGTGTCGGCGTATTGGCAGTAGTCGCGGTAATCGTGGATGGCGTCGCGACTGGTGAAGTAAATCTGAAACATTGGGCCGAAACCTTGCACGATGGCGTCAATCTTTCTTCGGCGGAAAATATCACGCAGACCGGCGATGGCGGCATCTCCGACTTCGTAGATCTGCTTGTAAGCCGCGCCGTCATTCGCCGCAAGCAAATGCAGATTCGCCGCGACTACACGCATGGTGAGCCGGTGGCCGTTGAAAGTTCCGTAGTGCAGCACCATGTTGCTGCCCCAGCGCATGCGGTCGAGGATGGCGCGCGGCCCCGCCACGGCTCCAATCGGAAACCCCGCTCCCAAAGCCTTGCCGAAGGTGCTGAGGTCAGGCGTCAGCCTATAGTGTTCCTGACAGCCGCCGGGTGCGTAGCGGAATCCGGTCACAACTTCGTCCAGAATAAACAGGGCGCCGTATTGGTGCGCTAGATCGTTGACCTTTTGCAAATAACCATCGCGCGGCAGGATGCAACCCATGTTCGCCATGATGGGCTCGGTGATCACGGCCGCTAGTTCTCTTCCGTGCCGGCGCAGAATACTTTCCAACGCTTCGAGATCGTTCCACGGTGCAAGCACCACATCGTCGAAAACCGACGCCGGAATGCCCTCCGAATCCGGAAAGCGGGTGGGATTTTCTCTCGGGCCAAGTTGCTCCGCCGGATGGCTGTGCCCGTTCAAACAGTAGGGATCGTACCAGCCGTGGTAGTGTCCTTCGAATTTTAGGAACTTTGTTCGTCCCGTGTGCGCGCGGGCCAGACGCAAAGCGAGCATCGTGGCTTCACTGCCGCTGTTGGTGAAGCGCACCACCTCCGCGGACGGCACCATGCGCTGGAAGCGCTCGCCGGCCTCTGCCTCCGCCGGAGTGGCGGCTGCGAAATGCGAACCGCCAGCCATTGTCTGCGAAACCACATCAACAATTTTCGGATGCGCATGCCCCTGAATCAGCGCGCCGAACGACATCATGAAGTCGATGTACTCGTTTCCGTCGAGGTCCCAGACGTGCGATCCGTGTCCGCGCTCCAGCACCACCGGCCCCGGCGAGTATACGGCTGCGCCGCGCGAAGGTGAGTTCACGCCTTCGATCAGTGATTGCTGCGCGCGCTCATACCACTCGCGCGACCGCTCGTGGTTTGTCGTCTTCGTCGTCATTTTCGCGTCATTGGCGTGAACTCGCCAGAATTAGAGTTCGAATTAGAAATTGAAATCCTTGAGATTTAAGTCGGCGACTCGGAGTCGATCGTTTAATCTGCCGTACCCCCGCCATCCACCACCAGCGCCGCTCCAGTCATAAACGACGAATCGTCCGATGCCAGGAACAGCACCGCTTTCGCAATCTCATCGACGGTCCCAATCCGCCCCAGCGGCCGGTTCTCGCAGCCCGCCAGATAGGTCTTCCAGTCCAGGCCGCGCAGTCGCGCATCTTCGGGCAGCATCGGAGTGTCCACGTCGCCCGGGCAAATGCAGTTCACGCGGATGCCCTGCCGCCCGTGATCAACGGCCATCGCCTTGGTCAGCAGAACGACTCCGCCCTTCGAGGCGCAATACGCCACCGCCTTGTCGCCACCGACGATACCCCAGCCTGAACTGTTGTTGACGATCACTCCGTTCCCCTGGGCGATCATCGGCCCTAGCGCGTACTTCGACATCAGGAACGTGCCCTTCAGGTTGATATCAATCTGCAGATCCCATTGTTCTTCGGAGCACTCGAGCGCCGTTTGCGGGAAGAAGACTCCCGCATTGTTAAATAGAATATCGAGCCGCCCGAACGAGCGCAGCGTCTCATCCACCGCGCGTTGACACTCGGCGGCCTTGCGAACGTCCGTGCGCAAAAAAATCGTCTTCCCGCCGGACCCGAGAATCCGCGCCATGACTGCGTGGCCGCGAGACTCATTGCGGCCGGTGATGGCTACCTTCGCGCCCTCGCGAGCGAACAGTTCGGCTGCGGCTTCGCCGATGCCGGAGGTGCCGCCTGTGATCAGAGCTACTTTATTCTCGAGGCGCATCATTCGAGGCACATCAGTCAAACCGATCCTGCCAGTCCTCCACCATCGACGACCAGCGCCGCGCCTGTGACGAAGGAAGACGCGTCGCTGGCCAGATACAGCACGGCCTGCGCAATTTCCTCAGGTGTCCCCACGCGGCCCAGCGGACGCTTGGCAGCTTCGGCAAGAAAGCGGCTGTTCTCTTCTCCGAGTTGCCGCGCTTCTTCGCGCAACATGCCGGTATCGGTGTCGCCGGGACAGATGCAATTCACACGAATCTTCTGCGGTCCGTGGTCGACGGCCATCGCCTTCGTCAGCAGCACGACAGCGCCTTTCGAAGCACAGTAAACCGCAGCCTTCGCGCCGCCAGTCACTCCCCATCCTGAAGCCGTGTTGATGATAGTTCCGCCACCCGCTTTCTGCATATGCGGAATCACCTCGCGCGACAGCAGATAAATCGACTTCACGTTCACCGCCATCACCCGGTCCCAGTCGTCCTCGCTGAGATCAAGCACCGTTGCGCGCCGAATGATGCCGGCGTTGTTGAACAGAATGTCGATTCGTCCGAACTCGCGAATCGCACGCTCGACCAGCCGTTGGCAATCGGCGGCTCGCGTTACGTCGATTCCTTCGAAGAAGGCGCGCCCGCCCGACTTGGTAATCTGATCGACAACGCGCTCGCCCGCGTCCACATTCACATCCGCAAGGACAAGCTCTACCCCTTCGCGCGCGAATAGGAGTGCCGTCGCGCGTCCTATGCCCGACGCGGCGCCCGTAATCAGCGCAACTTTTCCCGTAACTCTTCCGGAGGGCTGCATGGCTTACCGGCTGGCCAGCCCTCCGGCAGTTTCGCCGCCATCGCACGTATACACGTGGCCGGTGATGTTTTGCGCATCGTCCGAGGCAAGGAATGCGAACAAGGCCGCAATCTCTTCCGGCTGAGCGTGCCGGCGTAAAGGAATCTTCCGGTTAACCTCTTCGAGCATTTCATCCGTGTACTCGGCACGCTGCATCGGCGTCATCACGTATCCGGGAGCTACCGCGCACACTCTTACTTTCGGCGCAAGTTCAAGCGCCATCGACTTCGTCAGTTCGATCACGCCCGCCTTGGTAGCGTTGTAATCCGCATAAAACGGATATCCCATGACGCCGTTGGTCGATGCTGTTTGCAGAATCACGCCGCCGCCACGCTCCATCATGTGCCGCGCGGCCGTCTGCCCGACGTAGAACACTCCGGTGAGATTCACCGCCATCACTTTGTCCCATTCTTCCGGCGTGATGTCGAGAAAGTTATGACGGATGCTGATTCCGGCATTATTCACCAGCACATCCACGCCGCCCGTAAGGCGAATCGCTTCGGCAAACGCCGCCTGCACCTGCTTCAAGTTCGAAACATCGGCTTCGAGCGCTCCCGCCAAGCCGGGCAGTTCCCGCAGAATCTTCTGACGCGCCACGGCGTCCCGATCGAGCACGCACACCACGGATCCCTCTTCAAGAAACCGCGCTGCCGTGGCCGCTCCTATGCCACTGGCGCCGCCGGTGATCAGGACTCGCTTCGCTTTCAGTCCGCGCACTCGCGCCTCCACCACAGAAAATCGGGCAGATCAGGATACCTGTCTGCCCGCGAACGTGCCATCGCCGGAAACGTCGATGTCAACTCGGCGGCGCCGACTTGCCGCAGGTATTTTCGACTTCCGCCTTGATGTCCTCTTCTTCAACGGTCGTCTGACCCATGATGAACTTCCGCTTACTTAGCCGTTCGCTTCAACTCGAAGACGAGGTACATCATCTGGCCAATATGATGATGCAGGTGGGTTGCACACTGCAGAACCATATCGAACCTGTCGCGGGCATCCGCAGCCACTGCCGTATATTCCTTTGACCAGTCTTCCGTCGATTGCCTGCTGATCGCGGCGAGTACCATCTCAATCGCGTCATCAAATTTCTCCAATACTTCTTTCTTGGATGGCCGTGCCGCGTCGGAAAACTCCAGCGGACGATCTCGTACATATCCCGTTCCTGCAATCTGCGCCCCGACGTAGTAATTCAAGTTACCGGTGAGATGGAGCAGGAGATGGCCAAAGCTGTTGCCGAATACAAAGGGCTTGGCCCAAAGCTGTTCGTCGCTAAGCAGCGCCGCAAGTTCGTGAACTATGCCCGCCAGTTTCTTGTAGCGGGCTGTCAGGCCTGATGCAATCGTCTGTTCTAGATCCGTCATAAGTTTGCCCAGCACACGATCGCCAGAAACCGGACTTCGTCCGGCGGGACGGATGAATGCGTCCGTCCCTACGTGTTTCTTGGCTTCTTCTTCACATCCGCCTTCATCAGTGCCATCAACTTCGAAGCCGACGCACACTTCTCCAGATTCAATCGCGTCAATCAGCTGCCCGTTATGGATGACGCCAGAGACGCGGCGAGCCGCGTCTCTACGGAGGAGTCACTTGTTCGAACCGGCCGGCGCGGTTCCGGAGGAAGATTCTCTCTCGATCGGCAGCAACTCTATGGTGCACCCAGAACCACCGCAGCTCAACAGTCCCCGGCGAACAATCTTCACGGAGGACACATCCGGAAATCTCACTGGGAAGTCGTTTTCCCGCAGTAGTTCGGCCGCCGAACGCAGGCTCTCGTCGCCGTCTACGAACTCGGCGCGCTCGGGACGAGGAGAGCTATCGAACACGAGACTAAACCGCGCGGAAGCTGGCTTGCTACTACTTACGATCGGCCCGAGCTTCACCGCGCGTGCGTTCACTAACTCCGCCGGCGCCTCTGCGAGGTCTCTCTGCGCCGCACCTTTCTCCGCGGGACCAAGATCGCCGGCTAGCTTCGCAAAACGCGCCTGCGAATCCTGCACTTCATTAGGGCTTCCACCCGCCGCCGCTGCCAGCGCATAAATATGGCGTGCCTTTTCCCGCTGCCCCTGCTTTTCAAGTACCTGTCCCAGGCGGTTGCCCACCGTCCCCGACTGGCTCAAGAGCCACGCCGACGTGAGAAACTGCATCGCTGCCAGATTCTCGCCGCGCTGAAATTTCGCCCATCCGATTCGCGACCATGCCAGCGCCACCAGTCGCATCGAGGAAAAGGCCGATGGCCCCAGCCGGTCCAACTCGCCTGAGTCGAACTGCCCTCCAATGTCGTAGAGAACCTGCTGGGCATCGTTCTCGGCCTGCGTTGGATCAGTGTCGTTCTTCAACGCCGCCGCGAAAATATCCTGGCCCGACTCCGCGCCCGTGCTGCCCGTCAGTCCCTTCATCAGCTCTTGCGCTTGCGATTTCTCTCCTAAACGCGCATATACCTGCGCCAGCGCCATCTTCGTTTCCGGATCGTCCGGAGGAATCGCCGCGGCCGCTTCCAGTTCCGTGCGCGCTTCGGCATCGCGTCCCAGTTGAGCCAGCAACAAGCCGAGATTCTTGAGTATCATCTTGTCGTAAGGAGCCGTCTCCAGCTGCTTGCGATAAGCCGCGACCGCCTCGTCGGTTTTCCCCGTTTGTTGCAACTCCATCGCCAGGTCGCCATTGGCGTGTTGATGATTCGGATCGAGCTCGATCTGCTTGCGGAACGCGCTGATCGCCTCTACATGACGGTTGGCTCCGGCGTATGCCAGTCCCAGGTCATACCAGCCGTCCTTGAGGCTCGAATTCTGCAAACTCGAAATCGGCACACTCAGATTCGCTTGGCCAGCATCCGCGTCCACCGCACGTTTCAGCAGGTCAATCGCATCGCGATAATCCTTGCTCTGTAGCGCTTTCACTCCCGCTCTATGCAGCTCTGCGGGAGTTCCTTCCATCTTCGACGCCGCGGTCTCCCCCCGTTGCCCCGACGGCGTCAGGATCGTGCACGATAACAGCTGGTCTTGATCGCTTTGCGTTGCGTTGCGAAACGATTCGTAGTCCGCCCGCCGCGCCGCCGCCAGCTCATTCATCTTGACAGTCAGTTTGCGCTCACCTTCCAGCACTCCTTTGTTTTGCGAATACGTCGATGAATAGTTTCCATAGTCTCGCGACATTTTCACCGCGGTCGGCGTGTGTACCGTGTAGTTGGATGGAAACTGCAACCTCACCCGGTAGTCCATTTCTCCGGGGGGACCAATGTTCATCGGCTCCGTGCTCCTTCCCGACGCTCGAATCGCCGGCGTCCCCAGCGGCGGGATCGGACGGAAATTCACGCTCGTCGATGGCACCGTAAAATACCGGTCCTGGTGCAGGTGATACTTCAGATGAAAAGGCTTGCTCGTGTCCTCGATGGGATCGAGTTCAACCTGATCGACGTCACCCGGCAGGCCCCAACTCGAGGAGAGGGCTTTCACAAAGTCCTTCCTCTGTGCCTGCGAGAATCGCCG
>Ga0210400_10005090_pt1 | contig 11215 bp, 8 predicted proteins | sample IncBWH26MmetaG_FD_155456 | JGI IMG/M metagenome (GOLD analysis project Ga0210400, IMG submission 155456) | Forest soil microbial communities from Barre Woods Harvard Forest LTER site, Petersham, Massachusetts, United States - Inc-BW-H-26-M | ecosystem: Environmental > Terrestrial > Soil >...
AACCAAACTGGATTTCCAATTTAGCGCGCTCGCGAGAAATATTTAAACGCTCTTTTTTAGAGATATTGGTAAAAGTACCGTCTTTGGTCATTTTATCTATCTGCGCCATTTTGCGAATGGTTTTGCGGATAGTTGCAAAGTTGGTAAGCATACCACCGGGCCAACGCTCGGTTACATATGGCATACCGATATTTTTTACTTTTTCAGCTACAATTTCTTTTGCCTGCTTTTTAGTGGCAACAAAAAGTATTTTTTTACCTGAACGGGCCAATTGCTTAAGAGCGTTTGACGCTTCTTCAATTTTAACAACGGTTTTGTTAAGGTCGATGATATGAATACCGTTTTTTTCGGCAAAAATATAAGGTGCCATGGCAGGGTTCCATTTGCTGCGCATGTGGCCGAAGTGGGCTCCTACTTCTAATAATTCGTTGAACGAGGTTCTTGACATGTTTTTTATAATAAAAGATTAACGTTTGCTGAATTGGAAACGACGACGTGCTTTTGAACGTCCGAATTTCTTACGCTCAACCATACGGTTATCACGGGTAAGAAGTTTCTCTGGTTTAAAAGTTACACGAAGGTCATTATTGGTTTCTACAAGGGCTTTAGCAATAGCTAAACGGATAGCCTGTGCCTGTCCGTTTGTACCACCACCCTGTACATTTACTTTAACATCGTACTCATTGCGTACATTGGCAGCGTTTAACGACTGCTCTACGCAATATTGCAAAGTACCTGTTGCAAAATATTCTTTAAAATCGCGGCCGTTTACAGTAATGTTACCCTTGCCTTTGCTTAGGTATACACGGGCCACTGATGTTTTCCTTCTTCCTGATTTATTGATTTTTTCCATCTATGAATTAAGCCTTAATGGTATTGATATCTAATTTAATTGGCTGTTGTGCTTCGTGCTTATGCTCGGTACCCGCGTAAATAAATACATTGGTGTTAAGCTGACGGCCCAAACGACCTTTTGGCAACATACCGTGAATGGCAAGGTGCAAAATTTCAGTCGGTTTGTTTTTCAACAAAGTTTTTGGCGTTGCAATACGCTGACCTCCCGGGTAACCGGTATAGCGTTTATATTCTTTCGTTTCGGCTTTATTACCGGTAAAACGAACTTTTTCTGCATTGATGATAATCACGTTATCGCCGGCATCATCGTGTGGGGTGTAAGAAGTTTTGTGTTTACCTCTTAAAATCATAGCCACCTGAGAGGCTAAGCGGCCCACAACCTGGTTTTCGGCGTCAATTAAATACCATTTCTTATCGGCTTGCGCCGCGCTGGTAAATTTGGTTTTGTAACTAATAGCGTCCACTGTATAAAGTTTTAAATCCCAATAGGGGCGGCAAAGATAATTCTTTTTTGCTTATCTCAAAAAATAAATGCGGGCTTTTTAGCTGTTTTTTGAAGCAAAAACGGACTCTTTTGAGGTAGCCCGTTTCAATCTAAAACTACTAAGGGCCGAATTATACAGAAACTGCCGCTTTCGGGGCTGCTGCCAGTATATCGGTGCTGGTGCCACTTGCGTATTGTTCAAAGTTTTTAATAAAAGAAGTGGCCAGATTTTGAGCGGTTTTTTCGAAATCAACCTTATCGGCCCAGGCGTTGCGGGGTTCTAATATCTCAGAAGGTACGCCCGGACAAGATTTCGGGAAATTAAGTTTGAAAAAGGGGGTTTGGCCATACTCAACCTTATCAAGTTCTCCCGTAAGAGCAGCGCCAATAAGTGCGCGTGTATAAGAAAGTTTAATGCGGCTTCCTACTCCGTACTTACCTCCTACCCAACCGGTATTCAGCAACCAAACGTTTACTTTGTTTTTCTTTAATTTTTCGCCTAACAAAGTAGCGTATTTTGCAGGATGAAGCGGTAAAAATGCTTTTCCGAAACAAGCAGAGAAAGTAAGTGTCGGCTCAGTAATGCCCATTTCTGTGCCCGCAACTTTTGCAGTATAACCGCTGATAAAATGGTACATAGCCTGCTCGGTAGTTAATTTTGAGATGGGCGGTAAAATTCCATACGCATCACAAGTCAAAAAGAAAATATTTTTAGGAATTTCTCCAATGGCAGGGTCAACCGCGTTTTCAATAAAGTTAGAAGGATAGCTTACGCGGGTATTTTCTGTTTTTTTGATATTGCTGTAATCAACCGTTTTGGTTCCGTCGTAAAAGTTGATGTTTTCTAATAAAGAACCGGCTTTAATTGCATTGAAAATCTGAGGTTCTTTTTCAGCGGTTAAATCCACGCATTTTGCATAACAACCACCTTCAAAGTTAAATACCGAAGTATCGCTCCATCCATGCTCGTCATCGCCTATTAATTTACGATTAGGGTCAGCACTCAATGTTGTTTTTCCTGTTCCCGAAAGCCCGAAGAAAATAGCGGTATCATTTGCTTTTCCGATATTGGCCGAGCAATGCATGGAAAGTACTTTCTTTTCGTGCGGAAGGATATAATTTAATACGGTAAAAATCGATTTTTTAATCTCGCCGGTATAGCCCGTTCCACCAATTAAAATTACTTTTTTAGTGAAATTGATAATGGCAAAATTATGCTGTCGTGTACCGTCTACTTTTGGATCGGCACGAAAGCCCGGAGCATTTAAAATAAGCCACTCGTGCTTAAAATTTGTAAGCTCGCTTGCATCGGGTCTTAAGAAAAGGTTATAAGAGAATAAATTGCTCCACGAATATTCATTTACCACACGAATATTGATTCTGAAAGAAGGATCGGCACAGGCATAAGCATCGCGTACAAAAACTTCTTTGCCTGCAAAATAAGCGTTCATTTTAACCTGTAAAGCATCAAATTTATCGGCTTCAAAGCGATTATTTACATCACCCCACCAAACACTGTCTTTGGTGTTTTCATCATAAACAACAAATTTGTCCTTAGGGGAGCGACCTGTAAATTCACCGGTATCAATAGCGAGGGCGCCTGTATCTGTTAAAACCCCTTGTTTGCGGGTCAGAGTATCTTTTATCAATTCGTCCGAACTTAAGTTCCAATAAGCGGTATCAACGTTTCCCAGTCCAATTGCTTTCAAATCCTGATTCGCGGGCTTTATTCCTATTTCCTTCATTCCTTAAGATTTTGATGAGGGCGCAAATATAAAAAAAACAGCCCTCTTGCGAGGGCTGAGTTTTGCGATATTAATCAACAATTACCTGCCTTTTTTAACATAGGTTTCATTTTCTTTCACAAACACCAAATCTGAACTGGAAACCAGCTTTTTAATCTCCTCTACGAAAACTTTTTGTTCATCAGAAGTAAGCTCTTTTAATAATAAAACATAATCTTTTTCGCCTTCCCTTCCCCAGGTTTTTACTTCAAAAGCCGGTTTTTTAGGGTGTGATTCGATAAATTCCTTCACCTTATCAGCTGTTTTATAATCAGTTCCTGCACCTTTACTTATAAAGGATACCACCAAACGATATTTCATACTTACGGTTTCGGTTGTTGTAGTACTTGATGCAAGAACAACCTTTTTCAATTCTACTTTTGAGGTAACAAGCACCATTTCGGGCTTTGAAATAATTTTTTTAACGTCGTCTACAAAAGCTACCTGTTCTTCTTCTGTTAATTCAGATAAGGGAAAATACATTTTCTTTTCACCTTCCTTGCCTTTGGCTACTACTTCGTAAAAAGGTTTTTTGGGATGATTTTTAGCGAAATCTTCAACTTTAGTGAAAGTTTCGTTATCAATTCCGCCACCCTTACTTATAAAATCAAGTGTTAGTTTCGGTGCGATTTTTCTTCCGGATTGCGTATTTTTGGTTTTACTGCCTTTTTTAGTTTGCGCGTTTGTTATCGAATAATTAAACGCTAAAAGGCTTATTAAAAAAATTACTTTTTTCATATTCTGTTGTTTGTTTTACAAGATTAATGCAAATCATAGATTGTGCCAAATTTATTTCGGGCGTAACTCATGAAATGATTGAAATTCAGCTTCTCGCCTGTTATACGCCGGCATAATTCGGCAGCGGTATAAAATTTACCATGAGAATGAATGTTCTTTCTTAACCATACCAATAACTCGGAAAAATCGCCTGCTTCAATTTTTTCGGGAAGCCCTTTAATTTCTTTTTTGGCCTGTTCAAAAAACTGAGCTGCATAAAAAGAGCCCAATGAATAAGTCGGGAAATATCCGAAAGAACCATGGCTCCAATGCACATCCTGTAAAATGCCATGCGCAAAATCGGGAACATCAATTCCCAAATACTCTTTATATTTGGCATTCCAGTATTCGGGCAGTTCATCAACCCTCAATTTATCTTCAAAAATCGCTTTTTCAATTTCGTAACGAATCATGATATGAAAATGGTAATTCAGCTCGTCGGAATTTGTACGTATTAAAGAAGGCTCAACCCTGTTCATTCCTTTAAAGAATGCTTCGGGAGTTACGTTTTTTAATTCTTCGGGGAAATATTGCTGCGCGTATTTAAAATTGTTTTTCCAATACGCTAAACTTCTTCCCACATTATTTTCCCAGAGGCGCGATTGCGACTCGTGAATACCTAAAGAAACCGCTTCTCCCAATGGCATTCCATATTGTTCGGGCGATAAACCCTGTTCATACAAGGCATGCCCGCCTTCATGAATACAGCTCCAAATCATTTCAGAAAAATCGTTTTCGTTAATGCGGGTGGTTATACGAACATCATCCTGACTTAGTGTAGTGGTAAAAGGATGCGAAGAAATATCCTGCCTGCCGCGACTAAAATCAAAACCCATTTGTTTTAAAAGGCCCAAACCAAAATCCCATTGCTTGGCTTTATCAAAATGTTGAAAGAAAAATTTATTATCAACCTGCTTTGCTTCGCGAATTTGTTTTACAAAAGGAACAAGCTGTTTGCGCACGTCCGTAAATAAAACATCCAACTCGGCCACGGTAGCTTTCCGTTCGTGCAAATCAAGCATCGCGTTATACGGGTGGGCTTCGTATCCCAATAAATCGCATTCTTTTTTCTTGAAACCTATTAGTTTTTCTAAGTGCGGGGCAAAGAGTTTGTAATTATTTTCTTTTTTAGCCTGTTGCCACGCATTGAACGAAGCCGAAATCGCGTGGCTCAACTGTTCTACAAACCCGGTGGAGTATTTTTTTTGTTTTTGATACTCTTCTATAATTAATTCTACGTTCTTTTTTTGAAACTCGTTCAATTGCCCGTTTGTTTTCAGTTCGTTTAGGAGCGTATTTGTTTTCTCATCTGTAAACAGCTGATGCGAAATACCCATTAAGGTTGAAAGTTGCCCCGCTCGAAAACCGGCTCCCTGCGGAGGAAGGTACGTTTCCTGATCCCATGCCAACGCCGAGGCGGCGTACACTACATCAGCAATGCGCTGCATATGGTTTTGTAATTTATCGTAACTCATCGGCTAAAGATAAACACAAAACGGAAAGTAGCAATACCGGCCCCCTTTACTTTCCTCTCTCTATAGGGAGAGGAAAGTAAAGGAAGTTTTAGTGCTTAACAGTATGTCTGTGTCTCAGGTGGTGCGTGCGTACTTTGTTTTTGTGTTCTTCGCGCGATTTCATCATCAGTAAAAAGATGAAGCCTGCCACGAAAAAGCAAATGCTGAAAATAAACAGCGCGTTGTGCCATATAGATTCGCCTGCAAAAGAAGAAAAACTTTCTGAAGCCTTAGCAGCCTGGCTGCCAAACATGAAAAGTACAACTGACCAACGGCCCATTGTTTTTAGAATTTGAAATGATAGTGATTCCATAACCTGTATTTTTTTAATTTAGTATTCAATAATTAAATTGTTCCTGTTAATATATTAGACGCAAATCATTGCAAAAAGTTGCAGTAAAAAGGCGAAATGAGGTGAGGACTTGGTATCTGGCGGCTTTTTAACGATAAGTGGTAAGCTAAAAAAAACCGGGCTACGTTAAAACACGTAGGCTTTTTAATTGAGATTTTACCGGTAAAAATCCAAATAACGGAAAGCAAAAATGGCCGGGATTGACCCGGCCATTCAACTGATAAATGAGGTGAATGATTATTGCTTAATAAAAGTAAGATATTTAAACGGCACATTGTTTTTACGCACGCTTACAATATAAGCGCCTGCTGCTAAATCAGTAACCGGAATTTTATTCTCGTTCGACTCCATGTCAAAACTTTTTTGTTGTTTGCCTTCCATGTTATAAATGTAGGCGGTAAACTTATCCCCTTTTGTATTATTCAGATTCAGTTTAATCTCGTCAGTGGCCGGGTTAGGAAATAATTTAATTGTTATATCGTTTTTCGAAGAAGAATTAATTCCTGTTGCCAAGTCCCTAAGGTCTCTTTTAAAGATTCCGCGCCCATGAGTAAATGCGTACATGTAACGTGAACTGGGAGAAATAACTAAATCAAATACCATTGTAGCATCCGGAAAACCGGTATCATAAGGATTCCATGTTACGCCTTTATCCGCAGAAACAAATACCCCATAATCACAACCTACATACACAAAATTAGGATCGGTAGGGTCAACAATTACACACTCAAACGGCATATTGGGTAAATTGGTGCTCATGTCTGTCCATGTAGCGCCATTATTAGTTGATTTAAAAACGTGGCCTGTTCCGAAACCGGAAAATACCGCGTAAACCTCTCTGCTATCTTTCGGATTTACTGCAATTCTCCTGGGAAAACGATTTGGTAATCCCGATGAAATATCCGTAACGCTAGCGCCTCCGTTAGGACTGAAAAACATTTTCATGTTATTGGTTTGATCTGGGGCGGTTCCGAAATAAACAGAATCTGTATTTGTAAAAGAACAAGCTACCGCCATTATTTGCGTACCGTTATTTACGGGATTATTTCCCATATAATTCCATGTGGCACCTGCATCGGTTGAACGTTGTAACGCCTTACCACCGGCATATATATATTGAGTATTTGAATAGCACAAAATATACGGCGCTAAAAACGCCGCGTAATTTCCGCCGGTAGCACTTGATGAGTTTGAAAGAACTTGTGTGGCAAAATTATTTCCCTGTGTATTATCGCTGAAAACATTCAGGTATTGATAGGCTCCGTACTGAATCTGGTCATTGGTATGGTCAATGGCATTATAGCATCCGTCACCGCCTATCATTGCTTGCCATGTATAAGCCCCGAAATATTTAATAGTATAATTATCCTGCAGCCCGCTTAATAAAACCGTGGTGTCTGTTGCCGAAACACTTCCTATATAATGTTGTGTAGTAACATATCCTCCGGTACATTCGTAAAATGTATTTCCGAAATCGTTTGAACGGAACAGGCCTCCGTCAGTTATTACATAAATTTTATTAGGAGCGGAAGGATTTCCGACGATATCATGTACATCCGAATGGTAATTTCCGTTTGATTGATTAAAACTTGTTCCACCTGTTGTTGAACTATAGACATAAACACCTCCCGCCAAAACATTATTAGGGTTGCCGGGTTGAATTAATAAGCCTTTGGTATAAAAGCCCTGGTAGCTTGAAATATTTTGCGTTGTTTGCTGAACCCAGGTTGCGCCTTTATCAATTGATTTATAAATACCCACTGTATTATACACGTCGCAAAGATGCGTATACATAATATCGTTGTTGTTTTTGTATTTGGTAAATGTGATACGTCCCTGATAAGCTGTGGACGGTAAACCACTTGTGTTTTGTGCCCATGTTGCGCCACTGTTAGTGGTTCGGTAAACACCTTGCACAACGCTTCCGTAATTACCTACTCCGCATAAAAGAATGTTTGTATCCACGCTGTGCATTTCCAAATCCATGCACATTTTTTGATTGAGTATGAGATTCCAGGTTGTTCCCGCGTCAACCGATTTATAAACTCCTTCAGTGGTCGCGGCGTAAACAGTAGTTGGTTTAAGCGGATTAATAACTATATCCCAGATACCGCGATTCTGATTGTAGGTCCAGTTTATTACCTGCGACCAGGTTGTACCTCCGTTTACGGATTTAAACAACCCCATTCCATATGAGCCTCGTGTTGCGCGTATATCGCCAATTCCCTGCGAGTTACTTCCGTAACTGTATACTTCGCCGCTGCCCACATACATTTCATTTTTGTTGGAAGGATTTATAGCAATACTACTTACCCCTAAAACCGGAAATCCGAGCGGAACATAATTCCACGCGTTTGCTCCTATTCCACCCGTTGTTGATTTCCATAACCCGCCGCTGGCAGAACCTAACCAAATAGTCGCGGTATCAGTGGGGTCAAAAGCAATTGCAATTGTACGGCCACCCATATTTCGCGGGCCGATACTTTGCCAGGAAGTGGTTGTTTGCGCGTTACGGTTTGTTAAAGCATTTTGCTTATACCAATCCATCGCGCTTGCGTATGCATTTGCAGGAATATCTTTATCGGGGAAAGCAGCCGCCTGCGAAAAAAACTGCAAAGCATCCATCGCATCCGAATGTTGTTCGTTTTCTTTTTCGGAAAAGAAATTCTTTTTCGTTTCCGCTTTATCCGAATTGTTTGAGCAAAGAAAACCTACCACTACGATTGAACTGATAAGGAGTATGGAGAAAAATTTATTTTTCATATGCATTTATTTTAAAGGCAATTTACACTAAGTTTTTAATACAGGGCAACCACTTATCACAAAAAATCAGCATTTGGTTGCTTTTAACAAATAAGGGGTAAAAATTAAATCTGAATGCCAATAACAAGGATATCATCGACCTGTTCTAATTCGCCACGCCATCCTTCCACAGTTTTATCAAGTATATCCCGCTGCTTAGAAATGGGTTCTTTACTTGTTTTCAGAAGCAATTCACGGAAATTTCCGGTCATGTATTTTTTTCCTTTAGGTCCGCCGAATTGATCTGCATAGCCATCAGAGAAAATATAAAACGTATCGTCTTTTTGTAATTGAATTACGTTATTGGTAAAGTTTTTAATTTCTTCATCGGCACGTAATCCAATCGGGAATTTATCTGCCTTGTATTGAGTAATGGTTCCGTTGCGTACAAGATAAAGCGGATTAAAAGCTCCCGAATATTGCATCTGCATTTTTTCATAATCAACAATGCACATGCTCATGTCCATACCGTCCTTAGTTTGTTGCGAAGAATCTTCTCCGCCCGATTTTGCATGAAGCGTTTTAACAACACCTTTGCTCATCTTATCCATAATTACCGAAGGAGGCATGTCCTTATTATCAGGATTATTCAAAATCTCTTTCAATAAATTATACCCCACAATACTCATAAAAGCGCCCGGCACACCGTGCCCCGTGCAATCAACAGCCGCAACATACGATTTTCCGTCATGTTGATCAACCCAATAAAAATCACCGCTAACAATGTCTTTCGGTTTAAACAGAACAAAAGATTTTTCGAAATATTTTTTTACTACCGCATCCGGAGGGAGAATGGCCTGTTGCAAACGTTTTGCATAACGTATACTATCGGTAACATGCTTATAAATAATTTCAAGCTCATGATTTTTTTGCTCGATTTCTTTTTTCTGCATCACCACTTCTTCGGTACGCTCAATAACTTTTTGCTCAAGCACACGCTCGTTCTCAGCAAGGTCGGTTCTCATTTTAAGCAAGGCATGCCCTAAATTATCCTGCTCGCTCAGCGGACGATAATACGATTCGAAATTTCCGCTACCAACTTGTCTTGCAAATTCGGTGGTGCGTTCCAACGCTTCTATCAGTCCGTTAAGCGCTACGTTCATATCCCCAATTTCATCTCCCCGGTATTCAATGCGGTCTTTGGGCAACACGCCGTAACTCATATCCTGCAAAATGTTCTTTAGTGTTTTTACAGGTTTCACAATCGTGCGTACCGTAAAAAGTGCCGTAAGTAATCCGCCGATAACCAAAATTATTCCCAGCCATTTTACAACCTGCATTAAAAGGTTGAATGATGTAAACATGGCACCCGTAACATCTTTAGCATTTTTTTTCTGAGAATCAATCAATGCATTCAGTTGTTCATAAATAACTTTCAACTGGTCGTCAACTTCTTCAAACGCCAAACGTACAGTCATTATCGTGCCCGCGTCATCATACACCGTAAATTTATTTAACTGCGTCATAATCTCGTCGTGATAATGCGCAAAAAGTTTATCGGTTAAAGAAAAAATAGTTTTGATAGATTCCTTTTCTTCGTTAGTCCAGTTTGCCGAAAGGCTGTCGACCTGGCTTTTAGATTCAGCGTAGCGGAATTTTATTAACTCGCGAAGTTCTTTTTTAAAAGGGTCGTCATCGGGACTTTGAACGTGAAACCATTTGGTAATTAAAATTTGCGAACGCTGTAATTTTAATTGGAATGTTTCAAGAGCAGCTACGCTTGGAGTAACCACCTGCACTACCTGATCGGTTTTCTTTTTGCTCTCGGCAATAGTAACATTGGTGTATATAAAGGCCAGTACCACAAACAATAAAACGATACCGAACCCGGCTCCTATTTTTCTTCCTATGGTAAATTTAAAAGCCATTATTGTTTATTCAGTTCCTCAAGTAATTTTTTGTAATAGTTATACTGCTCCATTTCATTCAGTAAGTAATAAATTCCCATAAGGGCCTCGATCACTACTTTGTCTTTAGGATTTACTTTGTGCGCTTTTAAGCAATATGATTTTGCCTGTTTAGCCAGTTTAACCGCACGATCCTGTATACCATCTATCTGGTCAAGAGGAGTATCGGGATCAATGCTGTTTATTATTTCTACTGCCTGGTTATAATACAATAATCCGAGGTTTTTATTTACAAGCGCCGAAATACTATCGATATCATATGCCTTGAATAAATACGCTTTGGCCTGGTCTAAATTATTTTTACTTCTGTGATGTTCATATTCTTTCTCAAACATAGAGCCTATCGTGAGATAAACATCGAAATTGTAAATATTTTCTTTGAATGAAGGGTCGAGGAATTTTGTAATAACTAAGTATTTTTCCGCGTTTGTAAGCGAAATTTGATAATTAATTGTGTCGAGTGTTTTATTGATATCGTTGTGGTATGTGGATGCAATATATTTCATCCCTTTTAAAATCCCTTCCCTTTGCGGATTGGCATTTGCAGAATCCAGTTGTAATGATTTCCTGAATGACTCAATGGCTGCATCGCGCAATGGCGATACTGCTTTATCCGCTTCTTTTATTTTATATAAATCTTTATAAATAAATCCGCGCACCATCCATACGTTGAATTCTTTTCTTGTTTGAGGATTAAGTGCAACTGAGTCGATACATATTTTTGCCGAGTCGAGTTTTTT
>Ga0210400_10005091_pt1 | contig 11215 bp, 8 predicted proteins | sample IncBWH26MmetaG_FD_155456 | JGI IMG/M metagenome (GOLD analysis project Ga0210400, IMG submission 155456) | Forest soil microbial communities from Barre Woods Harvard Forest LTER site, Petersham, Massachusetts, United States - Inc-BW-H-26-M | ecosystem: Environmental > Terrestrial > Soil >...
CGGTGGTATAGCCGGTCATGATCGGCAATTGCCGGCTTAGCAGGAGATTGGAGGTCTTTGTGAAATAGCCTTCTACGGTGCCCGAGACCCTGCTGTCCAGAACCGCAAAATCGACTCCGATATTGGTGCCCGTAGTGCTCTCCCATTTCAGGCTTCCGTTGCCAAGAGTGTTTGCGGTCAGGGCGGTCGCGGTGATGTTGTTGTAGACATAGTAACCCGTCGACTGGGTAGTGAGGGTCTGATAGGGATTGATCGCCGAGTTACCCGTGGTTCCCATGGATACCCTGATCTTCAAGACATTGATAAAGGAGACCTTGTTCATAAAGGATTCCTTATACAGGTTCCAGCCGACGGCGACCGATGGGAAGGCGCCATATTTGTCGGTCAGATTGCCAAAACCGGAGTAGCCGTCACGTCTGACCGTAGCCGTGAGCAGGTATTTGCCGGCGAAGGAGTAATTGAGCCGGCCCATTTGGGAGATGAGGGTGCTCTGAGAATAGTTGGAGCTGCTTGTCTGCGTGGTTGCGCCGGCGGTATTGTTGAAGCCAAGACCGTCGTTGACGAAACCCTTCGCAGTGATGTTGGAATTGAAGCCGGTATTCTTCTGTGCGCTGTACAGGGCCGTAAGGTCGAAATGATGCTGCCCGAGATTTTTCGAATAGCTGAGGATATTCTCGAGGATCCAGTTCGTCGACTCCAGCGAGGTGACGCTGGCCGTGCCCAAATTGTCATTGGCATTCCGGCCTGAGTAGACGTCCTGTCGTCCGGGAAGATAAGAATAGCTGCCGTTTAGCCGGTATTTAAGCCCTGGAACCTGTTTCGGCGACACTTCGATATAGCCTGTCCCCGTCAGGTTGCTGCTTCGGTTGATGGTCGGCTTATTGAGTCCCAGCAGGGGGTTTACATACAGCGTGTTGCCGTACATCGGGAAGATGTTATAGGTGCCGTCGGGATTAAGGGGCTGGCCATAAGGGCTCATCTGCCCGGCTAGTGTCAGATCGACATGTCCGCCGTCGAGATTATTGTTCGTGTAAAAGAGGTTGGTGCCTACCGCGAGCCAGTCGGTGAGATTGGCGTTGAGGTTCGACCGAAGGCTCACGCGCTGGTACTGATAACCTTTCAGCAGGCCGTAGTCCTTTGTATATTCCCCGTTGACATAATACTTGATGTCTTTTGTCCCACCGGAGAAGTTGAGGTTATGGGACATGACATATCCCTGCCGGGAGACGAGATCGATCCAATCGGTAGTCTTCCCGGCCCTTCGATTCGGGATCTCGGTGGCAGCGCCAACGGAGTCGCTATTGACATTCGTGTTGGTGCCCCCGGTCTGCTGGTTCCAGACGACATTCTTGATCTTGAAGGCCATGCCGTCCATCGGTTTCATGGTATGGGAGCGGTATTCCAGCCCGGAGAACCCGCTGTAGCTGATGGTCGCCTTGCCGGTAGCTCCCCGTTTGGTAGTGATCAGGATGACACCGCTGGACCCTCTTGTGCCATAAATGGCTGTCGCCGAAGCATCTTTCAGCACTTCGATAGACTCGATGGTAGCCGGGCTGATATCGTTGGTTTGGCCCGGGAAAGGCACCCCGTCGAGAATGATCAGCGGGGTTGGGCTGGCAAGGATGGAATTGATGCCGCGAACCTGCTGGTTAGCGGAGCTGCCCGGGACGGCAGAGGTCTGGGTCAGGGTATAGCCGGCCACCGAACCCTCGAGTGACTGCAGGACGTTGGTCACCGGTATTTTCGAAAGACGGTCTTTCGAAACGCTGGTCACCGACCCGGTGATGTCCGATTTACGCTGGGTTCCGTAACCTACGACGATGATGGCATCCATTTGTGCATTCACGGCGACCAGCTGGACGGAGATATTCGTGCTGTTACCGATGGCCACCTCCTGGGTCTGGAAACCGACATGGCTGATGACCAGGATGGGTTCGTCTTCCACCGCATGGATCGAGAAATGGCCGCGCTCATCGGTAGTCACGCCGATGGAATAGCCTTTTTCCGTCACGCTGGCCCCGGCCAGGGGTTCGTTTTTTTGACTGGTGATCGTCCCGGAGATAGTCCGAACCAGGCCGGGCTCGGGCGCCTCCGCCCCGACCTTTGTCTCGATGCCGTCGTGCAGACCTCCATGCAGGTTGTAGACGGCGGGCGGCAGGATAAGCCGCTGCTGGAGGAGCTTGACGACAATAGTCCTGGTGACGATCTCATAGGTGAACGGCTGGTCGCGGAAGCACAGGTCGAGGGCTTCCAGCAGCGGCGCGTCGCGGGTCTCGATATTGACCTTGCGGGCGTGGCGCAGCCAGGCATAGTTGAAGAAAAAGACGTATCCGCTCTGGTCTTCGATGGACTTGAAGACCTTTTCGATGGGCGCGTTTTTCACCGTCAGGGTGATCGTTTGGGAAATGCCATTGGCGCCTACTTGCAAGCAGATGGTTGTCAATAAGATAGCTGTCAAATTCATAATCAGCAGCGTTTGGGTCACCCTTTTTCTTAGACATACGCGGGTGCAAACAATCGTTAAATCCATAACTTTGTTTTGATTGGGTTAAGCAATGACTCATCAGTAAATCAACCAGGAGCCTCTCACCGCTCCTGGTTTTTTTGTTTTGAATGGCTAGGGCATGACGACGATGGTTTTATTTTCGATTCGGAAATGGACCTTGCTGATCTCAAGGATCTTTAATACTTCGGATAAGTTGCTGTTGCGGGTCATCTTCCCGCCGAATTCCATTTCATGCGGCGTTCCTTCGTAGACGACATTTACGTCGTACCATCTTTCTATTTGACGCATGACGGTTTGCAGACTGCTGCCGTTATGGAAATAAAAGAGCCCGTTCTTCCACGCAACGGCCTCGCGGAGTGGGGCATCATTGACGACCTGGATACTGGGCGAATCCCGCAGCACTCTGGCTTCCTGTCCGGGGCGGAGCAGATGGCTCGCGCCGTCGCGGGTGACCTTTACTCTTCCTTCCAACAGCGTCGTTCGGACGGCATTCTCTTCTTCATAAGCCATGATATTGAAATCCGTCCCCAGAACATCTACCCGGGCCTCGCCCGCCTGCACCCGGAAAGGGCGGCGGGCGTCGGGGGCTACTTCGAAATAGGCTTCCCCGGTGATCTCAACTACCCTTTCCTTTCCCATAAAAGCGGTTGGATAGCGGATGGAGGATGCCGCGTTGAGCCAGACATGGCTACGGTCGGGCAATATCAGCTGGAATTGCCGGCCCCGGGGGATGCGCATGGTATTATAGGATGGAGAGCCTTTAACCGGCGAATTAACGGTATAGGATAAGCGCCCGCCCTGCTTGACGATGCTGGTATTGCCTTCCCTTGCCAGTTCACCGTTGCCAGCGCTGTCAAGGACGATCTGATGACCATCCGCAAGAATAAGAAGGGCTCCGTCGGTGCCGGGGACGATATCATGGGAAACGGGACGGGGTTTCGCGGGAGCGACGGCCACCGGTGGATGGGAAGATGGCCGGGTTGCCCAATAAATGCCGCCAATTGCCAGCAGGATGATGGCGGCAGCCACATGACCCGCTGTCAGGAGCCGGGTCAGGCGGATGAGCCGGCCGGGCCGTTCCTCCCGGGACGGCTCCGTCGTCAGGATGTTTTCCAGCAGCTTATCGCTGGCATCGGGGCCTAGTACGTCCTGGGAGGGGCGGAAATGTTCCCAGCCCTCCTGCATCAGGCGCTGGGCCTCCGCTTCATTACCTGGCTGTTGCAGCCATTCCATCCAAATTTTGATCTCTTCCGGCGTCGCTTCACCGTTCAGATAGCGGTCGAATAATTCGGCAAGCAGCTTGTCTGGCATTGGCTTCATTTGACAATTGGCTTAAAAACGGGACTCCTTTACTGGAAAGACACCGGGAAGCGAAAAAAGGATCAATGTCAGCAATGAAAATTTTAGCTGTTGATCAACAACAGAATAAGAAGAGGAAGGGCCTGGGGGGCATGTATCCGGATATATGTTTCGATGGCCTGGAGGGCGAGGCTCATATGTCGCTTGACCGTGTGCCGGGATAGCTGCAGCCGCCGGGCGATGTCTTCCTGTTTCAGCCCGTCGCGGCGGCTGAGCAGATAAACCGTGCGTTGTTGCGGTGACAGCCGGTGGACAGCTTCTTCCAGAAGCGCATAGTAGGGATCGGCCGGCGCCGTTTCGCCGGCATGCGCTTGTTGGATGACCTGGGTGATCCAGGCCTGCTGCTGGTGGTTGTTCCGGGCCAGTTGACGCAGGCAATTAAAGGTGTGATTGCGGCAGAGGATGAAGAGCCAGGCGCGGAAATTCTCTACTTCGGCCAGTTGTTCTTTCTTTATCCAGATCTTTAGAAAAGCATCCTGCACGATCTCTTCGGTCATGCATTGGGAGCGGGTCAGGCGGAGGACATATTCGGCAAGCTGTTGGTGCCAGCGATAAAAGAGAGTGCTGAAAGCGGCGGCATCGCCTTCGGCAATACGCAGGAGTAATTCTTTGTCACTATGTTGCGAGGACTCGGACAAGCAGTATCGTTTTGGTATCGGAAATAAAGTTAATAAAAAATCGGTGAGTTCGGCATCAGACGCCCCTGAAGAATATAACACTATCTTTACAAACGAAAAAATCAATTGAATGACGCCGATAGAAAAGCTATTACTGGAAAACAAGGCCTGGTCTTCGGAGATAAAGGCGGATGACCCGGAATATTTTGAACGGCTTGCGCATATCCAAACGCCCGAATTTCTTTGGATCGGGTGCAGTGACAGCCGGGTGCCGGCGGACAGGATCACCGGGACACAGCCGGGGGAGATCTTTGTGCATCGCAATATCGCCAACCTGGTGATCCATACCGACGTTAACCTATTGAGTGTGCTCGACTTCGCAGTGAACCATCTGGGAGTGAACCATGTCATCGTCTGCGGTCACTATGGCTGTGGCGGTATCAAGGCGGCCATGACCAATCATGATTACAAGTATGTGCTGAATATGTGGTTGCGGAATATAAAAGACGTATACCGGCTTTATGCAAAAGAACTGGATGCCATCGCCGACGTAGAAAAACGGGCGGACCGGTTGACGGAACTGAATGTAAAGGAGCAGGTGTTGCATCTGGCCAAAACGTCTATTATCCAGCGGGCCTGGAAGAACGAGCGCCGGCCGCAGCTGCATGGCTGGGTGTATGGACTGAGGGATGGATTGATCAAGCCGGTCTTCGATATGGATGCCGGTTCGAAGATCGATCCCATCTATCAATATGATGATCTTTAAATAAACGGCGGTCTAACGACCGCCTTTTATTTTTTGTATGGCCTGACGGCTAAAGGAGCTTAAGATGAGGCGGCCGCTCACGGCTGCCCGTTCCAACAGGAGATGATCCCAGTGTTCCGTCCCTTTCCAGAGGCTTTGTTTCAGCAGTGTCATCGCATCCGGGTTGGAATGCGCCAGATGGTTGGCAAGCCGGACGATGGATTCATCCATCCCCGTCACGGAACCATGGAGCTCGGCATAGAGACCTCTTTTTCTTGCCCACTCCGCATCCCGCCACATAGTCGCGTCGATGGCGAGGCTGCTGAAGGCGGAGAGACCGATCTTTCTTTCGACGGCGGGGCCTACGACGAAGGGGCCGATTCCGAGGGCCAGTTCGCTGAGTTTGACGTCGGCTCCTTCGACGGCAATGGCATAGTCGGCAGCCGCGGCGATGCCAACTCCGCCGCCGACACATTTTCCCTGGACGCGGGCGATGATGAATTTGGGACATTTGCGCATTTCATTGATGACATGAGCAAAGCCGCTGAAGAACTGCAGTCCCTGTTCGAGGGTTTCGATGGCCATCAGCTCGTTAAAGGAGGCGCCGGCGCAAAATGTCCTGTCACCCCCCGACTGGAGGATAATCACCTTTGTATCTGGATCGTTCCCGGCGCCGTGGATCTCATGCGCGATGGCTTCCAGCATGAGTGCGGGCAGGGAATTACTTTGGGGATGTGAGAATTCGATGGTCATGACGCCATTGTGGCGTTCGGCTCTGATATTACCTTCCTTGATCTGTTTAAGCATAGCGATATTTGTTACTGGTTCAGGGTTTTCTTTGGACCATGGTAAGTATGGTGGCGATGGCCACGCTTTCGCCGGTTTCGTCATAGACATCCACGTACCATTTCACGATGCCCCGGGGAATATCCGTTTCTTCTCTTTTTTCCTGCGCGATCTTCTCTTTGCAGGTGAGGCGCACCCCGATGGTGCTGCCGGCGTAGACCGGTTTGAGGAAGCGGCATTCTTCCAGGCCATAGTTGAGCATGACGGGGCCCTTACCTGCATCGACAAATAATCCGGCGGCCGCGCTAAGGATAAAATAGCCATGGGCCACCGGTTTTTCGAAGAGGGTGCCATCCAGCGAGGTATGATCGGTGTGGGCATAGAAGTGATCCCAGCTTACATTGGCAAAATTGACGATATCCGCTTCAGTGACGGTACGTTTGTGCGTGACGACGGTATCCCCAACCTGCAGCTCTTCAAAATATTTCCGGAATGGATGTTTTTCGTCAAGTGTTTGTTTTGCATGTGGCTGATACGTATGCGTGAGGTGAGTGATCATGGAGGGCGAGCCTTGTACCGCCACGCGCTGCATATAGTGTTTTACGCCACGGATACCGCCCATTTCCTCGCCTCCGCCTGCGCGGCCGGGGCCGCCATGTACCAGTAGCGGGAGCGGGCTGCCGTGACCGGTGCTTTCCTTTGCGCATTCATTGTTGAGAATGAGGATGCGGCCATGGTGGGTGGCCGCGCCAAGCGTGTATTCTCTGGCGATGGCCACATCGGCCGTCACGATGGTGCTGCAAAGAGACCCTTTCCCTTTCTTGGACAGGGCGATGGCGGCATCGATACCGGTATAAGGCATCAGGGTGCTGACGGGGCCAAAGGCTTCGATGGCATGTGGTTCTTCGGCGGCGAAGGGATTCTCGTTCAGCAACAGCAAGGGGCTCAGGAAGGCGCCGCGCGACGCATCGCCATCGATGAGTTGGACGCTGTCGAGAGCGCCATAGACCAGTTGGGAAGAGGCGAGGAGTTTGGTCACCTGGGCCCGCACCTCTTCGCGCTGGGTTTGCCCCGCCAGGGGACCCATCCTCACCTTCTCGTTATCCGGATTGCCGATGGTCGTCTGGGCGATGGCTTTTATAATGGCCTTAAGGGCATCGTCGAGTTTGTTCTCCGGCACAAAGATGCGTCTCACGGCCGTACATTTCTGACCCGCCTTTACGGTCATTTCTTTGCGCAGTTCTTTTACAAAAAGATCCCACTCCGGCATCCCGGGTTCCACGTCATCACCGAGGACAAGGCAGTTGAGCGAGTCTGCCTCCATATTAAAGGGGGTGCTCTCCGCCAGGATGCGGGGATGCGCTTTTAGCTGCAGTCCCGTGGATGCCGAGCCGGTGAAGGTAACGACGTCCTGGGCCGTGACATGATCGAGGAGGTTGCCGGCGCTGCCGCAAAGCAGCTGCAGGGCTCCGGCGGGGAGGATGCCGGAGGCAACAATCTCGCGGACAACGGCTTCGGTAAGAAACGAGGTGACGGTGGCGGGTTTGACCACGGCAGGCACTCCGGCCAGCAGATTGACGGCAATCTTCTCCAGCATGCCCCAGACCGGGAAGTTGAAGGCGTTGATATGAATGGCCACGCCCTCTTTCGGCACGAGCAGGTGCTGACCCATGAAGGTGCCGCCCTTGCCAAGCGACAGGCCTTCGCCGTCAAGACAATAGGTCTCGTCCGGGAATTTGCGGCGCAGGGAGGCGTAGGAGAAGAGGTTGCCGATGCCGCCTTCCAGGTCGATCCAGCTATCGCCGCGGGTGGCGCCGGTGAGATAGCTGATACGATAGAAAGTTTCGAGGTGTTCGCGCAGGTGGAGGGCAAGGGCCCGAAGCATCCGCCCGCGTTCGGGGAAGGTCATTCGGCGGAGGGCAGGGTTGCCGGCAGAGCGGGCATATTCGAGCATCGAGGCGAGATCCAGGCCTTTTGTGCTGGCATGGGCGATGATTTCGCCGGTTGCGGCGTTGAAAAGAGGTTGTCCTTCTCCATCGCCGGATATCCAGTTTCCGGTGACATAGTTTCCAAGCTTCGGCATAAGTGAACAATCATTTATCGACCTCAAAGCTAACGCATTTTCACCCTTTCGAGTTGCGTCAGACTGTCAGTTAATCCAGTTTGGTCGGCATTTTGTCCATGTACGGGAATGGAAAACGACTATTCATTAATCGACTATGCTCCGCGTCGTGATGCAGCGTTGCTGGACAGCTATTCCCGGACGATCACGGGCGTCGTCGGCCAGGTGGCGGAAGCGGTTGTTCATATCCAGGTGCAGAAACCGATGGAGCAGGCAAAGGGTCGCGAGCGGCAACGCGACCAGCAGTTGGCACCAGCATCAGGTTCCGGTTTTATTATTTCTACAGACGGATTTGTAGTGACGAATAATCATGTCATCGAAGGCGCCCGGGAGATCCGGGTCTCGCTGGCCGATGGGCGGATGGTGAATGCCGAGCTGAAGGGCGCCGATCCTTCGACGGATATCGCCGTGCTGAAGATTGATGTTTCCGGGCTGAAATCCTTATCGTTTGCGGACTCGGAATCCCTGCAGCCGGGGCAGATCGCGATCGCGATCGGCAACCCGCTGGGCTTGCAACATTCGGTGACGGCAGGCGTGGTGAGTGCGTTGGGCCGGACGCTGAGGGCCAGCAACGGGCGGCTGATAGACGATATCATCCAGACGGACGCCTCGCTCAATCCGGGCAATTCCGGTGGCCCGCTGGTGAACTCACTGGGGCAGGTGATCGGTGTTAATACGGCCACGATCGCCTCCGCCCAGGGTCTTTGTTTCGCGGTTTCGTCGAATCTGGCCGCCTTTGTGGCAGGCAGGCTGATCATGGAGGGAAGGGTCAAAAGGGCCTATCTGGGTATCGCGGGTCAGCTCGTCAATCTGACGGGGCGGATGATTGCCGCCAACCGGCTCGAAAAGCAAACCGGGGTATATGTATATGAGGTAGTGCCGGACCAGCCGGTGTATAATAATGAGATCCTGCCGGGGGATATTATCGTTTCTTTTAACGGGCAGCCGGTAGGCACGGTGGACGAACTGCACAAGCGGTTGAATGCGGAGGTGATTAACCGGCCGGTGGAGATGGAGGTGTTGCGGAATGGCAGGAAGATGGCGTTGAAGGTGACGCCCGGAGAAATGAGATAGGCTTAGGCCCTGTCGCGCAGATCGATCTCCCGGCTGAGAGAGACGAAAATCTCGTCGACGTCGCCTTCGCCCTCGATATACACTACTTTATCGTATTTTTTGTAGTGATCGGCCACGGCTGCGGTCTTTTTCTCGTATTCGGTGATACGGTTGCGGATGATCTCTTCGTTTACGTCATCAGGGCGGCCGGAGGTTAGACCGCGGTTGAGCAGTCTTTTTATCAGTTCGTTCTGGCCGACCTGGAGGGCGAGGACGACGACGATGGAGGTCCCTTTCTGATTGAGCAGCTTATCGAGCGCCTCGGCCTGCGCCGTAGTGCGGGGAAACCCGTCAAAAAGAAAGCCGTGTGCCCGGGGGTTATTGTCGAGGGCCGAGCTGATCATCTCGATGACCACTTCGTCCGGAACCAGTTGCCCCTTGTCCATGAAGCTTTTGGCTGCAAGGCCCAGCGGCGTCTGGCCGGCAATTTCGCTCCGCAGGAGGTCTCCGGTGCTGAGATGCTTCAGACCATATTTAGAGATCAATCGTTCAGACTGCGTCCCTTTCCCGCTGCCGGGAGGACCGAAAAGAATTAAATTGAACATAATACGTACTTACTTACCCTTGTGAGTTGACAAATATAACATACAGGTCGTAAAAATCCTTTAACATTTTCGGTGTAACCTTAAAAAATGCCAGTAAAAGCCTGATTTATCGGCTATTTCACCGAACCCAGGGAGATTCTCCTTGTTAAAATAAAGCAGTTATGAAACAAGAAAACAACCCCGTTTATTCGCATACAGACCCTGACCCGGTGAATATGACGGACGAACAATGGAAGAAGGTTCTTCCCAGGAATATCTATGATATTGCCCGAAACAAGGGGACCGAGCGGCCCTGGACCAGTCCCTATGAGGGCTCCAAGGAGGTGGGAACATATTATTGTGCCATCTGCGGCAACCCGCTTTTTCGCAGCGACACCAAATTCGAGAGCGGTTGTGGCTGGCCCAGCTTCTATGAGCCCATCAACAAGGGGAGCATCATCTATGCCGCCGATCATTCCTACGGGATGGACCGGACGGAAGTGATGTGCGGGCGGTGTAAATCGCATCTCGGCCATGTGTTCAATGACGGTCCAACCCCCACCGGGCTGCGGTATTGCATCAATGGGGTGGTGTTGGATTTCGAGAAGGCCAAACAAGCCGAAGAAAAATACAATTCCGATAAGAAATAGGATTTTATTACATTTGCACCCCGTATATCGCTTGGGATCGGCCCAAGCGGTATATCCGCCAACTTAGCTCAGCTGGTAGAGCATTTCATTCGTAATGAAAGGGTCGTCGGTTCGATTCCGATAGTTGGCTCATGGCGTTGAAGCTATCCACTCTTGCCGAAACCCTAATCGGGTCGGAGATCGTCAAATTAGGGGGCGAGATCCGTGAGAAGATCCGAAAAGGGGAAAAGATCTACAATTTTACCGTTGGCGATTTCGATCCGGCGATCTTCCCCATCCCCGGGGAGCTGGAAGATCTGATCATCGACGCCTATCGAAAACATTTCACCAACTATCCGGCAGCCGAGGGTAACCTCGATCTTCGCGAGTCGATCTCCGCCTTTCTGGCGGACCGGGAAGGTTTGGCCTATGGCACGGATGAGATATTGGTGGCCAGCGGGGGCAGGCCGCTGATCTATTCCCTGTTCCGGACGCTGATCGACAAGGGCGACAAGGTCATTTATGCCGTCCCTTCGTGGAACAACAATCATTATACGCATCTGAACCAGGGCGAACACGTGGTGATCGAGGCGACGGCGGAGAACAATTTCATGCCTACTGCGGCGGCGTTGCAGCCCTTTATCCGGGAGGCGGCGCTGATCTGCCTTTGCAGCCCGCAGAACCCTACGGGTACTACGATCTCGAAGAAGGATCTTTCGGCTATTTGTGAGCTGGTGCTGGAGGAGAACAAGCGGCGGGGCGCCGGGGTCAAGAAGTTGTACGTGCTATACGACCAGATGTACTGGCAGCTTAC
>Ga0210400_10005092_pt1 | contig 11214 bp, 11 predicted proteins | sample IncBWH26MmetaG_FD_155456 | JGI IMG/M metagenome (GOLD analysis project Ga0210400, IMG submission 155456) | Forest soil microbial communities from Barre Woods Harvard Forest LTER site, Petersham, Massachusetts, United States - Inc-BW-H-26-M | ecosystem: Environmental > Terrestrial > Soil >...
GCGGACGAGCTCACGCACATCACCGGCCAGAATTCCCGCGGCGCCCTCGAGACCGTGAGAGTGGTGCCGGCCGGGAGCCCGGCGCTCAACCTCGCCTTCGACGTAACCCCCGCCCGGTTGGTGACCCGGTTGATCACCGAGTGCGGCGTGTGCCGGGCAACCCGGCGCGACCTGAGCGCGATTTATCCCGCCCGGCGCGCGGCGGGATGATCAGTTTCGCGGGCATGACGGATGACGATTTGCGCGCAGCGGTGATTGCGGCTTGCCGCGCGCTGGAGACTCGCGGCCTCACTTACGGCACGTCGGGCAACATCAGCGTGCGCCGCGATGAACAGCGCTTCTTCATCAGCCCTTCTGGAATGCCTTACCGGGACCTCGAGCCAAGCCATGTGCCGCTCATGGATATGGATGGCCGCTGGTTCGGCCAGCGCCGCCCGTCGAGCGAGTGGCGCTTTCATCGGGACATATTCGCCTCGCGAACCGACATTCGCGCCATCGTTCACACCCATTCCCGACATGCCACGGCGCTCGCGTGCACCGGGCGGGGAATCCCGGCATTCCATTACATGGTGGCCGCGGCGGGCGGTCCCGACATTCGCTGCGCGCCGTACCACACCTTCGGCACTCAGGAGCTCTCGGATGCCGCCGTGGCCGCATTGGGCGGGCGCATGGCGTGTTTGCTTGCAAACCACGGCGCCATCGCCCTCGGCGCCGACCTGCCTGCCGCGCTGGCGCTCGCCGGCGAAGTCGAGAATCTCGCTGCGCAATATTGCGCAGCACTGGGCGTCGGAGAAGTGCAGATTCTCGACCAGAGCGAAATGCAGCGCGTGCTCGAAAAATTTCGCAGCTACGGCAGTCAAGACGCAGTGGATTCGGGGTTGATTTTCGCCGGCACCATTCCTTGAGCCCGCCTGCACCCACCGCCGTCTATCGGATGCTCGATCAGCACAGCCTGCTGGCGCTGGTCGCGGAGTTGAGCGACGTTCGCGCGCTGCTCGGGGGACGTCCGCAAGATTGGCGCGTCCGCGAAGTGGGCGACGGAAATCTCAATCTCGTGTTCATCGTGGAAGGCGAGCTTGGCGCGGTGTGTATCAAGCAAGCCCTACCCTACGTGCGCGCCGCGGGTCCGTCATGGCCGATGTCGCTGGAGCGGGCGTATTTCGAAAATGCCTACTATCGCGCGGTGGCACCCTTCGTCGGAGCGCGAATACCGCGCATCTACCACTATGTGCCCGCGCTCTATTGCACCCTGATGGAGCGGCTCTCGCCGCACATCATCTTGAGACGTGGTTTGATCGCCGGGCAGCGCTATCCGAAGCTGGCGGCGCACATGGGCGAGTACGTGGCGCAGGCAAGCTTCTTTACTTCCGACCTGGCCCGGCCCTTCGAGGGCAAGCTGCAGGCCGTTGCACAGTTCGCCGCCAATGAGGCGCTCATCCGCATCAGCGTGGATCTGATCTTTACCGATCCCTATCTCATCAGCGAGCGCAATCATCACACCTCCCCGCAACTCGACGCGATCGCTGCCGACATTCGCCGCGACGGGCCGCTCAAGGTCGCCGCCGCGCGCTGCGCCGAGAAGTTTCTCAACTGCCCCCAGGCGCTGCTGCACGGCGACCTTCATTCCGGCTCGGTGATGGTGAGCGGCGAGGACACTCGCGTGATCGATCCGGAGTTTGCCTTCTACGGGCCCATCGGTTTCGACCTGGGCGCTTTCTTCGGCAATCTCCTGCTGAGCTGGTACTCGCAGCCCGGGCACGCAAGTCCGCACGATGACCGCATCGCGTACCAAACATGGATACTCGAACAGACGCGCCTCTTCTGGGAAGTGTTCCGCCGCCGCTTCCTGGCGTTGTGGGCTGAGCACGCCCAGGGCGATGCATTTCCGGCGGCCCTGTTTTCCACGGCCGAAGACCGCGCCGACCTGCAGGCGGCGCGCGGGCAGTACCTGGATTCAATATTCGTGGACATGCTCGGCTTCGGCGCCTGCAAGATGATCCGCCGCATCTTGGGGTTCGCCCACGTCATCGATTTTGATTCGATCCCGGACGCGGCGCTGCGTGGGCGGTGCGAAGCGAATGCGCTTGCCTTGGCGCGTCTGTTGTTGACGCATCCGCAGCAATTTCCATCGATCGACGCAGTAATCGACGCCGTGCCGCGCGTGTGACGCCACGGTGGCGTGTGGGGCGCCTCTGACAGCGGAAGGCAGCGGCGGCCTACCGCGGTGCGCAGATCCGTGCGCCACACTCGCACTCGGAAACTAGCAACGGAGCGAATGATGAAACAGGCGAAGCTTCTCGAGGCCGAGGGTGTCATGTCGAGCGCCAAGGCCCAGGCAAACGAGGCCATCAAGAACTATGCGGTATCGGTGGACGACTATGTGCATGATTCGCCGTGGATCGCCTTGGGTGTTGCGGTTGCGGCCGCGGGCGCCGTGGGATACCTCGCCGGAAGTCTCTTGGGCTCCAATCGGCGTATTTGGAGCTAGTTAGATCAACCAACCGCTCCGCCGCGAGCATAAGGTCAGTCGCATGAGTTACGAAAAAAGCGTTAGTCATTTGATCGACGGGGCGGAGGAATTGGTGCACAAATTGCGCAATTCCCAAGACCGCAACATCCAGCGCCTGCGCGACCGCGTGGACGCGTTTGTAGTCGACGCCAAGCAGGGAAAATCAGACCGGGCGCAAGGTTCGCTGAGAATCACCCGCATCCCGGGCTCGCTGCGCGAATACGTGAACCGGCATCCCTTTCTTGCAGTAGTCACCGCCGCCTCATTGGCGTGGACGCTCGGCCATCTCTCGTCGGCAGCCAGCGACCGGACGGCGCCGCAACGTTAGCGCGCCCCTGAGCCGTGCCATCGCTAACATTCCCACCGACGTGATGGTCGGCGGGCCCCCGCGTCCAGAACTCGAAATCAGCATGTGCCAGACACGGGTGTCGAAGGCGAGAATCAGGACGTGCACGAGGACAGCGGGTAGCGGCCACGCCGGCGATGCGAGCCAGCCCGAGGGGTCATTGTCGTTCATGAGCGATCGAGTATCATGATATACAATTAGTATATCGTGTAATCGATTGATTAATAATAATTATTCCTACGATCGATGCATCGGTAGGCGCCTCATGGGGAGTCTGCTCAGGATCGAGTCGCGGTACGAACTACCGGAGTGCAGCACGCAGCCGGAGGACAGGGTGAAAGCAAACATACCCCGGCCGATCGCCTCCACGTAGGCAATTGCGCGAATGTTGACGAGCAGTGAGCGTTCGATGCGGATGAACCCCACATCGGCCAGGTCGGCGGCGAGACGTTTGATGGTATCGCGACTGATGTATTTGGCGTTGCCGCTGAGGATCGTCACGTAGTTGCCGTCCGATTCGATGTAGTCGATGGTCTCCGGGTGCATCGGATACAGCCGGTGTTCCCGCTCCCCGACCAGAAGCCGGAGAGTCGAGCCGGTACCACCCGCCACGTCTTGGGCCGCTGCAGATCGTTCCGATTCATGGTCGGCGTCACTGGGATCGCACTGCTGCCGGGCACGTTCGATGGACTGATCGAAACGATCGGCGTTCACCGGCTTGACCAGGCAATCGAGCGCACCCACCGCAAACGCGGTCAGGGCGTGGTCGGCATGCGCGGTGAGCATGATGCCGAGCGGCCGATTCGTCACACGCGCCGCGCGCAAGACATCGAATCCCGTCATGTCCGGCAATTCAACGTCGAGCAGCATCACGTCGGGGCGAAGCCTTTCAGCGGCATCGATCGCCGCCATACCCGACCCAGCCTCTCCTACCACGTCAACGTCCTCGTTGCGCTCACAGTGCAGGATCAGCTCCGATCGGGTGTGTGGCTCGTCATCCACAATCAGGAGTTTCATCAACGAGTATGAAAACCCACGCAGCGCATGGCGATCCACCTGCGCGAATCGAGTTCGTCCCCGCAATCGACCGATTCGTCCCAACGGCAACCAACCATGCAGAATGCGGCTCCGCAGGCGGGGGGCGCGGCGCGACAACCCCCCACAATTTGAAACTTCACCAGGAAGGCCTCAAAATCCAGCCCGCGCCCTGCGGAAACACCGACCGGGTCGGTTTGCGGGTGTTTTGGCATGGCAATCAATGCGCGGGGGAGGCAGCGATGGGGAACGGTGACGATCGGCTTGCTGCGCTGGCCGACTACTTGCAGACACGGCGCAACGATATCCTGCAGGCGTGGCGCAACGCCATTACCAGGGATCCCACCCTCAGCACCAGCGACTCCCTGCCTCGCATCGAATTCTACGATCACATACCCGCGCTGCTTTCGACCTTTGAGGAACAGCTGCGCGCCATGCGCACGGGTGCGGCCGCGCCCCCGGACCAGGCGGGCCACGCACCGGCGGCCGCACATGGCCTGCAACGCTGGCAACAGGGATACGACCTGCGCGAAGTCACCCGCGAGCTGGGTAAGCTCAACGAGATTGTCGTCGCCGAATTGGAGGACTACGGCTGCACCGATTCGAAAGTGGCACGCGACGCCCGCCGGCTGTGGGCATCGCTGTGCAGCACCGGCATCGAAGAGAGCGTCAGCCAATACTTTCAACTGCAGCAGAAAGAAGCGGCCGGCCACGTCAAGGATCTCGAGAGTGCGTTGCTGCAAGTCCGGCAACTCGAACAGCAGCGGGCGGATCTGTGGAGACAGGCTGCGCACGATCTTCGCGGCAATCTCGGCGTCGTTGCCAATGCCACGGTCGGCCTCACCCAAGGCGGCCTCCCCGACACGTCGCGTGACGCGTTCGTGCGCATCTTGATGCGCAATCTGACTTCGCTGCACCACCTGCTCAACGACGTTACCGATCTCGCCCGCCTGCAGGCGGGCCGCGAGGAGCGTCGCATCGACTCGATCGACGTTTCACCTCTGTTCCAGCAATTGTGCGAGGGAATACGTCCGCTCGCGCAGCAGCGCCACCTGTTTCTGCGCTTCATTGGACCCCCAGGGTTCGCGGTCGAGGGGGATGAGGTGAAGATTCGACGCATCGCGCAGAACCTGGTGCTGAATGCCGTCAAATTCACCCGCGAGGGCGGCATCACCGTGACCTGGGGCGACAGCAGCGCCAACGATTCGAAGCGCTGGGAACTGTGCGTCCAGGACACGGGACCCGGTATTCACGCCGGGTCCGGCGAGCCGCTCACGCAGGCCCTCGAGAAGGCACAGGAGCAATCGATCACCGGGGAACATGCCCACGCGGAAGAGCGAAAGCCGCCCCGGCAATCGCAGGGCGAATCGCCGTCGGACTCCGAGATCGCCCTGGTGTCGCATGCGAGCGGCGAGGGGCTGGGTCTTTCCATCGTGAAGCGGCTGTGCGACATGTTGGACGCGAAGATCGAAATGACGTCGGAGAGAGGAGTCGGAACCAGCTTCCGGGTACTTTTCCCGCGCCGATACCCCCCTTGAGGGCCGATTTACGCGCGTGCCTCCCGTGACCCGATTCCGCCGGTCCTTGCATCCGTACCTGATTTGCTTGCTGGCCTGCGCAACCGTCGCCATATACGCCTCGTTGGTGGTCAATAAATCCGTGCGATCACGCGACGCCAATCTCGTCGCGGCCCAGTGGCACGATCTCGTCACCACCAACGAGCGCCTGTTGGGCGCATTGCGGGATGCCGAAACCGGCCAACGCGGCTACTTGTTGACCCTGCAAGCCGATTATCTCGATCCATACGAGGCGGCAATCCGGACGGTACCCGACCTTGCAGGCCGGTTGGAGAGTTTGACCAGCGACATCCCGGAACAGCAACGCAAGGCGCAACAGATCATGGATCTCGCGCACCGCAAGCTCGCCGAGCTGGCGGCGACGATATCGCTGGCTCGAGGCGGCAACAGCAAGGACGCGCTGGCGCTGGTCGGCACGAATCGCGGCAAGGGACTCATGGATCAGATACGCAACTTGGCGAACGATATCGACACCGTCGCCGGCCAGCGGGCTGCAGCCTATCGAGCGACCGCCGAGCAGCAGGCCGAACAGCTGGTGGCGAGCGTGATTCTCATGTCCGGGCTCAGCATCGTCTTGCTCGTTTGTCTGACCTACATCCTGAGACGCGACGGCCGGCTCATCCGCGAGAGTGCCGAGCAACTTGCAATCACCTTGCGCTCCATCGGTGATGCGGTGGTCACCACGGATGCGAAGGGTAACGTCACATTCCTGAACCCCGTTGCAGTCGATCTGGTGCGCGGCGCCGAACTGACGGCACCAACCCCGTTCAAGGATATGCTCCGGCTCGTGAACGAGGTCACGGGTGCCGATGCGGAGGACCCGATCGCCCGCGTACTGCGCGAGGGAAAGACCATCGGCCTCGCCAATCACACGTCATTACTGCGTCGCGACGGCACGTCCATATCGATCGAAGACAGCGCGGCTCCCCTGCTCGACGAGGATGGGCGCGTTCGCGGGGTGGTTTTCGTGTTCAAGGACATCAGCGAACGGCGCCGTGCTGAGATGGCGCTCGCGGACGCACAGGACCGGTTGCACGCCAATCTCGCTTCCCTGAAGGCGACCGAGGAGGAATTGCGCTCCGCCGACCGGCAAAAGGACGCATTTCTGGCGACCTTGGCGCATGAGTTGCGCAACCCCGTTGCGCCGATCCGACATGCCGTGAAATTGCTCGAGAATGAAAGCCTCGGCAGGGAACAACTGCAATGGGCGCGCGGTGTCATTGCACGCCAGATCGAGCATATGGCACGACTGCTCGATGATCTGCTCGATTCAGCCCGCATCACGCGCGGCGAACTCTCGTTGCAGTTGGCACATGTGGAACTCGGCTCCATTGTGTCCGATGCGCTCGATGTGGCCAAACCGTTGATCGAGAAGAAGGGTCACGCGCTGGAGGTCAACTTGCCGCAGCGTCCGGTCACGCTGTTGGTCGACGGAATTCGCATCGCCCAGGTACTCTCCAATCTTCTCACCAACGCGGCAAAATATACGGATTCGTCCGGCCGGATCGTACTCACGGCGGCTTTGAACGCTGAGCACCTGCTGATCTCGGTCAAGGACTCCGGCGTCGGCATTCGGCCGGAAACCATACCGCGCTTGTTCTGGATGTTCAGCCAGATCAAATCCACCACCGATCGATCGGAGGGAGGTCTCGGCATTGGACTCGCACTCGCCAAAGAGTTGGTGAAGCTACATGGCGGTGAAATCGAGGTTCGCAGCGGGGGCGACAATCAGGGCAGCGAGTTCGTCGTCAAGCTGCCGCCCAACGTGGTGCTCGAGCAGCCGCCGGTCGTACCGACGGAGACGGCACGAAAAGACAGCTCTGATTCGTACCTCGTATTGATCGTCGATGACAATGTCGATGCGGCCGCAAGTCTCGGTATGCTGCTGGAATTGTCCGGAAATGAGGTGCTGGTGACCCATAGCGGCGCTGATGCAATCGAGGTCGCGCGGCGACATCATCCATCGGTCGTCATTCTCGATATCGGGATGCCCCAGCTCGACGGATATCAGGTGGCCGAGACTCTGCGCAGAGAAGCGCGCGGCAACGAGTACCTTCTGATCGCTCTGACCGGATGGGGACAAGCCGAAGATAAACAGCGCGCACTACAAGCCGGCTTCGACCTTCATTTCACCAAGCCGGTGGATTTGGAGGAGATCGAAGCGGCCATTGCCGAGCACGGGCGTCGGCAATAGGCGCGGCTCACTTCTTGGGCTGCGGTGTCGAGTCGTCGTATTTCGCGTGCCCGCGACCGATCTTCTCGGCCTTGGCGAGTTCCGCCTCTTCTTCGGGCCGGACCCGTGTGCCTTCCTGTATTTTTCGATTGCCGCGCTTGGAATTGACGAATTCCTGTTCGGCGGAATTGAAGCGGTCGGCCGCCTCGGGGTTGCCCTCGCCATGATTCGCCTCGGCAGGATTCGAAGTTGATTGCTTTTCCATCGTGCGCTCCCGGACTGTGTGGATGTCAGCGAGGGTGGCGTAGCCACGGCGCACCAGCCAGCGGTGAATCGACGCAATGGCTGTAGGCCATATCCGACCGTGTTCTACAGTTTCGGTATGCGTATACGGCTGATCATGAGCGAACCGGAAATGCCGTACAACAGAACCAGCGGGTGCAATAGATGACCGGCGACCGATACCGCGCCAAACCATAGCTCGGGGCCGATCGCGTCCAGGTACGCCGCAACCATCAGGACACACACCAAAGCGGCAGAGGTCGGTATCGGGGTGCCCTCGAAATACTTCACCTTGCCGCTGTCGTCCGCCAATTCCTCGGCCGTCACGTTGTAGCGCGCCAGGCGCGACACGCCGCAGGCCACGAAGTATCCCAACACAACGCGGTCATACAGACCCTGCATGCCGCAACCGTAACCGATGATGGCGGGCGTGACGCCGAAGGACACGACGTCCGCCAACGAATCGAGTTCCCGGCCCATGGCGGAATGCGTCTGGCGCCATCGGGCGATCCTGCCGTCGACCACATCGAAGATCAGCGCGGCGAGTACCAGCGCTCCCGCGAAATAGATGTGGCGCACACTTCCCGTCTGCACATACGTGATGATGGAAAACAATCCAGCGGTTCCACAGACGGCATTCCCCAGGGTGCACCAGTCCGCCAAGTGGAATTCGCGGATCATGGAGAATGGCTTGGGTTTATCGTTGCTCTGCATCGACTGATCCTAACACCTCGTCATTGGTTATGATGCTGGCGTGAAGATCGCCACCTACAATGTCAACAGCGTCAACGCCCGGCTCCCCAATCTCCTGCGCTGGCTGCAGGAAACGGCACCCGATGTCGTTTGCCTGCAGGAACTGAAGGCGCCCCAGGACAATTTCCCGGAAAGCGCAATTCGCGCTGCCGGCTACGGGGTCGTCTGGCACGGACAGAAGAGCTGGAACGGGGTGGCCATCCTGGCGCGGGGCTCGCAGCCAAAGGAGATCAGGCGCGCCCTGCCCGGCGATCCGGATGACATTCATAGCCGCTACATCGAGGCGCTCATCGATGACGTAGTGATCGGATGCCTGTACCTGCCGAACGGCAATCCGGCGCCCGGGCCGAAATTCGAATACAAGTTGCGCTGGCTCAACCGCCTGCTGGCGCACGCCGCTGAACTGCGCCTGTCCGGAGCTGCTGTCGTCCTCGCGGGCGACTACAACGTCATCCCGACCGAGGCAGACGTCTACAAGCCCGAACGTTGGCTGGACGACGCTCTGTTTCGCGTCGAGGTCCGCGAGGCATTTGCGCATCTGACCAAGCATGGCTGGGTGGATTCATTGCGCGCCGTCCATCCGAACGAAACCATCTATACGTTTTGGGACTACTTCCGCAATGCCTACGCGCGTGATGCCGGACTGCGAATCGATCATCTGCTGCTGAGCCCGAGCGTTGCCCCTCGCTTGATCGATGCCGGGGTTGACCGCGGGGTTCGCGGTTGGGAGAAGGCCAGCGACCACGCGCCGGCATGGGTTCATTTGGACCTCCCGAAATCCGACAGTCGGTAGGGAGTTTCGCTGACAGCACGCGCCGCATCCAGAGATGGTAAATGGCAGAGTTTCGGCCAAGACTGCGCCACGACCTTTCGTCGCAGTGCCCAAGGAGTTCACATGTCGTTTGTCGCTTGGATAATTCTCGGTCTGATCTCTGGGTTCATCGCCAGCAAGCTGGTCAACAGGACCGGCGAAGGCGTTCTTCTGGACATAGTCCTCGGAGTCGTCGGAGCTTTCGTCGGTGGCTGGCTGTTCAGCAACTTTGGCATGGCCGGCGTCACCGGCCTCAACATCTACAGCATGGTGGTCGCCGTCATCGGAGCCGTCTTGGTGCTGGTCATCTACCACGCGTTGGTTCGGCGCCGGGTATAGGCGCTTCGCTCACGCCCAGGCCGCCTCGTGGCGCGCTCATGAGCAAGGATAGGGTGCGCACGACCGCGCACCGCGTCGCCGCCAAGCATGAGAACTCGGTGGCACCGGGCATGGCGAGCGTGATATTGGATGTCACCGGGGACGCGGTGGTCGGAATCGACGTCTCGGGCCGGCTGACTTTTGCGAACAAGGTGGCGCGGCAATTGCTCGCGCGCGAGGACTCAGCCTTGCTCGGCATCGAGTTCTCGCAGGCGTGCCCCGTTTATCACGTTCACACCAAGACGCAACTGTCGAATCTGCCAGCCCTCATCCAACTGACGGAATCGGCACAAAAGACCCGCGACAGCGTGCTGGTCCGGCCCGACGGCAGCGAAATCCCGATTGAATACTCCGTCTGCCCTCTGCACGATCAAGGCGGCACGCTTGCCGGCGCCGTATTCGTGTTTCGCGACCTGAGCGAGTCGCTCGCCATGAGCGAGCGCATGTCCTACCTGGCGCATCACGATTTTCTCACCGACCTGCCCAATCGCGTGCTGCTCAATGATCGCCTGAGTCAATGCATCGTCGCCGCCGAGCGCCACGGCCGCCGACTCTCCATCCTGTTCCTGGACTTGGATGGATTCAAGCTCATCAACGATTCGCTGGGGCATTCGATCGGCGACGAGTTGTTGAAGGAGGTGGCGCAGCGGCTGACGCTCTGCGTGCGGCGATCGGACACCGTCAGCCGCCAGGGAGGGGATGAATTCGTGGTGCTGCTGGCCGAGGTGAGCACCGCGCAAGATGCCGCGGCGACCGCCGAGAAGATACGCCTCGCCCTCGCGGCTCCCTACTTCATCGCGAGCCATCAACTTCACGTCCGTTGCAGCATCGGGATCAGCGTCTTTCCCGACGACGGCTGCGACGTCGACACCCTGATCAAGAGCGCCGACATAGCCATGTATCACGCCAAGGAAACCGGGCGCAATCGCGTGCAATTCTTCGAAAACGACATGAATGTGCGCGTCGTACGCCGACAGACGATGATCCAGGCTCTCAATGAGGCGCTGGTGCGTGGCGAATTCTTGCTTCATTACCAGCCGGTATACAACCTGCATAACTCGGAAATACGGACCGTCGAGGCTTTGATTCGTTGGCAGCGGCCTTCACACGGCCTGGTGACGCCGGGCCATTTCATTTCGATCGCGGAGGATTCCGGCCTGATCGAGTCCATCGGACAATGGGTGCTGCGCGAGGCGTGCACCCAGGCGCGCGAATGGATCGCTGCGGGTCTCCCCATCGAGCGGGTGTCGGTCAATGTTTCCGCGGTCGAATTCAACCGCAAAGCCTTCTTGCACAGCGTTCGCAGTGTTCTGAAGGACACCGGATTGGAACCCTGGCGCCTCGAAATCG
>Ga0210400_10005093_pt1 | contig 11213 bp, 12 predicted proteins | sample IncBWH26MmetaG_FD_155456 | JGI IMG/M metagenome (GOLD analysis project Ga0210400, IMG submission 155456) | Forest soil microbial communities from Barre Woods Harvard Forest LTER site, Petersham, Massachusetts, United States - Inc-BW-H-26-M | ecosystem: Environmental > Terrestrial > Soil >...
TGCTTCTTGTTGGTCGGCCTGGTGTTTACCGATGCCGAAACCAGGCTGCTCCCGGACCTGCTGACCAAGCCAGGAATCGCCCTGGGAGTTTTGTTTAGCCTGCTCGTGCGCCTGGAAGGTCCGGTGGAGACGTTCCTGCGGGCCAACGTGAACTGGCGCATTGTTTCGCTGGCCAACTCGATTGCCGGCGCACTCTTTGGCTCGGCGTTCCTCCTGGCCATAGCGCTGCTCTATCAGGCCGTGCGGGGCGTGGAAGGAATGGGCAGGGGCGATGTAAAGCTGATGGCATTGGTTGGCGCTTTCCTGGGTATGAAGCTGACGCTCTTTGTTCTGGTGCTGGGCACAATGGTTGGCAGCATATTTGGTGGGTTGCTAATCCTGGCCGTTTGGCGGAAGCGGCTGGCCCGCCGACGCCGCAGGGTCTCCAACGAGCCTGCCAGCATTGCGCGCGCCAAGGCGTGGAGTTCCGCCAAGCTGATTTATCGTAATTTTGAAATACCTTTCGGAGTGTTTCTGGGAGTTGCAGCCTTGGTAGCCGTCTTCTTCGGCGACTCTTTGATCGACCGGTATATGCGGTGGTCGATGGGACTTTACCAATGATACTTCTGATGATGATACTTCTGATCAATCCCATACAGCGGTTTTTGAATAATCCGCTGGCGGTCAAGATGGCGCTGTTGGGCGTGATTTGTCTTTTCCTCTTTCTATGCGGGACCATCTTGATTCGCAAGATACGGCAGGACATCGCCTCCGAAACGGCGCCGGCCGCGCCACCCGAGGCAGGTAGTCCGGCCTTCAGCCTTGCCGCCTACAACAGTGTTATCCAGCAGCTTCGCGGGAAAGAGAAAGACCTCCATCGGCTGCTGGAAAAAGAACAGCAACGATCTGCCGCTGCCGACCTCATCCATGAAGCGGTGCTGGCCAACCTGGCCAGCGGTGTGATCGTTCTGGACCGCATGGGGGGCGTGCGGCAGGCCAATCGCGCCGCCAAAGCGCTCTTAGGGTACGCCTCTCCGCTGCTGTTCAATTTCCGCGACCTTTTTCGGACGGTCACAAAAGTGCGCTGGCCCGATGCCAGTGAATCCAACTCTCCGGGCCCTCTGGTGAATGCGCTGCAACAGACGATCCGCGATGGCGCCCCCTTTCCAAGATTAGAGGTTGAATACCGGACTCCCTCAGGTCAAAAACGCACCCTGGGGATCAGCGCATTCCCGGTGCTGGGAAAGAACGTACCCAGGGACGCGGCGACAAACGACCCGGAAAAAAACAAAGAGACCCTGGGAGCGTGTTGCCTGATCGAAGACCTGACGCAAATCACCGAGATCGCCCGGCAGATGCAGGCCAGTGAGAGCCTGGCTTCTATGGGAGAGATCTCGGCCGGCTTGGTGCGGGATTTTAAGGGCTCGCTTGAAACCATCGCCAATTACGCTCAGGCATTGACCACGATGGATGCCGGCGGAGATACCCGGCAGATAGCGGAAAAGATCAAAACAGAGGCGGAACAACTGTCGAAGGTGCTTGCTGAATTTTTGGAGTTTGCCAATTCTTCCAAAGGATGAACCGGGAAGAATTTGGTAAGTGGGTAATTTAGTAATTTTGTAATTGAAAAGCGGGTGACCGGGAATTACTCAATGAGTCAATACCAAGTTAGCCCTCTGGTTACTGTTGGACTTGTCTTTGTGGGCAGTCCTGCTCTAGGGTCGTTTGCCCTGGAGTACAACGTTTACCCTATCGTTTCCGCCCGCGAAATGCATAAAATGGTTGTAATCCAGGGGTAAAATAACACTAACAAGTGTGGTCCCAAACGCGTATGAAGAAATTCTTTTTATTACTCAGTTTGTGCACTTCGATGCTGGCGCTCACTGCGTCAGCCCAGGAATCGTTGGCGGACATGGCCCGTAAAGCCCGCGCCAACCGGCATCCAAATACCTCGGCCCAAGTCATTGACAATGACATGATCCCGAGCTCCCTCCCGTCCGCACCAGCGGCTAAGAATGCCGAAAAAGCCAGGAGTCCGGAGACCCAGAAGCAGGACGACGATAAGGCGGGCCAGCCGAAGAAAGACGAAGCCCAAGCCGACAAAAAGGGTGACGCCAAGGACCAGGAAAAGCCGGCGGTGGCCGGAACGGACCAAAAGAAGACCGACGATCTGAAAAAGCAAATTGACGATCAACGGAAAGAGATCACCCAATTGCAGCGGGAGTTGGATGTGGCCGAACGCGAGGCCAGGCTTCGCGCTGCCGCCTACTACGCTGATGCGGGAACGATGCTTCGGGACCAAGGCAAATTTCTTGAGGACAGCCGCCAGCAGCAGACCGAAATTGACTCCAAGAAACAATCGATTGCGGATGCCAGGCAAAAGCTTGATGATCTTCAAGAACAAGCCCGGAAAGCTGGTATCCCGCAGCAATAGCCGGTGCCGTCGCTGCGTGACTTTGTGATGCAGCTCTTCTCCGCAAAGGCTTCTTCTAGCACGATCACGATATGGAAGCGGCAGCCGGAAGTTTGCGCCATCTTGCCTTGAACATTGGAACCAAAGGAAAAGAATGAAGAAGGTCAGCCTGTTCTTATTTCTCGCCTGCATGCTGCCGCTAGGCTGCAGCAGTCCTTCCGGAAAAGAGAACTCCCAGGGCGCGCAACAGCAGGAGCCCAGCCAATTGGAGACCGGACGAATCGCCTTGCAGAAAATGATTCCACCGGCACGTTTTTGGGCGCCGGATGCGCAACCGGTGCAGGTAAATTCTGAGGTCCTTAAAGACAGCAATGGGCATGACGGCAAGTCTGGCTTCTGGCGCGCCACGTTTGCCTCCACGGGCCGGCAGAAGGCTGAGACTTTCACGTGGTCCGGCATGTCCGGCTCGGACACTCCACGCGGAGTTGACCACGGCGCACAGGATTCGTTTGACCCGTCAAACCGCTCAACCCGGCCATTTGAACTGAGTTATTTGAAAATAGATAGCGACAAGGCCTTTGCAGTGGCCCAGGAGCATGGCGGCAAGAAACTGCTGGCAAAAGATCCCAAAGCCGGAGTGAAGTACGTGCTGGACTGGGACCCGCAGGCAAGCCAGTTGAAATGGCACGTCTACTACAGCGGCAATGACCCCTCTGCCAAATTAGCGGTGGTTGTAAACGCTTCTAGCGGAGAATTCCTGCATAAGGAATAGCCGGCGAAAAGATCAGATCATCGGGAAAAACCAGGAACCAGGTGATCGAACGCGGGCAGTACACATCCCGAATACAAACAAAGCGTTTGACTATTTAGATTGCTGGTTTCTGGGCGAAGCTTCGCAATCATCACAACCATAGGCAGTGATGTTCTTTTTGGTGCCTTCCCACCACTGGGCCAGAGACGTCTCCGCCGGATTCTCCCTGGAAATGAACTGCTCCAGCTTGGTCAGCACCACTTGCTTTTCGTTCATTGCGGTGCCTTCCATGAGTTGGGTACACGTATCACAATCGACGGAATTGGAGAAGCGCTCCTGGAACCTTTGGATGGTGGCAGGGTCGGGGCCTACGGAGAGCAACTCCAACTCCTGGCGAATCTGGATGGCTTTGTTGGGTTCATCCAGCCGGGTGTCCGACATAATTCGGGAAACGATCGGCAGAATGCGATCATGTTCCGCCTGGAAACCTATCTTTTGCGCCAGCAGGCGTGCCGCCGCATGCTCATCTCCCTGAAATGAGTCGTCGTCCAGCAGCGCGGCTTCCACCATGACTCCACCGGCTACCAGATTCACCGGATAGCTCAGCAGAAACGTGCCGCCCGGAGCAATCACCGCTCTGGATTTGGTGCCCAATTCGCCAGTCTCCGCACAGCGCACGTCGCACGCCGGTTTGCCTGCAATCTTCTGAAAGGCGGCCGGAAGCAGGCGTACATTGAATGCGGTAATCCCATGGTCAGAGACATTCTTGACGCTGAACCTGTAGTGCTCGCCATCCTGACCCAAAAAACTAATTTGCACGGATGGAACTGAGCTCTCCATTACGAGGTTGGAGGGCATGTCCTGCGCCCAGGCAGTCGTGAAACAGAGGAAGCAAAAAGCCAGTACCGCTTTCATGCCCTTGATTATACGACGCACGGATAATTCGTGCAGTTGAATTGATAAATGGAGATCTTAGTTCGATCCGGCAGCAGACGGCGATCTTTCCCTTCGGTGATAATATTCGTGTGATGCCGATCACCGACACAAGCTTGGAGGCGCAGGCCGTGCAGCTTCGAATTCAACGGGCGATGTCCGGCGAACAGCGCCTGCTCCTGGCATTGGAGATGAGTCTCCTTACTCGCGAACTGGCCAAGGCACGGATCAGCATCCAGAGTGGCCTGAGGCGGAGGTGGCCCGCGAACTTCTCCGGCTCGCATTCCTGCCGGGTCCCATACCGGCGTGTCTGCGATGAGCGCCACGGACGTTTTGTTTCGAATCTCCGTAGCGCTCAACCTGGCCGTGATTACTCAGAAAAATTAGACTGTTCTCATCTGCTTTGATTGCTGCGACCAGCATGATCCACTGCCTTCTCAAATAAAAGTGTGAAATGATTGCTCGATTTTCTGTCACAATTAGCGTCGACGAGAACCTTTGGGGATGGTTGGGCCATTGGATCCAGGTGATCCCAGGTTTCCCTGAGCTGCCAAATCTAATCTGACGTTTTAAGAAAACGCCCTCAAGCGAGAGCTTTGTGCGGTGCGGAGCAAGCACCAGAGACACTCCGCCTCGCAAAGACGAAATACAAATTTGATGAAACGCAGACGCGATTGGAATCACTATCCAGTAAGGGCAATTACCCTCAAGGGTCGGGCTCGTTTCACCCAGGGCACTCCTAACAGCGTCAGGCACTTGAATCCCTGACCACCTTGTCAGTAATGCTTCCGCTCCCGTCTAGTTGGGAGAAAAAGGAGATCTACCTTGAAACACGCACACAATCACATTTGCTTTGTCATCCCTCCTGTCATTTACCAGAAAATGGCGGAAAAGCCTCATCTCAGGGAACGCGCCATGCGAGCCATGGAAATCAGCGAACGTCAGCGCGGGGTTCGCCAGGCGGCCATGATGCTTCCACTGCTAGGCGCAGCAGGAACGAAACACCGGACGATATTTGATGCCACGAATGGAACCAACCAGCCGGGGAGCGAAGTTCGGGACGAAGGCGATCCTGAATCGCAGGACATTTCCGTTAACGAGGCCTACGATTACAGCGGCGACACCTATGATTTCTTCTCTCAGGTTTACAACCGAAACTCCGTAGACGATCATGGCCTGCTCCTGAAGTCTACAGTTCACTTTGACAATCAGTACAACAATGCCTTCTGGAACGGGTTCCAGATGATCTACGGCGACGGCGACGGCGAACACTTCAACCGGTTTACGATCAGCGTTGATGTTATCGGCCATGAACTGACGCACGGAATTACCCAGAACGAGGCGCAGCTCGTCTATCAGGGGCAGCCCGGCGCTCTCAATGAATCCATGTCGGATGTGTTCGGCTCATTGCTCAAGCAGTGGGTCAATAATCAGACGGCTGACAAAGCCGACTGGCTCATTGGCCAGGGGCTGTTCACCGACGTCGTAAAGGGGACCGCCTTGCGCTCCATGAGCGCCCCTGGCACAGCCTATGATGATCCCGACCTCGGCAAGGACCCGCAACCAGCCCACATGCGGGACCTTGTTAACACGAATAGAGACAATGGCGGAGTGCATATCAACTCCGGCATTCCGAATCGAGCTTTTTTCCTGGCAGCCACCAACCTGGGTGGATTCGCCTGGCAGAAAGCAGGTCTCATCTGGTATCGCACGCTCTGCGGACGACTAAGCCCGACTGCCGACTTCCAGGCGGCCGCAGATGCTACCGTAGCAGTAGCGGCATCTCTATTCGGCAGCGCCAGCATCGAGCAAAAAGCCGTGATCGATGCGTGGGCCAATGTGGGCATAACAGCCACGGTAGAGGCCCCCGCGGCACTGACTGCGCCACCGAAATCCCCGGTCGCTAAACCCATGGGCGCGCGATAACCCAACTCCTCCCGAAGCCGGCTCAAGCTTCGGGAGGAGCGTAGACCAGGACTCTTCTTACTACGCTGCTCCTGGTGTAAGCTGGCAGATGGAATGCGAATTGATTTTGAACGCAGTGGCGGGTTTACCGGCATTCCTCTGCGGTACAGCATGAGCACAGAGGATTTGCCTGCCGGAGAGCAGGAGAAGCTTGCGGAATTGATTCGCGCTGCGGGCTTTTTCGATCTGCCGCCTGTCATCCGCAGCACCGGCCCCGGCGCTGACCGCTTCCAATACACAATCTCCGTGGACTCAGACGAGGGAAAACATACAGTTGAAATCGACGAAGCTGCTGTGCCCTCCCAACTCCAGCCTCTGATTGCCTGGCTCCAGGCCTCGCGCAAACGCTAACGACTTTTCTAGCAGTCCAGACTGCAGCATCAAAGGCTTTCCAACTCGTTATCTGCTTCCGCTCGGGAGCAGGTGGGATATCATGACGGCTGAGAACGTTACTGCGAGGTCCAATCGTGGTCGTACGTTGGCTTGGAATGAGTTATGTCGATACTCCGCTCTGGTGGCACAAACTACATTGGCGTACAAAACCTTGCCGCTGCAACCGCCTGGTACAAGGGAAAGCTCAATCTGCGTGAAATCACGATTGAGCTAGAGGATGGAGAAGACTGCATCGCCCTGGGCTTTTCAACCGGCGATTTCGCGTTGGTTCTGGGGCCTGCGGGCAAGCCCACTGATGAACCCAACGCTTTGCTCTTCACGTCCAACATAAACAAGGCGAGAGACTTCCTTAGCTCAAGAGGCGTGAATACCGGAGAGATCCAGCAGGACCGGGCAGGCACTCGCTATTTCGAGATGCACGATCTTGAGGGGAATATGATTGAAGTCTCTGAAGAGCCGTAGGCAAATGCCAAGCCTTGGCAAACTGGCCAACAAGTTGTTGAAGGAACTGGAGCCGACGATCGGAATTGAACCGATGACCTGTCGATTACGAATCGACTGCTCTACCAACTGAGCTACGTCGGCCCTTACTGTGATTTTAAAAGAGGAACGGCAGGGCGTAAAGCTCTCGACCGGCCATTCCAGAGGGATCGGTGGGCATCGCTACCGCTACGGACCGGGCCTAATCGAGCATCACTCCATGCGCACGGGCATCTGCTTTCACCGCTTCGAAAGCACTGATGGCGGAGAGGCCCCGGGCAAGCATAATCAGGGCGTAAACGTGGAAGCCAATCATGAGCCACGGCTGAACAGGCAGTAGCATCAGGACTGCGCCATCGAGGGCATAGAGCGCCATGCCCATAATCAGAGCCCATTTCTGCCCTGCTTTGGCAAGCTTGCCCATGAACCAGAAAAACCCGGCTGCAGCTGCGGTCACAAGGAGGCTGACTACCGGACTAATGGCGCTCTTCGCCGCCATGCCGTTTGCCAGACTGGTAACACCGAGTCCCAGCAGAAAGTTCCAACTTCCGTTTCCCAATGCGATGACGGCATTCACCACCGAGAGGATGGCAATCCAGTCAAACCAACTGGCGCTGGGCTTGATTCTGGTGAGGGTGGCGGCCAATTGCAGTTTGTAGGTGGCCTGGGGATCGTACGCGGACTGGCCACTTTGACTGAATCCTGGTGAACTCATATCGCTCCTGCTCTCAAGAAAAGGTGGGGTATCGCAAGCGTAACACGGGACCTTGCACCCCGGACATCCTTTTCCAGGTATGTGCCGGGTTTTCCACACCTGAAGTGCTCTTTGGCCTCTGGTTTCAGCAGTTTGCGCTTGCTATTTGCCCCCAACGTCTCAGATAATGAATGCGGCTCTGTACGAATTTACCGCGTACTTCCAAGGGCACTAGTGGAACGATACCAACGAACGGACGTACTGCGAATCCTGCGCATCACGGCTCGGCAGTTGGCGAGCTGGGAAAAAGCAGGTCTGTTTCCTGTTGCCGAATCCTACTCCTTCTTTGATCTACTGCAATTGCGCAAGCTGCGTGAGCTGCGCTCCAAGCGTGTACGGTCGGCTGTGATACGCGATTCCCTCCGCGCCATGCAACAACAGGTGGCGGGTATGGAAAATCCATTGCTTGAGGCCAGCGCCTTCGCTTCTAAATCTCGCGTAGCATTCCGGCATCGTGGAGCATCGGTTGAGCCGCTGGACGGGCAGTTCGTAATGGACTTCAACACGCCGGGCCTGATTGAATCCACCAAGATTCATGCCATGCGTACTGCCGAGACTGCCACTGAGCATTTTGCCCGGGGCGTTGCTCTGGAAGAAGATCCGGCAACCCAGGCGGAAGCAATTGAATGCTACAAGCGTTGTGTAGAACTCGACCCCACCCACGCCGCCGCTTACATCAACCTGGGCACGCTTTATTACAACCGCCAGGACTATGTTCAGGCTGAACAATTTTACCGTCGCGCCATTGAGGTGGATCCCCGGTACGCTCTCGCCTATTTTGATCTCGGAAATGTTCTGGATGAAACCGGGCGTCTCCAGGAAGCCATTCGCGCCTACCACTCCGCCATTTCCCTGGCCCCGACCTATGCTGACGCTCACTACAATCTAGCCCTTGCCTATGAGAAGTCGCGCCTGCCCCGGAAAGCCCTGGCCCACTGGCGGGCCTACTCCAAGCTCGATACCATTGGCCCCTGGGCCATCCACGCCAAGAACCAGGTCAAGAAAATTCTTGCTGCCGACATGTTGCGAGTGGTCAGCAGAAGACGGCGGCTGTGAGAGTTTCGAATCGAGTCACGGGTAAATTAGAACGATTTTAAATAGCGTAGCCTCCTGCCCTCCGCGTTTCTAAGAATGCTCTAACTTCACTCCAGCGTCATCACACCGAGGCCTTTTACTTACGAGAAGAAGGCCGTCTCCATTCTCGTTGTCTTTTCACGCACAGAGTGTTAAAACCTCGGAATGGCAAGGCTTTTTCTCATTCTCTTCTTTTGTTTGGAATGCACTCTCCAAGTGGGCTCGCAAACCAAAGCTCCAACCTCAAGCGACACAGCCAAAGAAGCTGCCGTGGTGGAGCGTTTCGTTACTCGACTGCATTACGAGAACGACGGTACCGGCTTTGAAGAAGTAACAAGGGCCGTCCGGGTGCAGAGTGATGCTGGTGTGGAAGCCTATGGCCAGTTGGTTTTTGGGTACAGCTCCGCCACCGAGAAATTGGAAGTGAATTACGTCCGAGTGCGAAAACCTAATGGAGAAGTCGTTGAAACGCCGCCTTCCAACGCGCAGGATCTGGCGCCACAGGTCTTGCAATCGGCGCCCATGTATAGCGACTACCGGCAGCGGCACGTTACTGTCGCCGGACTACGGCCGGGCGATCTTCTGGAATACCGGACCACCACCCGGATGCACACGCCGCTCGCTCCCGGCGAGTTCTGGTACGAATACAGCTTTCCCCAACATCTGGCCGTGACCGAGGCCCGCCTGGAAGTGGACATTCCAAAGACCCGCGATCTCAAGCTGAAAAGCCCGGCCCGGAAATACACGACTGCCGATTCCGGCGAACGCCGCATATATACATGGGTTGTTCAGAACATTGTGCCGAAACGCCCAAAAGACGATAACGAAAGCGGGCCGCCGCCGGAAGAAGAAAATGAAGGACCGGAAATACAACTTTCGACCTTCAAAGATTGGCAGCAAGTTGCCCGCTGGTATGCCAAATTGCAGGCCGAACGCGTGGCCGTTGACGATACGATTCGGAAGAAAGCCATTGAATTAACCCGGGGAGCCACGACGCCCACGGAGAAAGCGCACCGGCTCTATGATTTCGTTGCCAGGGACATCCGTTATGTCAGCCTCTCGTTCGGCGTAGGCCGGTACCAGCCCCATGCGGCTTCAGAGGTCATGCAGGGAAGCTATGGCGACTGCAAAGACAAACACACGCTGCTGGCCGCCCTGCTGCGCGCTGCCGGAATTGAAAGCTACCCGGTCCTGATCGGCTCGGACCACAAGCTCGATGAAGATGTGCCGTCGCCTGCCCAGTTCGATCACGTAATCACGGCGGCGCGCCTTGGGAATGATCTGGTGTGGCTCGATGCCACCGCCGAAGTGGCCCCTTTTGGATTGATTTTGTATCAACTTCGCGACAAGCAGGCTCTCTTGGTGGCCGACGACGCCACTGCCGGGCTGCACAAGACAACCGCGGTCTCACCCTTCAAAAGCTCGCTATCCATCGCCATAGACGGCAAGTTCTCTGAAACCGGCGCGTTCGACGCAAGCATCGATCTCGTGGCCACGGGAGACACCGCCGTGCCTCTGCGGATGGCCTTCCGGAGCACCTCCCAGGCTGATTGGCAGAAATTGACTGAAATTCTGTCGTGGACCCAGGGTCTGCGCGGAAAAGTCTCAGACCTTGACGTTACACCGTTTGACGATTCGTCCAAGCCTTTTCGTCTGCGCTACAAATACCATGACGATTCTTATTTCACCGTTCCCAGCTCCGGCGCTGACTTTAATCCATTTCCGCCACTCGGAGTTTTCCGTATTCCCAAGGCCAGGAAGAACGAGCCGATCGACATTGGTCCCAACCACGAGGTCCACCAGCGAGCGCATCTCCAGTTTCCCGCCAATTACACGCTGACGGTTCCACCGGAAGTGCGGATGTCGCGCGACTATGGCGAATATTCCTCCGCTTTCCACCTCAAAGATAACGTGCTTGACGTGGAGCGCACCTTGACCATCAAGGTGAACAAGCTTCCGGATGCGCGGCGCACTGATCTTGAATCCATGAGAAGCGTGGTGCTGGGATCGGCGGCGCAAACCCTCTCCTGCACCATTCGTCCGGCCTCAAAAGCCGCGCTGGCCGCAGCCTCGCCTGCGGATTCGGCTTTGCCGGGGGACCTGCGCAAAGCCGGAATCAAGGCGCTTCAGGAGCGCGATTACAAGACTGCATCATCGCTCTTGAAGCGCGCCGTGGAAAAAGAACCCGCCAGTCCGGAAGCCTGGGATGAACTGGGAAAGGCCTATCTGGGACTGAACAAACATTCCGATGCTCTCTCTGCCTTCCAAAAGCAGGTCGAGGTAAACGCCTATCACAAACATGCCTACAACGATCTGGCCGCCGAACTGCAACGTCAGGGGAAGTACGAAGAGGCTGTGGCAGCGTACGGAAAGCAGCTGGAAAATAGCCCGGTCGATAACACTGCGCGCAAGAATCGCGGTCTGCTGTTCTTGCAACTCAAACGGGACAAAGAGGCATTGGCTGACCTTGA
>Ga0210400_10005094_pt1 | contig 11212 bp, 11 predicted proteins | sample IncBWH26MmetaG_FD_155456 | JGI IMG/M metagenome (GOLD analysis project Ga0210400, IMG submission 155456) | Forest soil microbial communities from Barre Woods Harvard Forest LTER site, Petersham, Massachusetts, United States - Inc-BW-H-26-M | ecosystem: Environmental > Terrestrial > Soil >...
GGATTGTGCTTGGACAATACCTTGGTGATGGCCGCCGTCAGCGTGGTCTTGCCATGGTCGATGTGACCAATCGTACCTACGTTTACGTGCGGCTTGCTGCGATCAAATTTTTCCTTTGCCATTGCTTCTCCTCAAAGCTCTTTACGGAGTGCCAGACTCCAAATTGCGCTCAGTAATAGCGATAAATCTTTTGGAATTTCTGCCGAAGCGCTGGATCGACTTTTTCGATCCGCTCCAGGTAAAACTCCCGAATCAGGGACTGGTCCGATACCGGCAGCGCGCCGTAAAACTGCTTTGCCGCTTTACCGGACCGAGACAAGCTCAAGTCCACATCTTCAAAAATTCTTTGTTCCAGGACTTTTTCAAACTCCCGAACCCTAACGTCCCGGCTTTGCAGCTTCTTGTAAAACTTTTCCAGGACGCCCGCAGCAAAAACTCGCTCAATGACCGATTTCAAGTGGTCAAATTCTTCAATTTTTTGGACCTGCATCGGAGCCTGTTGAAACGCCATTGCTGCCTCGAAATCCCAAAACTTATTTTGCCTGCGAGAGCCAGGGTTCAGCGGCTCAATCTGGAGCGGGAGACGGGAATCGAACCCGCGACCAACAGCTTGGAAGGCTGTGACTCTACCACTGAGTTACTCCCGCCAATCCCTAAACCTGCAAAACCGCCTGATCAATTCTGGAGCTGATGACCGGGATTGAACCGGTGACCTCTCCCTTACCAAGGGAGTGCTCTACCAACTGAGCTACATCAGCCCTGAAACTTTTTCTCGTCTTCGGCCCGTATCTGCTCGGCTTTCCAGTGGAGAACAGTCCTGAGCGCAAAAATAGCCAACACTGCCAAGGGCAAAGCCCGGATACTGATGGACCCGCCCAGAATTTGACCCTGGACGTCGCCCATCGTCGTCCAAATCAGTACTCCGAGTACCGCGTATAGCGCGAGCGCGATGCCTAATCGCTTCCGTTTTTCCATCTGAGCTCTCGCTGCGCTTTGGCGCACCACATTCCCGCGCGCGACGTTTCTACATACATCAGCAGAAAATCATGGTGCACAGGGGAGGATTCGAACCTCCGTAGCTCCAAGGAGCGGCAGATTTACAGTCTGCTGCCATTAACCACTCGGCCACCTGTGCATTTAACCGAGCCTGCTCCTCTGCTGAATTGCTCGCGGGCTCTATCACTGGGACAACGGGAAGCCTCCGCCAATTCGATTGGACAAAAGCAAACAGGAGACGCGCAAAACATACTTCCGCACAGACGCCAACTACGGAGAAACTTCTGTGGATTGCGTTCCGGTGGAAAAACCTTCGTGCGCAGTATCTGCTAAATCCAAAACACGCCAGCTACGCGTTTCAGACTCCCCGTATCATCTGGAGCTGGCGAAGGGATTTGAACCCCCGACCCTCTGATTACAAATCAGATGCTCTACCAACTGAGCTACGCCAGCAAATACTTTCCCGACAAACGGCGCAAAGAATATAAGTTAACACAGCGGCCCTGCACGTGCAACCGCCGCGCTCTTAACTGTTTATAGGGAAGTTACTGGCCCAGCACTATACCTCCAAATTATACACCATTTGGCCGGTTTAAGACGTCACGGATACAGAAACGTCCCTGATCTATACTTGGTGCATCCCCATGACTTCCAGGCGCAAGCTTCTGATAGCGAGTTTTTTGCTGGCCACGACCGTGGTCATCGCTTTTGTGGTGCTACACCGGAGTTCTAAGCCACCGGACATCGTGCGACTGCTACCGGAGGGCGAGCTTCTGCTTTACGGGAATTTATACCCTCTCCATTTTTTTGACGTTAAGCCAGTCAGCCCGCCGCAACGTGATCCCGAATACCAGGAGTTTGTGACCGAGACCGGTATCGAGTTCGAGCGTGATCTGACTGAAGTTGCCATGTCGCGCCGCGATCCGGGGAACGGCGCGGACACCGAATCTTCGGAAGTCTTTGTTGGCCATTTCGACCCGGCCAGGCTCGGCAAATATCTGCAAAAACTGGCAAGTGCAACCGAGAAATACGCGGACAAGACGGTGTTTGCAATAATCCATGAAGGGCATACAATCCGCGTTTGCATCCTGAGCGACAGCCAGGTTGCGGTCACCAACATGGCCTCCGCAGAGCCAATTCACGGTATGGTTGATAAGTTCCGCAACTCTGCCCTTGCTGCTCAGGGTCCTTATCTCGCTGCGGCCTACTACCGCTATGTGCCGTTCGGCAGTCCGGCATGGATGGTCTATCGGCTGCCGTCGCAGCCTGGCGCGGCACAGCTACCCGACGGTTTAAGTTTTGATTTCTTGCAGAACACAACAGGGGTGGTTTCGTTGCGCTATAGCGGATCGCTGCACTTGAAAGCAGAAGTCTTTACGGAGAGTGAGGCCGATGCCAGGGAAGTAGCTGAATCCGCCCACAACTTCTTATCGCTATATCGAAGCATCGCGCAATCCGTAGGAGCCAGAGGGGCGGACAAGGACGTCAAGAAGGCCTTTGACAGTATTCAAATCGAGCAGAAGGAAAACAGGGCGATCTTTACCGCCACCGTCCCGCCCGCTTTCCTGAAGAAGATTGCTTCTGAAGCGCAGACCGCAACCCAGGGGGCCGACCAGCCAAAGCCGGGCAAACGACCCTGACTTGCACGGGCTTCAAATTACCCGATTACGAAGTTACGCAATTACCAAATTCTCAGTGAGTGAATGGCCTCACGCGCGAAACGAGAACCGAATTCTCGTGACTGCTCGCGCGACGGCCCGAGGCTACATGGCCCCGGAAGCAATCTGCTGGCTCAGTGTAAATCGGAGATACTTGCTGGGATTCACCGGGGTATTGCGGATGCGCACTTCATAGTGAAGATGCGGACCGGTGCTGCGTCCGCTCAATCCGACATAGCCGATGGTGTCGCCCCGGCGAATCGTCTGTCCGGGGGTGACGGCAAAGCCCGAGAGATGTCCATACAAAGTGGTAATGCTATTACCATGCTCCACCACCACCGCTTTGCCATAGCCGTTCATGAAATCAGCGTAGCGGACTGTGCCGTTGGCGGGGGCGATTATGCGGGTGCCGTACTCACTGGAAATGTCCACACCGCGGTGAAAAGCTCCTTCACCGCTGATGGGATCTGTACGTTCGCCAAAATGTCCCGTAAGGGGGCCTTCGACGGGCCACAAAGTCGGTGCGGCAGCCGCCCGAAGCCAGGCGCTGGTGCTCATTTCCTGCGTGTCATCCATGCCGACGCCGATACCGATGCCGATGTACGCCGCGCCATTCATGGCGGTCGTTCTTAAAGCATAAAACTGCTGCATGGAGGCCGAGGCGGGATCGTCATGCTGAAAGGCCGGATCGGGCTTCAGGCCATAGAGCGTTGAGACTTCACCGGCCAGGGAACTCAGAGACTGTGCCTGCAGTTGGTTTTCCTGGGCGATTTGCTCAAGCTGGGTGTAGCGCGATTTGAGCGCTTCCTTTTCCGTGCGGAGCTGATTGAAGCGTTGCGTTTTCAACAGCATGCGTGTGTATGAGCCGGCCATGCCCGTAATCGTCAGCATCCCGATCAATGCGCCGGCAATAAAAACGTATAGGTAATGCAGCGGAATAGGGATTTTCAGGAGCTCCCCTTCAGAATTCCGCGCTACAAGCATGATGTAAAAACGTTTCCGCAAGAGATTACTCCCACACAACAAATGAAGTTCTTACAGCATGGAGACCCAAACACTTTAAGTGGCGTCTGTAGATGGTTCGTTACGCCTTCAAGATCAGTACTTTCGTCTCTCCAACCGCAGACATCGGGGACTAGAAGAAGTGACCAGAGGTCCTTCAATGAGAATTGGCGTGGGTCAAAACTACCAAGGGGCATCCAGCTCTGTCAATGTCGGAAAGGATACGCCCGATAACGAAGGTTGACAGTAATTGACCTGAGAATTGGGCATTTGGGACATGCACTTTAGATTGGGCCTGCCCCGCTAATGGAACCTAAGTCGCCTTTTTCGATATAGTTAGGCCTGCTTGGTTATTCCAGAGAGACGATTAATCAAACTTATCCGGCGGGCTGCCGCCAAGGCCACGGAACCTGGAGTGGTACGGGGCATTGGGGATGACTGTGCCATATTGCAAGTTCCGGTAGGTGCGCATCTCCTGGTCACGACAGATTTGTGCGTGGAAAATGTCCACTTTCGACGGGAGTGGCATCCGCCACGGAGCGTGGGGCACCGCTGTCTGGCGCGCGGGCTGAGTGATATTGCCGCGATGGGTGGCGAACCCTTTGCGTGCTTTCTGTCGCTGGCGCTGCCTCCGGAGCTGCCCCAAAGATGGGTAAATGGCTTTCTTGCGGGACTTTTAAGGCTTGCCCGTCAGTTCAGGGTTGCTCTCTCCGGAGGAGACATCGCCACAGCCGAAAAGGTTACCGCGGACATCGTCGTATTAGGGAAAATTCCAGCGGCGGCCGCTTTACTCAGGTCTGGAGCCCGTCCGGGTGACCGAATTTGCGTTACTGGTGAGCTAGGCGGTTCAGCCGCAGTCTTAAAGCGGCTTTATTCGGGAAAGAAAGCTCCGGCCAAGGGTAGCACCTGCCATTTCTATCCGGAGCCCCGCATTGATGTGGGCCGATGGCTGCGGAAGCACAAGCTGGCGACCGCAATGATTGACATCAGCGACGGCCTTTCCGTGGACCTGACCCACCTTTGCGAGGAAAGCAACGTCGGTGCGTCGGTCAATTTGCCGGCAATCCCGGTGGCCAGGAGAGCAGACATCGATCTGGCCTTGCATGGTGGCGAAGACTATGAGCTGCTTTTTACTGTCTCCAGGAAGGCCGTATTGCCTGCGAGAATCGCCGGCGTGCGGATCACGGAGATCGGGGAAATCCGGACGAAGTCTGCAAAGGGCCCGGCCGTGAGAAGCGTGGATTCCGCAGGCCGTCTAAAGCCCCTCACGCCGGCAGGATGGGAGCATTTCGCAAAAATTTGACTGACATCTCCCTTGCCGGGAGCTACAATCCGTTCATCTCCCGACATCCCATCAGAAAAAGGATCGGTCTATGAGCACTGCCATCCCTCCGCTGCCACCTGAAACTGCACCTGCTGGTCTGTCAGAACCGCAACGCATTATCAATGCTTTTGTTTCTCCATCCAAGACTTTTGAGGATCTCCGGCGAAAATCCAGTTGGTTCGTGCCTTGGCTTCTCATTTCGATTTTCGTTTTAGTTTTCGGGATCGTTTTTGTGCATAAGATCGACATGACGCGTTTAGTGCGCGAGCAAATAGAACAGTCATCGCGCGCGGCCGCGTTTGAGCAGGCCTCACCGGAACAGCGAGAAGCCCAATTGAGAATTGGGGCCAAGGTCGCCGAAATCACTTTCTATCTCGCTCCGATAGGTACGCTGATATGGGCGCTCATTGGTGCGGCCATTCTGATGGTTATTTTCAACTTCGGCTTTGAAGCCGGAATTCCGTATTTGCGATATTTAGCTATTATTTTCTACGCCTGTCTGCCCCTGATTGTCAGCAGCGCCCTGGGTTCTCTGATCTTCGCTATGAATCAGGATCCAAGTGCAATCAATATTCGCAATCCGGTCGCCACCAATCCCGCCTATTTTATGGATCCTACCGGCAATAAGTTCCTCTATGGACTGGTTTCGGGGATCGACATATTTCGTATCTGGATCATCTGCCTTCTCGGATTGGGCATTTCAATCAATGCCGCTAAGGGCAAGGTACGCCGCGGCACAGCGCTTACGACGCTGTTTGTGATCTATGCGTTGCTCGTGGTCATATTCGCTGGCTTGGGCGCGAGAAGTTAGCGCCGGTATTCTGCATCAGCTTGCTTTTTATGGAAATTCTGCCATTCAGGCGGTAAAAGATACCAATTGCTGCTCCATTTGGGCCGATACGCTCCAGTTATGCTTTAATAAATAGCCTAAGCATGGCGTTCTCACAAACCCGATTCAAGCGGCACCTTAACACCGCGCATCGCACCCTTCGCGAGCTGGGCATGATTGCCAAAGGGCTGGTCTCCACCGATCATCCCATTCAGGTGCACATCATTCCCATGCGCAGGTGCAATTTGTCCTGCGCCTATTGCAATGAGTATGACGACTTCTCCGATCCGGTGCCCCTGGAAGAGATGTACCGCCGTGTGGATAAGCTGGGCGAACTGGGCGCCACGCTGGTGACCATCAGCGGTGGAGAGACCCTGCTTCATCCGCAGCTCGATGAGATTATTGCCCGCATTCGCTCCCATGGAGTCATTGCCGGCCTGATCACCAATGGATACCTGCTGACCGCCGACCGCATCCAGCGGCTCAACCGTGCGGGGTTGGACCACTTGCAAATCTCCATTGATAACGTCAAGCCAGATGAGGTCTCAAAGAAGTCTCTCAAGGTACTGGACAAGAAGCTCCAACTATTGCGCGAGCATGCCGAGTTTCACGTGAACATCAACTCCGTGATTGGCGCTGGCGTCAAGAACCAGTGGGACGCGGTCACTATCGGCAAGCGGGCCGTGGAGCTGGGATTTACCTCTACGGTGGGCATTATCCATGACGGCACCGGCCAGCTCCGCGCGATGGACAGCGAAGCGCAAGGGGTTTTCCAGGAGATGAAGAAGCTGGGCAAGCGCAGCTATGCCCGGTTTAATTCCTTCCAGGACAACATCGCCTTAGGCAAGCCGAACCAATGGCGCTGTCGCGCCGGCTCCCGGTATCTCTATGTCTGCGAAGACGGGCTGGTGCATTATTGCTCTCAGCAACGCGGATTTCCCGGCATCCCCCTGGTTGAATATACGGTTGAGGACATTCGCCGCGAATTCCGCACAGAGAAGTCCTGCGCGCCCAACTGCACTATCTCCTGTGTCCATCAGACCTCGCTGGTTGATTTCTGGCGCGCCCCCCAGCATTTGCAATCGCACTCGGTCTTCCGGCCGGCACAGCTTGAGCCCGAGAAAGAGCTCGTGCAGATTCAAATAGGCGATTCGGTCGCCGCAGAATAGGCACTTGCTTGCAAAGCGCTTCTGTCCTGCGTTCCCTCTCCTACCCCTCAACTCACCCTCGCTACTGAGGCAACGCGATCCGCATTTTCCGATCCGTGCTAATCAGCGCAAATCAGCGGTAAAAAAGAGATTTTTCTTTGCGTCCGGCGCTAGGGCATGTGTAGTAGCGTCATTGCAAAGCATGGCGTAGCGCTGCTCGGGCAAGAATGCGGGTTGAATCAAGAGTAGACAGGGCAGTTTCTTCATCACCTACCAGCAGCGGAAGCTCCGTGCACCCGAGCACTACTGCATCGCAGCCCAGACTCTTGAACCCTTCGATTACTTGCTGAAAATAGAGGAGCGATTCGCTGCTCCGTTGACCCCGAACCAGCTCGTCAAAAATAATGTCGTTGATCCGTTCCTGCTGATCGGCTGTTGGTCTCAGATAGCCAATGCTCAACTGGTCTAGTTTGTCCGAGTACACCGGTCCACTTACCAAAAACTTGGTGCCGGTAATGCCCAGCTTCTGAAATCCTCGACGCTGCGCTTCCCTGCCCACCTCTTCAGCAATGTGCAGCCAGGGCAGGGGCGAGCGTGGCAACACGTATGGCATGGCCCGATGGATAGTGTTATCGGGGCAGATCAAGAAATCCGCTCCGGCCCTCTTGAGCGCCGCCGCTGATTGCAACATCATTTCGGCCACCTTGGGCCAATCGGCGTTGGGCGAGATGTGCTTCATGTACTGGGCAAGAGAAATGGTGTGCAGGCTGACCTCGGGATGGGCGTGTTTGCCCATCAGCGGTTCGGCTTCCAGGCAGATCGTGCGATAGCAAAGCGCTGCTCCCTCGGCACTGCACCCGACAATCCCGATATGGCGGCTCATACGGATTTGTTAATCTCCACGCCTACGGAATCGATTTTTTTCAGAAATCCAAGTTTCTTTTCCGGCGCGAGAAAAGATGCCTCAAAGGAGTTGCGGGCCAGTTCGTGCAGGTGGTCATCGGAGAATCCAAATTCCTGGCGCGCTAACGCGTACTCCTGGCACAACGAGGTCTGAAACATCTCCGGATCATCGGTATTGAGCGTCACCATTAAGCCGTTCTCAAACAGCGTCTTCACCGGATGTTCTTTTATCTGGGAGCACAATCCGGTGCGTAAATTGCTGGACAGGCAAACCTCAATCGGCGTCTGCCTGGTCGCGAGGACTCCCATCAGCTCAGGATCGCGGGGAATGGTCAATCCATGCCCGATCCGTTCTGCTCCGATATTCAATGCGCCCCACACCGATTCAGGACCGACGGTTTCTCCCGCGTGGACAGTCAGCCGCAATCCGTGATCGGCAGCTTTTCTGTATAGCTCCTTGAACATTTCGGCTGGTGCGCGACGTTCGTCCCCTCCAATGCCGATGCCAACTACATTCCGCTCGCGCAACTGGGCCGCAATCTCAAAGACCTTTTCAGCAGCCTCCACGCCAAAGTGTCGAACAGCGTCGAAAATCCAAAGCAGCGAGACGCCGAAATCTTTTTCTCCCTGCTGGCGCCCCCGTTCCAGCCCTTCAAAGATGGGCTCAAATTCCTGCCCCCGCCAGTGGACCACGCCGACGCTCACGTACACCTCGGCATGCAGCACATTTTGGCGGGCGAGCTTCTGCATCAGACGGTAGGTAATGAGTTCGTAGTCCTCCTGAGTCCTGAGCCGTTCGGTAACTGCTTTGAATGCCAGCATGAAACCGCTGAAGTCTTTATAGGAATAAAGGCTCTGCACCGCCTCTTCGGTAAGCACATCTCCACTGCCGCGTACGTCATAGCGGTTATTCTCGGTGGGCAAGGGAGTGTTATGGCGGCGGCTCAACTCGGCCAGTGTGGCCGGTTCCACGCACCCTTCCAAATGCAGATGAAGCTCTGCTTTGGGCAGAGCTTCTATCAGTGTCCTCGAATTCGTCTTCATTTCGCGCTGTCCGCTGCCAGGCTGCGGGCCGCGAATTCGCTGTGACGGCGGCTGTAAAAGAAGTAGATCACCAAACCAATCGCCAGCCAGGCAAAGAACCGCAGCCAATTCATGATTGGCAATCCAGCCATCAGGAGCAGGCAGGTCAGGATCGTCATGATGGGCGCGATTGGCCCGCCAGGAGCCCGAAAAACCCGCCTGCGGTTTGGCTCACGATAACGAAGTATCAGAACGCCACCCGCAACCAGCGCAAAAGCAAACAGCGTTCCGATGTTGGAAAGGTCGGCCAGCGTTCCGATATCCAGGAGCCCTGCAGGGATTCCAACGGCGAAACCTGCAACCCATGTAGCTACATCGGGAGTGCGAAAACGCTTGTGAACGTTGCCGAAGATCCGGGGCAGCAGTCCATCGCGAGACATGGCAAACCAGACCCGCGCCTGGCCCAGCTGGAAGACCAACAGGGACGATATCATGCCCATCATGGCGCCAAACAGGACCGCCAGACGAACCCACGGTACATTCAATTTCCTCAATACGTTCACGACCGGAGCGGCGTCGCCAACGGTGTCCCACTTCGCGATCCCGGTGAGCACAACGACTACAGATATGTACAGGACCGTACAGATAATGAGAGTGGCGATGATCCCGATGGGCAAATCTCTCTGGGGATTCTTGGCTTCTTCCGCCGCGGTAGAAACAGAATCGAACCCGATATAGGTGAAGAAGATAATGGATCCGCCGGTTAATACGCCTCCCCACGCGTTGGGCATGAATGGGCGCCAATTGCCAGGATGGATAAATTGAGCGCCCACGAAAACAAAGATCAGAATTGCCGCTATCTTGATAAGGACCATGATGTTGTTGGTCTTAGCGGATTCGCGGATTCCCCGTACCAGGACTATAGTGAGGACCATCACCACCAGAAACGCCGGGAAATTAAAACCAAGATGCCAGCCGGGACCGTAAAGATCATTTCCCGCCAGATCCTGCAGCCCGGTTGGCAGATACGCAGGCGAAACCCAGCGCAGCGAAGGGTGTAGCCCAAACCAATCAAAAAGATCGACCAGATGCGCGGCAAACCCAACACTGACGGCCATGTTGCTGACGGCATATTCCAGGATCAGATCCCAGCCGATGATCCAGGCAATCAGTTCGCCCATGGTCGCGTAGGTGTAGGTGTAGGCGCTGCCGGCAATGGGGATCATGGAAGCGAGTTCGGCATAGCACAGGGCCGTAAATGCACAGACAATGGCGACCAGAATGAAGGAAAGAGCAATCGCCGGTCCCGCGCCGGGGCGTCCAAAAGTGGCCGAGTGGTGAATCAGATACTCCAGCACCGGCGCATTCAGAATCGACTTAGCTTCAAACTTTTGCCCGGCAATAGCGGTACCGATAACGGTAAAAATGCCAGACCCGATGACCGCGCCGATTCCCAGCGCTATCAGCGACCACGGTCCCAGCGATTTCTTAAGCCGATGCTCGGGCTGTTCTGAGTCGGAAATCAGCTTGTCGATGGACTTCTTGGCGAAATATTGGCTGGCCAGAAAGGTCTCCTTGTGTTGAACCGGTTTGGGCCATTACGCGATGCAACGGCCCAAACCGGAATGTCTTACCGCCTAGCGCTTGGACGTGCCACGAACCATCTTTTTCACTTTGCGCTTCTTGGAGCCGCGAGCATGCTCCCGGGGCTTCTTGGGAGCCTGTTTCTTGCGGGTCGCCCGCTTTGCTTTCTTTCGCTCTTCCTTGCTCAGTGCCTTAGTATTTGCCATTCATGACCTCAGTTTTTTATTAGTTCAGCTATTAGCCATTAGTTCTTAGCCATTAGCTTTTTGGCTGCCAGCCCTTACGAACCATCTAAAACTCAAACTCTTTGTTCTCACTCTAGGGAAATATTCAGTACGGTTTTGAAGATAGTGCAAGCTGTCTGGGCGTTGCTCTCCAATAATAACCAATGGATCCCGGAAAGAATCTCAGCCGCAATTGCAAAATATTCCGTTTGCTGAACCACTCATACCCTTTCCAACTGAGCGTATTTCTCCACCAGCTTTTTTAATCCGAACCGAGGGAATTGTACCGTAACCTTGGCGTTTTCTCCCTCGCCCTCGCGCTGGTAGACAACACCTTCCCCGTATTTCGGGTGCTTGACGCGCTGGCCCGGCCTCAAAAAGCTCCTGCCTTTTGGCTCCTCCACTGGAACATTCGGACGGGTAAATTTTTTGCCCCGCGAGGCAAAAAACTCGGCAATGTTGTCAATGGAATTGTACTTTGGCCCCGAGTAGGCTCCCTTGGGCTTCTGCCGGGGCGCAGC
>Ga0210400_10005095_pt1 | contig 11212 bp, 12 predicted proteins | sample IncBWH26MmetaG_FD_155456 | JGI IMG/M metagenome (GOLD analysis project Ga0210400, IMG submission 155456) | Forest soil microbial communities from Barre Woods Harvard Forest LTER site, Petersham, Massachusetts, United States - Inc-BW-H-26-M | ecosystem: Environmental > Terrestrial > Soil >...
GGGTCTAGATCAAGGAACAGGATTCAATGCGACGGGAAAAGCCACTCGCGAAGAAGGCCGCCATTCCAGCGGCCTTCTTCGTGTGGAGAGGCCGCTCTACCAGCGGTAGTGGGCGAAAGCCTTGTTGGCCTCGGCCATCTTGTGGATGTCGTCCTTCTTCTTGATGGCGGCGCCGCGGAAGTTCATGGCGTCGAGGATCTCGCCGGCCAGCTTGTCGCGCATGGTGCGCTCGCCGCGGGTGGCGGAGTAGGTCTTCAGCCAGCGCATGGCCAGGGAGGTGCGGCGGTTCTGGGGAACCTCCACAGGCACCTGGTAGGTGGCGCCGCCCACGCGGCGGGACTTCACTTCCACCGCGGGCTTGATGTTGGTGAGGGCCTTGGTGAAGGCCTCAAGAGCCTCCTCGCCGCTCTTCTTGGCGACGATGTCGAGCGCGCCGTAGATGATGCGCTCGGCGGTGGCCTTCTTGCCCCGCTCCATGAGGATGTTCACGAACTTGGAGACGAGGAGGGAGTTGTAGACGGGATCCGGGAGGATCTCGCGCTTGGCGGGTGCGGAACGACGGGACATGGTCTGCCTCCTACTTCTTCGCCGCGGCCGCGCCGGCCTTGGGCCGCTTCGCGCCGTACTTGGAACGGGACTGGTTACGGCCGGCGACGCCGGTGGCGTCGAGGGTGCCGCGGACCACGTGGTAGCGCACGCCCGGCAGATCCTTCACGCGGCCGCCGCGGATGAGCACGATGCTGTGCTCCTGCAGGTTGTGGCCGACGCCCGGGATGTAGGTGGTGCACTCGATGCCGTTGGTGAGGCGCACGCGGGCCACCTTGCGGAGGGCCGAGTTGGGCTTCTTCGGAGTGGTGGTGAACACGCGGGTGCACACGCCGCGCTTCTGGGGGCACGAGTTGAGCGCGGGGCTCTTGGTCTTGTTCTCGAATGTCTTGCGACCCTGTCGGATCAGCTGATTGATGGTAGGCATACCATCCTCCTGGTGAGGCGCTTCCGGAGACTGCCTCCGGGGCCTGGGCGCGAGCGGTCGCGCGGGGCGACATCGGGCGGAAAAGGGAACACCGCCCCGAGGGGCAGGACCCTCCATCCTAGCGGACGGATCCCCCAAGTCCAAGGGGGAATGCGGTCAGTGGCAGCTGCAGCCGCCCGCGCACCCGCCGGAAGAGGCCGGCGCGGCCGCAGCGGTGGAGTCCCCGGGTGCGCTCCCCGCGGTGGCGTCCGCCTTGGCGGCGGTCTTGGTGACATCCGATTTGACGGCATCCTTCTTGGCCTCTTGGCCGTAGCCCGTGGCGTACCAGCCACCACCGGACAGGACGAACCCGGCCCTGGACAGCTGGCGCCGCATCCCCAGAGGGGCCCCGCACGGGGCGCAGGCATGCTCGACAGGGGCCGAGAAGCTTTCCAGCGCCTCTTCCTCCGCGCCGCAGGCCTCGCAGCGGTACTCGTAGAGGGGCATCACAAACCTCAGGACAGCGCGATTGCCGCGCGACCGCGTAGTATATCGCGGAGATGGCCACTCCGACCCGCTACTTCGAATCCGCCTTCACCTTCCTCGAGGCCTTCCCCGCCTGGGCTCCCGACAGCCGCCGCGGCCGGATGGGTTTCACCAACGGCTGCTTCGACATCCTCCATCCCGGCCATGTCGCCTATCTCGAAGAGGTGCGAGAGCTCTGCGACTTCCTCGTCGTGGGCCTCAACTCCGACGCCTCCGTCGCCCGGCTCAAGGGCCCCGCCCGGCCCGTGCAGAACGAGGCCGCCCGGGCCGCGATCCTGCTGGGCCTGCGCAGCGTGGACGCCGTGGTGCGCTTCGCGGAGGACACCCCCCAGCTGCTCATCCAAGACCTTCAGCCGGACCTGCTGGCCAAGGGCGGCGACTACACGCCTTCCACCGTGGTGGGCCGCGACATCGTGGAAGCCCGGGGCGGACGCCTCGTCCTCCTGCCCTTCCGCGAAGGCAACAGCACCAGCCGCATCGTGGCCCGAATCAAGGGCTCCCGCGGTGTGACGATGGAGTGATGGGAAAGAAACGGGATTGTCATCACCGCGCTGACACTCGCCTCTTCCAGCCTTGATAGGGTCCCTTCCAGCCGGTATTTCCCGGCCTCATGGAACAGGAGACCCGCATGAAGAAACTTCTCGCCTCCACCTTCCTGGTTTTGGCTGCCACCGGGCTGTCCGCCCAGGGCGTGGACATCAATGGCGGCGTATCCGCCGGTGCCGCCCTGCCCGTGGGTGACCTTTACAACAAAGCCGACCTCGGCACCAACACCCTGCTTGGGTTCCAAGTGGGCGGCCACCTCGACTTCAACATCACCTCCCACCACCAGGTGCGCGCCCACCTGGACTACATCTACATGCCCGGCAGCCGCTGGAATTCCGGGTGGAAGAACGACTACCGCGACCTCCAGATCGGCGCGGACTGGGTCTACAACTTCAACGGCCCTGAAAACGGCTGGTACACCGTGCTCGGCGGCTCCATCAACGACATGAAGGTGTCCTTTGACAACAACCGCATCCCCGCGAGCGGCGACGCCTCCCAGAGCGGGAAGTTCGGCGTCCGTGGCGGCGCGGGCTACAGCTTCAACCGCAATTTCAGCCTGGAGGGCACCCTCAACCAGGTATTCGTGGACAAGACAGGCAACGACGGGTTCGGCTTCGACACCGCCACCTGGATCGGCGCCGCGGCGGTGTTCCGGTTCAAGTGAGGTCCGAGGTTTGAGACATGAAAAAGCGCCGGGGAGAACCGGCGCTTTTTCATGGGGCTGACCCGCCTCAGTCCAGCGGGGCGAGCATCTCGCGGTACTTGGGGAAGGGCCAGTAGTCGGCGTCTGTGCGCTCCTCCAGGTGGTCGAGGGTGTCGCGGAGATCCTGCTGGGCCTGGCGCACCTGGTGGCCGAAGGCCGTGGTGCGGGCTGCCATGTGCTCCAGGCTCTCGGCCTCCGCCAGCGCCTTCTGGAGGGCTTCCAGGGCCAGCTGCGCCTTGTCCAGCAACTGGGCCTGGCCATCCAGCGTGGCCTTGATGGCGGCGGGAATCGTGAGACCGGCCGCGGCCATCTGGGCGAGGCTCTGGGCCCGCGCGCCGAGATCCTGCGTGACGGAAGGGAGGATCTGCGTCTCCGCCATCTCGCGCAGCACGGAAGCCTCGATGGCCAGCGCCTTCTGGTACTGCTCGTGGCGGATGTGGACCCGCGCCTCCAGCTCCTCGGGAGAGAGGATGCCCTTGAAGACGGCCTTGGCCTCAGGCTTCTCCCACCAGGACAGCGCCTCGACCGTGTCACTGGCGTGGGGCAATCCGCGCTTGGCCGCCTCCTTCTTCCAGTCCTCCGAATAGCCGTTGCCCTCGAAGCGGATGGCCTTCGTCTCCTTGATGGCCTCGCGGACCACTTCCAGCACGGCGGTGCGGTGGTCCTTGCCCGCCTTCATCGCCGCACCCAGCTTGGCGTTGAGGCCCTTGAGGGCCTCGGCCACGGCGGCGTTGATGATGGTCAGCGGCAGCGCGATGGCCTGGCTGGAGCCCACCGCGCGGAACTCGAACTTGTTGCCCGTGAACGCGAAGGGCGAGGTGCGGTTGCGGTCCGTGGCGTCCTTCTCGATGACGGGCAGCTTGCCGATGCCGAGGTCCAGGATCTTCTTCTCGGACGCGTCCGCCGCGGCGCCTTTCTCGATGGAATCGAGGATGTGGTTCAGCTGGTGGCCCAGGAAGGCGCTCATGATCGCGGGCGGCGCCTCGTTGGCGCCCAATCGGTGGTCGTTGCCCGCGGAGGCGATGGCCGCGCGGAGCAGGCCGCCGTGGCGGTGGATGGCCTTGAGCGTGGCCGCCAGGAAGTAGAGGAAGCTGAGGTTCTGCTCGGGCGTCTTGCCGGGCTCCAGGAGGTTCATGCCTTCATCGGTGGCGAGGCTCCAGTTGCAGTGCTTGCCGCTGCCGTTCACGCCCGCGAAAGGCTTCTCGTGCAGCAGCACCATCATCCCGTGGCGCTCGGCCACATTCTTCATGAGCTCCATGAGCAGCTGGTTGTGGTCGGAGGCGATGTTCGCGGGCTCGTAGATGGGCGCGATCTCGAACTGGTTGGGGGCGACTTCGTTGTGCCGCGTCTTCGCAGGCACGCCCAGCTTGAAGCACTCCAGTTCCAAATCCTGCATGAAGCCCAGCACGCGCTCCTTGATGGAGCCGAAGTAGTGGTCCTCCAGCTCCTGGCCCTTCGGCGGGCGGGCGCCCTGGAGCGTGCGGCTGGCGAAGAGGAGGTCGGGACGCTCCTTCGCCAGGTCCAGGTCCACGAGGAAGTACTCCTGCTCGGGCCCGCATTGGGCGACGACACCCTGCGCGGGGATGCCGAAGTGGGCAAGCGCTTCCAGGGACGCCTTGCTCACGATCTCCATGGAACGGAGGAGCGGCACTTTGTGGTCCAGGGCCTCGCCGTGGTAGCCCACAAAAGCCGTGGGGATGCAGAGCGTCTTGCCCAGGGGCCCTTCCATGATGAAGGCCGGGCTCGCCGGATCCCAGGCCGTGTAGCCCCGCGCCTCGAAGGTGGCGCGGAGGCCGCCGGAGGGGAAGCTGGAGGCGTCGGGCTCTCCCTGGATGAGCTGGCCGCCGCTGAAGCGCTCGATGACGGCGCCGGGCTCGTCGTCCCAGGTGATGAAGGCGTCGTGCTTCTCCGCGGTGGCGCCGGTCATCGGCAGGAACCAGTGGGTGAAGTGCGTGGCGCCCTTCTCCATGGCCCAGTCCTTCATGGCCTGGGCCACGCCGTGGGCCACTTCGGGCGGCAGCGTCTCGCCCTTCCGGATGGCCTGCCGGAAGGCCTTGAAGACCTCTTTGGGCAGCCGCTCCTTCATGGTGCGTTCCCCGAAGGTGTCGCAGCCGAAGTAGTGGCTGACTTTGACCTGGTCCAGACGCAGAATGTCCGGACCGCTCGTGGTGCTGGCCTTGGCCATGGCTTCCCCCTGGGTTGCTGAAAGGACTCGACCAACCCCCGATCACGCCGATGAGGAGCTGGTGGAACCGACCGCGCTGAGATCCGCTATCCGCCCCAAGGATACCCCCGGCGGGATGCCCCATCCATCCCCGGAGGCAGATCCTCGCGCCCTTGCCCTGCTCGCGGCGCTGGAAGCGCGGCAGGCCGGGCTGGCACTGAGCCAAACCCTCGCCTGGGAACGCGTCTTCTTCGCCGAGGTTTTCGCCAGCCCCGAGCCCGCGCGCCGGGTACGTGCCTTCCTCGGGGAAGGTCCGGGCCCGGTGTAGAATCCCAGATTCCCCAAGGAGGCAAGGGTTTGCAGGAGAAGCGCGCCGTTCCGGCCTATGTGGAAGAGACCGCCTTCGGCACCTGGTTCCTGGGCACAGACACCTGGTACGACCATGTGGTGGCCGTCGCTCTAGATGATCTGCAGCGCTTCCTGCCCCAAGACCGCGCCTCCTACCCGGTGGTGCTCGATGCCGGTTGCGGCCGGGGCCGGTCCCTGAAGTTCCTCGCCGAGCGCTTCCGCCCCGAGCGCATCGTGGGCGTGGACGCCGACCCGCGCATGCCCGGATGGGCCGGTCCCGAAACGGCCGCCCTGGGATGCGCCGTGGACCTGCGCGTGGCGGATGCCAGCGACACCGGCATGCCGGATGCCTCCGTGGACCTGGTCTTCTGCCATCAGACCCTGCACCACCTCGTGGCCCAGGAGGCCGCGCTAGCCGAGTTCCACCGCATCCTGCGCCCCGGCGGTGTGCTGCTCATGGCGGAGTCCACCCGGAAATACATCCGCTCGTGGATGATCCGCCTCCTCTTCCGCCACCCCATGGAGGTGCAGCGCACCGCGGAAGAATACCTGGCCATGATCCGCGAGGCGGGCTTCGTGATCCCCGAGACCTCCGTGTCCCTACCCTACCTCTGGTGGAGCCGCTGGGACCTGGGCACCTTCGAGTGGCTGGGTTTCCCCCTGCCGAAGCGGCGGGAAGAGACCCTGGTCAACGCGGTGGCGCAGAAGCCTTAGAAGCGCTTGCGATCTACACTGGGGGCATGAGCGCCGTACTGCCCTACACCCCCGACCTCGCCACCATCCCCGATGGGCTCGATCTGGAAGCGGAGATCCGCCGCCTCAAGGGGGAGCGGAACGCCATGATCCTGGCGCACTACTACCAGGAGCCGGAGATCCAGGACCTGGCGGACTTCGTGGGCGACAGCCTCCAGCTGAGCCAGCAGGCGGCGAAGACAGACGCGCAGGTCATCGCCTTCTGCGGCGTCCACTTCATGGCGGAGACCGCCAAGATCCTCAATCCGGCCAAGACGGTCGTCATCCCGGACATGGACGCGGGCTGCTCGCTCTCGGACCGCTGTCCCGCGGACCAGTTCGGCGAGTGGCTGAAGCAGTTCCCGGACCACGAGGTGGTGAGCTACATCAACTGCTCCGCCGGCGTGAAGGCCCTGTCCACCATCATCTGCACCAGCTCCAACGCCGGGCGCGTGGTGGAGAGCATCCCGGAGGACCGGAAGATCGTCTTCGCTCCCGACCGCCACCTGGGCAAGTGGGTGATGCAGCAGACGGGCCGCGACATGGCGCTGTGGCCGGGCTTCTGCGTGGTGCACGAGCAGTTCCAGGCCAAGCGCCTCGCGCTGACGAAGGCCCAGCATCCATCCGCCAAGCTCATCGCCCATCCCGAATGCGACGCGAGCGTCTCGCAGATGGCCGACTTCGTGGGCTCCACGGCCGCCCTGCTCCGCTTCGTGAAAGAGGACAGCGCCAAAGCCTTCATCGTGGCCACCGAGGCCGGCATCCTCCACCAGATGCAGAAGGCGCGGCCCGATGCCGAACTCATCCCAGCCCCCGCTGACAGCGGCTGCAACTGCTCGCTCTGCCCCTACATGAAGCTGAACAGCCTGGAGAAGCTCTACCTGGCCCTGCGGGACCTGAAACCGGCCATCGAGATCCCCGAGGAGACGCGGCTTCGCGCCCTCGCCCCCGTGGAGCGGATGCTGGCCCTGGGCTGAGGCCCGGCTACACTGGCTCGACCCATGCCGCGCCGCCAAGTCACCAAGTTCCGCTACCTCCGCGCCGTGGGCGAGGAGCCGCCTTGGCGGCGCCAGTTGCAGGGCAAGGGCGGCGCGCTGCTGCTCATCCTCGCGGGGCTCGTCCTCGCCACCGCCCTCTACCTGGCACCCAAGGGCTGGTTCGCTTGGCGCATCCTCGCCACCCAGCAGGCCTTCACGGACACCCACTGGAACGACATGGACGAGGTGGAGCGGGCCTGGAAAAGCCTGCCCCTGCTGCCGGTCTTCGAGCGCGGGGACGAGCGGGACATCCAGGCCTTCCTGGAATCCCAGCCGCTCGCGGTGGGCGTCTTCGACCGCTTCGGCCAGCGCAAATTATGGACCCGCAGCGGCGACCGCCTCATCCCCGCGGACCCCGCCGCGAAGGAGACCCTGCTCTACATGAACTGGCTGGCCCATGCCGAGGCGGCGCAGCGCTTCGACTGGAGCCCGCCCAAGGACCAGGATCCGGACACCGGGAAGATCGCCACCATCGTGCTGCTCTCGGACCGGTGGCTGGTCATCAAGCGCTGGAAGCCCGGCGACGAGAGCGTGGAACGGTTCCTCCGCGCCACCCTCCGCCCGGACGCCCGCATCCGCGTGGGTCTCACGCGGCAGACAGCCAGCAATCATCCCGACGATCTCACCACCCAGGACTGGGGCCGCGAACCGCATCTCCAGGCGGATCCCTACCGTCTTGCCACTTACTCGCCCTTGGGCTCGCTCCTCAACACCAACGCGTTCGGGGAGGGATGGCAGGTGGGCTGCATCTCAGCCACGGCGGCCGAGGCCAACGACGCGGAAGACCGCATCATGAAGCAGGTCTGGATCGTCCGCTTCCTCGCCTTCGGCATCGGCGTCGGCGCCCTCGTGGGATTCTGGCTCCGCAGCCGGGCGAGGGCGAGGGCCATGCTGGACGCGGACCGGCTGGCCTCCATGACCCACAGCCTCAAGACGCCGCTGGCCATCCTCAAGTTCCGCTGCGACACGCTGCGCCTGGGGCGCCTGAGCCAGGACCAGGCGGACGGCGAACTCATGAAGCTGGGCGCGGAGGTGGACCAGCTCACCCTCATGATCGAGAACGGCCTCCGGGCCATCCGGGGCGACCAGCGCACGGGCCCCACACGGGTCATCGATGGCGGCTGGATCCGCGAAGTGGTGGAGGATCTCCGTCCCGGCTACGAGATGGAAGGCCGGGAGCTGGACCTGCGCCTCGGGCCCGAGCAGGGCAAGGCCGCGCCCGCCAGCCTGCGCTCCGCCGTCCTCACGCTCGTGGAGAACGCCCTCCTCCATGGCGCGGGCAAGGTGACGGTGGAGACCGCCGCCCGCGGGCGGCGGATGAGCATCCGCGTCCTGGACGAAGGCGCAGGTCTCGATGCCGCGGAGCTGAGCGTCCTAGGCAAGCCCTACCAGCGCCTGCGCAAGGAGGGGAAGGAGGGCTTCCTCCACGAAGGCCAGGGCCTGGGCCTGAGCCTGCTCTTCCAGGTGGCGGAGCGGGAGGGCTGGGGTCTCAATTTCGAATCCGCGCCGGGCGAAGGTTTCGCCGCGCAGCTCGATATCCAGCGGGCCTGATATGCCGGTCAGCAAGGAAAATACGGGAAATCATCGCTTGCCTTTCCAAGGCGTCCGCCGCAAGGTGATAGGGCTGTTTCTCATGAATCCGGTTCAACCATGACCCATATCCTCGTGGTGGAGGATGAGACTTCCCTCCGCCAGCTGCTGACGCAGAACCTGAGCTATGAGGGCTACTCCATCGCCGCCGCGGCCGATGGGGGGGAAGCGCTGTCCTCCCACCACGCGCGCCGGGCGGACCTCATCGTGCTGGACCTCATGCTGCCCGTGGTGGACGGCTTCCAGGTGCTCCGCACCCTGCGCGAGCACCAGGACCCCGTCCCCGTGCTCATGCTCACCGCGCGCGGCGCGGAACAGGACCGGGTGCAAGGGCTCTCCCTCGGTGCCGACGACTACCTGGTGAAGCCCTTCTCCGTGCTGGAACTGCTGGCGCGGGTGAAGGCCATCCTCCGCCGCACCCGGCCCATGGAAAAGCCCAAGACTCTGCGCAGCGGCCCCTTCCGCTTCGACCTCCCCCGCCTGGAAGCCACGCGGGAGGAACAGATCATGGACCTCACGCCCCGCGAATTCCGGCTCCTGGAGATCCTCATCACCCATCCGGGCCGCACCCATAGCCGCCAGGAGCTGCTGCAGCTGGCCTGGGAGCAGGATGCCCAGCCCACGCCCCGCACGGTGGATGTCCACATCGCCAACCTCCGCAAGAAGTTGGGCGATGACGGCGGCAAGCCCTACATCGCCACCGTGGGCGGCGAAGGCTACCGCTGGGTCCTGCCGGTCTCCAACGAAACCGTGGTCTGACATTCCATCCATTCCATCGGGCCTCCACCTGCGGGATGCTGGAGGGATGGAGAAGACGGCAGCGGATCCGGTGTGGACCCCCCACGGGTGGCGGCACCGCCCTGCCCTCCAGCAGCCGGACTATCCCGATGCCTCGGAGCTGGAGCGCGCCCTCGCGCGGCTGCGGGACTTGCCGCCCCTCGTGGTGCCAGAGGAAGTGGACCGCCTACTGGGCCTCTTCGCCGAGGCGGCCGCGGGCCGCCGCTTCCTGCTGCAGGGCGGCGACTGCGCGGAGCAGTTCCGTGACTGCTCGCCGGAGCGCATCGCCGACAAGCTCCGCGTGCTGCTCCAGATGTCCGTGGTGCTCACCCATGTGGGCCGCCGCCCCATCGTGCGGGTGGGCCGCATCGCCGGCCAGTACGCCAAGCCCCGCTCCAGCGGCACCGAAACGATCCGTGGCAAAGAGCTGCCCAGCTACCGCGGCGACCTCATCAACGGGCTCGACGCCACCGAGGCCGCGCGGCGGCCCGATCCCCAGCGCATGCTCCAGGCCTACTTCCACGCCGCCGCCACGCTGAACCACCTGCGCGCGCTCATTGAGGGCGGCTTCGCGGACCTCCACCATCCCGAACGCTGGGAACTCCACGCGGGCGCGGCAGATGTTCCCGCCTACAGGGAGACGCTGGCCCAGGTGCGCGAGTCGCTGGATTTTCTCGAAGCCCTCGGCGGCGTCCAGCGTGGCACCCTGGAGCGCATCGATCTCTTCACCAGTCATGAGGCCCTGCTCCTGCCCTACGAGGAAGCCCTCACCCGCTGGGTGGCGGGCTCCACGGCGGCAGATGGCGGCTACTACAACCTGGGCGCGCACATGCTCTGGGTGGGCGAACGCACGCGGCAGGCGGATGGCGCCCACATCGAATACCTGCGAGGGCTGCGCAATCCCATCGGCGTCAAGGTCGGCCCCACGGCCACGGCGGAGGAGCTGCTGCCCCTGCTGGACCGCCTGGACCCGCACCAGGAGCCAGGGCGCATCACGCTCATCACACGCTTCGGCGCGGACCGCATCGCCGAGGCCCTGCCGCCCCTCATCTCCGCCGTGCGGCGGTCGGGGCGCGCGGTGCTGTGGAGCAGCGACCCCATGCACGGCAACGGCGAAAAGACCGGCAGCGGCCTCAAGACGCGCAACTTCGACGCCATCCTCTCCGAGCTGCGCCAGGCCTTCGAGCTGCACCGCGCCCAGGGCTCGGCGCTCGGCGGCGTCCACATCGAGCTCACGGGCGAGAATGTCACCGAGTGCGTGGGCGGCGCCGAAGGCCTTTCCGAAGCCGACCTCCCCAGAGCCTACGAAACCGGCTGCGACCCGCGCCTGAACGGCGCCCAGAGTTTGGAACTCGCGTTTCTCGTGGCGGAGATGCTGCGGGGGTAGGGCGCCAAGGCTTATCGATAGAGTTAACCGGCTAGGTATCAGGGCTAGGTCAAAAAGTGTCCACAGCTATTTTTTCTTTCTTTCGTTCAGCATCTCAGCACCCAGTTTGTGCAGCGCTTCCATGAGAGCGACCGTGTCTTGGATGTGGAAGAGGTTCGATGAAGGCAATTCATAGCTGTACCGCCACTTGATAAATGCATCGTTGTTGGCGAGTAGCAATTCTTCAAGGGAAACCGGAGTTGAGATTTTGTTCGCAGCAGCGTATTTCAAATAGTCGGCGTGAATTCGTTTCCGAATAGATTCTGGTAACGAGTGGAAAAGTTTCGTCAACTCATGCCCACGAATTTCTACGCCATGAAGGATTGATAAGGTCTTGAGGTAAATCTCTGTAGCAAAAGTAGAGTTCACGACAAAGGGTGCCGCTCCTCGC
>Ga0210400_10005098_pt1 | contig 11210 bp, 5 predicted proteins | sample IncBWH26MmetaG_FD_155456 | JGI IMG/M metagenome (GOLD analysis project Ga0210400, IMG submission 155456) | Forest soil microbial communities from Barre Woods Harvard Forest LTER site, Petersham, Massachusetts, United States - Inc-BW-H-26-M | ecosystem: Environmental > Terrestrial > Soil >...
ACCTCGAGCAGGTGGGTCAGATTCTGCACGTCGTAAACCGATTCAGAACGATGGCGCGACTGCAGCACGCGCCCGACCTCAGCCGTGGCGGAGAGCACCTGTGTGGAATCCTGCACAGTGAAATACGCCATCTGCAGATCGGGCTGCTCGGTGAAATAACGGCTCACCGAGTAGGGGATCAGCATGGTGTTGTCGGTAACCTCGGTCTCGCCGAAGGTATCGACGCGCTCCTTGAACGTTCCCACAATCGTGAAGGGCAAGCCGGTGAGCTTGATGGTTTGTCCCACGGCCGCGGCGCTCGATCCGAAGACCTCGACTGCCATCTTCTGGGTGATCACGCCGACCTTGTTGTGGGCCATGGAGTCGTCGCTGTCAAAGAATCGGCCGGAGAGCACGACCAGGCTGCGCACCCGCACGTATTCGGGGTACACGCCAAGGATCAGCAGATCGCGCTCCCGGCCCGAGACGCTGACTCTTTCCTTCAACTGCACCACCGGGGAAACGGCTACGATGCTCGACACACCCTGCCGCACCGCTTCCACATCCTCCACGGTGAGAGGATCGGGCGTGGAGTTGCTGATGCGTCCCGAGCCGCCGCCTTTGTACTCGGCCCAGATCAGGTTGGCGCCAATGCCTTGAATCAGGTTGAACACATACTGCCGCGCAGTGAGCCCGACCGTGACCACCAGAATCAGCGACGCGGTGCCGATAACCATGCCTAACGCCGTCAGCATGAATCGCACTTTGTTGCTGCAGAAGGTGTCGTAGGCAAACGCGACCACCTCGCCCAGAGCCAGGTTGGGAGTGAGGTGGGCGCGCAGCCGGTCGCTCGCGGTAGGAGTCATCCTGCTTAGATGCTACGGACCGCGGGGAAAACTCGCAAGTTCGGCGAATGATTCTGGGAAGGCACGGCTTCCAGCCTTGCCCAGTCTTGAGTCGACCCTAACTCTTTGCGCTTCGATCATGAAAGATAATAAGTATGATGGGGATGCGCGCGCGACAAAGAGCTACGACGCGGCTAAAGCCGCGCCCTTGCGAAGCGGAGTCAGCGAAATCCAATTGACGAAATACAAGACGGGATCGTTGCTGACGCTGCTCACAGCGGGGGCGGTGATGGTGCACGGGTACCATCCTTACGCCGAGGATGCTGAGATTTACCTTCCCGGCATTGAAAAACTTCTGCGTCCGCAGTTGTTTCCGGTGGGGAAAGAGTTCTTCGAGTCGCATGCCAGCATGACGCTGTTTCCGAATCTCGTGGCGGCTTCGCTGCGCGTGACGCACCTGCCGCTGGAAGCGGGATTATTTCTGTGGCACGTGGTCTCGATTTTTCTTCTGCTGCTGGCTTGCTGGGAGTTGAGCGGGCTGTGCTTTGCCACGGCGCGCGCGCGCTGGGGCGGTGTGATTCTGGTGGCGGGCCTGCTGACGATTCCTGTCTCCGGCACGGCGCTTTACCTGATGGACCAATACTTGAACCCGCGCAACCTGGCGATGTTTGCCGCGGTGTTCGCAGTCGCGCGAATGCTGGAGAAGAAATATGTTCGGGTGCTGTTGTGGGTGGGGTTTGCGGCCAGCGTGCATCCGCTGATGTGGGTGTTTCCGTTTTCTTTTTGCGCGCTCTGGTTCGTGCTGGAAAAACTCGAGAACAGGATGGGGGGCGTACTCGCGCCCAGCAAAACAGCAGGCGCGCTGGCATGTCTCGCCCTCGTGTGGATTCCGTTCGCTCCCCAATTTTCTCCCGCATATCACGAAGCAGCGAAGCTTCATGCTCACCACTACATCCAGAATTGGGAGTGGTATGAATGGCTCGGCTTGCTGGCTCCGCTGGGATTGTTGTGGTGGCTTTCGCGAATCGCAACCACCGCGCGGATCGCGCGGCAACCTGGGTTGCTGTCGCGAGTGTGCCGCGCGTTCGCCATCTATGGAGTGATCTATCTGGTCGTGGCTCTCGTGCTCGATTTGCCTGCGCGGTTTGAAACCTTAGCGCGCGTGCAACCGCTGCGCAGCCTGCAGTTGCTTTATCTGTTTATGTTTTTGTGCGTCGGCGGATTCTTAGGCGAGTATGTGCTTAAGGACCGCGCGTGGCGCTGGCTGGCGCTGTTCGTGCCGCTGTGTTGCGGAATGTTCGCCGCGCAGCGGTCGCTGTTTCCCGCCAGCGCGCACGTGGAGTGGCCGGGGCGCGCGCCGAAGAACCCGTGGGCGCAGGCGTTTGTGTGGGCTCGGCAGAACACGCCGGAGGATGCCGTGTTCGCGCTCGATCCTTGGTATCTGCACATCGCGGGCGAGGACGAGATCGGATTCCGCTGCCTGGCCGAGCGCAGCCGGCTCGCCGACGCGGTCAAAGATAACGGCGTGGTGAGCATGTTCCCTCCGCTGGCGGACGAGTGGTGGAGTCAGGTGCAGGCGCAGACTCCGTGGAGCAATTTGCAGGCAGCGGATTTTGCGCGGCTGAAAAATCAGTATGGGGTCACGTGGATCGTGCTGGAAAAACCGGTAAGTGGGATCGAGTGCGAGTATCAGAACGCGGCGGTAAAGGTCTGCCGTCTGCCGTGAGCGGCGCCGCATTTCTATTTACGTGGAGCGCGCGCTCTCCGGGTGGCGCGCGTAGTAGGCTTCGCCGCCGGCTTCCAGTTTACGGCCTGTTTTGCTGAAGCGCGGCAGATGGATCAGGCCGATTCTCTGTAGTGCGAACTGAAACGTGGTGGCGAGCACACCGAAACCGTACTCCACGCTGCGGCGAAAGTTGATGGACGAGGCCTCTTCGAAATATTTCGTGGGGCAGGAAACTTCTCCGATACGAAAGCCGAAGTGCACGCATTGCGCCAGCATCTGATTATCGAAGACGAAGTCGTCGGAATTTTCCAGCAACGGCAGTTCGGTGAGGACTTTGCGGCTGAAGGCGCGATATCCGGTGTGGTACTCGGAGAGTTTCACGCCCAGGAATAGATTCTCGAAGGCGGTTAGCAATCGGTTGGCGACGTATTTGTAAAACGGCATGCCACCACGCAGCGCGCGGCCGCCGATGATGCGCGATCCCAGGACAACGTCATACACATCGTAGGCCACCATGCTGGCCATGGCGGTGATGAGCAGCGGCGTGTACTGGTAGTCGGGATGCAGCATGATGACGACATCGGCGCCGGCGGCCAGGGCCTCACGATAGCAGGTCATCTGGTTGCGTCCGTAACCGTAGTTGCGGTCGTGCTGAAAGACCAGCAGGCCGAGCTCGCGGGCGAGATCGACCGTACGATCACGGCTGTGGTCGTCGACCAGAATGCAGACGTCCACCAGTTCGGGCAGTTCTCCCACCGTGACCTGGAGGGTCTTCTCCGCGTTGTAGGCGGGCATGACGACCGCGATGCGCTTGCCGTTGATCATGGTGGGAAGATCGAACTGCACTTCTAGTTTACCCGAGATGTGCGGCCGCGGCAGCCTGGCGCGATGCGAAATTGTGCGTCCGATCCCAGTATTCAGGGGCCCTGCGCGGCTGCGATTCTTCGTTGACTAATCTCTCCCGAGCGCTCACACTATGGGCCTTGCGCCCCCACGCAGATTCCTGGTGGATGTCCAATGTTGATGCGAAAATTCTTTCCCAGCGCTGTGCGAAGTTTCGACTCGTCGAGTCGCGACTCGCGGGAGATGGTGACTTCGGTCCGCGTGTTGGCGGTTGCCTTGTGCCTGTGCGGTGGACTGCATGCGCAGTCGATGTTGCCTTTTATGAACGCCGGTCCGGATTCCGCGTTCGCTCAGATTGATTTCGCGCAGCTCTATATGGACACCACCAACCGGGAACAAAAAAACAACGTCGAGCAGAAGGCGGCCAGGCAACATCTGGTCGACACAGGGGCAGTGTCGGCTCTCGACCTGGACGCTCCCGGCAAGGCGCTGGACGAGTACAACCGCGCCGCTACGCTGATGAAGGAACAGAACCACAAACAGGCGATCATTCATCTACAGAAAGCGATTGCGGCCTACCCGAAGTTCGTTCTCGCCCACAACACTCTTGGCCTGGCTTACCTCGACCAGCAGGACAGTCGCGCCAAGAGCGAGTTTGAGACCGGCGCAAAACTGGACGACAAGTTTCCGGGGTCCTTCCTGAATCTTGGCATGCTGGCGCTGTCGGCGAACGATTTTGCGGCCGCTGACTTGAATCTGGAAAGGGCCGCAGCCCTCAATCCCAAGGACGTTAAGATTCTTTCCGCTCTGGCCTTCGCGCAAAATGGAAACCAGCAATATGCGCAGACCCTGGAGACAGCGGTCCATGTCCACGCACTCGACCACCGCGGGATGGCGAATGTGCATTACATCGCAGCGGCTGCGGCGATGTCGCTCAAAGATAATGACACGATCGCACACGAGCTGACTCTGTTCCTGGCTGAAGACCCGACCAATCCGCTGGCCCCGGTCGCGCGCAAGAATCTGGACATTCTCGCGCGGCAGAAGAATGCAGCCGCGCCGGCGCCGGGCGGAGAGGCTGGTGGTTTGCAGGCGGCAGCAGTGTCGCCCGATGTTCAGCGGCCACAAACGTTCCCCAACAGCGAGCGCCTGGCGGCGCAACTGAACGCGGTGAAGGACGAACCAGCCGCGGCGGCTTGCGAAAATTGCAGCACGGCGTCGGACACAAACACCGTCGCGGCTAATGCGAACCCGGCGCCAATCTCGAGCCTGGCGCCTGGGGTCGCGGGTGGCCCCGGGATATGGACCATCCACAAGGTGGTAGATGAAACGGCATTATTCTTCGCGGTCAGCAGCCACGGACAGATGGTCAACGATTTGCAATCGTCCGACATCCAGATCCGCGATGACGACCGGCCTCCGCAGAAGATACTGCAATTCATTCCGCAATCGAAGCTACCGCTTCGCCTGGGCCTGTTGATCGATACCAGCGGCTCGGTGCAGGACCGCTTCTCGTTTGAAAAACGCGCGGCGGGGAAGTTTCTGCAGAAAGTGTTAAATGGCACTACGGACCTGGGCTTCGTGGTGGGTTTTTCTTCGGACGCGAATGTGAGCCAGGATTTCACGGCGGAAGCAAAGGATCTGAAAACCGGCATCGATAGGCTCTCGAACGGTGGGGGGACGGCGCTGTTTGATGCGGTTTCGTTCGCGTGTTGGAAGTTGGCGGCGTATCCGGAAACCGAGCGGGTGGCCAAAGTGTTAGTTGTAGTCAGCGACGGCGAAGACAATTCCAGCCACAGAAGTCTGAAGCAGAGCATTGAGGAGGCGGAATCATCGGGCGTGACAATTTACACGTTGAGCACAAGCGACGACACCGGCGCCAAAACCGATGCCGATAGAGTGCTGCAAGTGCTTGCTGAGCGCAGCGGAGGAGACTCCATGTTTCCGGGCGACCTGATGGTTTTGGACAAGTCGCTGGACAAACTGCGCGACCTGATTCGCAGCCGTTACCTGGTCGCCTACCGAGCGGCCGATTTCGCGCCCGACGGAAAGTATCACAGAATTCGGATCAACGCAGAAAAAGGCGGCAAGCGGCTGCAGGTGCACGCTCGCAAGGGTTACTACGCTCGCCTCGCGGCGCCGCAGAATTAACGGGTAGGTCTTGGGTCGTCGGTCTTCGGTCGTCGGCCTCGGGCTGCAAGAGTTAGGCGGCGAAACCCCTAAGACCTAAGACCTGTTCCACACCTACTTCATTCCATCGAGAATTGAGCCGACGATGCCGCCGACTACGCCGCCTTCAACGGTCTGACGGCTGGCCTGGTGCGGCATGTAGCGTTCGATCGCGTGAGCCAGTCGGGCAATGGGTAAGGTCTGCAGCCAGATTCTGCCGGGGCCGGTGAGCGCGGCCAGAAAAATTCCATCGCCACCGAAAATCATATTTTTGATGCCGGGAACGGTTGTGATCTGGAACGAGACGCTGGCCTGAAACGCGCCCACGTGGCCGGGATGAACCCGCAGAGTTTCGCCGGGCTGCAGATCGCGCACCACCAGTTCGCCGGAGAGTTCGAGCCAGGCGATGCCCTGTCCGCTGACTTTTTGCAGCAGGAAACCGTCGCCGCCGAAAATTCCAGCGCCCAGCGATTGCTGAAAGCCGACGCCGATCTGAATCTGCGACGTGGCGCAGAGAAAACCCTGGCGGTGAATCATGTACTCGTGGCCGGGGGAAACTTCTACGGGGACGATATGGCCCGGCAACTTGGTCGCGAAGGCGAGTTCGCCGGGCATGCCCAGAGCGCGGTATTCGGTCATAAAAATCGATCCGCCGCCGGCCACGCGTTTGAGCACGCCGAACAGGCCTCCGCCGCCGCCGAACTGGGTGTGCGTGGTCATCTGGATCGAAGCGCTCATCCACGAGAGTTCTCCAGCCTCGGAGATGATGGTCTCGTTGGGGTCGAGAGCAAATTCCAGAACTGGCATGGTGGTGCCGGTGATGCGGCTCTGCATAGTGGATTCTCCTCCGATGTGGCTGGTGCAGTGGGACGCGCGATCAATTTCCTGCGCGCGGAAAGCTCAGAGTATACATGGAGTGGCGGCGGGCGTCCCTTCGACCTCGCTCAGGGCAGGCCCCGCTCGCCGCTGCGTGGGCGAGACGCCCACGCGACAGCCGGCGGGACGCCGGCGCTACTTAAATCTACGGTGTTCCGAGCGTGTATCATAACTTTCAGATCGTCCTTCATTCCCTATTCGAGTATTACTTTATGGATCAAAACATTCGATTCACTCGCCGGGAACTGCTTCGCGCTGGCGCTTTGGGCGTGGCTTCGCTTCCCTTCATTCCGTTCGCTGCTCCGCTCGCTAGAGGCGCGAAACGGAGAGACTTCGTGGAACCAGCGCGTGTTCCTTATGCGGGTTCCGACGATGCGCTGCTGGACGAGATCGAACGCGCGGCCTTTGATTTCTTCTGGAACGAGGCGGGCTCAAAGAGTGGTCAAGTAAGGGATCGCGCGCGTCTGAATGGCAATGACGCCCGTCCGATTGCCAGCATTGCGGCCACCGGTTTCGGGCTGTCAGGACTCTGCATTGCGGATTCGCGCAGCTATAGAAAAAAGGAAGAGATTGTCGAACGGGTGCGAACGACTCTGCGTTTCCTGTGGCAGAAACTTCCCCATGAACACGGCTTTTACTATCACTTTATCGATGTGTACAGCGGGGAGCGGCAGTGGAAGTCGGAAATTTCGTCGATCGACACTTCCCTTCTGCTGTGCGGAGTGTTAACCGCGCGGCAACATTTTGCGGATGCCGAAATTCAGGACCTGGCCACGAAGATTTACGAGCGCGTGGACTGGCCGTGGATGTTGAACGGCGGCAAGACGCTGTCCATGGGCTGGCATCCCGAGTCAGGCTTTCTTGACGCGCGATGGGAGCACTACTGCGAACTGATGATGATCTACCTTCTGGCTCTCGGGTCGCCGACGCATCCGATCCCGGCGGAGGCGTGGAAGGCGTGGACGCGGCCCACGGTAAAGTTTCAAGGTCTGGAATACATCTCGGGGAATGATCCGCTGTTTACGCATCAGTATTCGCAATCCTGGTTCGACTTCCGGGGCAAGCGCGATGCCTACGCCAACTATTTTGAGAACTCGGTGAAGGCAACGATTGCTCACAAAAACTTCTGCCTGTCACTGCAAGAAGAATTTCCCGATTACTCCGACCATCTCTGGGGCATCACGGCCTCGGACTCGGCCGCGGGATACCAGGCCTGGGGCGGCCCTCCGCGGATCGGGAAACTTGACGGCAGCGTGGTTCCCTGCGCGGCCGGCGGTTCCCTGCCGTTTCTCTATCCCGACTGCGTGCAGGTGCTGCGCACGATGCGGGAGCGGTATCCCAAGGCCTGGGGACGGTATGGCTTGGTCGATGCCTTCAACCCGCTGACGAACTGGTATAACCCGGACGTGCTCGGGATCGATCTAGGGATTACGATGCTGATGGCAGAGAACCAGCGCACCGGCTTTGTCTGGAACACGTTCATGAAAAATCCCGAGGCGCAGCGAGGGATGGAGAGGGCAGGGTTTCAGACGCAGTCAGGGTGATGAGAGCGTCGGGACAGAATCAAATTTGTGATCGAAAAATTTGGCGCGCCCCGGATTGGGGCGCGCCTATTTGCGACCGGGGAAAATCAGAAGCTGAAGCGGGCCTGCAGTTCCAGCACGCGGCCAGATAATCCAGAGGTAGCGGTGCCGAAAAGAGGGTTAGCAATCGGCACAATACTCGTCGGGCAACCAGGATTAGGCGGATTAGGAGGAGTAGACGGATAGCAGTTGCCGTAACTGACCACGGTCGACGCACTGCCGAATGTAAACGGAGCGAGGTTGAGCTTGTTGAAGGCGTTGTAAGCAGTCATGCGCAGCTGGATCTTGGCGGCTTCTCCGAGAAATTTCATCGAGGGGAGCCCGAATTCCTTCGCGACCGTGAGATCGACGTCCTGGTACCGAGGGCCGCGGAAGGTGTTGCGGCCGATTCCGGGGAAGTCCGGAATGCTTCCAGAAGTCTGCAGCGTAAAGTAGGGATTGGCAAGATTTGTAGGGGTAAGGCCCGCGAGAGCTGGAAAATTCCCGGCAGTTGGGGGAAGAAATGCCGATGTGTCGTGGCCGTCTCCCGCGCCACCGGCATAGCCGGTCGGCCGGATCGGGCAGAGGTTCGACGCCCCCAGAACCGGGCAGACATTGTCGGCAACCGGGGTCCAGGGATAGCCAGAGTGGAATTGGTAAATTCCGTTCAGTTGCCAGCCGCCGACCAGCTTGCCCAACATATCCCTACGCTCGCGGAAAATCGGCACGTCCCAAACCGCGTACGCCCGGAAGTTGTGCGTGGCGTCGTAGTCGGAGGGGCCACGCTCGGTGGCATCGTCAATCGGGTACGTCTGGTTGGTGGTGAACCCGGGGCCCTCCGCCGAAAGCTGGTCGATCGACTTGCTCCAAGTATATAGAACGTTGGCCGTTAAGCCATGTTTCCAACGATGCTCCAGTTGCCCGGTGAGCGCATTGAAATTCGAATTGGTGTCTGGCGTAAACGAGTAGATATTGGCGACGGAGGGGTTTTGCTGGGGATAAAAATAGGCCAGATTCTTGATACGCGTCAGGTGGTGGCCGGCGCTGCCCTGGTAGCCCATGGTGAATACCCAGTTCGCTGGCAGGGTTTGCTGCATCTGCAGCGAATAAAGGTAGGTATAGGGGATGGGCATGCTGGTAGGGTTCGCATAGATGCTGGGCGGGGAGTAGGGTCCTCCGGGCACAAATATGGGCAACCCATTGGATCCCAGCCCGGTTGCCAAGACCGGATTCGCCGGATAACTCAGGGGGTTGTTGCTGGCGCCCAAGTTGAAAGAGATCTGACCGTTGACGAACGGAGTGCCGAATCCGTCAAAGGGCGGGCCGGCGGTTCCGCAGCAGATTCCGTAATTCGCCACAAACGGCGGATTGTTGCGGGTATTGTCGAAGATATCGTCGTCGAAGCGGTCGTAGGCAACGCCGACTCCGCCGCGAACCACTAGCTTGTTGTCGTACTTCATGGGACTCCACGCAAAACCCAAACGTGGACCAAACTTGTTGTAAGACGAGCTCCACTGCTGGCTGGGATTGACTTCCACCCCGTTGAGTAACCCGTTGGTGGGATCGTTCGCGGGTACGAAGTTCGTCAGATGTCCATTCGCCTCGGTGGGCGGAGCGTAGTATTCCCAGCGTAACCCGAGGTTCACGGTGAGGTTGGGGCGAAGCTTCCAGTCGTTCTGTACGAACGCACCGAAGATGGACGACCGGTAGTACTGTCCGCGCGTGGTGGGTGCGGCCCCGGTTATGGGATTTACTTCAATCGCTTCGAAAATGGGAGTTCCGTTGGCGAAGTTCCAAATTCCCTGAAAGACCTGGTCGGGGCGGGCGCCACCGATCAGAGCGTCGTTGTCCTGTTCGTGGCTGTACTCGAAACCAAACTTGAACGCTTTATTGCCGATCACTTTGGAGAGCACATCGCGGAACGCGTACGTATTCTGCGCCAGGATTCCCGGCGAATCGTCCCCTTGCGCCGCACCATAGCGAATGCGCTGACCACCCGGCAAAGGCAGCCCCTGAACCTCGATGCGCGGAATGGCGAAGTTAACCTGGGGATTGGAAGTGATGCCATTGAACGCATAGCGCGTGAAATTGAAGCGCGCTTCGTTGAGCATGGTCGGCGAAAGGGTTCTGATCCAGGAAAGGAAGCCGCTGGGGCTGAAGTCCTTGGTGCCGAAGTCCGCGCTGGGCCGGCCTTGCGCCGCACCGTCCGCTCCGAGAGTGTTGAAGAAGGTCAGGAACGTATTGGCGGAGAACAGATTCTTGCCGGCGTTATAGTCCACGCGAACGTTGTACTGGTTGCCGACGGTAGTAGCGGGCAGAGCGATTTGCGCGAACTCCAAGTCCGGGCTACCGTCAAGGCCTCCGCCAACGAAATTCGGCGGATTCGTTGAACTCCCGAAGCTGTTGATATAAGTGCCGTAGCTGCCGCCTGGCGAACCGATGTCGATTCCGCCCGTGACGACCGCGCAGGGTTGATTGGCCGAGATCCAGAGAGTGCAATCTGTAGGCAGCAGTTGTTTAATACGCGGCGCAAGACCGCTCTGTTGCAGAATCGTTGCCACCGGCGTGCCCGTGCGATCCCCGAGCATGAGGGCATCTAACTGTGGCGTTTCCACCCAATCGTTTTCGAAAGTCGTATTGTTGGCGCGCAGGCCTTCGTAGTTGAAGAAGAAGAAAAGCTTGTTCCTGATAATCGGTCCGCCAACTGTGCCGGCGAACTGTTTGTAGGCATCGTCGTTGCGCACCGTGGGAGTGAAACCGGATCCCTGATCGTAACCGCCGAACTTGTTGAAGGCGTTGAAATTTGGATCGTGATACAGGAACACTCCACTACCGTGGAGTACATTGGTTCCAATCTTGGTAACGGTCTTGATGTGAGCGCCTGAGCTGCGTCCATCCGATGCGTCGTAGTCATTGGAGAGAACAGTGATCTCCTGCACCGATTCGATGCTGGGGGTGATGACGGCAGCGCCGCCCCACTGCAGGCTGTTCACACTGACTCCATCCACCAGATAATCATTCGAGGTCACGCGCTGTCCATTCGCGCTGATGGGTTGCTGGTTCTCGACCTGAAAGATGGCGGTGTTGGATCCACCCGGTCCAGCAGAACCGCCGTTGCCACCCGCGCCGTTGGGAAAGCCCGCGGATTGGCCGTTGCCCGTGCGCGCGCCATCGCCAAACACTCCCGGAGCCAGGCGCAGCAGTTCATAG
>Ga0210400_10005099_pt1 | contig 11210 bp, 7 predicted proteins | sample IncBWH26MmetaG_FD_155456 | JGI IMG/M metagenome (GOLD analysis project Ga0210400, IMG submission 155456) | Forest soil microbial communities from Barre Woods Harvard Forest LTER site, Petersham, Massachusetts, United States - Inc-BW-H-26-M | ecosystem: Environmental > Terrestrial > Soil >...
CGCCTCCCCCGCCGCCTCCGCCTCCGCCGCCGCCGCCTCCGCCGCCGCCGGCCTATGAGGCCAAGCAGTTCATCGTCTACTTCCCGTTCGATCAGTACATCCTGACGCCGGAAGCCCAGTCGGTGGTGCAGGAAGCGGCCAACTACGCTTCGGGCGGTCACGCGACCAAGGTGACTGTGGTGGGTTACACCGACACCTCCGGTTCGGCGGCCTACAACATCCGCCTGTCGGAACGCCGCGCTAAGGCCGTCGCTGACGCGCTGGTCGGAATGGGCGTCGCCCAGACCGCCCTGTCGGTCGACTGGAAGGGCAAGACCAACCTCGCCGTCCAGACCGCCGATGGCGTGAAGGAACCGCTGAACCGCCGTTCCACGGTCGACATCAGCTTCTGATCTCGACCGCCGAGCGATCGGTGAAAGTTGCGGGAGCCCGGCCGAAAGGCCGGGCTCCTTGCGTTTCATCCCTCCCCGTTTCGGGCAGGGCGGCTACACCGGCAGTTGGGTGGTGGATTTCACTTCTTCCAGTACGGCGTAGGTCCGTGTTTCCCGGACGCCCGGGATCCGCACCAGGACTTCACCGAGGAACTTCCGGTACTCCGCGAAGTCGCGCACGCGCGCCTTGATCAGATAGTCGAAGCCGCCGGCCACCATGTGGCACTCCAGAACGTCCGGAGCCCGCCTCGCCGCGGCGGCGAAGGTCTCGAACACCTCCGGCGTCGTGCGGTCGAGGACGACCTCCACGAAGATCAGCAGGGCGCGGCCCACCTTCTCGGGGTCCAGCACGGCGGAGAAGCCGGTGATGTAGCCGCTCTCCCGCAGCCGCCGCACGCGATCGGAACAGGCCGAGGCGGAGAGGCTGCATCGTTCCGCAAGCTCGCCGTTGCTGATCCGGCCGTCGGCCTGCAGCACCCGCAGGAGGCGGCGGTCCATATCGTCGAGCCGCACAATATTCGCCATTCTTGCCTCCTGCCGATGATTGTCGTGCACCCTATATGGATATCCGCAGCACATTCGAGGAATTGGATCCTATTCCGGATGAATGTCGAGCACGGAGACCGCCATGCCCTTCGATCATCTGGACGCCGCCAAGTTCCTGGACGAACGGCAGGCCGTCGCCGCGGCGCTGGCCGCCCGGCCCCTGGGCGCCGAAGATCGCGCGGCGGTCAGCCAGGAGGCCATCGCCCTGGTCCGCGCGGCGCGGCGCGGCGCCCGGCGCCAAGGCGTCGTCGAGAGCTTCCTGCAGGAGTTCAGCCTGTCGACCCGCGAAGGCCTGGCGCTGATGTGCCTGGCCGAAGCCCTGCTGCGCACGCCTGACGAGGAGACCCGCGACAAGCTGATCGCCGAGAAGATCGCCTCGGCCGACTGGGCGAGCCACGCCGGCAATTCCGACTCGATCCTGGTCAACGCCTCGACCTGGAGCCTGATGCTCACCGGCAAGCTGATCGATCCGGACGAGGAAGCCGGCGCCGACCTGCCGGGCTTCATCCGCAAGCTCGCCGGGCGGTTGGGCGAGCCGGTGATCCGCCGCGCGGTCGGCGCCGCGGTGAAAATCATGGGCGAGCAGTTCGTCCTGGGCGCCACCATCGAGAAGGCGATTCGGCGCGCGGCCCAGGACGGCTTCGTCTGCTCCTTCGACATGCTGGGCGAGGGCGCGCGCACCGAGGCCGACGCCGACCGCTACGAGGCCGCCTACGCCGCGGCGATCCGGGTGGTGGGCAAGCACGCCGGATCCCAGGGCCCGGAGGCCGGGCACGGCATCTCCGTGAAGCTCTCGGCGCTCTCGCCGCGCTACGAGGCGCGCGAGCCCGACCGCGTGTGGGGCGAACTCTATCCGCGCATCAGGCGCCTGGCCTTGCTGGCGGCCGCCGCCGACATCAACCTGACCCTCGACGCCGAGGAGGCCGACCGGCTGGTCGTCTCCCTGGAACTGCTTGCGGCGCTGGCCGGCGAAACCGAGCTCGGGGCCTGGACGGGCCTGGGCCTGGCGGTCCAGGCCTACCAGAAGCGCGGGCGCCAGGTGATAGAGGCGGTGGCCGGCATCGCGCGCGCCACGGGGCGGCGGCTGATGGTGCGGCTGGTCAAGGGCGCCTATTGGGACTCGGAGATCAAGCGCGCCCAGGTGGCGGGCCTGCCGGGCTATCCAGTCTATACGACGAAGGCCGCGACGGACCTTTCGTACCTCGCCTGCGCCCGCACGCTGCTGGGCGCGGCGCCCGCGCTCTACGCCCAGTTCGCCACCCACAACGCGCACACCTTGGCCGCCGTGCGCCTGATGGCCACGCAGGCGGGCCTCAGTCCGGAGTTCCAGCGCCTGCACGGCATGGGCGAGGCGCTCTACGCCGGCGCGCGCGAGCGCTATGGCGAGTTCCCGCTCCGGGTCTACGCCCCGGTAGGCAGCCATGAGGACCTGCTGCCCTATCTGGTCCGCCGCCTGCTGGAGAACGGCGCCAACACCTCGTTCGTGCACGCCCTGCTGGACGAGCGCACGCCGGTCGAGAAGGTGGTCTCCGACCCGATCGCCACGGTCGAGGCTTCCGGCGGCGCGCCGCACGCCAGGATCCCGCTGCCCGCCGACCTCTATGGCCCCAGCCGCAGGAACTCCCAGGGCCTGGACCTATCCATCGCCGCCAGCCGCGAGACCCTGGCCGGCGCGGTCGCCGCCCTGCCGCCGCTCACCGCAGCGCCTATCGTCCGTGGAAAGACGAACTCCGGCAAAGGCGCCCCGCGAGTCTCGCCCTCCGACCTCTCGCGCCCTGTCGGCCAGGCCTCGGACGCCACGATCGCCGATGTCGACGCCGCCTACGCGGCGGCGGCGGCGGCCCAGCCGGCCTGGAACGACCTGGGCGGCGAGGGTCGAGCGCCGGTGCTGCGCGCCATGGCCGACGCCCTGGAGGCCAACCGCGAGCGGCTGATCGCGATCTGCGCGCGTGAGGCGGGCAAGACGCTCTCGGACGGCGTCGCCGAGGTGCGCGAGGCCGCCGACTTCTGCCGCTACTACGCCATGTTGGCCGAACGCCAGTTCGCCCATCCGGAGACCCTGCGCGGGCCGGTGGGCGAGACCAACCAGCTCTCCCTGCACGGACGCGGCGTCTTCGCCTGCATCAGTCCGTGGAATTTTCCCCTCGCCATCTTCACCGGCCAGATCGCCGCGGCGTTGGCCGCCGGCAACGCGGTCCTGGCCAAGCCCGCCGAGCAGACCCCGCTGATCGCCGCCGAGGCCGTGCGCCTCTACCACGCCGCGGGCCTGGACCCGGACCTGCTGCACCTGCTGCCGGGCGATGGCGCGACCGTCGGCCAGGCCCTGGTCGCGCACCGGTCCTGCGCCGGCGTGGCCTTCACCGGCGGCACAGACACCGCCTGGGCGATCAACCGCACGCTGGCCGCCCGCAACGGCCCGATCGTGCCCTTCATCGCCGAGACCGGCGGCCTGAACGCCATGTTCGTGGATACCACCGCCCTGCGCGAACAGGTGATCGACGACGTCATCGCCTCGGCCTTCGGCTCGGCGGGCCAGCGTTGCTCGGCCCTGCGCATGCTGTTCGCCCCGCACGAGACCGCCGACGCCCTGATCGAGGGCCTGGCTGGCGCGATGGACGCCCTGGTCCTGGGCGACCCGGCCGACCCGCGCACGGACGTCGGCCCGGTGATCGACGAGGACGCGCGCGCCGCCCTGGCCGCCCACCGCCAGCGGCTGGGCGAGGAGGCCAAGGTGCTGCACGAACTGGCGGCGCCGTCCGGCGGCCACTTCTTCGGCCCGGTCCTGGCGGAGATCCCGTCCGCCGCCTTCCTGCAGAAGGAGGTCTTCGGGCCGATCCTGCATGTGGTGCGCTATGACGCCAACGACCTGGCCGCCGCCGCGGCGCCGCTTGCCGCGGCGGGCTACGGCCTGACGTTGGGCGTGCACAGCCGCATCGAGGCCTTCGCCGAGCAGGTCCGCAGCCTGGTCCCCGCCGGCAACGCCTACGTGAACCGCTCGATGATCGGGGCGGTGGTGGGCGTCCAGCCCTTCGGCGGCGAGGGGCTGTCGGGCACCGGCCCCAAGGCGGGCGGTCCCAACGCCCTGTTGCGCTATGCCGTGGAACGTGCGGTGAGCGTCAACATCGCCGCCCAGGGCGGCGACCCGGCGCTGCTGAACCTGAATTCCTGAAGGACGGCCGGCGGTTTCCTCGGACGTTTGTGTCCGCGCCCGACGCGGGGGCGCCACAACGTTGCCGTTATAATATAACATCTGCCGCTGCCTGGGAGGCGTTTCCGAGCACCGGACGGATGTCAGGCATCGTAGTGGATAGACGTGTTTCGCAAGGCCCTTCGCATCCCCTGGGGGTCGGTGGCTGATGTTCGTGGCGTTCTTTCCTCGGCCGGGGATCTTCGGCTGGTCGGCGTTGCTCTGGACGGGCCTCTCGGTGGCCCTGTGGTACGCCGGAGGGCGCGATTTCGGCGCCCACATCGGACTGCCTCCGGCAGCGCCGGGCGCGCCGCCGATCATCGGGGTCTCGATGTTCTGGTCGAAGCCGTTCCTCTGGTTCGACCTCTACTTCGCGATCAGCGTTGGCCTGTTCGCCGCGGCCTGGCGACTCGCCGCGCCCCACCGCTGGTGGCGCTGGTCGATCCTCGGGTCGGCCTTGATCCTGTTCGCCACCTACCTCCAGGTCGAGGTCAGCGTCGCCATCAACAACTGGTACGGGCCGTTCTACGACCTGGTCCAGGCCGCCCTGAGCCACAAGGGACACGTCACGCTCTCGCAATTCTACGGCCAGCTCCTGACCTTTTCGGACATCGCTCTCGCCGCGGTTGTCGTGGGCGTGCTCACCCTCTTCTTCGTGAGCCACTACGTGTTCCGCTGGCGGATGGCCATGAACGACTACTACCTGGACCACTGGCGCGAACTTCGAGCTGTCGAGGGCGCAGCGCAGCGGGTCCAGGAGGACACCATGCGCTTCGCGGCCACCACCGAGGACCTCGGGGTCAGCCTGATCAACTCGGTCATGACCCTGATCGCGTTCCTGCCGGTGCTGCTCCGCCTCTCCGCGAACGTGGACGTGCTGCCCGTGATCGGCCGCGTCCCCCATGGGCTGGTGCTTGCCGCGGTCGTCTGGTCGCTGTTCGGCACGGGCTTCCTGGCGGTGATCGGGGTTCGCCTCCCGGGGCTCAATTTCCGCAACCAGCTCGTCGAGGCCGCCTACCGCAAAGAGCTGGTCTATGGCGAGGACGACCCCGCGCGCGCCCGGCCGCCCACGGTCCGAGGGCTGTTCGAGGACGTTCGGAGGAGCTATTTCCGTCTATATTTCAATTACATGTACTTCAACATCGGCCGGATTATCTATCTGCAGATCGACACCATCTTCCCCTACATCGTTCTGGCGCCGGCCATCGTGGCGGGAGCGATCACCCTTGGGCTGCTGCAGCAGATCCTCAACGCCTTCGATCAGGTCCGGGGCTCGTTCCAGTACCTGGTCAACTCCTGGTCGACGATCGTCGAGCTGCAGTCGATCTACAAGCGCCTGCGGGGCTTCGAGGCCGTGATCCGGGAGCAGCGCGCCGCGCCGGCCTTGCGCCAAGGTTGACGCCCCTGGCGGCGTTTGTCTCCGCATCACGCGGCTCGCCCTGTCGGTCGGTCACAGTGTCGTGAGCGGGGGTGCGGCAATGCGCGCCAAGCCCTTGATCTGCCGAGGGGCAGGTGCGGCTGTTAACCCCTGGTTTACGAAAAAATCTGGGGGCCGAACCATGGCCCTCATTGACGAGTCATTAGGACGGGTGCCCCATATGTAGGTTGTTCGGGCGTCACGCCCACAACATGTGGGGCAGGGGAACAGGGCTTGATCGAGCCGGGTTCCGAGAGGGGCATGGGTCAGGAACGATGAGTGAAGCGGCGAAAGTTGGGATTGCCGAGGCTATTGAACGGGTTGCGGACGCCGCGGCGCGCCCGCAGCTCACGCTGGTCCGGAAGGTCGAGGTCGACCGCGCGCGGGACGCCTTGCTGACCGATTTCGGCAAGACCACGCTCGAGGACCGCTACCTGCTGGCGGGCGAGAGCTACCAGGACATGTTCGCACGAGTCGCCACGGCCTACGCCGACGATGCCGACCATGCGCAACGGATTTACGACTACATCTCGAAGCTGTGGTTCATGCCCTCGACGCCGGTGCTGTCGAACGGCGGCGCGAACCGCGGCCTGCCGATCTCCTGCTTCCTGAACGCCGTGCCGGACAGCCTCGAAGGCATCCAGGGCGTCTGGAACGAGAACGTCCACCTGGCCTCCAACGGCGGCGGCATCGGCACCTATTGGGGTGGCGTGCGCTCGATCGGCGAGAAGGTGAAGGGCGCGGGCCAGACCAGCGGCATCATCCCCTTCATCCGGGTGATGGACTCGCTGACGCTCGCCATCAGCCAGGGCTCGCTGCGCCGCGGCTCGGCGGCGGTCTACCTCGACATCCACCATCCCGAGATCGAGGAGTTCCTGGAGATCCGCAAACCCTCCGGCGACTTCAACCGCAAGAGCCTGAACCTCCACCACGGCATCTCGATCACCGACGAGTTCATGGAAGCCGTGCGCGACGGCGCCATGTTCGGCCTGCGCTCGCCCAAGACCAAGGAGGTCGTCCGCGAGGTCGACGCCCGCTCGCTGTGGCAGAAGATCCTCGAGATCCGCCTGCAGACCGGCGAGCCCTACCTGATCTTCGCCGACACCGTGAACCGCGCCATGCCGCAGCATCAGCGCGAGCTGGGCCTCTCGGTGCGGCAGTCCAACCTCTGTTCCGAGATCATGCTGCACACCGGCAAGGATCACCTGGGCGCCGAGCGCACGGCCGTCTGCTGCCTGTCGAGCGTCAACGCCGAAACCTTCCTGGAGTGGCGCGACCACCCGACGTTCATCGAGGACGTCATGCGCTTCCTCGATAACGTCCTGCAGGACTTCATCGACCGCGCCCCGCCGGAGATGGCCAACGCCGTCTACGCGGCCAGGCGCGAGCGCTCGGTGGGCCTGGGCCTGATGGGCTTCCACACCTTCCTGCAGCAGCAGAACGTGCCGTTCGAGAGCGCGCTCGCCAAGAGCTGGAACATGCGGCTCTTCAAGACGCTGCGCCGTCAGTGCGACGCGGCCTCGCGGACCCTGGCCGTCGAGCGCGGACCCTGCCCCGACGCCGAGGAGCGCGGCATGATGGAGCGCTTTTCCCACAAGCTCGCCATCGCGCCCACCGCCTCGATCTCGATCATCTGCGGCGGCACGTCGGCCGGCATCGAGCCGATCCCGGCGAACATCTACAGCCACAAGACCCTGTCGGGGACCTTCGCGGTGAAGAGCCCCTACCTGGAGAAGCTCCTCGAGAGCAAAGGCCACAACACCGCGGCTGTCTGGGACTCGATCCTCGAGAACGAGGGCTCGGTCCAGCACCTCGACTTCCTCAGCCAGGACGACAAGGACGTCTACAAGACGGCCTTCGAGATCGACCAGCGCTGGGTCGTCGAGCTGGCGGCCGACCGGACGCCGGAAATCTGCCAGTCCCAGTCGATCAACATCTTCCTGCCGGGCGATGTCGATAAGTGGGACCTGCACATGCTCCACTGGCAGGCGTGGGAGCGGGGGTGCAAGTCGCTCTACTACCTGCGGTCCAAGTCCGTGCAGCGGGCGAGCCACGCGGGCGGCGAGACCCATGCGGCGGTCGACATGTCCGGCGTGGCGAAGACCGACTACGAGGAATGCCTCGCCTGCCAATAGGCGGGGATTTCCCAAGCCTAACAGCCCTCCCGCCGATCGCCGGCAGGAAAACGACCTCGGGCCGGCGCGCCTGAGGTCGCGGCGTAGCGGCGGCGTCCCTGAATCCGAGGGGGAGCCAGGTGCGCGGCACGAGATTTGCATACCCCAGATTTGACTCGCGGAAGCCTGGGCCCATGCCTAGGCTGCTCGCGGGGAACCACAGTTCCGTTTGCGCTCTATCGCTATTGCGACGGACCGCACGCTCGGAATTGCGGTCTGAGGAGAGCCGATGATGCGGCCGCTGGCTATACTGGCCACCGTCCTGACCTGCGCCGCGGCGAGCGCCGCGAGCGCGCAATCGCTCACCGGCGAACTCCCGCTCTCCACCCAGATCCAGCCGCCCAAGGGCGATGACGACCCGATCGCGGCGCTTGCGCTGCTGAACGGCGCCGCCTTCGCCCCGCGCGCCGCGACCCAGTCCGTCGATCCGGTTAGCCGCCTGATCGACCGCGAGACCTACGAGCCGGGCGCGGGCCTGGTGCGCTGGATGACCGGCGCCGCCACGCTCACGCCGCCCGGCCGCGACGGGCCGGTCGACTCGATCCGCATCAGCGTCGGCGGGGTCCTGCGCACGCCGCTCGGCCTGCCGCTGAACCTGGGGCGCGCCCAGTACGATCCGCAAGCCTACGAGGTGGCGGTGACCCGCGACTGGCCGGCGGCCCTGGCCTACGACGGCAGGGGCTTCGGCCTGGACCTGACCCCGCACGCCGGCGTCGGCGTCACCAGCTTCGGCGGCTCGGCCGAGGCCGGGGCGACGCTGCGCCTGATGCAGGGCGACGCCAGCCTGAAGCAGCGGCTGACCGCCATGGGCGTGCGCGACGGCGCGGCCTTCGGCGACCGCGGCCGCTGGTACCTGTTCGCCGCCGCCACCGGCCGCGCGGTGGGCCTCAACATGCTGCACGGCGACACCGGCTGGGACCGCGCCGGCTTCTCCACCGACGCCACGGCCAGCCTGATCGGCGACGCCCAGGTCGGCGTCGGCTGGCGCCGCGGCGCGATGCAGACCTCGCTCGGCTACATCCACCGCCAGGTGAAGGGCCAGAACATGCTGTTCGGCGTCGACCCCAAAGCCGATTCGATGGTGGCCTTCTCGCTGTCGATCCGGCCGGGCAGCTAGCGCGTCCAACGCCTCGCCCCCGAGACGAAGTCCGAGGGGAGAGGGTAGGGAGAGGGGCGGCTGGGACCCGTCCGTCTCTCCCGTCGGTGACGCGAAAATCGGCGGCGGCGCCGTTCATGGTCATGGCGGGACGATTGGCGGATTACCTCCGCACGCACCGCCCCTCACCCTACCCTCTCCCCTCGCGCTTCGCGTCGGGGGAGAGGAGGTTCTACCCTTCCCAGCCCTCGGCGAACGGGAATCGTTCGGCCCAGAGCGCGGCCAGGCGCGGTTCGGCGTCCACGGCGCGGACAACTCCGGCCAGGCCGGGGGCGGCGGCGTAGAAGCTCTTCCGCCGCGGCCCCCAGCGGGACACCACGGCCAGGTAGAGGTCGAGGACCGAGACCTCGTCGCCCAGCAGGAAGCGGCCGGCCGGCGCCGCCTGCTCGCCCATGATCCGCCAGCAGTCGGTGATCCGCGCGGCCGTGCGCTCGCGGATCACGGCTTCGTGGCCCGCGTCGGCCGCCAGCCGTGTGATGTCGTCGCGCACCCAGTAGAGCGAATAGATCTGGGCGGAGATGAAGCTCATCCAGCGCAGGAACCGGGGCCGCATCGGCGACTCGAGGCCCGGCGCCAGGCCCGAGTCGGCGCAGCCGTCGGCCAGCAGCGTCAGGATCGCGGCGCTCTCGGTCATCAATTCGCCGGTGGGCAGGATCAGCGCCGGCACCTGGCGCATGGGATTGACCCGCGCCATCTCCTCGCGGACCGCCGCGTCCTTCCAGGTGGCGCGCTCCACCACCCGATAGGGCTCCCCCAGCAGCGTCAGCGCCGCCTCGACCGCCACCGACCCGGACCCCGCCGCGCCGTAAAGGACATATCCCCTGCTCATCACAACCTCGTGGATAACCCCTAGATGCGGCGTGCTGACGCTTGCCGACCACTACATCTTGCGTCACGTTAACCCGGACGAAACCATGCCGACAGGGCGACCGAGATGACTCAACGACCCGCCTCCAACGTCCGCGTCCTGCCCGGCCTGCTCACGCCCTCGGCGGCCTACAAACCCTTCCGCTACCCCTGGGCCTACGACTTCTGGAAGCGCCAGCAGCAGGTCCACTGGATGCCCGAAGAGGTGCCGCTGGGCGAGGACCTGAAGGACTGGGCCACCAAGCTCAACGACCGCGAACGCAACCTGCTGACCCAGATCTTCCGATTCTTCACCCAGTCCGACGTCGAGGTGAACGACAACTACATGGAGCGCTACGCCCGCGTCTTCAAACCGACCGAAGTGAAGATGATGCTGGCGGCCTTCTCCAACATGGAGACGATCCACATCGCCGCCTACGCCCTGCTGCTCGAGACCATCGGCATGCCGGACTCGGAGTTCACGGCCTTCCTGGAATTCCAGGCGATGCGCGACAAGCACGACTACATGCAGAAGTTCGGCGTCGAGACCAACGCCGACATCGCCCGCACCCTGGCCATGTTCGGCGGCTTCACCGAGGGGCTCCAGCTGTTCGCCAGCTTCGCCATGCTGATGAACTTCCCGCGCCACAACAAGATGAAGGGCATGGGCCAGATCGTCTCCTGGTCGGTGCGCGACGAAAGCCTGCATTGCGAAGGGATCGTCCAGCTCTACCATGCCTTCAACGCCGAGACCGGGGCGGTGACCAAGGCCGTGGCCGACGACATCGTCGACTGCTGCAAGACGGTGGTGGGCCTGGAGGACAAGTTCATCGACCTGGCCTTCGAGGCCGGCGAGGTCCAGGGCATGACGCCCGACGACATCAAGGCCTACATCCGCTTCATCGCCGACTGGCGCCTGCGCCAGCTCCAGCTCCCGGAAGTGTTCGGGGTGAAGGAAAACCCGCTGCCCTGGCTGCAGTCGATGCTGAGCGGGGTCGAGCACGCCAACTTCTTCGAGGCGCGGAGCACGGAGTATTCCAAGGCGGCTACCCGCGGGCAGTGGCACGGGAATGACGGGGTGTGGGCGGCGTTCGAGCGGATGCAGGTGAAGAAGGCGGAGGCGGGGGTGGTGGCGGGGTAGGGGGGGCGGTTAGATTGCCGATCCTAGGACGTCGCGCGCCAAGCACTAAAGCGCTTGCGCCTAATACCGAATTTGGATGCAAGCGCCGTGTCAATTCGACAGGCGACTTCTATGTTGTTCGACATAATATTGGCGAACTCATCTAGATCAACGTGGAAGCGTCGGCCTCGTACAAATTTGAATCCCATGTGTTCTTTGACTCTGCCAAGAAACAAGTCGTTGATAATACCCCTTGCGTGGGTGTGAACGTTTCGCAATTCAATTGCGACTATCATCAAAGATCTTGAATCCTCAGTGATAAATGGTTCGATC
>Ga0210400_10005101_pt1 | contig 11208 bp, 13 predicted proteins | sample IncBWH26MmetaG_FD_155456 | JGI IMG/M metagenome (GOLD analysis project Ga0210400, IMG submission 155456) | Forest soil microbial communities from Barre Woods Harvard Forest LTER site, Petersham, Massachusetts, United States - Inc-BW-H-26-M | ecosystem: Environmental > Terrestrial > Soil >...
GGGGTGGCGGGCGCGAGGCCTGCGTTTCCGCTCGCCAATCCCGTTGTTTGGCTCTTCAGCAGGGCTTCAAAGGACCAGCGCCATCCGGAGGGTAGCGCTTCGATTCGCTGAGCGCGCTCAAGCAGTTCGCGGGGGTGACTTGAAGAATAGAGAAGCGCGTTGATTTCAGCGACGGTCATACGCTCACTCGCCTCTCCGACTTTGGTGATTTCGTCACCGGCGCCGACGTCGCCTTCCTGCAAAACACGGAAATAGAACCCAGGCCGGCCGCTCTCGGTTAGCAGCGCCGGCATGCGAGGCTCATTCATCCGGATGCCAACGCGATAACACGTGACGCGGGGTTGAGAAACCTCGAAGATCGCACTGCCAATCTGGAAACGGTCCCCAATGTAGACAACGTTGTCGGGCAAGCCGGTGATGGTGAAGTTTTCGCCGAACTGTCCGTGGATGAAGTCGCTCCGATTCAGCTGCTCCTGCCAATACCGGTACGATTCGATCTGATAGACGAAGACGGCACGGTTCTCGCCGCCGTGCCCTGCCAAGTCCGCTTGACCGTCTCCATCGAGATTGAGTCTACGAACGAGACAGCGACCCTGGACTGGATATTTCCAGATCGCGCTGCGCACAATGCGACCTTTCCACTCGACCTCACGGGGTAAACCGACGTTCACTGATAGAAGCTGAGCCATCATGGGTGGAAATCACTCGTGGAACGAGGTTCGCAAGAAACGCCAACAATGTCACGCGTTGCGGTAGCCGCGTTCCTGCAGCACCCAACTATTGCCATCCGGATCGGAAAAGCTGGCGAAGCTGGCATAGTCGCCGCGCACGGGATCAAGTCCCGGCGCGAAGCCTCCGTCCCAAGCACCAATGGGCGTCTTGTGGCGGATCGAGCTGACCGCGACGTTGCGCTCGATCAGTTGGCTGCGCGCGGCATCCAGGTCGGTAACCACAAGATAGACATTACGGAGTGAACTGACCGGCGCGTCGGTGAGTCCTTTGCCGATCTGGATGGAGCACGCGGAGCCCGGCGGAGTGAGCTGAACGACGCGAAAGGCGTCATTCGGGGAATAGTCCACGTCGAGGTGGAAGCCGAGCTGATCCTTGTAGAATCGCAGCGCGCGATCAACGTCGCTCACCGGTATGGTAATCACTTCGACAGAAAGGGTTAGCGCTGTCATGGCAGAGTTCCTTCTGGCAGAGCTTTTTATGGTCGAGGTGTGGCCTCGACGACGCTGAGCTCGCGGTCGGGACCATGTGGAACCACGGCCTGGCCAGGCTCAAGGCGGAGTTGAGTGCCGTCCAAATAGACCGAAACAACGTCCCGTTCGAACGAGATGAGGCCGGAAATCCGACCAACTTCAGCATAGGCTTCGCGATACGACCATCCCGCAAGCCGCGCGTCACCGATGTCGTAGTAGCTGCAGAGGCCTTTGTAGGGACAAAAGGTTTGATGTTCCACGAAGGTAAGAGCGGACTCATCGATGTCGGCACGCGGAACGTACCAGCGTGGAGCAAAACCGGACTCGTAGAGGACCAGAGGCCGCTTTTTGAGACTCGACCAATCGAGCAATGATCGTGAGTACTTCAGCGAGCGGAGAGCCAGAAAAAATCAACTTGAGAATGCTAAGTACAGACTCGCTGGAAAAGAAACCTGACTCGTTCTGCGCCGGTTCGACTCCGGACAGCATTTGCGCGGGAGATTGTGTTGCTCGCTCCATGGACGATCTTTACCTTAGCGACCTTAGCGCCATGAAGTTCAGCCGCTTGACTGTTGCTGGGAGTGCGACGTCAACATCGATGGTGTCGGCGAGAAGGCCTACGATCTTCTGCGATTCCCGAAGAAGGTCTGGGACTGCGTCTATTGCAGATGCCGATTTCATAGCTCCAACTTCCGGCAGAGTCACACAGTACTTTAAGCCGGAACGGAGGAAACTGCCACACCCTAGAGGGACGGGCGCCAGGGCAAGTGCGTTGCAATCGGGGGAAGGGGGCAATTCTGGTGCACTCTAGCCTGCAAATGAGACGATCTCATGCAAATCAGAGCGCCGTAAGTGAGTCAAAACAAATGAAAGGGTGTGAGTACAAACAGGGCAGGGAAAATTGCAAAACCGCCGCTAGCTTCGTAATGTAGCGTTCTCCTCTTCCCATAACCTAAAAGCATTGCTCTCAAAGGTACAAAGTATGTCCCAAGCTGTTACAAGAATGGCCCGTCGGTGGTACGCGCACGAACGGGCGTCAGCCGAACTCAACAGCGCGGACGCCGGGCCACGGTCTTTTAACAAGTCGCCGTACCATTCGCTTCTGGATGCGCTGTCCGGGTGTCTCTTGCTCGATTTCCGATTTCTTTCGAATGTGGACCTCCGCTCCTCCTCGTTCAAAAGAAATTTCGTCCACAGCCAATTTCATTAAGTGGATGCCGCGCCCGTGTTCGGCTAGCAGGTTTTCGACCGCGAGAGGATTAGGAACAGTATTGAGGTCGAATCCATGTCCTTGATCTCTGACGGCTATGAACACTCCCACGCCGCCTTCGCAGCAGCAACGGACATGAACCAGTTTGCGAAGCTCAAGGCGATTGCCGTGGATTATTGCGTTGCTCACGGCTTCTCGAAGTGCGAGTTCAACAAACTCCTCTTTGCCGTCAACACAACGGGATTGGGCGATCAGGTTCATAAGCCAGTCCACAAACGGTGAGATCAGGTCTATCTCACTCCGCAGCCAGGTGTGCACCTTCAGCGGGGCACGGAAACGCGGTTTGCGCGGAGCAGACCGCAGAGATTGGAAACTGCCGACCCAAATCATTTTGGCAACCTCCCGGCGTCATTCTTTCGCGCCGTTAAGAAAGAACAGCATCGTCGCGGGATTTGCGCCATTGTTCCGCCACGCATGGCGCGTGCCGTTTTGCACGACGACATCTCCGCGTTTCAGATGTAGAGTCTTGGCGTCATCAAGCTCCAACCAGATCTCGCCCTCATAAACTACGGCGTAGTCGACAGTGTTCGTCTTGTGCATGGCGGGATCTTCTTTTTCGAAGTGATCGGCTAACCCCCTGAGCCGAATCAGAGCCTCACTGCGCGCAGCTTCGCCGTCGAACGACGGGTCCGCAAAAGCCGAACTCGGAGGAAACGTCACGAAGTGAAGACTTGTGCCGCCAGGTCCCGGGACGACGGAATCGGGATAGCGCTCAAACCTCTGGTCCTCGCGAAGATCCGGCGTGGTCGGGTTTACCCAGACAAGCGTGTGCTCGTAGCTGGGTACGCTCTTGAACTCATACGCCTGTAATTGTTCATCGCTTTGGACGATCGATTTGCCGCCTGCATTTCCGGTGACGATGCGTCGGTAAATACTCGGTTGCTTACTGTGTTTGGAGAACTCTCTTTTCTTTGAAGCCGTTCTATTCATAACTAAATCTCCGTCTTGGCAATTTTCTGAAGCTACTTTCCGAAGCTCTTCGCCGCAGGTGCATCGGGGCAAGCGGACATTCCAATTCTCCGTTATTTGTAGGCTGGGAAAGTTTTTCCGAACATGGGAGCGCCGCTTTTCGATTGCTCTTCTGTGGCCTCATCCTGAATGACGTCCCAATGCTCTACAAGGATTCCGTCTTGGATGCGCACGATATCTGCGGCAATCCAATTCACGGGAGCACCGAGACCGCTAAATCTTCCGTGCACGATGACAAAATCTTCCTCGGCCACGATCGTTCCGGGTTCGTACTTCAACGACGGCAGGATATTCTTGATGAGATTGAATAGACCCTCGCGACCCGGTCCGATATGAGCGCTGTGTTGAATGTAGTGCGGCGACCAGTAGCGCTTGGCCGCTTCGTAGTCCCGTTTGTTGAAGAGCGTGTCAAAAGCCTCAAGAACGAGTGCTTTGTTCTTTTCCTGTTGAGTCTGGCTCATTGTCTTTTTCCTTTCAGGTAGACCCCCGTCCTGTTCTATCAGGGTCTTGGGATCCAGGAGGTCCAATCCTTCCTCACGTCGGGAAACTGCTCTGCTATTTCATCTACCCGTTCGGGATAGAACGCGACATGTCCCCTGATGTGTACGACTGCAGGGAACGGGTTCTCGTATGTCCAGACCGCATTGACGGATTTCTTTCCTCCGGCGGGAATACTGTAGTAGTTGCAATCGCCTTTGTAAGGGCAATAGGTGACGTGATCCGTCCGTTCCAATTGCGAGAAATCGACATCCTTTCGTGGAATATGGTGAACGGGCGAATACGTCGCTTCGCGCAGCGTCAAAGAGTTGCGACTATCGGCCACCACGCGGCCCGCTACGGTCACGATAACGCGAGCGGGATTCCGCTCGATGGAAATCGGGCGATCCGGACCTGGAAGTCTTACCGATTTTTCCTTCATGTTCTCAGTTTTCATTTTCTGTTCATCGCGCGAGTTTTCCGCCGTCGGCGGCAAGTGATGCCCCAGTGATGAAGGAAGCCTTATCCGAGGCCAGAAAGAGAATCGCGGCGGCGACCTCTTCCGGTTGGCCAATGCGCTTCATGGGTACGCCCGAGATGAGTGCGGCCTTTTTCTCAGGAGTTCCGGTGAAGCGGTTCAACATGCCGGTCTCGATGGGCCCGGGAGCCACGACATTGATTCGGACTCCGGTCTCGGCAAATTCGAGGGCAGCTGCTTTGGTAATGCCTTCGACGGCGTGCTTGCTGCCAACGTAGAGAGCGGCGCCCGGCGCTCCCGTGCGTCCGTATGTTGAGGAAACATTGATGATGCTGCCGTGGCTTTGCGGAATCATGACCCGCAGCTCATGCTTCATGCTCAACAATGTTCCGAGAACATTCGTGTCGAATGTCGCGGCGTAGCTCTCGGCGGTTTGATTGCTGAAAGGTCCCGGCTTGCCCTCGGTACCAGCGTTGTTGACGGCCGCGTCGAGCCGGCCGAAGCGAGACACGGTCTGGTCGACGAGGTTCTGGACATCGTTTTCGCGACGCACATCGGCTTGCACGAATTCTGCATTTGCTCCCAGTGTTCGCAGCTCAGCTGCGAGTTTTTGCCCTTCATCTGAGTGGCGGCCTGAAACGACTAACTTCGCCCCTTCTTTGGCGAAGGCAATGGCAGTAGCGCGTCCGATCCCAGTTAGTGCTCCCGTAATCAAAACGACTTGCTCCGACATAAACACTCCTGTTTATTTAGACGCTGATATTCAGCAGCGCAGACGCATGCTGGTTCGATCAGGCATTCATTCCGCCATCCACCGTAATATTCGCTCCGGTGATGTACGAGGATTCTGGACCGGCGACAAACGCCACCGTCGCGGCGATCTCGTCCACACGTCCGTAACGATCAAGCGCCGTGGCGGCCTTCTGCGGCACCGCCCAATCACCGGAGGCGGGATTCAATTCCGTGTCGATCGGACCGGGTTGCACGTTGTTGACAGTTATGCCCCGGCTCCCGATCTCCCTGGCCAGCGCCTGAGTGAACATCTTGACGGCACCCTTCGTGCCCGCGTATGGCACAAGCCCGGGCGCTGCAACACGTTCACCCACGGCCGAACCGATCATGATGACGCGACCGCCGCTCTTCATGTGTTTCAGCGCCGCCTGAGTTGCGACGTACACGCCGCGAACGTTGATGGCAATCACGCGGTCCATTTCTTCCAGCGTTGCCTCTTCGAACGGTTTCGGAATTGCCGTGCCAGCGTTGTTCACTAGCACATCCAGTCGACCGAAAGTTGAAAACGTCTTTTCGACCGCGGCTTTAACCGCGTCGGCATCGGCGGCATCCGCCTGAATCGCGATCGCCTTTCCGCCAGCGCGTTCAATCTCCTTGATGACCGACGCAGCCGCATCGGCACCTTTGGTGTAGGTGATGGCCACGTGCGCTCCATCCGCCGCCAGACGCTTGGCAATTGCAGCGCCAATGCCGCGCGACCCGCCAGTAACCAGTGCGATCTTTCCTTCCAGTTTCTTAGTCATTGTTTTTCCCCTATTCCTTCCATCTCGCTCTTTCCCTTGCTTCTGACGTTGACCGCCTCGTTTGATGTTGGCGTGCCGCGTTTGCCACATACTTTGTTAAGCTGGCACCGATGCCTGACGAGTATGGGAGTGAAAAATGGAATTACGACATCTTCGCTATTTCGTGGCGGTCGCGGAGGCAGGAAGTCTGACGGTGGCAGCAGAGCAAAAGCTGCATACTTCACAACCTTCCTTGAGCCGGCAGATTCGAGATCTTGAGAGCGAGCTAGGCGCCCAACTCCTGGCTCGCCGTGCTCGCGGAATCGAGTTGACGCCCGCTGGTCGAACCTTTCTCGGTCACGCGCGCTTGGTGCTATCGCAGGTAGACGCGGCACGGGAAGCCGCTCGCCGGGTCGCTCATCCTAGTAAGCCATGCTTCACGATGGGCTTTTTGACCGGTCACGAATTGAGGTGGATGCCCGAAGCCTTGAGGATCTTGCGCGACGAACTGCCTAACATCGACGTGATGATCTCGAGCCAATACTCCCCGTTGCTTGCGGACGGCCTATCAAAAGGAAAAATCGATGCCGCGTTTCTTCGGCGGGAGAAAGGTACGCCAGAGCTGGCGTACCGTGTTCTTGTCAAGGAGCCCCTAATGGTGGTTTTGCCCGGTGACCACCGTCTCGCAGCCCTCAAAGCCATCAGTCCGAAGGATCTGGTGGGCGAAGCATTCGTGATTGTATCGAACACGGCTCCTGTGCTGCGGGCGGTTATCGACAAGTACCTGAAGCGCTCCGGAATCGATATCACGCCGGCTCATGAGGCGGACCACATTGCGATGGGAATGTCCTTAATAGCCTCGACGGGCGGCGTAGGGTTGCTGCCCGCTTACGCTCAAAACTTTCTCCCTTCGTCGGTAACAAGTCGTCCTCTCAAAGGCGACGCGCCAACTGTCGATCTGGTCTTCGGCTACAAGAAGTCGAACCAGTCTCCCGCCCTGAAGCTGTTGCTTTCGAGATTGGACGAGTTGGTCGCTCGCGCGGCAAGTAAGACCCGATAAACCGGGAATCCATCCTAGCTCTAGCTGTGGCCCGGCAAAGGGTTGCCAAGAGTACAAATAGATTGCGGCCGGGGAGGCTCTCAGTCTCGGTGACCGCATCGAAGGAACGAAGCGCCGGTTGGCTAATTCGCCCCTCGCATACGCCGCAAGCATCGCTCCTAAAACTACAAAGTATTGGTCAGAGAGGCTACCAAGAGCCGCTTGCTGCATCAGATAGGGTGATCTGTCATCGCCATCAGCAGCTAGCCAACTTCTCGTTGCACGGAGCGATGTGGAGAGCACCCGAGCGGACGCGGCCCGCGCCGCCGTGCGCACCTTCCGCGCTCTTGGTGGCGGGTGGGGCACACGCAGCAATCCGTCTCTGACCGCAGCCAAGTAAAAGCCTAGGAAGAAGGGCAGCGCAACAACGGAGAAAAAGAATGACCAAAAAACTCGAAGGCAAGATCGCAGTCGTCACCGGCGGCACAGAAGGAATTGGGTTAGTTACGGCAAAACTTTTTGTCAAAGAGGGTGCTTATGTCTTCATCACGGGCCGCCGACAGAAGGAACTCGACGAGGCCGTGAAAGCAATCGGCAAAAATGTTTCTGGCGTTCAGGGTGACGTTGCCAAACTTGCCGACCTTGATCGTCTTTACGAGACCGTTTCCAAGGTGAAGGGCCGAATAGATATTGTTTTCGCCAATGCCGGCGTTGGCGAATTTGTTCCCTTTGGGGCCGTCACCGAAGAGCATTTCGACAAACTGTTCAACATCAATGTTAGGGGAACGCTGTTCACGGTGCAAAAGGCCTTACCTCTACTGAAGGATGGTGGCTCTATCATTCTCAACGGGTCTGTCGCGAGTGTTAAGGGTACTGCCGCCTTCGGCGTCTACGGCGCGAGTAAGGCTGCAATTCGCTCTTTCGTGCGAACTTGGACTACAGATCTGAAGGACCGCCGCATCCGTTCAAACGTCGTTAGTCCAGGTCCGATCAATACGCCGCTGGCGAATCGGCAATCTGCAGACGTGATTGCGAGGATTGTGTCCACTATCCCGATGGGACGCATGGGCGAGCCCGAGGAAGTTGCTAAGGTGGCGTTGTTTCTGGCGTCGGATGACTCCAGTTTTGTTACGGGCATCGAACTGTTCGTTGACGGCGGCAGAGCCCAGATCTAACAAGAAGGTGGAAGACTTTTGGCGGGCGCGCGCGTAAGGCCCGCATGTCGTCATTTGCGTAAGAATTCCTCCGCGTCGCAACTGCGGGTCGCTAGGAGGAGGTTGGACGCCGCAAACGTCCAATCAATTCGTGACAGTAACCATTTCCAGGTCGTTCGCCGAAAGGATTTTTCCTTTCGCGTTTTGCACTTCCACCCTAAAGGGTTTTCCGGTGCGTTTGTCCAGAACCAGAAGACGTTTCTCGCCGCGGGAGAACAGATAACTTCCTCCCCATTGGCCCAAAGCAATGATGACCGGGAACAACTCCCATCCTTTTTGGGTCAGGGCATATTCCCGGTAGGCACTGCCGTCCGAAGCCGGCACTTGTTCCATGATTCCGCACGCAACCAACTTCTTAAGGCGCGTGCTCAGGACGTTCTTTGCCAACCCCAAGCTCTTCTGAAAATCGGAGAAGCGACGTATGCCGGTGATAGCGTCACGGACGATGAGCAGGGACCACCATTCGCCGATAGTATCGAGCGAACGTGCCACGGGGCACAGGTTGGCTTTGAAGGATTTGTGTCGCACAGCTCCTCGTAGCTAATCCCCAGAAAATCTGGTTGCACCATTATACCAGATTCGGGCATCCTATCAGTGGTTGCATCATGCAACCAGACTGGAAGAAGGCGGGTCGGACGATTGGTCCGCCTGCAAAAGCCCAAATGCAATACCCGAGCCGAAGTCAAACTCAGACGAGGAATACCTACCAATGAAAAGCATAGGCAAAGCGGTGGAACTCTCCGCAGAGACGACAAGAAACGTGTTCAAGAGAAATTTGACGCGCTTCGCCGCCGTTCTCCTCGTAGCGCTGGCCGGCCTTGTCACCGTTCCGAATGCAGCTCTGGCTGCCCCTCACCAGCATCATGACCAGGTGCCGGGCTTCTACCGACTGAAAGTCGGCGACCTCGAAGTGACGGCCCTATACGATGGCACCGGCGTGTTCGATCCGCACTGGCTGAACGGAACGAAGGCGACGATGGATGGTGTTGTGAAGGCACTGCAGGAAGATCCGCACGTGCTGGATGTTGTTGACAGCGGCTTCCTGGTCAACACCGGAAAGCAACTAATCCTCGTCGATGCCGGTGCCGGCACCTGGTGGGGTGGAGGAGCACTCGGGCGTTTGGCGGGGAGCCTACGCAGCGCAGGCTACACGCCGGAAGAAGTCGACATCGTTTTGATCACGCACCTGCACTCCGACCACGTCGGCGGCCTGACCACGCAGGACGGAAAGCGCGTCTTTCCCAATGCCGATGTTTACGTCGCAAAGGCAGAAAGCGATTTTTGGCTGTCGCCGGAAATCGCTGCTAAGGCTCCGAAGGAAGCGCAACCGTTCTTCCAGAGTGCACAAGCCATCGCAGCGCCGTACATCAAGGCCGGTAAGTGGCACACGTTCAGTGGCTCCGAGCCAATCGTCGACGGCATGCAAATCGTCTCCCTGCCTGGTCATACCCCGGGACACACCGGCTATGAATTTCGGTCAAAGGGGCAAAAAATCCTCTTTTGGGGCGACACCATCCATGCACAGCGCGTCCAACTGCAACATCCCGAGGTCACCGCGGTTTTCGACATCGACCAGACTGCGGCTGCGGCGACGCGGAATCAATTGCTGCCTAAGCTCGCGGGCGGGGACGTTTTGATCGCGGTTCCGCATTCGTCGGTATTTCCTCCAGTGGGGCGCTTGCGCAAGGAGGGGAGTGGGTATAGCTGGGTGCCGGTTGTATTTACCGATCGATGGGACGAGAAATAGTGATGGTGCGGGCAATCCGATAGGTCAAGCCGCCAGGGGAATTGGGGATGGCCAAAGTCCCTCTCGACTTCCCCGCGTTCATCAACGCCCTAGCGCCGAATGGCCGCATGGATTTGGTGGCAATCAAATTCGCACCCATCGTCAGCGAATAATCAAGATAGGAGAATTTATGGAGCTTCTTGCTGTTGGTTCAGCGGTGATTGGGCTCATGTTTCTAATTTCGTGGCCATCTGCATTTGCGGCTGGTCAGCAGGGTTTTTCAATCAAGGTGTTCACCTCTCCTGACGATCAGTTCTGGACCAACTCCGTCATTATCGAGGGAACCCATGAAGTCATGTTGGTCGATGCGCAGTTAACAAAAACCAATGCGGAAAAGGTATTACAGGAAATCAGAGAAACCAAAAAGCCTTTGTCTATCATCTACATTACTCACGAGCATGCCGATCACTTTCTTGGTCTCCAGGTTTTTAGGGAGGCGTATCCGAAAGTGAGGATTATCGCGAATTCCGCGGTAACGGACCGAATCAATAAGGTCTATCAAGAGAAACTAGATAAATGGAAAAAGATCTTGGGCTCAGGTGCAACCTCTCTGGTTGTTGCTATCGAAAAGTTCGATGGCAACTTTATTGAATTTGAGGGCTCAAGAATAGAGGTCCTCAGAAACGTCCAAGGCGACACCGATGAAAACACGATGCTTTGGATTCCCGGACAGGGAGTTCTCATTTCTGGCGACGTATTGTTCAACGATATGCACGTTTACACCGCAGAAACGGACAGTAAGGCGAGAGGGAACTGGTTGAACTCATTGCGTAAAATCAGAGAATTAAAACCTTCAGTTGTTATCCCTGGACATAGCAAGGTTGGAGCTCCCCTTGACGCGATTACCGCCGTGGATTTTACGGAAAACTATTTATTGGTTTTTGAAGAAGACCTCAAGAAAGCCAAGGATCCGGATAGCCTTATGAATGCCATGAAGGAAAGATTCCCATCTGCCGACCTTCTCTTGGCAATCGAACGGGGGGCGAAGGCTAATGTTAGACCCTCGCAAACAAACTAACGATTTGGTAGACCAAACCCCGTCGCTGCTACCACTTCGGCCAGGCGGTGCTCGGACTCAAGTGATCGAGCGTGAGGCATCGGAGCTGGAGATTTCAGCTGAGCAACGACGGAGAAAAAAATGACCAAAAGCTCGAAGTCGGGAGACTGTTTTGCGGGGCTCGCTCGGAGGTGAAGGCCCGAGCGAGCAGTTGCTTTAGAAAAGGAGCAAAGATATGCGATCCGAAAACGCCACAATGACT
>Ga0210400_10005102_pt1 | contig 11208 bp, 11 predicted proteins | sample IncBWH26MmetaG_FD_155456 | JGI IMG/M metagenome (GOLD analysis project Ga0210400, IMG submission 155456) | Forest soil microbial communities from Barre Woods Harvard Forest LTER site, Petersham, Massachusetts, United States - Inc-BW-H-26-M | ecosystem: Environmental > Terrestrial > Soil >...
TCAGCCGTTCCTGGAAGGAGAGGCTGAGGATCTCCTCGGTGAACTGCTCGGGTTGCAGATTCTCGATGGCTTCGATCACCGGCTGATGCTCGCCGACGGCGCGAAAGTAAGGCCAGGCGCGCAGGATTTCTCCGTCTTTGAGGTACCGTTTCCCGGTTTCGCGGGCGGTCTCAATCTGAGCGGCGTCGTAGACGGCACGCGCGGCTTCCGGAAGCCGGTCCGGCGAATCGGCTGGTGCCAAGCCCAGCTCCAGGCGTGTGCGCATCAGGCGGGCCTGGAACCATTCGGCGTGGCGGCGCTCCTGCTCGAGGCGCTGGATCAGGAGATCGACCGCTGCCGTAACGCCGCCGTCCAGGGCCTGTGCGAGCTCCGAGAATACGTCCATAACGCATTCATTATGGTACGCTTGCGTACCATCCGCCTCCATTTTGAACGCATTCAACTTTACTATTGACAGCCTCGCTATCCTGGCGTAAGCTCTAATTGAACATGTTCAAACTGAACAGGTTCAAAAAGGAGGCGGGAGGATGTTTATTGTTTACGTTTACGTTCTGTATCTGGCCGTCAGCCTGGCCGTGATGATCTGGGTGGCCGGGACCCTGCACAAGAATGGCCGGATCTTCCTGGTGCACGCATTCCAGGGCAACACCGAGCTGGCCGATTCGATCAACCACCTGCTGGTGGTCGGGTTCTACCTGATCAACCTGGGCTACGTCACGCTGGCGCTGCGGACCAGCGCGCCGGCCGAGACCATTCGCCAGGCCATCGAGCTGGTCAGCGACAAGGTCGGCACCATCCTGGTGGTGCTCGGCGTCATGCATTTTTTGAATCTGTATGTCTTCAATCGTCTGCGACGGCGCGGGCAGGAGTATCTGGACCCGCCGCCGCTGCCGCCCGACGCGCGCATTCTCGCGCCGCGGTAACAGGTGGTCCAATGAAAACTCTCTACGTCGTGTACGACGACCGATGCGGGCTCTGCACGCAGCTCAAGGAGTGGCTCGGCCGCCAGCCGGCCTACGTGCGGCTTCAATTGGTGGCAGCTTCCGAAGCGGCTCGTGACCTCTTCCCTTCGCTGCCGCCCGGCGAACTCGCAGTCGTCAGCGATTCAGGCGAAACCTGGCTCGGCGACCGCGCCTGGATCATGGTTCTCTGGGCTCTCCGCGACTATCGCAGCTGGGCCGCGAAACTGGCGAGTCCGCTGCTGCTGCCGATGGCGCGCCAGGCTTTCGCCGCGATTTCCCGCAACCGGTCGGCATTCTCGCGCTGGCTCGGTTTGTACGGAGAAGCCGAGCTGCGAGCCAATCTCAGCCAGATTCCGATTCCACCGTGCGAAATCGGAGGCAAACCATGAAAGCCCAAGTTATCAAAGGCAAGACCAAGAGCGACGCGACACGCGGCAAGATTCTGGACGCTGCGCTGCAGCTATTCCGCGACCAGGGATTCGAGGCAACCACCATGCGCGAGATCGCGGAGAGCGCGGGGGTCGCGACCGGAGCGGCTTACTATTACTTCGACTCGAAGGACGCGATCGTGCTTGCGTTCTATGACCAGGCGCAACAGGAGATGGCGGTCCGCATGGAAGACGTGCTCGCCGGCGGCAAGGATCTGACCGAGCGGCTACGCGGAATCCTGTGGGTGAAGCTGGAGTATTTCGAGCCCAGCCGCCGGTTTCTGGGTGCGCTTTCGGTTCATACTGACCCCGGCCATCCCCTGTCACCGTTTAGCGCGCAGACGCGGGAGATCCGCGAAAACGATATCCGGTTTTTCGAACGCGCCCTCGACGGTAGCCGCGTGAGGGTGCCGGACGATCTCCGCGCCTACTTGCCGCGGCTCCTGTGGATGTACCAGATGGGCATGATTCTGTTCTGGATCAATGACCGGTCCGCGGGACAGAAGAAAACTCAGGCGCTCATCGGCAAGAGTCTGGAAGTGGTGGTGCGGCTGATCAAGCTCGCGAGCCTGCCACTCACAAAGCCGTTGCGTCGCATGGTGATCGATCTTGTGGACGTCGTGACGGAGGGAGCATGAGACGAATTGTCATTGCGGGAGGCAGTGGGAGCATAGGCCGGCTGCTCGCGCGCTATTTTCACGCTCTCGGAGACCAGCTGACCGTGCTTTCACGGCGTCCCGCCCCCGCGCCGTGGGCCATCATGACGTGGAATGGCCATGACGATGGCGAATGGATCAATGCGCTCGACGGGGCCGACATCGTGATCAACCTTGCCGGGCGCAGTGTGGATTGCCGGTACACTGTGGCGAATCGCCGGGAGATTATGGAGTCGCGCGTGCTGTCGACGCGTGCGATCGGCCGAGCGATTGCCGGCGTCTCCCGGCCGCCCGCTTTGTGGATTAACGCCAGCACCGCGACCATCTACCGCCACTCGCTCGATCGGGCCATGGACGAAGCCAGCGGCGAACTCGGAGGCGGCGAAGCCGGCGCACAGCCCACCTGGAACTTCAGCATCGATGTCGCCAAAGCCTGGGAAGCGGTGTTCTTCGAGGCCAGGACCCCAGGGACCAGGAAGGTGGCGACGCGCAGTGGGATCGTCATGATTCCGAGCGCAAGCTGGCTCGGGAAGCTGACGAACCTGATGCGATGGGGGCTGGGAGGCACCGAGGGTCCGGGTACGCAGTTCATGTCCTGGATTCACGAGACCGATTTTGTACGCGCGATTGAATTCCTGATCGCGCGCGCGGACCTTGAAGGGGCGGTGAACGTGTGCTCGCCGAATCCGCTCCCGAATCGCGAATTCCTGCGCCTTTTACGCAGCGCTTACAGCGTGCGCTTCGGACCGCCCCTGCCGGAATGGATCTTGCGGCTCGGATCAATGTTGATGCGAACCGAACCGGAGCTGGTGCTCAAAAGCCGGCGCGTGGTTCCAGGACGGCTGCTGCAGGCAGGTTTCGAGTTCGACTATCCAGATTGGGCGGCCGCCGCTCGCGATTTAGCTCGTCGCGACCGAGCGCCGTCTGAGAATCAGAGCCAGTACCACCCCAAACAGCAGGCCCGCGGGCATTCCTAGGCCGGCCAGTCCGAAGCGCTTGCGTACGCCCACACGCTCGGGAGCGCTCGGTGGATCGAGAACCTCGAAACCCGCGAATCGTTCAGCCAGCGTTTGAACGACTTGTTGTGCAATGGACGGATCCTGGTAGGCGAATCGCACTGCTGCTAAGCCGGGGCCCGCGGGACTGATCCGGATCGCGGGGCGCATCACTTTGTCGATCACATCTTCCAGGGGCATAGTCTTGCGCTCGCCCAGGTAGAGGTCCCGGTCGTTAATAATGCGAGTGAGAGACGAGCGGGTCAGCGCTGCTTGCGCGGCTTCGTTCACGATAGCGAGGGGCTGGCCCCCTGCGGGGATCTTGAGGATCGCCTCTGAGCTGTAAGGAAGGGGGAACGAAAAAACTAGGACACCAGCCAGCAACACACCCGCGATCCCGCACACCATCACGATTCTTCCAAAAGACCAGGTTTTCATTTGCATCTGCATCGCTCCTCGGAAAAGATCCCCTACATCGGGCCATCCGGATCCTGAATCCTCCAGCAAGGCTGCCAGCTCTTTTTCGTAGCGGCGCCGCCACCACGCCGGGTATATCCGGATCAGCAACCGGAGGACGCGTTTCATGCCTGTTTTAGCCGGCTCAAACCGGTTTTCACCACTCGATTGAGGCTGGCGAGCTGTTCGGCCAAATGTTCCTGCCCGGCGGCGGTGATCCGATAAGGCTGGCGGCGCTCATCGCGCGATTTGACGGGACCGATCCATCCGCGCTCCTCCAGACGCGTGATCGCGCCATAGAGCGTCCCGGGGCCCAATCGAACACCCGCGAAGCGCTCGATGTCCTCCATCATCGCGTAACCGTGTTTATCGCCTTCGGCCAGGCTGGCAAGCACAAGCAGTGTAGGATCTGACATCTATATTACGTTATGCGTAATATCGTACAACGTAATACTGGTCCTGTCAAGCAGAAACAGGGGATACTGTTTGCGAAAGGGTGAATCAGGAAACATGCCGGCTGTCCCCATACTTTTGTCCGAACTCGCGGCGCGGCTGGGCTGCCGTCTCATCGGCGACGGCGCCACGCCCATCACCGGCGTCGCTGGAATGGAGCACGCTACCTCCGGCCAGATCACTTTCCTGGCCAACCCCAAGTACGCCCACAAGGTGAAAGATACCCGCGCCGGCGCGATCCTGGTGGCCGAACTCGTTCCCGCACTGTCCATTCCGCAGCTTATTTCAGTGAATCCATATCTCGATTTCGCGCGTTCCCTGGCGCTGTTCTACCAGCCGCCGCCGCCCAAATCGGGCGTCCATCCCACTGCTTCGGTTGCCGATTCCGCGCGCATCGGCGAGAACGCCTCGATCGGGGCCTTCGCGGTGGTGGGAGAACATGTCGAGATAGGGCGAAATGCAGTTCTTCATCCTCACGTCGTGATCTATGACGGTGCGCACATCGGCGACGATTTTCTGGCGCATTCGCACGCGGTGGTGCGCGAATTCTGCCGCGTCGGCCATCGCGTCACGCTCCAGAACAGCGTCGTGGTCGGCGGCGACGGTTTCGGCTTTGCCAAACGCGCCGATGGGACCCACGAAAAAATCGTCCAGAGCGGCGTCACCGTCATCGAAGACGACGTCGAGATTCAGTCCCTGACATCCGTGGATCGGGCCACCGTCGGTGAGACGCGCGTCCGCCGCGGCGCGAAGATCGATAGCCTGGTGCAGGTCGGCCATGCCTGCGTGGTCGGCGAAGACGACATCATCTGTGCACAGACCGGCCTCGCCGGCTCCACGATCTTGGGTAAAGGCGTCCTCTTGGCGGGCCAGGTGGGCGTTTCCGGTCATCTCACCATTCACGATGGAGCGGTGGTGTACGCGCAAAGTGGAATCGGCCATGATGTTCCGGCCGGCGCGACGGTCAGCGGATCTCCGGCATTCGACGCACGCGAATGGCTGCGGGCCATCACGGCATTCCAGAAATTGCCTGAAATGCTGAGGAGGGTGCGACAATTGGAGAAACATTTCTCACATGACTGACCCGACAGATATTCCAGCACGCCTGCTGCTCGCCTACCGGAACGAGGAGTTCCTCGATACGCCCGATGCCAGGCCGCTGCGCCTTCTAAGTGAATACCTCTATCCGCTCTCGCACTTTCGAAAAGAGAAAATCCGCGATACTATCGTGTTTTTCGGCTCGGCGCGAACCTTCGAGTCCAGCGCCACCGGGCGTTACTATAACGAAGCTCGCCAGCTCGCCCATCGCCTTACCAACTGGTCGGACAATCTGGAGGAGCCCAACCGCCGCTTCGTGGTCTGCACCGGCGGCGGGCCCGGCATCATGGAAGCCGCCAACCGCGGCGCCGCCGAAGCCGGAGGAAAAACCATCGGACTGAATATCGGTCTGCCGATGGAACAGCGTCCCAATCCGTTCATCACGCCCAGTCTGAATTTCGAGTTCCACTACTTCTTCATGCGGAAGTTCTGGTTCGCCTATCTGGCGAAAGCCCTGGTGGTGTTTCCCGGCGGCTTCGGAACGCTCGACGAGCTCACCGAAATCCTCACCCTCACGCAGACCGAGAAACTCGTGAAGAAAATGGTAGTCGTGCTGTATGGAACCACGTTCTGGAAAGAGATCCTGAACTTTGACGCGCTGGTGCGGCACGGGATGATCGATGAGCACGATCTGAACCTGTTCCAATACGCCGACGATGTCGACACCGCCTTCCAGATTCTGAAGGACGGACTGACTAAATACTATCTGGAGCCGGACAAGGAAACTCCAGCCATCGCCAAGTCCCGTATCTGAGTCCTCGTGACATAAGGTGTCGTGACGCCATGACCCGTACCCGCTTGGAGCACATGTTTCGCTGGCTGGGCGGCGCGGGGATCGCGTTCTTCGTGCTCCTGGCGGCGTATGCCGCTCTCGGCTGGGTCGCGCCGCGCAGCGGATTCCGCCTCGTGCTGGAGATCGCCAGCATCGTAGCTGGCCTTTGGCTCGCGATTCGGCTGCTTCGCCTCGCTGCACGCCAAGCCTTCTGGCGGTTGCGCCACCGCCTGATCGTCACATACCTGTTCATCGCTGTCGTGCCGCTGGTGGTGATCGCCGGGTTGGCGGCCCTGGCTGGCTACATGCTGGTGTACCAACTGTCGGCCTACCTGGTGATCACGGAACTTGACCGCCGCACTGAAGCACTAACGGCGGCCTCAGGCGCCACGCTTCCCGTGCCCGCGGGGGGATTCCCATCGAAGGGCGTGCTGCAACGGGAAGGCAATTTCTATCTCTTTACGACCACGAAGATGCCTGAGGGCGACGTCATCGTAACCGTTCCGCTGACCCGCGAATATCTGGCCGGGCTGGTGCCCGGTCTCGGTCTGGTGGGTATCGATCAGCCCACGGCGACGCCCTCGAAGCGCGCGCGTGGCGCGCCCGCGCTGCCTCCAGCAGTGAACCAATTCGACACCGAGGTCGTTTGGTTCGCTACCGTGCCGGCCTACGATTGGAGCACCCCTGGTCGAACCTCGGATTTGGAACTGGCCGTTCTAACTCGCGTATCGGCGGTCCTATCCACGGTGTTCAATCGCAAGGCCGATCTCGAGCAGGAGCTCCTGGAGGTGATCCTGATCGCGGGGCTGGTGCTGTTCGCCTTAGTCGAGGTCATCTGCTGGGTGATCGGAATTACCATGACCCGCAATATTACAGGCGCCGTACATCACCTCTATGAAGGAACCCATCGCATCATGCAGGGCGATTTTACGCATCGCGTTGAAGTGCGAGGGAAAGACCAGCTCGCCGAACTGGGCGTTTCCTTCAACCGCATGACCGAGAATCTGGCGCGGCTGCTGACCGTGGCCAAGGAAAAGGAACGCCTGCAGTCGGAAATCGAAATCGCGCGCGAGGTTCAGAACCAGCTGTACCCGCGAGTGGCTCCGCAAACCAAATCTCTGCGTCTCACCGCGGTTTGCCGGCCGGCGCGGATCGTATCCGGCGACTATTACGATTTCGAGATCACCCGCGACACGTATGTGGCGCTGGCTATCGGCGACGTGGCCGGCAAGGGCATCTCGGCGGCGCTGCTCATGGCTACGCTCCAGAGCTCGCTCCGCACGCAGCTAAATTCGCAGGTAAACGATGGTCGCGCGGACGGCCCGCCTTCGGCGGCGCGCCTGGTTTCACAGCTTAATCAATACCTGTACGCGAATACCTCGGCCGAAAAATTCTCGACGCTGTGCCTGGGCCTGTACGATGAAGCTGACGGCTCCTTCATCTACACGAATGGCGGGAATGTGCCGCCGGCGCTGGTGCGCGGAGGCGCCGTTCATCGGCTGGACGTGAATGGAACCGTGGTAGGCGCGTTTCCCGACGCGGAATACGGTGAGAGCCGGATCGTGCTGGAGCCGGACGACCTGCTGGTGTTTTTCACCGACGGCGTCACCGAGCCCGAAAATGCCTACGGCGAAATGTTCGGCGAGGACCGCTTTCTGGATTTGCTGGTGCGCAATGCGCACCTCGACGAGGAAGAAATCGTGCGCACGGTGATTGAGAGCGTCCGCGACTGGACCGGCTCGGATGAGCTTCAGGACGATATGACACTGCTGCTCGCCCGCCGCGTCTGAAGCGAGATAGCCTCAGTTTACGAAACGCCGGTAGAAAGCCTCGGTCCGCTCCACCATCCGATCCACTGAAAACAAGCGTGCCCGCTTGCGGGCTCGTTGACCCTCGGCGCGAAGTCGATCGGGATGCTCGCCGGCAGCCACCATGATCGCCCGAGCCAGCGTTGTTGGGTCGCCGGCGGGAACCAGCCAGCCGCCGTTTCCAGGTTCGACCATTTCCGTCAGGCCGCCGATGTCGCTGGCGATCACCGGTACCCCATACGCCATGGCTTCGAGCGCCGCCAAGCCCCAAGCTTCCGAGCGCGACGGCATGATGAACAGGTCCAGCGTCGCAAAAAAGGCAGCACGATCGGAAACGAAACCGGGAAAAGTGACGTTTTCAGGCGCGCGCCGGCGGATTTCGCCTAACATCGGACCGTCGCCGGCCAGGACCACCCTCGCTCGCGGCAGCGTTTGGCGTAGCAAAGCCGCCGCTGCCACCGCGACGTCCTGTCCCTTCTCTTCCGTGAAGGCGCCCATGTGGCCGATGACGAAATCGCCCTCGCCGAGCCCGAATCTCGATCGATCGCGTGGCGCATTTTCCGGCATTTCTATGCCGGTGTGGATGATTTCGATTTTGCCCGCGGGCACGCCGCTATCGATCAGCCCGCGTCGGACGGCGTCGGACACGGCGACGATGCCGTGGCATGTCCGTGTGTATTTCAGCCGGTACAACCAGGGATTCCTCGGCTTGAACGCCACGTGGCGCGTGACCACGCGACACACCATAGAACCCAAAGTTTTCCAGAACGCGACCGTTAACGCCCGCCCGCTATGAGCATGGACGATGTCGGCGGTACGCAGTCCGAGTTTCGCGACGGGGAATCCGGCTGCCCGGGCCCGTTCCGCCAGCACACTCGACGGCGGACACACGATGGTTTGCCGGTATCCGAGTGCGCGCAGCCCGCGCGCCAGCGTGAGCAGCGCTTCCTGCCCGCCGCGCCAAGCCTCTTCAGTGTCCACGTGGGTGATCGAAAGCGGTCGCAGAAAAATGACTGTAGCACTTTCTGCTGCGTCCCCGGCTTCACCCCGGGTTGTAATAGAATATCCGAATGGTCCGCCTTAAATGGCTGGCAATCTGCGCGCTTTTCTGCGCCGGTGACGGATATTCCCAAAATAAATGGATCCGTATTCAGTCCCCGAACTTCGAGGCTTATTCGAGCGCCGGAGAGCGCGAGACCCGCGACGCTCTGCGCTATTTCGAACGTGTGCGCGATTTCTTCCTGCAGGTCAACCAGCGCGAGCCGCCCAAGCCCGTGCCGGTGTACGTCGTAGTGTTCGGGTCGGAAAAGGAATATGCGCCGTACCGGTTCAACGAGTTTGCCACCGCCTATTATTTCGGCGGTGCCGACCGCGACTATATCGTCATGGGCCGCACCGGAGACCAGGCGGCGCAGGTGGCCGTGCACGAATACGTTCACTTGGTTGCGCGTCACGCTGGCCTCAAATTTCCTCCCTGGCTCAACGAGGGTCTCGCCGAGCTGTACTCCACCGTGCGAATGCAGGGCGATAAGGCGCTGGTCGGCGATCTGATTCCCGGGCGGTTACAGGCGTTATTTTCAGAAAAATGGGTTCCGCTTTCCGTGATCTTGTCCGCGGGCCCGGATTCGCCGTACTACAACGAAAAGAACAAAGCGGGCAGTTTGTATAACGAGGGATGGGCGCTGGTACATATGCTGCAGCTCTCCCCCGGCTACGTGTCGAAGTTCCCTGAGCTTTTGAATACCGTGCAGGGCGGCATGGATTCCGCGGCCGCGCTGGAGAAGGTATACGGCAAGACGGTCTCTGCCGTCGAGAAAGACCTGGAAGCGTACATTCGGGGTAATCAATTCTATGGACGTCTGTTCCCGGTGAAGCTTGCCAATGCCAGGGAGAACTACGCCGCGGCGCCCGCTCCCATGTTCGACGTAAAACTCGCGCTTGCGGACCTGACGAACCGGCCCGGCAAAGAAATGGAAACGCGCAAGACGCTCGAAGACCTGGCACGCGAGGATCCCATGCGGCCGGAACCCTGGGCTGGCCTGGGCTATCTGGCCTGGCGTCGCAACCAAGTCGCCGAAGCAGTCGAAGCCTTCGGAAAGGCTTACGATCTGGGCGACCGCGATTCCAAACTCCTGTGGGATTTCGGGCGACTGTCCGAGCGCGAGCATCCGGAGGAGGCGATCAAAGTGTTTACTGATCTCTTCAACCTGCAGCCTGAACGATTGGACGTTCGTATGGAACTCGCCGCCCTGAATCTGAATGCACGGCGGGCCGGCGGAGCACTTACCGTTCTTGCCGGGGTCCGCAGCGTAACGGCGGAAGACGCGCCCCGTTTTTTCACGCTGCTGGCCACTGCGCAGATCCAGCTTGGCGATCGTGAGGGGGCTCGCGTCACGTTGGCGAAGCTAGCCGCGAACGCTAAGACGCCCGCCGATAAGACCCGTGTCGAACAGATGCAGCGCTATCTCGATCAGGCCGGCGCTCCACCTCCAGCTACCGCTAGAAATGATCCGGAAGCAGTACCGCGCCTGTCGCGTCCGGTGCTCGCGGCTACACCCACGGCTCTGCCGCCTCCGCCGGAGGTCGAAGGATCTTTCGTTGAATTCCTCTGTTCGGAAAAAAGCTTCAAAGTGGTCATCGATACCGGGCAGGGCAAAAAAAGGTTCCTGATTCTCGATCCCAACCAGGTGGTCATCGTGGGCCGCGCCGGCGGAAAAGTGGACCTGAATTGCGGTCCCCAAACTCCCGCGCATGTAAAGCTCGAATACACGCCCGGCACTCCAGCCACGGACGCCGATGGGATTCTCAAAATCCTCTATTTTGACCCCTAGGCTGATGGTCCCTAGAAGTGCTATTTCTGCGGAGCCGGATCCTTGGGTTTCTTGAACAGGTCCAGGATACCTTTGGCGGTATCGATCGCCTTGGAAGGATCGCGCGTGTACTGCTGCAAAGTCTCCTTGGCGGCGCCTTTGATGTCGGGTGTGAAAGAAGGATCGGAAGAAGTCCCCGCGATTACGAAGGGAATTGTCAGATCGCCTTTCTGCCCAAGCGCCGTAAGGACATGACTGGATGCTTTCACCGTGGCGCGCATCTGGAAATTCAGCGCGTGCCGGGGGCTGATGGTACCCGAGCCGCTGAGTTCCCCGATCGCCGGCGCCACGACGCGGATGTCGCGAACGCTGGTTCCCTCCGGGGATGCTGCGAGGTTGGCGCTTAGAGTCTGAATGGTGGTGCGCGGCTCGCCCTGCAGGCCGCTCAGTTGCTGAATCGTCTTCATCCTCGATCCCAGATCGAAATTGTTCAGACGGGCATCGTCGACTTCGATCGTGCCCGTAGTTACCAGGCCGTCGAACGGACCCAGCGAAGCCAGGTCGATACTAAGCGTCCCGCGTTCGATGACCGACCCAGCCGGCAGCACCACGTCGAGCGCCGGCAGAATGGTGGCAATTTCCGTGAGGGCCATCTTCGACCCCACCAGCCTCAGGCTGATCACGGGCGATTCTTCGGTCAGGCGGTAGGTTCCGTTTAGATTGGCCTGCGCCGCGCCGATGGCTACCGCGCAGCGTCCCAGGGTCCCTCC
>Ga0210400_10005103_pt1 | contig 11208 bp, 9 predicted proteins | sample IncBWH26MmetaG_FD_155456 | JGI IMG/M metagenome (GOLD analysis project Ga0210400, IMG submission 155456) | Forest soil microbial communities from Barre Woods Harvard Forest LTER site, Petersham, Massachusetts, United States - Inc-BW-H-26-M | ecosystem: Environmental > Terrestrial > Soil >...
GGTTCGCCGTCAACCCGCCGCCGCTGAAACCCGACCACCGCAACGAGCCCAGCACCGACGAGCCGGGCCCAAACGCTAGCGAGTAGCCAAACAACACCCACTGCACGGTCACCAGCGCCAGCGCCGCGGCGCTCATCATCATTGTGTTGAGCGACGCCTTTCCACGCACCAACCCGCCGTAGAAGAACGCCAGGCCGGGCACCATGAGCATGACCAGGCCCGTCGCGCCGAGCACCCACGCCGTATCGCCAGCCGACAACGTGTCGGTCATGCCGCATCCCCCGCCGCCACCTGGGCCGCGCGCTGGACCTCGTCCGCGGTCACCGGCGTCAGCGCCGCATTGTCTCGTTCACCGGTGCGAATCCGGATGACCCCATCCAACGGCTGCACAAAGATCTTGCCGTCGCCCACCTGGTCCGTTCGTGCCGCCTGGATGATGGCCTGAATCGTCGGCTCCACAAACGGCTCCGACACGGCCATCTCGATCTGCACCTTCTCGTGAAATTCCATGACCACGGTCTCGGCCCGGTACTGCTGGATGACTTCGCTCTCGCCGCCATGCCCACTGACCCGCGTCAGCGTCATGCCTGTGACGCCTGCCCGAAACAGCGCCGTCTTCACATCGGGTAACCGGTCCGGCCGGATGATCGCGGTGATCAGCTTCACCTGCTCCTCCCTGGGTCGGTGACATGACTCGCGGTGGCGGCCACCGCTCGCGGAACATCCGAAGCCAGCGGCCACCGCGCCCGCTCGGCGGCGGCCAACACCGCCTCGAGCAACACGGGCTGGGCCGCGCGCGACCGCTCCTCGACTCGCAAGGCCAGCGGCGCATCACCCAGCGCCGACCCGCGCGGCTCATACCTGATCACGACATCCGCGAACGCCCGCTGCGGGTGCACGTATCGCTCGGCGTCGGGCCGGCGCCGCGACAGATGCTTCAGCACCTCCTCGGGCGTGTACCCCCGTTTCGCGCAATCGCGCAGACACTTCCAATGCACCCGTAACGTCTCCGCGGGGTCGAGATACACGGTGAGATCGAACGTGGACCGCAACGCCTCGGTGGACAAACCGAGCAGTCCACGCGCGATCACCACCGCGCGCGGCGTCACCCGCTCGTCCGGCCCAAACGTGCCGTTGGTATGATTGTAAACCGGCTTGACGACCGTCTCGCCGCGCCGCAGCGCGGCCAGGTGCTGGGCCATCAGATCCAATCGATTGCAATCCGGCGCCAGCGCCGTGATATCCCGGCGCATCCGCTCGGCGCGGTCATACCGGTGATAGTCGTCCAAACACAGCGCCGTCACCCGGCCCACGCCGAGGCGCTGCGCGATCGCCGCCGAGATCGTCGTTTTGCCCGAGCCCGAATCACCCACGACGCCGATCAGCACGGAAGGAGCCGCCATAGCAGAAGATGGCCAGAAACCCTCGCGACGTCCAGCGCCGCCCAAGGGTGTACCTTATGTTCGCATGCGACTGCGTCGCCTTCTGTGTCCCGTGGCTGCCGCCGCCCTGACACTCCGCCCTCTCGCCGCCCAAGACATCATTCGTCCGGCGCAGCAATGGGAGACCCTCCGCACCGCGCACTTCACCGTCCTGTTCCCCGCCACGACGCACGACTGGGCCGTCGATCTCGCCACGCGCCTCGAGCCGATGCGCGACGCCGTCGGGACACTCGTGGAGCATGTCCCGCGCCGCCGCGTCACGATCCTCATCGATGACCCGTTCGCGACCGCCAACGGCTTTGCCCTGCCGTTCATCGGCTCGCCCACGATCGTCCTCTGGCCCGACCCGCCGGCGCCAGGGTCCGACATCGCCAACTTTGATCGCTGGCCGTCGCTGCTCGTCACCCACGAGTTCGCGCACATCGCCCACCTGACCTGGCCCACCCGCAACCCCTGGCAACGACTCCTCTGGCGCGCCCTTCCCGAGAACGTGGGGCCCGTTGCCCGCCGGTCGCCCAACTGGGTGCGCGAAGGCTATGCCACCTACGTCGAGGGACACGTGACCGGGCGCGGGCGCCCCAATGGCGCCTATCGGGCTGCCACCCTCAGAGCATTGGCCGTCGAGGGCCAGCTGCCACCCTATGGCGCCCTCGATGGCTCCGGCCGCTACGAGGGCGACGCCATGCCATACCTCGCCGGATCGGCCTTCTTCGAATGGCTCACGCAGAGCGCTGGAGACTCGAGCTTACCCCACCTCTGGCGACGCATGAGCGCCCGGCGGAACCGGACGTTCGACGAGGCCTTCACCGGTGTCTACGGCCAGAGTCCCGCCGAGATGTACGGATGGTTCACCGCCGAGGTGACCGGCAAGGCGCTCGCCGCCGCCGCCTCGCTCCGCGCGACAGGGCTCGACACCGGTCTCACCGTGCGCCGGCTCGGGTGGTACAGCGGCCCACCGACGATCTCGCCCGACGGCAACCTGATCGCTGCCGCGGTCCGCGCCCCGGGCCGCGCGACCCGCATCGTCGTCTGGCCCCGCCTCCCGTCCGCCACCGACAGCGCGGCCGCCGATAGCGCACGCCGTCGCCTGCTCGAGCGCGACCCGGATGACGTGCCGGCCGTGCAACGCGGCCCGCTCCAGTCGTCGCCCGTCGCAGCACTCACCGCGGTCCACGGACGCGCCTACTTTGACCCGCGTTTCTTACCGGGCGGCGTGCCGCGGCTCCTGCTGTCGCGATTCGATCCACGCCCCGACGGCGCATTCCGTCCTGACCTCTACGAGTGGACGCCAGGGACCGGCGCGGTCCGGCGCGTGACCCACGGCGCCAACGTCCGCGAAGGCGACCCCACGCCCGATGGCCGCGTCGCCGCCGCCGTGCGCTGCCACGATGGGGCGTGCGACCTCGTGCTCGTGGCCCTCGCCACCGGTCGCGTCACGCCCCTCCGCACCGGACACCCTGACGAGTCGTACGACCACCCCCGCATCGCCCCCGACGGCGGCTCGTTGACCGTGGCCGTCCACCGGGGCCAGCACTGGTCGATTGAGCGCATCACCTTTGGTCGGAGCATGCACGCCGAGGCACTGACACCGGATACGGCCGACGCCTACGACCCAGCGTTCACACCCGACGGACGCCAGCTCGTGTTCGTCTCCGAGGCAGGCGGCGTCCCGCACCTCGCGCTCCTCGACCTCGATAGCCACGCCACGCAGATGCTGACCGCCACACTCGGCGCGGTGTCGGGTCCCGACGTCGACCCCGCCGATTCGAGTGTCTACTTTCTCGTCGACCACGCCACCGGTCGCCACCTGCAGCGCGTGCCCTTGGTCGACGCCCGCCCCATCGACGCGCCGACACTCCCCGACTCGTTAGCACCGGTCGCGATCCCCGTGCCACCCGTCGACCCGCCCTTAGCGAGAAGCGACTCAACGACGCCCGCGCCCACAGTGCGCGGCTATATCCCCACCCCGCACGGCCTCCGCATCCTCCCCGGCGCCGCCATCGCCACCGACGGCCGCTTCGCCACCCTGATGGTCGGCAGCTCCGACCCCGTCGGCCAATTCGCCTGGACCCTCCAAGGCGCACTCGGCGACGCGGGCACTTGGCGCGGGGGCGCGCTCAGCGCGGTGTGGAGAGGATGGCCCGCTGAGGTCTTTGGCCAGTTGGTTGCTGTCCATGACGACCCATTCCGCCAAGTCGCCGGCACGTTCGCCCCGCGCACGCTGGATGCCGACTACCAGTCGGCCGTTGTCGGCCTGTCTCTACCAGTGGTCAATTCCTTTCATGCCGATCACTTCCGATTGGCATTCTCTGCTGGCCATCTGGCGACGGATGTGAACGGCGCCCGCCTCCTCGCCTACGGCGACGCCGCCACCAACATCGACATGTCACACGGCGACCTGTTCGCCGGCGTCGGCCTGGGCCTCCACGGCGCCGCCGGCCGCACCCAGGGCGCAGGCTGGGGCCGACTGCTCGCCGGCGCCAACGCGCACATTGGGACCCGCACCCTCGGCCTCCGCGGCGACGTCGCGTACGGCGAGGTGAACGCCGGTGCCCCACCGTTCGAGCGATTCCTGGCTGGCGGCCTCGCGCCCCCGCTCACCGACCCGTCACTCCTGAGCGAACGCATCGCCGAGCCCGCGCTCCCCGTCGGCATCGGCTACGGGCGCGCGATCCTCAGGTACCGACTCGCAACCACCCTCTCCGGCCCGCTCCTCGCATATTTCGATGGCCTGAGCGCCGGCGGCACGCTCCGGAGCTGGCACCGCGTCTACGGCGCCGAGCTCAATTTCGCGACGCCCTCGCTGGGCTTCGCCCGCCTCCCAGCCATCCACATCGTGACCGGCGCCGGCTACTCGATCGACGCGCCCTTCAGATACAAACTCCGCGGCTACGCCGCCATCAGGTACGATCCATGACCGGTATCTTCCTCATTCTCGTCGGCCCCGAGTACGAAGACCTCGAGGTCTGGTACCCCAAGCTCCGCGTGGAAGAGGCGGGCTTCGAGACCCGGCTGGCCGGCATCGGCGAGCCACTCTATCATGGCAAGCACGGCTACCCCTGCCCCGTCGACGGCCACGTGCGCGACTTCCCCGCCGACTCGCTCGTCGGCATTCTCGCACCGGGCGGCTGGGCTCCGGACAAACTGCGCCGCGACCCCACGGTCCTCGAGCGCGTCCGCGAAGTCGACGCCGCCGGCAAACTCGTAGCCACGATCTGCCACGGCCCGTGGATCCTGATTTCCGCCGGCATCGTCCGCGGTCGCCGTCTCACCTCGACGGTCGGCATCCGCGACGACGTGATAAACGCGGGCGCCCACTGGGTCGACCAACCCGTCGTGACGGATGGCAACCTGGTGAGCGCCCGCGTTCCGAAAGACCTGCCCGCCTTCGGGCGGACGATTGTGTCAGCCCTTACAACGCAGCTTTCACCGCTGGTCGAGGACTAGCCGCCCCGTTCCCGTTTTCGTGGAACTGATGCTCCTCCGTCGACCCCGACATGGCACCGGTCGACGCATTCCCACCGCTCACGGTATTGAGCACGAGATCGAAATACCCAGTGCCAGCCTCGCGCTGGTGCTTGGTCGCCGTGTACCCGTCCTTCTCACGCGCGAACTCCCGCTCCTGCACCTCGACGTACGCCGTCATCCCCTGCGTACGATAGGCATCCGCCAACTCGAACGTCTCGAGATTGATCAGGTGCCACCCCGCCAGGGTGATGAACTGGAACTTGTACCCCATCGCCGCCAACGACTGCTGGAACGAGGCGATCGTCTTGGCATCGAGGTGCCGCTGCCAGTTGAACGACGGCGAGCAATTGTACGCCAGCAGCTTGCCCGGGAATTTGGCATGCACGCCCTCCGCGAACCGACGCGCCTCGTCGAGATCCGGCGTCGCCGTCTCGCACCACAGCATGTCGACGTACGGCGCGTACGCCACCGCGCGCGTGATCGCCGACTCCAGCGATCCCTTGACCGCGTAGTATCCCTCGGCCGTGCGCAGCCCCGTCATGAACGGGTGATCGGCCGCATCGACGTCATTGGTGAGCAGTGTCGCGTTGAGGGCGTCCGTCCGGGCGACAATGACCGTCGGGACCCCGAGCACGTCGGCCGCCAGCCGCGCCGCGCTCAACGTGCGCACAAACGCCGACGCCGGGATCAATACCTTGCCACCCATGTGTCCGCACTTCTTCTCGGACGCCAGTTGGTCCTCGAAGTGGACGCCCGCCGCGCCCGCCTCGATCATCGCCTTGGTCAGCTCGAATGCATGAATCGGCCCGCCAAACCCCGCCTCGGCGTCAGCGACGATCGGCACCATCCAGTCGCGCGTCGTCTTCCCTTCACTCCATTCGACCTGATCGGCGCGCGCCAACGCGTTGTTCAACCGCCGCACCAACGCGGGCACGCTGTTCGATGGATACAGGCTCTGATCGGGATACGTCTGCGCCGCCAGATTGGCATCGGCCGCCACCTGCCAGCCGCTCAGATAGATCGCCTGCAGCCCCGCCTTCACCATGTTGACGGCCTGCGCGCCGGTCAGTGCGCCAAATGTGTGCACGTACGACGGCCCGCTCAACAACGTCCACAACGCCTCGGCTCCGTGCGCGGCGACCGTCTGCGCCACCCGGAGCGACCCACGCAGCCGCACGACATCCTCGGCGCTGTAATCGCGGCGCACTCCGCGCCACCGCGACTCGGTCTCCCATTGACGTTTGAGTTCCGTGACCTGCGCCTCGAACTCGGTTCGGCTCATCCCTGCATCCTCGCATCGCAAAATGGAAACGACGAGCAATGCAACCGTTGTGCCGGCTACACGGCCCGCGCGTCGTGCATTGAGATCGTAAGGATACCAATATCGCCGGGGCACCGCCACACACCGTGGTCCGCACGCCACGTGAGCGCGTGCGTCAACCAATTGACCCTAGCAATCACGGCCGATCGCACGTCGGCACCGCTTCCGGCCCGGACAGTCCAAGCGCCGCGGTCGTCGGATGCGGAACGCCTGTGCCCACCCAGATCGTGCAACTCTTCCCCGGCGCGGCGGTGCTCGTGGCCGTCCCCGACCACCCGGTGGCCGACGCGCTCACGACCGTGATACTCACGTGAACGCTGGCCGTGAATCCCGGAACTGTCGCGACATCCGCCGCGTAGCGCCTAGTTTTTGCGTGGTAGACCTCGTTCGCGCCAACTAAACGGCGGAGATCCGATTTTACGGTCGCCAGCGCAGCGGCACTCTCAGCGGTCTGGGCTTGGACCGCGCCTCCGGTCGGCACCGCACACCATGCCGCCCACATCCCAACCGTGACCCAGAGCCCTGCAAAACGAGGTACCTGTCGCATCGCTGACCTCCCGGTATATCTAGTAAACTACCGCATGCGCATCAGGCCGTATGCCGACTGAGTTCTCGTCGGCCAACCCGACGCCGTCGGTCCCGCTCCCCAAGTTCGTCTCCGCCGAGCCAACGCCGCCCGAGCGGCCAGCCTGGCGCAAGCGGTTCGCCGCATTTCGCTACATCCCCAAGCTCGCCGGGCTCGTGTGGGAGACCAGTCGCAGTCTCTCCCTCACCATGCTCATCTTGCGGGCGCTCCGGGCCCTGACGCCTATCGCCCAGCTCTGGGTCGGCCGCAACATCATTAACGCGGTCTATACGTCCCTCTCGACCCACGTCACCAACTGGCCACACATCTGGCGACTCGTCGGCCTCGAGATCGGCATCGTCATCGCCGCCGAGCTGCTCGCCAGAGGCCAGATCCTCGTCGAAAGCCTCCTCGGCGATCTGTTCACTAACCGCATCAGCGTCCGCATCATGGCGCACGCGGCCTCGCTCGACCTGGCGCAGTTCGAGAACCCCGAATACCAGGACTTGCTGGAGCGCGCCCGACGGGAAACGGTTACACGCATCGGAATGCTCACCCAGATCCTGGCCATCGCCCAGGATATGGTCACCCTGGTCAGCCTCATCGCCGGTCTCGTCATCTTCAACCCGTGGCTCGTCCTCCTCCTGGTCGGCACTATCCTGCCCAGCCTGGTCGGCCAAACGCACTTCGCGGGCCTCGCCTATTCGCTCCTGTTCCGCTTCACCCCGCAGCGCCGCATGCTCGACTACCTGCGGTACGTCGGCGCCAGCGACCGCACCGCCAAAGAAGTCCAGATGCTCGGCCTCGCGCCCTGGCTGACCAACCGCTACCGCGTGCTGGCCGACGAGTACTACCAGCAGAACAAGAAGCTCTCCAAGCGCAAAGCGGTCGTCAGCGCGCTGCTCTCCCTCATCGGCACGCTGGGCCACTACAGCGCCTACGTCCTCATTCTCGTCGCCACCGTCCGCGGCAAGGTGTCCTTCGGCGACCTGACGTTCCTCTCGGCCTCGTTCGCCCAGAGCCGCGATCTGATCCAGCGATTTCTCATCGCCACGAGCGAGGTCTACGAGCAGGCCCTCTACCTTCGCGACCTGTTTGCCTTCTTCGACATCAAGCCGACGATCGTCAACCGCCCGAATGCCCGCCCGGTGCCACGGCCCATCCAGCAGGGGTTCGTGTTTGACAACGTCGGCTTCCGATATCCCGACGGCGACCGGTGGGCCGTGCGCCACGTCACCTTTGCCCTCCGCCCAGGCGAGCGTATCGCCCTCGTCGGTGAGAACGGCGCGGGCAAGACGACCATCACCAAGCTCCTCGCACGCCTGTATGACCCGACCGAAGGCCGCATCTATCTCGACGGCGTCGATCTGCGCGAGTACGAGGTCAACTCGCTCCGCCAGGCGATCGGGGTCATTTTCCAGGATTTCGTCCGCTACGACATGCGCTTCGACGAGAACATCGGCGTCGGACGGATCGACGAGGCCCGCCCGTATCTCGAGGCCGTCGTAGCGTCCAACGGCAGCGGCCCCAAAATGCCGCTCTACGAGCCGATCGTCCTCGCGGCCGAGGACTCACTCGCCTCGACGCTCCTGCCCCGTCTCCCGAAGGGCTATGGCCAGATGCTTGGCCGCCGCTTCGAGGACGGCGTCGATCTCTCGGGCGGCGAGTGGCAAAAGGTCGCCCTGGCCCGCGCCTACCTGCGCGATGCTCAATTGTTGATTCTCGACGAACCGACGGCCGCCCTCGACGCCCGCGCAGAGTTCGACGTGTTCGTCCGCTTCTCTGAAATCACGAAAGGCCGGATGGCCGTCCTCATCTCGCACCGCTTCTCGACGGTCCGGATGGCCGACCGAATCCTCGTGCTCCAACACGGGCGGATCACCGAGCACGGCACGCATGCCGAGCTGATCGCCAAGGGCGGTCTCTACGCCGAGCTATTTCACATGCAGGCCGCCGGCTACCGCTAGAGCTTATAGAGCGCTGCGTAGATGTCGCGGTTCCGCAGAATGTTCCGTACGTAATCCCGCGTCTCGGCAAACGGAATCCGCTCCACAAAGACCTCCGGATCATCGGTCCCGTGCTTCGCCGCCCACAACGTCACGCGACTCGGGCCGGCGTTGTACGCGGCCAACCCGCGCGGGATGTTCCCGCCCTCCTGCGCGAGGAACGTCGCGAAGTGCGCCGTGCCGAGCAACAGACTGACCTCGGGCCGATCGAGGAGCGCCGGATCCCACGGCCCTAAGCCGCGCGACCGCGCCAAGTCGCGCCCGATGCTCGGCATCACCTGCATGAGCCCCCGCGCCCCGACCGACGACTGCGCCTTAGGCATATAGCTCGACTCCTGCCTGATGAGCGCCGCCACAAGCGCCGGATCGAGCGACGCGGCCCGAGCGTCCGCCACGAGCGTATCGGCGTAGCGCAGCGGAAAAATCAGCCTATAGATGCGCACGTCGCCGCGCGCGCTGTCGCCGCGGGTGAGCAGTCGCCACCCGATGCCTGTCGCGCGCCCCGTCTCGCCCGCCCGCTGCAGCGCGGCGCCAAGCGCCAGCGTCGGAGCGGCGACATGCACCACGCGATCCACCTCGAACCGCGCCTCGAGATCCATCCCGAGCTCACCGAGGAGCGTCGCTCGCCCCAGCGCGCTATCTGCCTCCGCGCCCACCGACGGCGCCACCGTATCCGGGCCCACGACCGGCACCGGAGCGGTTCCATCGAGCCGCCGTCCACTCAGACCCGCGTAGTACGACAGCGGCTCGCCCTTGATGACGTCTCGCCACCGCTGGTGCGCCGCCGCGGTATCGCCCGCCGCCTCCCACGCCCGCCCACTCCAGTATCGCGCCGCCACGGCCTCGTCCGACGTGGCCGGCGTCGCATCCCACTCACGCGCGGCCGCCCGATCGTGGCCCGCAATGAACGCCAACAACGCCGCCCGAAACCGTGCGTGACTGGCATGCGTGCTGGTGGGGAATGCCTTCACCACCCGCAGATACGCCGCACGCGCGGCCGCGTCGTCTCCATCATCACCGGCCAGATCGGCCAACAGCATGAGCGCGCTCGCCGCGACGGTGTCGCGTGGCGCGACGGTCAACACCCGCTTCAGCGCCCGCCGCGCCTCGGGTTTCTTTCCATCCGCCAGAAGTACCCTTGCCCGCTGGTACTGCGCGGCGACCGTATGTACTCGCCCAAACTCCCGCTCGGCCTCCGCATCACGATGCAACCGACTCAACGCCATCGCGTAGAGAAACCGATCCGCCGGCGTCAGCGTCTTCACATGCGCAAATCCACTGACCACCCGCGCCGCCGGCCCGCTGATCGCCGCACTTCGGGCCAGCGCCAGCTCCGCCGAGTCGGTCAACGGCGCACAACTGCGGTCGGCGACGTCAGTGGCCTCGCGTGCCTCCGCCGTGCCGCTGTGCCCACCGACAAATCGAATGAGATCCGCGCACAACGTCACTCTGGCGGTCGTGTCACCGGCCGCCGTGATGCGCGCCGCGCGCGCCCGCAACGCATCGGCGTGCGCGCCGAGTGAATCGTAGGCGTGTTCGGCGCCGGCCAGATCGCCGGTGCGCTCACGGGCCAGGGCTTCCGTCCAGGGGATCCGCGCTCGCGCCGCAGGCGTTTTCAGGGCCGAGTAGTCGCGCGCCCGGGCAGCCGGATCGGCCGTGACCCCCGCCGCGCGAAGCCACAGCCAATCGGCGACGATGGGCAGCGCCACCGCCGCGCGTTCATAGTCGGCGCGCGCGCTGTCCAGTACGTTGGCCCGGTCGTAGGCCCGAGCCGCAAAGACAAGTGAAGGACCGGGTGCCCGGTCGAAATCGGCGCTAGATTGCGCCGCCAAGCTGAGCGGCGTGACGCAAAGAAGCGCCGCCGCGATCCGGAGGATCAGGCTTTGTGACGGTAAGTGATCCGACCGCGCGTCAGGTCGTATGGTGAGACTTCGATCTTCACACGATCGCCGGCCAGCACGCGAATGCGGAACCGGCGCATGTTTCCACCAAGAGTAGTGAGGACGTCGTGCCCGTTGTCCATGACAACGCGAAACGTCGCGTTCGGCAATACTTCGGCTACTGTCCCTTCGAGCTCGATTGCTTCCTGTTTCGCCATAAGTCCAATCAAAAGGTTACAGAAGGCATCACGCCTTCACCCAATAGAGCCTAACGGTAACGTTTAAGTTCCCGACCCGCAACGTAACCCATTGTCAAATCAGCAACACCGATCTGTCACCGGCACCGCACCGCCCCTACAGGCGGGTCGGTTGTTGAGCGCCTGGAACAAGTTGAGTCCGCTTCCGGGAGGGCGTTTGCTGTTCGCCATGCTCCTCGGTCGCATGATTCCATACACGGGCTCGGTGCACCCCGTCGTCCTCGAGCTTCGCCCCGGCTACGCCCGAGTTCGCATGGCCGACCGGCGCG
>Ga0210400_10005104_pt1 | contig 11208 bp, 9 predicted proteins | sample IncBWH26MmetaG_FD_155456 | JGI IMG/M metagenome (GOLD analysis project Ga0210400, IMG submission 155456) | Forest soil microbial communities from Barre Woods Harvard Forest LTER site, Petersham, Massachusetts, United States - Inc-BW-H-26-M | ecosystem: Environmental > Terrestrial > Soil >...
GCCGTCAAAGTCTCAGTGTCAACCCCAAATTGGCCGAGGTTGGTTTGGCCTGGGAGAAATCCAAGCTGATTCTCCGGGGTACCTTTGACCCTAGCTTGAAGCCGCTGAAGCCCTAGCACGGCCAACTGCACAGCGTTTTTACTGTTAATTTCTTGCTCCGTGAGCCCAAGACCATACAACGTTTGCCTGTTGGGTCCACGCATCGCATCAGCAACCCCCGCAAGGAACTGCGGAGCATCGATCAGCGTCCCGAAGTTAAGTTCAAACGCCCGCTTCTCACCGGAACTGACGCCTAACCCTAAGGCTCCACGGCGTTGCGCCGAAGCCGACAGCCCAAGCTTTTCGAGACCGTACAATGAACCCGCGCCCAACAAGCCCGCAGCAAGCGTAAGAGGGTTCATCAAGCGCAACAAAGACCCTGCGGCGCTACCTATAGTTCCGGCAAAAGTCCGCGCGGAACGAGCCAAACGCTCCCATTTACTAGCTAATGTTTCAGTGATCCTGTCCGCTTCGCGCTGCGCCTTGTTCAGGATGCGCTGCTGCTCGTTGAGCGCGATGGCGTCAAACACGAGCGCATCGAAAGCCGACTTGGCGCCCTTGATCTTTGCTGTCTGCTGCTGCCACTGACCAGGGGCCTTCGCGAGCTGGTCCTGGTACTTGCGCCAGCGTTCCGCGAAGTCGCGGAAGGATTGATCGCGCACATCAATTTCGACGATCGACTTGAGGGCCATAAGATTCTTAAAAGCCCCCGCTTCGCACTACAGCAATAGCGATCAGCCCCGGAATAATTATGGCTAGTACGGTCACAACTATTAAAGCATCGTTCACTCTTTCCTCCCCAACAACGCCATTAAATCCACCGAAACAATATAGCCACCATCAAACCTATAGTAGCAAATCCAACTACATCAAACCACAAACGCCTCCATTGTCGCGGTGTCATTCCTTCCTCCCTACCAACGCCTTCAACACCCCCGCCTCATGCCGCGCCCGAAACGCGGCCGGTGTCTCGTACTCCCCCGCGCCCCAGTGCCGCATCATGTCCGCGAACCCCTCGGTGGTTGCCCAGTCTAGTAGGCTATGAGCGATTGAGTGCTGGCATTTGTAACAGAAGCCTGTGACAGGTGGTGCTCTACATCGGCACTCGGCTTCTCTCCAGAACTCCCGCCCCCGCTCGATGTCCTCAAGGAGTCGCCGTACTCCGTAGGCCCGAGCGACGATATCTGCGCACCCCATAAGCGCGCCATCCCCTCCAGCGTCTCCTCCAGCACCTTCTTCCTGTGCATGGCCGAGTACACAGTAAAAAAAACCACAGCGTTCTCAACCTCGCTCACGTCCTGATCGTCGAGGAGCTGCTTGTCTTTAATTTCCTGCCAGGGCACTATCTCCCATCCCCCGGCTGTGGCCGGCAGCAACGCGTTCGTGAGCCGCCGTATCTCAGGCATCAAGCCTTTTTCCGCGCCCTCCGGCCCCTCCCACTCGCCAAGCTGCTCTGCCGTGCGACGCAGCTCCAACGCCGCTACGCGCGGGCCCGCGACCTCACCTAGCCCAAGCCCTACTAAACCCGCGAACGTGCGAGCGAATACGCGGTAGTAGCGTTCGAATACGGGACGGCTAATCGGTTGCGAGTGGACGTGGAGGGTTGTGCCGTCGGCGCGTTCGACGGGGATAATTAAGTTCAAACGGCGGTCTAATTTGAAATTCAAAACAAATCCCCCGGTTCAAAACGTGGCCCGTCCCGACAGCTTGCGAAGTGCCTAGCTACAAACCCAGCCGCAAACGGGAACGGCTCAAGGCACTTACCACTCTCGGTGCGTTTCATCTTTGTCTGATTGGATCGTCCGCCTCCAAGCCAGATTCGCCCAATTGAGAGGCTGGTACGCTGGCCACGCTGTCTGACCTCAATAAGAACTATCCCCCGGTCCGGGGGTGCAGTAAAGCCCCTACAGGTTCCACAACGCCGCATTCACCTGGTACTGCCCTGCTATCCGCACAAGAAGCGCCGGTGTCGAACCATTAAGCAGCAACGTGTCCACGTTCTCGATCGCGCAATTCGAGAACTGGAACGGCCCCATCGTCGTGGTATCGACCCGCACCGTGCAGTCCCCGAGCCTTGCGTCCAGTTCCCATTGCTGCTTGTAATTGTCACTCAGCCCCTGCGTCTTGAGCAACTGCATCGTCACCCGTGCCATGATAAACACAGCCGGCGAGGTGACCACGCCCGTGAGCGTTGCGGGCATGTCCACCATATTGCCCTCGAACCCGAGCGATATGCCCTCCGGCCCGAGGAACGGCGCCGTTACGTTGAGCGCAGGGAACGCGGCCCATAGCACTGCGCCACGGAGACGGCTGAGGGTGCCTTGGGGGACGGAATTGATGGCGGCCATTAAGAAGTCTCCTCAACCGGGGGGCTTAACTGCCCGCCACGAACGACGTGACCGTCAAATTGAACACGATCTGCTTGAACCCAAGCTGCGGCGTCACCGCGACGCTTAACCCTGAATACTTCCCGATCGCGTAGTCGCTCGGGTTCGCTTTGCTGTACGTAACAAACGGCACCGCGTTGATCGCGGTCTGATTGGCGTAGACCCCGTTGTTAACGTTGTTGTTGAAGGTCGTCTGGTCAAGTGAAGTGAGCACCACCTGCCCAAGCACGATGCCGGCCGAGATGCCCGTGTTCATCAACGACGCCACCACGCCCTGCAGCCGGTTGATGCCGTCCTGGTTGTAATAGAGCGGGTTCTGCGAGTTATTACTACCGTTGATGATCGCATTTGAGAGTACGAGGTCAGAGTTGATCTGCGCCCAGTCCACGCCGTACCACCACTTGAGCGCGTCCTTGCCGTCCATCGTGGTGCCGAAGAACTCCACGGCCGTCGAAATGCCGCCCTCCGCGCCCGTCCCCGTGTAGTTGACGAACGCATTCGCTAGCGTTGTGAGAATCGCCGAATTCCCAGAGAGCGGATAAGGCGTCACCCCAAACTGGAAAGAGTACGCCATCTGCGTCACCTTGTTGGTGGGCGACGGTGACTGGCTGATGAACTTGAAAAATGCAGCAGCTGCTGTGAATTCGGTCGCCGGGATACCGGGGGCCTCAACATGTGCATAGACGCATTTCATCAGCGCCGTATAGTTCGTATAGTTCGCAGTCGTCGTCGTGACGAAGAAGTACGTTTTCGAGGTTACAGCCTCAAAGTTAGCAAGGAACGAGAGAAAGCCCGCGACCGCATCCCAAGTCCGAGGAACAAGGTACGCGTAAAATACCCCCGGATTAGCTGTTATGTAGGTTTGCAGAGCTGTGACTGCGTCCGTTACGTCCTGGTTGCCCAGCTCCAGCACGTAGACCGCCTGCGCGTTGCCCTGCGCGAAAAAGGTGGTGACCATCGCGCTCAGCTCAGCCACATCCTCCGATGTCCACACGCCAGGAGTTGTTTCTGCACCAGGATTGCTAGCGAGAGGATAAGTGAACGTGCTGGCCCCTGTCGCAGTAATCGCAAAAGTACCATTGTATCCAGTAGGTACCGCCCCTGAGATGGTTGCCTGCAGTGTCTGTCCTGTTGTGATGCCGTGTGGCGCAGTAGTGGTGGCAGACACCACGCTGGATGACCACACAAGAGACGTGAGCGCCGCCGCGCCCTTGAGGATCGCCGTAAGGTCGGACGCCTTCGTGAGTAGCGTCTTGGTATTCGCCGCGGTGGTTGTGCCGCCCACGGAGATCATGGCGCCTGTCTGCTGCAGCGTCGAGGGCGTGGGCGCAGAGACAACGGCCACGTTTATTTGGACAATGGGATTCGTCATTTTCGCCTCTCGGCGCTAGAGGAACGAAACGACTGAGGTTACACGTACCCCACCGCTAGCACCTGCCCCGTACCCGGCACCACGACGATGCCCGTATTGCACGGGAACGAGTAGAACGGCGTAACGCCCACAGCATTCGGCGCGACGCCAACCTCGTTGGAGGCTGCCGCAGCGGCCGTGGTCAACGTATCATTGATCGTGCCGACCGTGCTGCCGGCCGTGATCACCGAGATAGCGATGATCGAGCCGGGGGCAGCCTTCACGACAGTAGCGACTGAGATGTTCGCCTTGTTCTTTGCGCCCTGAGGAATGGTGTTCACGGTGGCAACAGGGATGGGACCTTGGGGCATCTTCTTGCTCCTTCTTTTGAAACTACACCGGGTTCAGTTCAAGAGTAGCGTGAGCCTGAGTGATCAACTGGCGAGCAGCGTTCCGCGCCCGTGCCTGGTAGTATGAAATTTCATACTCGATCGTCTTCTTCTGCGCGAGAATCGTCAGCTCCGGCTGCGCCCGCTTATCGTCTGTCGCGACCGTCATACTCATCACACCCATGTCATCCGTATCGAGCGAGAACTGGTTCACGTAATCGATGAAGTCGATCACCTGGTTATTGCGCGCGCCGTAGGTGGTGATCTGCACCCGGTCACGCACGAGCTGCGAGTGGTCGAGCTGACTATCCAGGTACGGCGCAGCCTGCAACGCCGAAGTCTCCGCCACGTGCACTGAGGCAAATGGGGGTGCAAAGTTGGCCGGCACCAGGAACGAAGGGAACAGTGGAAGCGGCGCGAACCCTTGAGGAAACGGCATCGCAGCCCCCCCGTTCAGGCTCAACCATATCGGCAGCGAGTTGGAAACCACTGCGTCAGCAGGCACTTGGCTCGCGGCGTCCACCAGCTGCGTCGCCATGTCCGAATACACCGCTGACCCCACATAGTGGTAGATGCCCGCCTGCCGGAACCAGTTCTCGCGCGACGAGAACGCGAAGCGAATGTCCTCGAATCGCCCCACATAGATCGTGGTGGGACCAACGTCGTTGAACTCCTGCACCTCCTGCTCGGAGTTGAATACCACGCGGTTGACCGCCGTGGTCTCATCTTGCCGCTGCTCCAGCTCGGTCGCGTAGTGTAGCGTGCCCTTGACCTTGATACTGGTAGTCGTCTTGACCCAGAATGCAAACCCATCGATCGGCAGCACAAAGCGCGCGTACTTGTCGAACTGGTAACTGCGTGGGCCTTCGGCGGCGGAGACCATTCCCTATTCGCTCTTCAACTGATTCCCAATCTGATGGGCCGCAAGACTTAACATTCCAAGTGCTGTTAAACAATTAGGTGACGATAAGCGATAAAAGCCGTTTTCTCTTCCTTCTATCGTCTCTTTCCAACAAACGACCAACGCATCGACTTTTTTCCCAGAATCTATCAAACGCAGCATCTCAATCAATACGTCACGTGGAGCCCATTCCCGAGCCAACTGCGTTTTATTCGCGCGTATTTCACCAACTGTTTTTGGGTGATCAGCAAAGTTCTCTACCATCAGAACCCCCCTATCGTTTCCATTCCCCCGCTCAGCGCGGAGTATATCTGCCCCCGGTTGCCGATCGTAAGGGTGATGGTGACCGTGACTGGTCCCCAGACAGAAGTGACGTTCGTGTCGTAACGCGCAGCCGTCGATCTGTACCGAAGCAGGAACGGAGACGACTCCCACCACGCCGACAGCGGCACGAACACGGGCGGCACATATGCAGCCTCGATCCCCTCCTCGCCGCGTGCCACCGCACCCGAGCGCTCCGGCCGGGGGTGCGAGGGATAAAAAGGCGACGCCTCCCAGCCCCAAGGAGCGAGGAGAGTGAGCCGTGCCTCGGTGCCTATCTCTCCGATGAGGACGGCGCCAGTCCTCTCTGTCCGGGGGTGCGGAGGTTGGACGTGTTGGTACTCCCACCCGGTGACGAGCTGTTGTATGGTCGGCGATTGGATGCCGCCTTCGCCGCGAGCCGTCGCGCCGATCCTACGCTCCGAGATCGGATGAGGCGGCTGCGTGGGCTCCACGAACCAGCCCCATGATGGAGAAGACGTAAGAGGCGCCTCGATCCCCTCCTCGCCGCGTGCCACCGCACCCGAGCGCTCCGGCCGGGGGTGCGAGGGCTGGACCGGCTGGACAGGCCAGCCGGCAGGGTGGAACACCGCGAGCGTAGCCTGCGTGCCGTCATCCCCCCGAGTGACGGCCCCCGAACGCTCTGGTCTGGGGTGAGTTGTGTAGGACTGGATAACATAGTCCCACCCACTAGGAAATGCACCGAAGGCGTACGGCTGCTCGGTGCCCTGTTCCCCAACGAAGATCGCGCCCGCCCGCTCCGGGCGGGGATGCGGGGGCTGAGGTGGCTGCACTGCCCAACCCTCTATGAACGGGATGATGAACGGAGCCTGAGTACCGTCGTCACCACGAGCGACTGCCCCCGATCGTTCCGGCTTCAGGTGAGCCGTGTAGGCTTGAGTGACGTAGTCCCACCCATTCAGGAGCGGGATGGTAAACAAGATGGCCTGCGCCTCGATGCCTGTGTCTCCGACAAGTGTCGCTCCGACCCTCTCCGGCCGCGGGTGCGGGGGCTGAAAATGCTGTACCGGCCAGCCGATCGGATAGAACACCTGGAACGGCGACTGGTCCCCCTCGTCGCCCCGCAGTACTGCCGCCGCTCGGCGCTCCGGCGCGGGATGCGGCGGTTGGAAGGGCTGAACAGGCCAACCGGCAGGATAGAATACCGCGAACGGGAACTGGGCGCCATCGTCGCCGCGAGCGACCGCTCCCACCCGCTCCGGGCGCGGGTGAGCCGTGAAGGACTGGGTGAATAACTCCCATCCAAATTGAGGCTGCACGGGAACAAAGATGAACGGCGAATCAGCACCGGTCCTAACGACCTCGATCGCGGCACCCCGCTCGGGGCGCGGATGGGGCAGGTCATGCAGCTGCGGCGTCCAACCCCCCGACAGCCAGCTTCTGAGAGCGTCGTATGCGCCGTCGTCCTTGTAGCTCAGGTCCACCTTGGGGATGGTGTTGCGCAGCATGTAGTTCTGGTCGATAGCGTACGGCAAGAGGCTAAAGGAAGAGAACTGAACGAATCCCTCCAGCCCCGATCTCTGTATCTGGACGGTTCGCAGTTGAGCTTGCTGGAACTCCCATCCCCCGACGAAGGAAGGAAACAAGTTCTCAATGCCGTCGTCCCCCTTCGCTGTGGCTCCAGTTCGCTCCGGCCGGGGGTGAGGGGGCTGAGGCATCTGGACGGGCCATCCGTCCACACGCCAGTTGATGAGCGTGGCATATATGCCCTCATCGCCGCGAGCCACTGCCCCGGCTCGCTCTGGCCGGGGGTGAGCCGTGAAAGCCTGGACAAGTTCCCATCCGCTTGGAGGCTGCACCTTGGCCAGTGGTGCTTCGGTTCCTTGCTCCCCGACGAGGATCGCGCCCACGCGCTCCGGCCGGGGGTGAGGGGGCTGGTAGGGTTGGAGCTCCCATCCCGCGTTTCGCCACTGCTGGAACGTGGCAACAATTCCATCGTCGCCTCGCGCCACAGCACCAAAGCGCTCGGGCCTCGGGTGCGGAGGCTGGACAGGCTGCACTGGCCAGCCGATCGGAACAAAGTTGATCTGCTGTGCCTCGTTGCCATCGTCGCCGTGCATAACGGCCGCGGCGCGCTTCTCCTGGACCGGATGCGGAGGCTGGACAGACTGCACCTCCCAGCCCATGGGCACGAAAGGCGAGAAAACGGCGAACTCGCTTCGGCCCTTGGTGGCCGCGGCTCGGCTCCGCAAGACGCTGGCGCTGCGGGGCACGTCGGTGCCCCCCGCGCTAGAGCTGTCGAATCCCCACGCCGGTATCGCGAGGTACCCGACAACCGTCGCTGCCCAGGCGTCAGATGTCCCAAACGTCGGCGCGTAGGTGAGCGTGCCTGTGCCCGTGTTGACCACGAAGCCGACACCGAGCACCGGAGCAGCGTTGGATATGGAGCCTGCGGGTGCCGACGTGCCCCACGCGGCGTTTGTAGTATCCTGCGTGAATGACGAAATGAGCGTCGCCCCGGTCACAATGGCGACGAACAACTCACCTTGACGGACTGGTACTCCCGAGGTCACTGAAGGAGTGGTGCTGCTGCCGAAGGCGACATTGTACGTACCCGTACTATCGGACCCGGCGTTAAGCAGCCCCGTCACATAAAAAGCGTCCACGGCCGCCAGGGTGGCCGTCCCGCCAAGGGTCACCGTGATCGTGTTCCCATTGACGAGAGCGAGTCCGGTGCGCTGACGGAACACGCCGCCCGCCCCATTGGCGGCAACGTTGTTATTCGCTTGTACGCTACCGCCGCCACCTATCAGGTAGGTGTTGCCGGCAGTATCGGCTACGGTTGGTTGAGTTACTGTAGAATTCCACGAGACAGCTACAACGGTGTGCGCCCCAGCAGGGACACCGCCCGCGCCGATCGTTATCGTGACGACGCCGCCAACAACGGTAGTGCTAGACCCGATGTTGGTGACTACAATGGACACTCACCACTCCGCCGAAGTCAAGCCCTGGATTCCAACGATCTGCACTGCGGCTATAACTACGGGTGACTGCAGCGCCACCATACTCAATAACTTGTGGACTGGGCTGACCCCAGTCCACGTCGCGGTGACGGTCGGAGTGCCAGATGAGAACGACACAGCGCTGCCCAGACTCGTCCACGACGAGGGGTTGAATGTCTGGAACGAAGCAGTCGTCGCGTTTGTCCAAGACAAGGTGCTGCTGTTATTCGAACTATCATCGCTCGACGCGGCGAGCAGAAGACCGTTAGCTGGGATTGTAATACTGGCCGACGCGCTGCCTGAATTGTCTACAACGGCCGCGCTCACAGGAGTGGTGGTGTTTGCCCCAGTGACATTGAAGACCGAGATCGACACACCAGCATTTGTGGACCCACTCAATGTCACTGCGATGGTGGCAGTCAGATTGGCACTGGAATCAGCGGTCCACCACCACGATGTGTCCGAAGCACTAGAGACATTCGTATCAGCAACTTGAGCAGCCGATATACCGTCGATGGTTACTGCTGACGGAAATTTTCCCGTGCTATTGCCATCGTGCCCGTTGATAGCGATAAATACCAGCCTATCAGTATAGGACGGCCCAATGGCAACGCCAGAAAATGATACCGACGAGCCGGTTACCGTAACATTAGTGTTGGTCATATTGATGGCATTCGCGTTCGACACTGCACCCGTGTCGGGCTTGAACGCCAGTATCATATGACCAATATCGTTCGCCGACGAGGGCCGCGTCGTAGTCATACTGTACGCGGCAGGAGGCGTTAACACCCCACCGCTATCGAATATCCCCCACGTGCCAAAGGCGCCATCGAAGGCCCGTCTTGTGGCCCCGGTCCCGGCCCCAGGCGGATTACTGGCGCTAAATCCGGTCTCGACCAGTATTGCCCAGTCATTATCGACGGTGGTAGTGAATGTAGAAGTCCAGGAGGTTCCTGCTGACCCCTTGGCGTCATTCAGGACAACATTAGGCTGCGAGTTTTGCTGAACCCCTGTGTAATCGGCAGCACCGGCCAGAATGAAATCACAAGCACTAGATGCGGTTATAGCTACTGTGTGGGAGCCAGCCGCCGGGTTGATGAGGTAAAAGAAATATTGCCACCGACTGATGCCCGAAATGCGCTGCTTCCAAACCAACTGCATCGCAATGCTATTGTAGGTGACTCCTGTAATCAGATCAGAAGTAGCGTCGCCCAATACAGGTACGACCAGCAAACGACTGCTGCCGCTAGAACACGTATACGAGAAGGAAAAGCTGCTGGCGGTGGCTACATTTCCGCCGTCAGCAGCGTTATTGAAGGCGATCGCCATTTTATGACTTAACTGACGAAGATGATCTGCCCGCTAGCCGGCGCGACCGTCACGGAGAGAGCTGAACCGCTTGGCGTGAGCGGAATCGGGGTCGGATTCCAACTACCGTCTATTCCAACCTGTGCGCCGCCTAGCGTAACGTTGCCTGACAAACTCTCCAAGGACGGCGCGGCAAGCAAAAGAGACTTAGCGCTGCTGATAGCGGCAGGCAATGTCAGGGTCACCGCCATCGGCGTTGTGCGATCCGCGTTGACGAGCGCGATTGCGGTGGTCCCGTCGTCCTTGGCAACCGCGTTAATGGTGAGTTTTTGCGGCACGGCGCCTTGGACCGACAACAGCTTTCCAGGAAGGCATTGGGTGAAGGCCAGGTGTCCGTAGAACGGTGGGCATACCTCGTAAAGCGCCCCGGTCGCGGGTGTGCCGCCCTGGCTGAATATGCTGATGTGATACGCATCATAATTCGCGGTATCACCGAGATGGAAATTCAGCCCGTCAGCCCCCATTGCCGCCAGCATGAAGCAGTAATTGATCGACCACAGTGCGGCGCCAAACGTATTGCTGACGCCCGCTTCGCCGCCACCAGCAAGGCTATTCGTCTCCTCGATGCGCCACGGGACGCCGGGGAACTTGCCGGGCGCAGGCGCTTGGTCGAACCCGAGACCATACCCGCCGTTGAGCACGTAGGCCGCGGCTGCGTTAGTCGTCACATCAGGTCCGCCGGGATCGGCGGCAATCTGCGCAATCTCAGACAGAATCGTGACCTGATCCTGGTTATGCGACAGCATCGTATCGATTTGGTTACCCGATCCCAGCTCGATGAACCCAGCATACCAATGCTTGGTGACCATATTGAGCAGCGGCCTACCACCAACGATGTGCGAGGACATGTCGCGGACAAATGGAGCGGTATGGCTCCAGTTGGAAAATGCTGGCGGATCAATCGGCGGTGGCTCGCAATTGCAATTGCCGCAGAAATTTGCCCACGGCACAGCGTTGCGGATATTCGTAGCCCACCCCAACCAGCTATCGTGCGCCTCCTTGCCGTAACCGCCACTCAGATCGGGTTCGTTGCCGAACTGGAAATAAGTGACCTTGTCCTGCCCGATGATGCTCGCAACGGCTTCGCACTCAAATACGTTCCCTCCATTGTTTTTGAACCAGGGGCATTCGTATAGGACCTTCCATCCCGTCGCGTCGAGGAACCCTTTCAACTGCGTGACATCGATCTCGGACACATAGGATTGGCCATCCAACGTGTAGTGGTGACCAGGACCGCCGCCTTCCCAAGCACACCACTCATTCGCACCGGGACGCAACACACCGCCACCCAGCAGTTTGTAAAGCGCAACGAGGCCCGTATTAACGGCATCGTAGCCGCCCTTGATCATCATGATCGGCTTTTCGAACGAGTAGCCGAAAAACTCGTGCGGAATGTGCCTAGCTTTCGGATCGACCGCAATCATCACTGTGATCGCCGAACCTGGAGGTGGTGGAGGCGTCGATCCCGGAGGACCAGATTGCAATGCCC
>Ga0210400_10005105_pt1 | contig 11207 bp, 7 predicted proteins | sample IncBWH26MmetaG_FD_155456 | JGI IMG/M metagenome (GOLD analysis project Ga0210400, IMG submission 155456) | Forest soil microbial communities from Barre Woods Harvard Forest LTER site, Petersham, Massachusetts, United States - Inc-BW-H-26-M | ecosystem: Environmental > Terrestrial > Soil >...
TGCGCGACCGCACCCTGCTGAAAAACGATCAGATCGCACGATCCAGCACCGAGATCAACAAGGCAGACGCCCAGTTCGCGTTCGTCGGACCGCAACACGGAGTCCGCGCAAGCCAGCGGCTCAAAAATAGTGTCGTCCACGTGGACACCAGCCCGGTTCACCGCAGTCACCAGGTTCTGCGTAGCGCTCGAAGAAGCCGTTACGATGTGCACCCGCACTTCGAGGCGCGTCGCCATCATGCCCGTGGGATCCTGCACCCCTGGCTGATCGTCGAGAATGAACTCCTGCGGCAGCAAATGGAGAATTTCACGGTCCCCCGGCAAAGGCACGGTGCGCGCCTTGTCCACGGCCTGGCGAATTTCCTCGCGTCCAATCTCCCGCGCTCTGGCGCCAAAAGCAATTCCCCCATGGCTGTTCATCCCACGAATATGCGCACCCGCAATCCCAATCAGCGCGTGTTCAATCGGAATCCCGGCCACGTCTTCTGCATGCTCCACCGCTTTTTGAATGCTGCTGACCGCCTTGTCGAGTTCGGTAATCACACCCTTTCGCAGGCCTCGCGATTCGCTGATGCCGTGCCCCCGATAACGCAATCCGTGCTCGCTTCGCTCGGCCACCAGGACTGCCGTCTTGGCGCTGCCTACATCAATGGCGGTAATGAAATTGGGCTCGTGGATCGGCATAATTAATGATCGCTAGTTCTGCGGAGTCTCCTTCTGAATGCCAGCGCTCGGCTTCTTCTGGCCCGTGGCAACGGCGACGGGCGGTGTTGTCGCCGGCGGATGCGACGGCGTGGTGCTCTTGTGGACGGCGGCTGCCGCGGCATTTCCCCTCGGCGTCGGTGCGACTTGATTAACCGGTGCTTGTTTGACCGGCGCCGGTTTAACTGGCGCCCGCTTGACGCGAACATGATGAACGGCGGCTCGATGAAGTGTCGCTCTCGGCGCGCTTTTCGTCTTGGGCTTCGCGTCCTTCTTCGTCGCAGCTACGGCAACAGGATGCGTTACATATTTTTCGTAGTTCACGAGCGCCGCGGTTTTCACTCCCGCAGCCATCGCCGCCTTCGCTGCCGCCGGCGTCAAGGCCGGCTGCCGTGCCATCCCATCGAGATCGGGATTCACGATGATCTGGCCGTCATAGCGCAGGTCCACCGATTCCAGCTTGTCGAACTGCTGCCGCCATTGCTGCACATGCGTCACGTAGGTTTTGTAACGTTGCAGATAGTTCCCCGAACCGAGGTGCACCAGAACTTCGCCGTTGGCATCGGCCGCCAGAACTTTTACGTCCTCAGTGTCGGTGAGATCCACTTCGCTCAGTCCCTGCGAATAATGGGCGCCGCTAGAATCAAGTTCACGAACCAATTCGTTGTAACTCTTCATGCGAGCCGCGCGGGTGGAGAGAGGCTCGCCCGCATTCATGCCCGCAATCACGGCAAACGAATACTTGTGCTTGCCGCCTGGACCAAGTTCCATCAGCGTGCCGCCGGCGTCGATCAGCGAAATGTGCGAGCCGACGCGAGCGAAGGCAACCGGCGTGCGTTCGTGAATCTCGATGCGCAGGCGATTCGGCACGAAGCGCATCACGCTCGCCGATTCCACCCATGGAATCTGCTCCAGTTGCAGTTTGCGTTGGGCCAGGGGAATGAAAAAAATGTTACGGCCGATATCTTCGCCCATCACTTCCATGATGTGCCCGTGCGCGACGTGCTCGGCGCCGGTGACTTCGATCTGATCGCTCGAATCGACGCGAAAACGCCACGAGCGCTCCCCATAGCCGTAGAGGCCCAAGCCGGCGGCTCCGAGAATCGCAAAAGCGACGAGCGCCAGGGCGACCCTCTTCAGCCAATTAGCAGTCTTCTGGGGAAGTGATCCGCGCCGGACCGAGACTCGCTTCTGTCCGCGCAGAAATGGGGATTCCTGCTCCGCTTCGAGATCGACGAGCCGCGCGTCGTCGAAGGGCTCACGGTCGGGAGCCCGATGCCGAGCAACATCGTCGGGAAGCGGATACAGATCTTCCTGTATCGCGGTGGAACTTGATTTCCGCGCCACTCTTTCGAGTCAGTTGTCGACAGAAAACCGCTGAGCAAAGTTACTATAACTGGTTTTCGCGAATTGAGACAGTGCCAAGTTGGTTCGGCTGCTCAAGTAGGATGCTGGTGTGGGGACGGGCGCCTCGCCCTCTGCCCGAGGCGATTTTTCTGTAGAGACGGGGCTTGCCCCGTCTAACTCTGCAGCAGAAGACAATGCAAGCCAAGAGTCTATCCGATCTCCAACGCTAGAACGAGTCCTGAAGATCCGGCGAAACCTCCGCCAGCCTCATCCCCTCGTTCACAGCAATCCGTACACCCGCCTTCGGACAGACCACCGTCACTCGGCGATCAACCGTGCGCGCCAGCCTGAACTGAGAGCGCACGCGCAAACGAATCTGTTCGACCTCCGCGCGCTGTGTTTCGGACCGCGCACGAATTGCGTCTGCTTGGGCCTGAACCTCTTCTCGAAGTCTGTCCCGAAGAAGCTCGGCCTCATCCCGCGCCTGCTCTCGAAGCACTTCGCCCTGAGCCCGCGCCATTTCCGCTCCGCCAGTGGCCGCCGACAGACCGTCCACAGGGAATACCTCGCTTGTTATAGGAACTCCGGCGACCGCCAGAGTCTGCTCAGCGCGTGCCGTAATCCTGCACAATGCGGAGCCGGCATATTCGGCAACCCGATGCAGGGGCACAAAACTTCCCTGCCGGTATTCGCTGTTCAACGCCACTGCAAATACTCCGAGAGCGATCCAGTAAGCGGCTTTGTTCGTGTTCATGGTGTCCTCACCGTATGGACGTTGGACGAGCGGTGTAAAGAAAGGTCAACCGAACAAAGTGTTTTGTTGAGGACGCCACAAGTTTCTGTTGAGACGGGGCTTGCCCCGTCTCACTTCGCGGCGGAAGATGCGGCAAGCCGCGTCTCTACGCTAGTGATGGTTGCTTAGTACTCGCCAGCTTCTCCAGCATCATCGCACCCAGTTGCGAGACACTCCCCGCACCCAGCGTCAGAACCATGTCCCCCGGTTGAGCAACGGCGGCCACGGCCGCAACTGCGGCGGAAAAAGAAGTCGAGTAAGCGACGCTCCCGTTCCCAGCCCCGGCGATACGACCGGCAAGTGCCTCCGCCGTAATGCCCTCGATCGGGCTTTCGCTGGCTGGGTAAATGTCGAGCAAGCAAAGCGTATCGGCGTCGGCGAAGGCGGTCGCGAACTCATCCATCAGATCGCGAGTGCGCGTGAAGCGGTGGGGCTGGAAGATCACATGCACGCGGCGAAACCCGCACTGGCGAGCCGCAGCCAGCGTGGCCCGGATTTCCGTCGGATGATGCCCGTAATCGTCAATCACGCTAACGCCCGCGGACTTGCCTTTGAACTGGAAGCGGCGGTCTACACCGCGAAAATCGTCAAGCGCGGAACGGATCCGCTCCGCCGGAATGTCGAGCGCCGTGCCCACCGCAATCGCCGCCGTAGCGTTCAGCACGTTGTGAGTGCCGGGCACGTGCAGCGTGAACTCTCCGAGATCCTTCTCCTTATAAGTAACCTTGAAGCGGATGAGCGGGCTGTGCTCGCCGGCCGCGAGCGCCAACCCATCTGATGACGACACCATGCGAATCAGAAAATCCGACCCCCGGCTGGTTCCGTACGTAGTCACCCGCCGGTGAACACGCGGCAGTAACCGCCGCAGCGCCACGTCGTCATTGCAGGCGACGACCACGCCGTAAAACGGAACGCGCTCCATGAATTCGAGAAACGTCCGCCGAACATCGCGCATGTCGCGATAGCAGTCCATATGCTCGCGGTCAATGTTCGTGACCACCGAGAGAATCGGCGAAAGCTTCAGGAACGACCGGTCACTTTCGTCCGCCTCGGCGACCAGATATTGCGACTTGCCGAGGCGCGCATTCGACCCCATCGCGTCCACGCGCCCTCCGACCACAACCGTCGGATCGAGGCCACCCGCGGCCAGCACCGCCGCAACCATCGAAGTCGTAGTGGTCTTCCCATGCATCCCGGCAATCGCGATGCCGTACTTCAGCCGCATCAGTTCCGCCAGCATCTCAGCGCGCTGGATCACCGGGACATGCGACCGGCGAGCTTCGGCAACTTCGGGGTTATCAACCGGGATCGCGGAACTGGTCACGACAACATCCGCGCCGGCAATGTTGTCGGCAGTGTGCCCCTCAAAAATCGTCGCGCCCAAAGCAGCCAGCCGCTGCGTAACCGCCGAATTTTTCAGGTCTGAGCCGGAAATCTTGTACCCAAGATTCAGCAGTACCTCGGCAATCCCGCTCATGCCGATGCCACCGATACCCACGAAATGAATACGTTGAATCTTGGCGAACATGGAAACCTGGTTCCCGCCTGAATCTGGGGTCAATGCTTATGCAAGAGAGCTGATCTATTAGAGCTGATGATAGACGATTTGCCGCCTTCCACTCTGCTTCCCTGTGCGCCCCTGCGTCCTCTGTGGTTAAGCCTTTCTCCGCGCCCTCAGCGTCTCGGCGGTGAAACAGTTCTATTCGCCGCCAGCCAACCGCACCACCATCTCCGCAATCTCCTCAACCGCCCTAGGGTGCCCCAAAGACTTAGCTGCCGCCGACATACTCCGCAGCCGCCCTGAATCGCCAATCAGCGCCGCAATCGTGTCGACCAGATAAGCCGCGCCCAGATTACTTTCTTCGACCACCACCGCCGCGCCCACTCGTTCCAGCGCCCGAGCGTTCACATTCTGATGGTCATCGGCCGCGGCCGGGAACGGCACAAAGATCGCCGGTTTGCCCGCCGCAGTAATCTCACCGACCGTGCTAGCGCCCGAACGGCAGACCAGCAAATCGGCCCGCCCGAACGTGCTCGGCATATCGTCAATAAATTTATGGACCTCGCCCGAGATTCCCGACTGCTGATAAGCGGCCAGCACATGGTCATAGTCGCGCTGCCCGGTCTGATGAATGATGTGTATCCCAGGAACCTTAGCGCGCAAGCCAGCCAGCGACTCAATCATCGCCTGATTGATGGCTCGCGCCCCCTGACTGCCCCCGAAAACCAGTAACGCGGGCGCGCCCCCAGTCTTCGGAGGAATGGAGAAAAACGGCGAGCGCACCGGAACCCCCGTCACCCGGCAGTTCGGAAAATACCGGCAAGTCTCTTCAAAGTGCACCGCCGCCGCGGACACCCAGCGCGCAATCATTCGATTGGCAAATCCCGGCACCACGTTAGGTTCAAAAGCCAGCGTCGGAAGCCGCCGCCGAATCGCGGCCACCATCGCCGGCCCGGAGGCATATCCCCCAACCCCAATCACCACTTCAGGATCGAACTCCGAGAGCATCCGCGAAGAAGCGGCGATCGCGCGCGGCAAGTCAAACATCGTGTTAGCCCGGGTTAGCAGGCTGACATTTTTCAGCGCGCCGACCTGAATCAGTTCCAGACGAAACCCTGCCTGCGGCACCAGCCGCGTCTCAATCCCGCGAGCCGTCCCGATAAAAAGAACCTCGGCCCCAAGTTGCTGCTTAAGTTGTTGAGCAATGGCCAGCGCTGGAATAACGTGCCCGCCAGTTCCACCGCCCGCAATGACAATGCGCATGAAATTTCGTTCCTGAAGCCGCTCTCGCGCTCGCTTCATAAGGCGCTGGTCTCACAAAAAGCGCCGATCTCACAAATGTTTCAGGGCAGGCTCTTGGGAAGGGCACGACTTTAGTCGTGCCTTCTAGCGCGACAAAGACGCAGGGCTTTAGCCCCTGAGGGCCATTCGCCACGCCCCCCAGAATTCACTTAAGAGACGATTTCTAGTGTCGCACGGGCCGTGCTGCAACTAAGACCAAAAATCTCACTCAACTCGCAGCCGCTTTGCCCGGTCGAGCAGTTGCTCAGGGAGACAATCGAAATTTCTGGCGATGTCAGGAGTCTGTACCGTGTCGTGCAATGCCTCACCCATCATTGCGAATACGTCGTGAAAGTCGTCGGGAAGATTTTGGTCCGTCCAATCACGTTCCCATTCCTGTGACAAGCAAAAGAACAGGTCGACGGCCCAACAGTTTGCATTCGTCCGTCCTTCGCCAGCCAGATACTTGAGCAAATCCTCGAGACTTTTCTTCAGGCCGGCCAAATCGACTGGAGTGGAGAGAACTGCTGAATAGACGCTCCGCAGTAGCGGCCGAAGTTCAGACGAAACAGATTCTCCATCTTGAGAAGTCGTTACAGCGAACCACGCGTCATCGAATCCCGGCATTTTTGTACCATCGTTCCTTCAAGACACAGAATTTCGACTCCTCACTCCCAGAGCGATGTCCTTCAGTCCGCCATCTTCGCATACTTCTTCCTCGCTTCACTCAGCATCGACAACACAGACTCCTTCTCGACCTCCGTATTCCACGAGGTATTACTCCGTGCCCCAGCAATTAGACGGTCAACCCACGCCACAAAGTAGGCCGCATCTGTCGCACTGCGCACCCTCGCATCCGCCACACTCATATACACCGGACTGGTCGTAGCATAAGGGTACAAATCAAGAATCGGATACTCCGCCTTATCGCTGAAAGCCCGCAGAACGCACCATCCGCTAGCTTCCAGCGGAATCGAGCTATCGACATGAGCCGAGGTGCGGTTGCTATTAAGAACAAGTTCCCGAGCCACCTTCCCGTTACAAACAATTTGCAGATGATCCACGGGGACAATCGACGACATCTCAGCCGAAAACTTCACTTCTTGCTTTTTCTCCAGACGCACTTCCCCACCAATCCCCTGCCCACCCAGCGAGAACCGCAGCAGCGGCCCGTTGGTAGCAAACGTCCGTCCCGCCTTGATCGCGGCCAGCCACGGCTCAATCTTCAGTGGGCCCGGCTTCACTTCGGCATACACCCGGTTCAAGCCCACCGGCCCGCGCAACGACGCATAGTTCCCCATGAAATCCGTGCCCGCAGCCGTAGGCAACCGAAAGCCGCAATTCAGCAATCTGTACCAGACCTCAGCCGTCGACTTATGATCGGAAAAACCAACCACCTCGATGTAATCCACCTTACCGAGCGCCACATCCGCCGGTAACTCGGCAGTAAGTAAGGCGTCCTTCGCCGGATCGGGCACACTGTCAAAAGGATGCACATATCCCACCAGCCCGCCCTGTTTATGCGCCATGTCAGCGACGTTCGCATTTGCCGGATATAGGCTGGCCGCCGCCGTATTGGGATAAGCCGCATATCCCGGAAGAATGAAGTTACGAGTCAGGTTCAACAATCCCAGATGTCCCCAATAGCTCGTGTGAAACTCCTGCCCGTGCAGCAGCAGGCGATCCGCGGTCGAAGCCGCATCGAGTTTCGGCGAGAAATACGCCATGTCAGGAATACGCTGCTCCTTGTTTACCACCAAATCTTCGACGATCCCCAAATTCTCAGCCGCCGCCTGCTCCCCCAGATGCGCCGGAGTATTTCGATACGTCCCGGCATAGTTCATGTGCACATGAACATCGCCGCTGAGCCAATGCGACGTTCTATCCATTTCGCCAGAAAGCGGCGCCACCCGGACCGTGAGCTGCGCGGTGCTATCGGCTTTCACCTCCACCTTTCGCTGCTCAAAATGATTTTCGAAGCCGCGCATAACATCCACCGCAACATCGCCAGCCGGCACCGTGATTTCAGACGCACCGGAAGTGTCGAAGTAGTGCGCTTCAGACGGCCGCTCCGAGCGATCAAAGCTGTCGTCGGCGTGCATCCATGCATTGTCGGGAGCGTAGGCCAGTCCATCCGCGCCGGTTATGAAAACCCGTGCCGCCACCGGATTTCCGCGAGCATCCACCACGCGTAATGAAATTCGCCCCATCGGCTTCAAATATTTCCGCTCGCGCGCGACTACCTCCGTCTGCTCTCCGCCCGGAATCATCTGGACCCACAGCGAAGTATTCCCATTCCGATTGGAGATGAACGCAATCTTCAACCCGTCCGGCGACCACCGCGGGTTCACGTTGTCAAAAGCGCCATACGAAATCGGAAACGCATCTCCACCCGCCGCAGGCATAACCCACAGTTGATGCCAGGCCTGCCCCAGATACGACGCGTACACCATGCGCTTGCCATCCGGTGAAAAGTCCGGGCGAGCCTTCCAGTTCGTCTCTTCGTAATGAATCTCTTTGTAGTGGGGATCGGCGTAGTGAGCATCGCCCGCCTCGGCGCCCGGCTCAGCCTTGACCTTCCAGAATCCACCCGTGCCGTGAATATGCCCCCGATTCGAAACAAAGAGAATTTCCGAGCCATCTCGCGTCCAGACCGGATTGATCTCGTGATCCACCTGACTATAGTAATAACGAGGGAGCGAGCTGACATTCTCCGGAGTAAGTTGCCGCACGTCGCTGAGTAATCCATCTTCGAAGCGACCCACAAAGATATGAAAGTGACCCTTATAGGACGTCGACACAAACGCCAGCCGCTTCCCGTCCGGTGAAAATCGCGGCTCCACATTTACCGCGCCTCCGGACGTCATCTTCCGCGTCTGCCCATCCCGCGTATCCAGGGACCACAGCTCGACAGCGTCGTGATCGTAGCGCGCAAACGCCACCCACCGCTGATCGGAAGACCAGTCCGGCTGATAGTCGTAGCCAGGTCCGGCGGTAAGTTGCTCCGTCTTTGGACTGCCCAGATCCTGCCGCCACAGCGAGCCCGCCATCGAATAAACCAGGCTGCGCGAATCCGGAGACCAGGCGGCCGCGCTCGGCCCCGTCGTCAACTGCGGCAGATACATTTCCCTGAAGTAATAAGGATGCGGCAGGTCAATCTGCTTCAGCACAGCCTCACGCTGCGCAAGACAGCCAAGAACAGAGATGAACAAGAAAAGGCCGGCAAGTTGAACCTTAAGCAAGAGTCCTCCACTTTGTAACAACCCGGATTCGCTATGCAGCGGCGCGCCAATCTAGCCGACCCCTCGAACCACTGGCAGCAGAATCTGCGACGGATGCTCAGTGTCGTGATACACCCGGATCCGAGCTTTCTTTATCTCTGCACTGTCAACCTCTGATTTGCCGCTCTGCAAATTGCGCGAGAAATTCGGATAAAAGCTGCCCGAGATCTGCACCCGCACGCGGTGTCCCTTCAAGAACACGTTGCTGGTGATTAGATTAGTGAGGTCGAGTTCATAGACTTTCCCCGGTTCCAGCCACTGACGTCCACGAGCCAGATCGCGATAGCTGGCTCGCAAAACGTCCAGCCCTGGACTCATCAAGTTGAACGCCGTCCCATCCGGAGAGATATCCTCCAGGCGTACCCACAAATCCAGGTCGCGACACTCGCACGACACAAACATGTGCGCGTGAATCGGCCCAGTCACCTCCGTATCGTTCTCCAGGACCGGTGAATCGAATGTCAAGACATCCGCACGCTCAGCGAGTTTGCGATAGTCGTGCGCACCGGAAGATTCATACTCATTCACCACCGGATTAGCTGGATCGGAAACGAACTCGCTGAAGCTTTCCCCGCCTCCAGCAGGCTTCGCAGCCAGTCCGCCCACTCGCTCTCCACTAGCCGCAGGCGCAAGGAAGAACTGAGTTGTCCGAGCCGGCGGCGGCCATACATCCGAGTCGCGCCATTGATTCGTACCCATCACGAAATAACGCACGGGCTTTTCGCGCTCGACGCCATTCTCGATGCCTTTGAGATAGTGATCCATCCAGCTCAGCACCACATTGTCATAATCGATTGCAGCCGACGGCCCAAACTCTCGCTCGCCCGACTTTGTCTTGCCCGTGCTGCCCACCCCATGCACCCACGGACCGAGTAACAAATATGGTCGCGCATCTTTCTCGCCCGCACGCGCCTTGAGCAAGCCAGCATAGTTCGTCGTCGCACCTTCCGGTCCATAGTTGTCGTCGTACCACGCCGACAGATTCAGAACGGCGGCATGCGCGCGGTCGTACTTGTTCCGCAGTTCACTCCAATCCCACCACGGATCTTCCGCCGGATGTCGCAGCCAATCGAAGTAATATGGTGCGACTTGCTGAAGCTGAGACACGTCCATCAACGGCTCAGCGTTCAGCATCTTCGGTCCCTCAACCTTCCATGCAGAGAGAGCCTCTTGATACGTGAGTGGGCCGCGAAGATTTTTCTTCACCCGGGTGTCCCAGGCAATGTTGTCCCAGATCCATTCCATCCACGACATGTCCCACGTGCCGCCCGCGTAGAAAAAGTTCTGCGGCGTCGAGAACGTCATTGCCGGCACCATCGCCTTCAAGTGGGGAGGATTCTCCACCGCTGCCAGCCACTGCACAGCCCCCGGATAGGAAAGGCCAAACGTTCCCACCGCTTTGTTCGACCACGGCTGACTGGCAGCCCACTCGATCGTGTCATAGCCGTCGCGGCCTTCGTTTTCGTAGGGGCGGAAGTCTCCGTCCGAATGGTAGCGCCCGCGCACGTCCACGATCACCACCGCGTAGCCGCGTTCTACCGCATGCTGGAAGGTCGTGTATTCCTGTTGCGCCGCGTCCTTCCCATAGGGAGTCCGATAGACCAACACCGGGAACTTGCCCGCCTCCGCCGGACGCAAAACATCCGCGCGCAACACAATCCGGTCACGCATCGGTACCGCCACGTTGTTTTCAACCGTGAAGTGCTGGGATCCAGTTTGCGGCTCTTGAGCAGCCAGTAAAGAAGCGCTGGACAGGAGTAGAACCGCGGTCAAGGATTTCATTCGCGGAGAGGGTATCACAGCGCGAAGCCTCAATAATCAGGCCCTAACACCATCCCCTCGCCGAGCCCAAAGCCAATTCAGCAAAGCCGCTACAACCGTAGCCGCCAGGATCACCGACTTACTCAAATCCACCTGCGTCGCCACTGCTATCGCGATCCCGATCCCCAGCACCGCCAGCACCGGTCCACCAGGCAGCCGGAAACCCGACGCCCGCGGCTGCTCTCGCCGCAAAGCGATCAATGCCGCACAAACCACTGCGTAGTAGAACAGCCGGGCGACTACCGACAGCGTCACATTCCAGGCAAAACTCCCCGCGATCGCCAACCCCCACACGGCAGCCGCGTAGAACAGGATCGAAAACCAGGGGGTATGAAATCTTGAACTCGCCGCGCCAAACACCCGTGGCAGATCGCCGCCCTTGGCGAGCGCGAACGTGACGCGTGGCATTCCCAGCATCTTGGCGCCCAGATAACCGTACACCGAGACCAGCGCTCCGAGCGCGACCAATGCCGCTCCCCGAT
>Ga0210400_10005107_pt1 | contig 11205 bp, 4 predicted proteins | sample IncBWH26MmetaG_FD_155456 | JGI IMG/M metagenome (GOLD analysis project Ga0210400, IMG submission 155456) | Forest soil microbial communities from Barre Woods Harvard Forest LTER site, Petersham, Massachusetts, United States - Inc-BW-H-26-M | ecosystem: Environmental > Terrestrial > Soil >...
CGAAGGCTTCGGCCGCATCCTCTTTTACGATTGGCGCTACTTGCCCGGCGAAAAACCAAATCCGCAATTCGTGCTGAATTTCCCGCGCTACAAAGGCGCCTCCGTTTTGCTGACGCGCGCCAACTTCGGCTGCGGCTCCAGCCGCGAACACGCCCCCTGGGGCGTGAAAGATTACGGCTTCCGCGTGATCCTCGCGCCAAGCTACGCCGACATTTTCTACAACAACTGTTTCAAGAACGGAATCCTGCCCGCCGAACTGAGCGAAGAACAGATCGAGGAACTATTCCAGCGCACGGAAAAAGAAGAAGGCTATTCCCTAACGGTCGACTTGCCCAACCAAACCGTCACCGACAATCACGGCCTGAAATACAAATTTGAAATCGCCCCGTCGCGCAAAGAAGTCCTCCTAAAAGGTCTCGACGACATAGGCACCAGCCTCCAACACGAATCCAAAATCTCCGCCTACGAAAAATCCCACCCCGTCACCGCCACAATGTTCGACCAAGTCGACATAAAGAATTACGCGAACGGTCGGTAGGACGAACAGTCCTCCGTTGTCGGTATCAGCGTTCAGTCTGCGGTCCTCAATTGCTTGCGCTAGGACTTTGCATTGTGAGCCGCAGATTTGGTCTAACCAGATCGGCGTCACTGAGACCGGCCGACCGCTAGTGTGGTGATGGTGCGGAGGAAGTGGCGCGTTGGCGCAGGACTGGCAAGACTTCGTTAACCCGTTCCATGTATTCGCTGCGCGGATCAAGTCGCGCGAATAATTCTAGTTCGGCGACGGCGTCGCCGGGCCGGTTCGAATTGGCGTAGATGTCCGCCAACAGCAAGTGAACGCGCGTGGGCGCGTTCGAATTCTTGCTGGCCTCGAGTGCGTATTCGAGCGCTGGTTCCCAGTGCTCTTGCTGTGCATCGCAGCGCGCCAATTCGAAGGGCCAGCGCCAATCTGTGGGCTGCATGCTCTTCGCAGCGAGCAGAAGCTGCCGTTCATCATCAAAGCGGCGCTGACTGAAGAGCAGCATGGCCAATGGGTAGTACGGAGCCGTGCGGTGGGCATCGATGGCGATGGCTTTGCGAAGAGAAATCTCAGCGGACGCGGCGTCGCTGAGCTGCATTTGTGCCGTGCCTAACAGAAAATAAGCATCGGCGTAGCTCGGAAAGATCGCAATCGCGCGCCGAAAAGCTACGATGCTGTCACGCGGATTTTTCCTTTCATTCAGCAAAAGCCTTCCGCGTTCGAGCTCTTTCCTGGCGCTCTCGGGGATTTGCAAGCCTTGTGTTGAGACAGTGCCGCCCAGCGTCTCTGGACGGCCTCGGTCCAAAGGCGTGAGCGGGATGTCGACGTTCTGAACTGTGGAGTCGCCTTTGCGGAAATCGACGTGCGCCTCTCCGCTTTCGTAACCCTGCCGCATGGCACGGATTGTATAAGCGCCTACACCGATACCGCTGAAGACGACGCCGCCGTCTGAGCCCGTGAATTGCTCACCGACAACTCCGTCGGGGAATCGAATTAGCTGGACGCGCACCTGTTCAAGCTGGCTGCCTGTGCGTCGGTCACGAACCCGAACAGAGACTTCGCCTACCCGGTCCGATTGCGCCGCAGCAATATGCGCAAGGCCGAACAGGCAAGCAAACCACAAGACAATTCGGCCTGCAAAGCGCCCTGATTGGCTTGGCCTATGAAAGCTCGAAGGGCAAGATGAGGCCATGAGACCTCCACTGAGGAGCAGAACCGCTACTCGAAGCGTACTACCTAACAATGCTGAGAACGCCAATAAAAAACGCCGGGGAGCTAACAATGCTCCCCGGCGGAAGAGATTGATTGGCTCTGGTTAGAATATTAGCCGGAGAGCCAACTGAATGTTACGGCGCTCATTGGCCGCGATCGGCGGCACACCCCTCTTTGCCCTGACAACGCTGACACTGGAGATGTCGTTGTCGCTTTGAACGATGTAGAGGTTTGAGTGGTTCAGCAGGTCGAAAGACTCAGCCCGGAATTGGAGGTTGATCCGTTCTGTGATTTTCGTGGTCTTGTAGACGCCCAAGTCCACGTTGTAAGCACCCGGCCCGCGGAAGTAGTTCCGGGGGAGCATTGTTGAGGGATACGGTCCGAAATCGGAAATCCCCGCAATCGGATTAAAATAAGTGGTATCAAAATTGATCGCCGTGAGGTCGATGTAGTTGAGCGTGTTGGGGGCACCACTGGCCACGTTGCCCACGCCTGTCTTGGAGGGACGAGTGCCGGTGACCATGGCGCGCGGGCAGACTGCGAACGCCCCCGTGCAATCGTACATGGTGAACGGAAGGCCCGAGTGCGCCGTGAATATTGAAGAGAGAGTCCAGCCGTCGAAGGCGCGCTTGGCGAAGCCCGAAGTATTCTTCGCGAAGGGAACGTCCCACGTGCCACTGACCGCGAGGCGGTTATGGACGTCAAAGTCCGCATTGCCCCTGTCGAGTTTGGGATTGAAGGGGTCGAGCAGACCGAGATTTCCATTGTTCGCCGATTCGCTGAAGGTGGAGCTTAGGTTGTCGATGGCGTGCGCGTAGGTGTAGTTAGTGCGCAAAGTGAGGCCGGTATGGGCCACGTTTTTGAGGTCCACTCGAGCGTTCAGGCCGTTATAAAGAGACAGCCCGTTGCCGCCTCGACGATTGATGTTCGTGACCTGGGTGTTGCGCAGGCGGGTCAAATTCCCGGTGCCAGCAAAAGTTGCCGGATTTACGCACGGAGTAGTCGGGCACGGATCCCCTAGGTAGACGTTGCCGGAACCAACGCGATTTGGATTTTCAAGGCTGTAGAGTTTTTCACCCTTCGATCCACTGTAGTCCACGCCAACGATGACGTTTCTCGCCACTTCACGCTCAACCGAAAGACTGTAGAAGTGAGCGTATGCGGTGCGGATATGGGGATCTACGTTTCTCATGCTGCCCTTAGGCAATCCCTGAGACCCTGAAGACGCCCCCAGAGGGCCAAAGTTGTTGGTGGTAATCGGAAGTGATGCGATGTCAACAGGAGCGACCAGAGAAACCACCAAATAGCCCGGCGGATTCTGGATCACATTGAATGTGACGTTCCCGAAGTTCCTCTCATACCCGATTCCATAGCCGCCACGCAAGCTGGTCTTGCCGTCTCCGAAAACGTCCCAGGCAAAGCCGAGGCGCGGAGCGAAATTGTTCCAGTCTTTCGCCCATAACCCACCCACATTGCTCAACCGCGCAACGGAGATGTTGCCGTTTCGGATGGAGTGAAAGATATCCCCAGCGCTGGCGTCATAGTAGTTCGAGTCGAGGTTGGGGTTCTTGTTGTGCTGCACACCGTAGTAATCCCAGCGGACGCCGAGATTCAGAGTGAGCCTGCGCGATGCACGCCAGGAATCTTGCAAGTAGCCGCCGAATTCATGATAGCGGTTACTCCGGCTAAAGGGCGGCGCCGACGCCGGCAGAGTGATGCTGCACAGGGGTGTGACGGTAGCAGGATCGCGGAAGTTATCGCACGGCAGTTTGCCCTGCGGATCGACCGCCACCTGGAATTGACGGAGCACGCCCTTAAAGAACCGGTCCATGCCCGCCCCAAAACTGCTGGTGCTCAGAGTTTCCACGGCCTCTTGGTAGGCGCCAAACGTCCGGTTATCTCGAATATAGACGTAATTGCCTCCGAACCGGAAGGCGTGTTTTCCCGCGGTATAGCTGATATCGTGGTATGTCTGCACATAGTTCTGTGGCCCGCCGAAGGGGATCGCATTCCCCGGGGAGAACGGTGTGTAACCCGGGAAGTTGAGGAAATTCCCCAGGACAGTGGCGGGCGTGTTTCCGAACATATACAAAGTTGGGCCAACCGGGGCCTTGCCCAGCGGCTGCAGATTGTTCAATCGGTTGAACACAATTTTGGACTGAGTGACCAGCCTGGGCGAAAAAGTGTGGGTCAAAGACAGCAGAAAATTGTTATCGAAATTGCTCTGTCCGCCATCAAAGCCATCGTATACGCTGTTGACGTTCGATCCGATTGGGAAATTTGTTTTCTCGAAAGCATAGCGCCCGTAGAGCTGAGTTTTGCTGCTAAGGTTCCAGTCCACGCGGCCAACTACTTCGTAATCATTCTGCGGCGATTCAGCTCCCTGGTCCGTCGGGACGTTGTAGGACAACTTGTCAAAGAATGGCGCGTTCGGGTCGTAAGACGAACACGGTCCGCTTGTCCGGCCCGAGCAGGGATCAAAACCCTGAGCGATGAGCTGATTGCGTGAGAAAGTGCCCAGATTCTGGACGCCCGAGCGCACCGTTGCACCATTGAAGAAGGCCTGCGTGTTCGCATTCGAAGCAGCGAGCAGAGCGGCGTCTGGGATAAACACGATTGTCGGCCCAGCACTGCGAACGCGTAGCAGTTCGGTACTCTGGAAGAAGAACAGTTTGTCCTTTTTGACCGGTCCCCCAACCGAATAACCGAACTGATTCCTGGTGAAGACCGGTTTCTTAAGCCCGTTAGCATTGTTATCAAAAGTGTTGGCGGCAAGCCGAGAGACACGGTTGAACTCGTAAGCTGTGCCATGAATCTCGTTCGACCCGGATTTCGTTACCACGTTGATTACCCCGCCTGCGGCGCGCCCATACTCTGCCGTAAAGTTATTCGTCAGAACGCTGAACTCCTGCAGGGCGTCGAGCGGAACCTTTTGGCCAACGCCTGCCCCGAACTCGTCGTTGTTTGACGCTCCATCCAGAAGGATGTTGTTGGAGGCGGCGCGCAGGCCGTTGATCTGGTAACCCCCACCGCGAGTCGACAAGCCAGCGTCCGCGGTTGAAGAGACATTCCCTGCAGTACCAATCAGGTCATAGGGATTCCGGGTAAGGAGAGGCAATGCCTCAAGATTGCTCGAATCAATATTAGTGCTGAGCGTCTGCGTTTCAGTGTTGACGGCAACGGAGGTCGCTGAAACCTCAATGGTTTCGCTAACTTTACCGATCTGGAGTTTCAGGTCCAGGGATACTCTTCCGCCGGGGGCTAGATCAACTTGCTGGTCAAGCTTGGTAAATCCCTGGGCTTCCACCAAAACGGCATACCTTGCGGGCAGGAGGTTGGTCACAATAAATGCGCCGCGATCATCGGAGGCGGTTTCGCGCAGCGCGCCGGTTCCGATGTTGCGAACGACGATTTTGGCGTTAGGCACAGCAGCACCCTGTTGATCGAGAACGGTGCCGCTAATCTGGCCAGTTTCGGTCTGGCCGAAGGTGGGACTGACCAAACCGCCCGCTAGCAAGAGAACAGCGATTGCAACAAATGCACACACATGTAGACGAGAACTGCGCAGTAAACCTGCCATGAGTACCCTCCACTCGCTTAAGAGAAAACCGAGGCAACCACCCACAACATGGAGGCTGTATAATCTGTATTAGCTAGTTTTGTCAAGGGTATATAGCAAAGTTATCGAGTTTATCTAAACTTTCGAGGTACCAGAACTTGCCAGTGCACAGTCTGCTGCTCCGCGGGTGTGCGGGACAAGGTCGGCACCAACATGCATGACTCTTGGGTTGAGTTCTTGGTTCTTAGCTGCCGGATCGCGCTGCCCAAAGAGAGTAATAAAGAGGGAGAGAAAACGAAGCTACTTGGGTGGAGTTGCGTCGGCACCAAGACGCGCGACGGCGGCCTTGGCGCGCGCGGCGTCGCGCCCGTCGGGCTCTTCATCAAGGTAGAGTTGATATTCCTTCAACGCTTCGGACGGCTGCTGGGTCGCTTCAAGCGCTAGCGCCGTCACAATGTGCACACCGGCAAGGCCCTGGTGCGGAACGGAGTGCGCTTTGCGGGCGTGGGTGATGGCGTCGTTGTATTTGTGCAGAATGAGTTCCGCATTCGCGGCGGAGCTGAGAGCCCAGACATTCAATGGTTCATTTTCCAGGGACTTGACGAGAAGCTTGTCCGCTTCTTCATAATTGCGCTGTGCAAAGGAAATGCGCGCCAGATTTCGGTAGGCGGCGGGGAAATCGGGATTCAGCTCGATGGCTTTGGAAAATGACTTCCGGGCAGCGTCCACCTCATTCAGCTCAACTTCCACCATTCCCAGGCCGTTGTAGGCTAGGTCGTACTGCGGATACTCGCGAATGGCGGTTTCGAACAGGGTGCGGCTCTCTTGCCAGTGCTGTTGACGCATCGCCTCCCCCGCCTGTTCGAAAGCTTTCCGAGCCGGGGCGGGGACACGGAGGCGCAGCGCGGGAACCGGCCCGCGAGGCGATGTTTCACTCGTGCGGCGATCGGTCTCCGCGCGATGAACGCGAATGCGCTCCACATGGGAAGCCTCGTTGCGCACGATTTCAAGTTCACCATCGTACGGCCGGATATCCGGCCCTGTAATTCGAATGCGGTGCAGGCCGGCAAGCGCCTGGAACGACACCCGGCCATCGTTGTCGGTCAGCTTGCGGTCGGTAGCGCTGCTGGAACCAACGGAGTCCATTAGCTCCACCGTTACGTATCCGGCTTTTTCGGCGTCTCCATCGACGGTGATTATCAATCGCAGCGGCACGACTTTCGGAGCTTCCATGCGCTGCGCTTGACCCGCGCACACGCCAGCCATCGCCAGCATAACAACAACGCTTTGCAGAGGGCGCCACATGGGCGTGAAAAACTTTAGGACTGGATCTCTACAAGAATGGTAACACGCGGGCCCATAGAACGATGCGCGCTAGAGAAAAAAAAGGGGCCGGCCTTGCGGCCGACCCCCAGAGAGTAGACTCCGTCGGATTAGAAGGTGAAGTGAGCCTCCAACCGCAACTGGCGCGCGGTCTGGTAGACGGTCGGCAAGCCGTAGCGGTTCGCGAGCGTCATCGGTGTTCCGGTTTCGACAGGCGAAGCAAACGCCCCAGTGTGGTTGACGGCGTCCACGTAGTTGTAGGGCGTCATTATCTGGGCCCAGTTCACTTGCGGGTCTCCACTGAAGCGCGACGCCCTGGTCGGACTGACCAGTTGGCCACTGGAGGCGTTTACGTTTTCATTGACCGCGACCGCGCTGTGCTGGTTGAAGATGTTGTACACGTTCGCTCCCAACTTCAGCCGGTACCTCTCCGTCATTTTGAACTCGTGGGTCACCACGAAGTCGGTTTGGAAGTATGGATCGGTGCGAGCATTGTTAGTGATGCTAGACACCACAAAGTTGCCGCAGGTAAAGCATTGGGGCAGGTGGTTCGGATTTTTTGGATCGTTGGGGGCGAGGGGCTGGTAATCGCCCGGGGTCCGAGTGAAGTTGACGAGGTTGCCGCGGCCCTCGGCCCATTGGCAAGCGGACGATGTGCCCACCACGGGTAAGCAGGTGTTAATCGGCGTGCCCTGGAAGGCAGACTGAATCACACCGAAGTTGGTCTCCATCTTAAGCCACTTCACACGGTAGAACCCATATATCTTGCCGGTGTTTGGACGATCGGTGCTAAGCGGACCGTCGTCTATCTTGCCGTTTGGCAAGTAGGTCATGTTGGGCAGGTCGAACAGCCGAGTGTTGTTGGGATTATGGCGGCCGCCGTTACCGTCTGTGGGGTCGGTGTTCGTCAAGCCCGGGTAGTTGCCCGTAAGCTTGCTGTACGTGTAGCTCATGGACCCGTACCACTTCGCGGTGGCGCGGTGGGTCAGTCGGAACTCCAAACCATCGTACCGACGGATCGCCGGTACCACGCCCGGGCACTCCGCGCAGAACGGTCCTCCATTCGAGGTGGTAAGCAGATAGTTGTTTTGGTTCGCATCGGGGATAACGACCGGACGATGAAGGACGTCGGCGAACGCCGTGCCCGGATTGCCGATATAGAAGCCGAGATTGTCCGTGATGGACATGTCCTCGATGGCATTGTCCAGGCGCTTGCGCGAGTAACGCGTTTCCAAACTCCAGACCGGAGTGATGGCCCAGTCCACGCCGGTCACGAATTCGTGCTGGGACATGGGCTTCATGTTCGGATCGATGGCGGGATCACGCGGGTCCGCTTTGGTCGCGCGGTAGTCCACGTTTTCAATGAAGCGGCCTACGTTCACTCCTGGCGCCGGACCGGATGCCGGACAGCCTGCTCCGGTAGCTAGCGTAGGCGTGATCGTGGTGTAATCTGTGAAGTCCAGCGTATAGACACACTCGTGCCAGTAGTCTGACCCGAAGGAGCCGCGCGCCAGATTCATCTTCATGATGTCAAAGAACTTGCCATAGCTGGCGTAGATCTTCACTTTACCGTTGTGGAGAAGGTCGTAAGCAGCTCCGATGCGGGGAGCAATCTTATCCCCCCAGCCAAAGTTAACCGAAGGGAAACGCGTGGGATCATAAGGCGGCAGAGTCTCTGTGTCGAAGCGAACGCCGAGATTGAGGGTCAGGCCGCGTCCCACCGTCCAGGCGTCCTGGATGTACACGGCTTGGGCTGTTTGAGTGGTGGTACCAGTGTTTGACACATTGCCGCTACCAACAAAGAAGTAACCGTACCGGCCTCCGCAGAACCCGCTACCGAATTGCGCTTGGTTCTGCGCAATGATCGGGTCGCACGCGGTCGTGCTTGTCAGCGGGGTGTACTGCTGCCCCCAAGACAGGTCGACGACGTTCGTGTTGGCGGTGACGAGCACGTTGTTAGCCTGAGTCGACCAGAAATAGCCACCCTTGAACGTGTGGCTGCCCAGGAAATGTCCCACATAATAGGAAGCGTCTATGTTAAAGCTCTTGCGCTTGAAGGCGTCAAACTGGGTGGCGAAGTTATTGGGAATGTTAGAGAAATTAATGGTGTTGAAAGCAGACGCCGGGAACGGTTGACCGGTCAGATCCTTGCTGCCCGCGTTGACCGTACTGTCGTAGATATAGCGGGTGCCTTGGGGAACGCCGCGGCTTTCATTGTTGCTGAAAAAGTAGCCGTAGCGTGCACTGACCACCGCCTTGGACGTGGGAGTCCAGTCGCCACCGAAGGTGTACAGGGCGAGCGGGTTCACCGTGCCAAAGTCGGGACGGAAGGTGCCCGGATCGGTGCTTGAGCCGGTATTCAGCTGGCCGTAAGCGCTGTCCGCCACACCGAGCTGGCCCTGGGTCCGTGAATAGGCGTAGTTCCAACCGGCGAACAACCGCAATGAATTTATCGCGCGATAGTCCAAACTGTTGTACATGTTGTGCTGAAGGAAAGTGTTCGATAGCCTCCGAGGACCTGGGTTGGCTTTTGTAAACGTGGTTGTGCGGTTCGTGGTGTCGATCGTGGGAATGTAACTGCTGTAAAACCAAAGCCGGTCCTTGAATATGGGCCCGCCGATTTCATATCCCGGCTCGATAACCTTGCGGGAGTCCTTTTTAGGTATGTAGTACTCTGGCGTACCGTCTTGGCGTGTACCTGTAGAGAGGCTCGGGAGCGCGGGGTTGGGGTTGAGCCGCAGACCGCAAGACCTGTGCAAAGCGTCGTCAACGGCGTTAGTAAAGCCGCTGGCGCAGGGATCATTCGCGTCCAACGCCGAGCTCTGATAGTACACCTTGAGTTCGCCGTGATAGTCTTGCGTGCCGCGTTTCGGAACTGCGTTCACGACACCGCCGAGGGCGCCGCCGTACTCGGCCTCGAAGCTGCTGGACTTGATCTGTACTTCCTGGATGAAGTCCGGTTGGAAGTTCTTGCCTACGCCGCCGACGTTGACATTGGTGGTGTTGATGCCGTTAATCAAGTAGACGTTTTCGCCGTCGCTGGCCCCATCAATCTGGAAGCCGTTGGTGCGACTGCCCCTGGCGCTCTGTAAAGGCTCTTGCCGGGCGCCGGGAGCAAACGGAATCACGGATTGGAACGAGCGTCCTATGGGGATGCTCGAGAGATCGTCGCGCGTGACCGTGACGGCCACCTTGCTCTGTGTCACATCCACGGTAGGCGCCTCGCCGCGAACTTCGATCGTTTCGCTGACGGAACCGATCTCCAACGAGAAATCAATGTTCGGCAGGCGTCCCACGTCGAGCGAAACATCCTGGTGTTTTACCGCACGGAAGCCCTTCGCGCTAACGGTAAGCGTGTAGACGCCCGGCGGGAGGCTGCTGAAACGGTAAAAGCCCGTCGAGTCGGTTTCCGTTTTCTTGGATCCCAGCGCGGGACCAGAAATCTCCACTGAGGCGCCCACAATGACCGCGCCAGTCGAGTCCTTTACATACCCCTGAACCGCGGCCGTTGTTTCCTGTGAATACGCAAGCGGCGACAAGGCTAGCGCCGCCGAAGCCACTAGGACTACAGCCACCAACCAATGAGAAAAAAACACCAATGCAGACTTACAGCGAGGAAGGCCTAACATGGACCACTCTCCCACCACGAGAATTTTTGGAACCTGGGAACCAGTCAAAAGCTTGTGGGGTATATAAATCGTAACTAGGGCAATTGTCAAGGATAGATAACGTACATCTCAAAGTTAATTGTGCATGGTAGTTCCAGTACTCCCCCGGCCGGGGACACCGGCGCCAAGAGCGCCCAGTATAATTGTGTGCTGCGCGAATCAGTTCTTCACTCGCGGGGCCGTTTGAGCGGATCTGAGCACAGTACGCACCCATGGGGGGGCTCAGCCCCAGGCAGGGCCGCCCGATTGGCGCGGTTGGGAATTTGTGCGCGGCTATAAGCCGAGGGCTTGACACTTCAAACGCGCGGCGATTACATGCTGGTTTTGTGACTTGGCGGCGATTGCGGTGTGGCTCAACATTTGCGGCGGTTGTCGTTGTACTTGGGTGCGCTTGCGCTTTCGGTGCCGGCGATCCGAATCAGGGGTGGATTGAGGTACGTAGTCCGCACTTTGTGGTGTCCTCGAATGCTGGGGAGAAGGAAGCGCGGCGGATTGCGGACCAGTTTGAGCAGATTCGGACATTGTTTCACACTGCGTTTGCGAACCTTCGCGTTGATCCCGCGCAGCCGGTGCTGATCCTGGCGGCAAAGAACGAAAACACGATGAAGATGCTGCTTCCCGAGGACTGGGAGGTGAAGGGGCACGTTCATCCCGCGGGGTTGTACCAGCAAGGGGAGGACAAGCACTACGTGATTTTGCGCCTGGACTCCGAGGGCACAAATCCCTTTCACGCGCTGTATCACGAATATACGCACGCATTGTTGCACCTGAACTTTACAGGGCTGCCGCTATGGCTGGATGAGGGACTGGCGGAGTTTTACGGCAATTCACAGCTTGGGGAAAAGGAATCGAGAATAGGAACGATCGATGAAACGCACCTACGGATTCTCGGCCAGAACAAGCTGCTGCCGATCGAGACGCTG
>Ga0210400_10005108_pt1 | contig 11204 bp, 8 predicted proteins | sample IncBWH26MmetaG_FD_155456 | JGI IMG/M metagenome (GOLD analysis project Ga0210400, IMG submission 155456) | Forest soil microbial communities from Barre Woods Harvard Forest LTER site, Petersham, Massachusetts, United States - Inc-BW-H-26-M | ecosystem: Environmental > Terrestrial > Soil >...
CGGCGCAAAGTGGACGAACTGAGCGGAGGCAAAATCGCCTACGTACACGTGCCGGACACAAGCGTGGGCGGGTACAGGAACTTCAATCGATTTTATTTCGCGCAGGTAGGCAAGCAGGCGGCAGTGATCGACGAACGCTACAACCATGGCGGCTCGATCGCTGATTACATCATCGATGAACTGGAACGGCCGCTGCGCAACTGCGCGATCACGCGGGAAGGAGAGAAGTTCTGTTCGCCGCTGGCGCAAATCTACGGGCCGAAGACGATGATCATCAATGAGATGTCTGGGTCGGGCGGCGACGCACTGCCATGGATGTTCAAGCAGGATAAGGTGGGGCTGCTGGTGGGCACGCGGACTTGGGGCGGGTTGGTGGGAATATGGAATTACCCGCCGCTGCTGGACGGAGGATTTGTGACCGCGCCGCGCGGAGCGATTTACGGTCTGCATGGCGACTGGGAAGTGGAGAATCACGGCATCGCGCCGGATATTGAAGTGGAGAATGATCCGGCTTCGGTAGCAGCGGGACATGACGCGCAACTGGAGAAGGCGGTGCAGGTTACGCTGGAGGCGCTGAAGAAGAATCCGGTGGTGATTCCGGACCATCCGCCTTATCCGAATTATCATAAGAAGTGACTCGTGACTGGTGACTCGTGACCGGCAGACTCGTTTCGCTGCTGATTAAAGACGCGAGGTAGAATTCTTATGAGTTGCGGACATGGGGCGCAGCGGTGCTGCGCCCCTACCTTTTGAGGGTAAGACTTATGCCGGAGCTCCCTGAGGTCGAGACGGTTGCGCGAGGACTGCAGAAGTCCGTCGCGGGGCGGCGAATTCTGTCGGTACGGATGGGGAAGACGGATTTCATCGATGATCCGGCGGCGCTGGAGCAGCAGCTTCCGGGAAGACAGATTGAAAATGTGGAGCGGTACGGGAAATTCATGCTGCTGCGGCTTTCTGCGCGCACGGATACCGCTGCAGATTCGGAGAATGGCGAAGTGGGCGCGGCTTCGCTGCTGGTGCACCTGGGCATGACGGGGCAGCTCGCGCCGTACGCCGCGGCGCAGCCTTACGCGAAACATACGCACGTGTGGCTTGCGCTCGACGATGGACGGGAGCTGCGCTATACGGACCCACGCCGCTTTGGCCGCATCGCGTATCTTTCTGGGGCGCTGCTCGCGGAGGAATTGACCGCATTTGGCGCCGATCCGTTGTTGGTGAGCACTGAGGAATTTGCATCGCGAATCCGGTCGCGCAACGCGCAGATTAAAGCGCTGCTGCTGGATCAGAGCGTGTTGCGCGGCGTTGGCAACATCTATGCGGACGAAAGTTTGTGGCGGGCAAGGATCCATCCAATGCGGCGGGGAACAGAGCTGAGCACGAAGCAGGCGCAGGTGTTGCGGCGAGTCTTGCAGGATGTTTTGCGGAAGGCGATTTTGGCGCGCGGGTCGTCGATTTCCGATTTTCTTGACGCCGAGGGGCAGCCGGGAGAATATCAGCGGCACCATCGGGCCTATGGACGCGAAGGGAAGCGCTGTTACCGCTGCGGCGCGGCGATTCGGCGAGTCATTGTCGCAGGGCGGAGCAGCTATTTCTGCCCGAAATGCCAGCCGGCGCCGCGTTTGCCGAAGCAGCGCAAGCGGCGCGGGCCAGCGCGAAACGGTTGAGGGGCTTTCGCACGTCTAAGAAACCGAGTCGGAACGGCGGGAGCTTGCTGCCGCGTGGTGGAACCAGAAGCAAAATCCAGAGTTGCTTTGAGGTAGACGAATGAGCTTGCGTCGAATCAGCGTGCTTGTGTGCTGCGGCTTTTTGGTGCTGGCGGGGGTTTGCGGTGTTTTTGCGAAGGCGGCCGGCGATGAACAGAGTCCGTTTGCGGCGGCGGATGCGCAGATTCTCGGCGAGATTCGCGAACACAGCGAAGCGGCGGCGAACCTTGAATATTTGTCGGACAGTATCGGGGCGCGGCTAACGGGTTCGCCTCAGCTCAAGCAGGCGAATGACTGGACGCGGGATATGTTCACGAAGTACGGCGCGGTGAACGCTCACCTGGAGGGCTGGACGATGGAGCGTTCGTGGACGCGCGGGAAGGCGAGCGCGCGCATTGTAAGCCCCACGGAGCATCCTTTGACGATTGCATCGGCTGGCTGGTCGCCGAGCACGCCTGGAGCGATTACAGGGCCGGTGGTGTACTTCGATGCGAAGGAGAAAAAAGATTTTGGGAGGTTTCACGGCAAGCTGAAAGGCGCGATTGTCATTTACCAGGAGGCGGCCAGCCTTTCTCCGCCAAAGCCTGAGGATCCGCTCGCGCAAATGAGCCGGCCGATGCAGCAGCCTCCGGCGCGACTGGGAGAGCCTCCAGTCGAGGATCCGTATGCGGCTTTCCTGAAAGCGGCCAAGGAACGAACGGAGTTCTGGAAGCAGGAAGGAGTCGCGGCGGTGCTGCGCGATTCGAACAAGCCGCACGGTCTGCTGAACATGACGGACGCGAGCCTGGCGCGCTATGACATCGGACCGATCCCGACGGCGTTCATCACCGGAGAGGGCTATCGCACGATTTTCAGGATGCTGCAAAGGCATCTGCCGGTGCAGATCGAGATCGAAATGACGAACACCATCGGCAGCAAGCCGATGGTGGTGTACAACACGGTGGCGGAAATTCGCGGCTTGGAGAAGCCGGATGAGCTGGTCATTATCGGGGCGCACCTGGACTCGTGGGACTTGGGGACGGGCTCAACCGATAACGGCACCGGCTCGATGGCGGTGCTGGAGGCGGCACGCGCGCTGGCCAAGCTGAACCTGAAACCAAAGCGGACGATTCGGTTTGTACTGTTCGCCGGCGAAGAGCAAGGACTTTACGGCTCGCAGGAATATGTAAAGGCGCACCAGAACGAATTGGAGAAAATTTCCGGGGTGTTGGTGCACGATACCGGAACAGGCCGCGTGCTGACGCTGGGGCTGCACGACAATTACCAGGACCGCGAGTTGGTGGACCAGGTTCTCACGCCGCTGCAGGAATTGAAATTGCTCGAGCCGCGCATGGCACGCTCCTTTGGAACCGATCATCTGTCGTTCGATGAGGCCGGCGTGCCGGGATTCTTCTGCATCCAGGAACGCGCGGAATACAACCTTACGCACCACAGTCAATCGGACACGTTCGACAAAGTTTGGAAAGACGATCTGAATCAGGGGGCGCAAGTGTTGGCCGCATGGGCCTACAACACAGCGAACCTGCCAGGCATGCTTCCGCGACGGCCGCTACCCTACAACCCCGCCAAAGATGCGAAGAATCCGGATCCACCAAAATCCGATCCGGTTACGGAACTGGACACCAAGATTGTGGAACAGGTTAAAGCTGATGAGCCCGCACTGAAGGCGGATTTGACGTATTTGGCGGAGCACATCGGCCCGCGACTCACAGGCTCGCCAAAATTGGATGAAGCGAGCCACTGGACCATGGAGCAGTTCAAGGCCGCAGGGCTGGCGAACGCGCATCTCGAGGATTGGACGATTGCGAATAGCTGGACGCGCGGTCCCGCTTCCGGTCGCATCATTGCTCCCAGCGAAGAGATGCTCACTTTAGCGACAGCGGGATGGTCGCCAGGGACCAAGGGACCTGTGCGAGGGCCAGTGGTGGCCGTCACGTACGAGAAAGTGCAAGATCTCGAGCAGTACAAAGGCAAGCTGAAGGATGCGATTGTGCTCCTGGGGCCGCCAAGAGAAATGCAACCGCCCGAATTTCCCCTGAGCGCGCCATGGCACGACGGCGCGCTTCCCCTGAATCATCCCAAAAATGAGAAGCCCATCGATGCCAGGGCCTATCGAGAGGCGCGGCTGGCGGCGATGAAGCTGTTCGCGGAGGAAAAGGCGAACGCGGTGCTGATCGCCTCCGAGAAGCCATACGGACTGCTGAACATGGGGTCCGTTTCGCGGGAGTACCAACCCGCGCTCGTTCCTGTGGCATTTACCACGCGCGAAAATTACGAGCAGTTGTGGCACTTGCAAACGCAAGGGCGCGTCGAAGCCGAAGTAAATATCGAGGGAACCTTGAGCGGCAAGCCGGTGCAGGTGTACAACACCGTGGCGGAAATCCGCGGCACGGAGAAACCCGATGAGATTGTGATTATCGGCGCGCACCTGGATTCCTGGGATCTGGGCACCGGCGCTACAGACAATGGCACCGGGTCGATGGCGGTGCTTGCCGCCGCGCGGGCTTTACAAAAAGTGGGCGCAAAACCGAAACGAACGATCCGCTTTGTGCTGTTCACCGGCGAAGAGCAGGGTTTGAACGGCTCGCGCGCCTATGTGAAGGCGCACAAGGACGAGTTGCCCAAGATTTCCGGAGTGCTGGTGCACGATACCGGGACGGGCAAGGTGCTGACCATCGGCTTGATGGGAAATTATGGCGCGCGCGAGGCGATTGACCATGCGTTGTATCCTCTCGCCAAGGTGAAGGAGATCGGATTGGCGGAGCCGAGCTTGCGCAGCGAGGGAGGCTCCGACCACGTGCCGTTCAATGACGCGGGGGTGCCGGGATTCTGGTGCGTGCAGGACATCGCCGACTACGACAAGATGCATCACTCGCAGGCGGACACGCTTGAGCACGTGCGTTGGGATGACTTGACCGAAGGTGCGCAGGTGCTGGCGGTGTTTGCCTACAACGTCGCGCAGCTGCCGGACCTGCTGCCGAGGAAGCCCGCGAAAAACTAGACGTAGCGGAACGGGTGATATGCGAGCCGTCGTGCAAAGGGTGAGCCGCGCCAGTGTCACTGTCGAAGGACAAATCACCGGAGAAATCGGCGCCGGATTATTGGTGCTGCTCGGCGTGGGTAGGGAAGACACGCCCGCGGTGGCCGCGTCCATGGCGGAAAAAGTGGCCAACTTGCGCATCTTTGAGGATGACCAGGAGAAAATGAACCGGTCCCTGCTGGATGTGAAGGGCGCGGCACTGGTAGTTTCGCAATTCACGTTGTATGGTGACGCGCGCGGGCAGCGGCGCCCGAGCTTCATTTCCGCCGCGCAGCCGGAGCAAGCCGCGGCGTTGTACGAAGAATTCAATAAGGCTCTGCGCCGGCTTGGCATTACCGTGGCTACGGGAGTTTTTCAGGCGATGATGTCGGTGGAACTGGTCAATGAAGGCCCGGTCACAATTCTGCTCGACTCTGATAAGAAGTTTTAGAAACGGCGCCGCATCGTGGATGGAACGGCCATAAAAATTCGCAAAGCGCGGCGCGGCGATGCCGAGCGGCTCGCGCAGCTCACTGGTGAGCTGGGATATCCAGCTACTGCCGCGCAGATTGCCGTGAGATTGAGGCAGCTGACGCCGGTTTCAAAACATGCTGTCTTTGTCGCGGAATCTCCCGAGGCGGGCATGGGAGTGGTCGGCTGGGTGCACGTCAGCGTGTCGCATCTGCTGGAGAGCGATGTCCGGGCCGAGGTGAATGGGCTGATCGTTGCGGACGGACAGCGCAGCGCGGGAGCAGGAGCCAAGCTGCTAGAGGCGGCTGAGGCGTGGGCGCGGAGGCGCGGCTGCCGAGGGATGAACGTGCGCTCGAATGTAATCCGCGAGCGGGCCCACAAGTTTTACGAACGGCAAGGCTACGAGCATTACAAGAGCCAGAAGGCGTTCCGCAAGCCACTCTAGTTCAAGCGCCACCCAAGAGATTCCCGTCTGTGGGCCCACTCTAACGGGGACCGCCTTCCACCTTGATCTCAAACAACTTCGACCAGTTCTTGCCCGTGACGAATAACCTGTCTCCAGATTTGTCATACGCGATTCCACTCAATACGGCTTCGTCACCGTGCTGTTCCTTCGACACGATTGAAGTGAGATCAATCCACGCGACTACCTGCCCAGAGCGCGCGTCGATGCGAGCAATTCGCGGGGAGTGCCAAATATTGGCGAAGATTTCGCCTTTGACGTACTCCAACTCATTCAAATTCACGACGCCCTCGCCTCCCGCGTAGACTTCGAGCGTGCGTGTCACGCCAAACGAAACTGGATCAATGTAGCGGATTTTGTTGGTGCCGTCACTCTTGATCAGCGACCGATCATCGTGTGTGAGGCCCCAGCCTTCGGTGTCGTAAGGGAATTCCCCGACTTGGCGGAAGCTGCGAAGGTCATAGACGAACCCTTTTTTCGACAGCCACGTCAGCTGGTAGATTTTTCCGTGAAAAATCGTCAGCCCCTCGCCGAAGTATTGTGACGGAAGAGTGATCTTCTGGATGACTTGTCCGGTCTCCGGCACGACCTTACGCAGGGTCGACTGGCCAGCAATCCCGGTGCTTTCGTACAGATACTCGCCGTAATACTCCAATCCCTGCGTGAAGGCGCGCGGGTCATGGGGATAGGTCCGGATCACTTTCACGTCCAAAACCGGGATTTGTCCAGTTTTCTGAGGGATTGCAAGCGTGGGCACGGACCCCGCCGGGCCTATATCTTGCATGTCAGCGCAACCGCTTCCAGCCAGAGTAAGCGCGGCGAGCAACAGGGAACCCGAGTGGAGGCGCTGGAGCAAACGGTGCCGTTTCATTCGCTGGACAACAATACCGGAAAAGCTGCGGGATGATTATCTGGAATCGCAGGGCCGGCCCGAAGCGCGAACTGTATCGCAATACGATATACTAGACAGATGGCGGCGGAGATTACCACCGACGAATACCGGGCCTTGGCCGAGCTGCGCTATCGCATTCGGCATTTCCTGCATGAAGGGGATGCCGTCGCGCAGGCGGCAGGTTTGGAGCCGCAGCAGTATCTTCTGTTGCTTACGATCCGCGGACTGCCGCCCGGCGAAGAGGCGACCATCCGGACGTTGGCGGAGCGCCTGGCGCTGAAACATCACAGCGTAGGGGAGTTGATCGACCGCTTGGAGATACACGGCTACGTACGGCGCTCGCGTGGACGCGACGACCGGCGCCGCGTGCTGGTTTCATTGCTACCTCGCGGCGAGCGCTTGTTGGAACATGTAGCGCGGCATCGCATCGGCGAGCTGCGTTCGACCGGGCATGCGCTGGTGCGCGCGATCGACCAATTGCTGGAAAAAACTCCGCAAGCAACTCCCAAGAAGCCGCCGTCGAAGAGACGAAAGCGTATAAGGAAGAGATGAACCAAAACGGGAAGCAAGCTCAACAGCGTAGTGGCAAAGGGTGGGAGACGCTGGGCGATTTCACGACAACCACGCGGCTATTGCCGATTTCCGCCCTGGCGGTCGGCATCGGCACGGTTGCGGCGTTTGTCGCACTGGCTTTACTGCGTTTGATTGGACTTTTCACCAACCTCTTTTATTTCGGGCGCTGGAGTACGACGATGGTCTCGCCGGTCGGCAACCATCTTGGTATCTACAGCGTGTTAGTGCCCATCGGCGGGGCACTGATCATAGGCGTCATGGCGCGCTACGGCTCGGAGCGAATCCGCGGTCACGGAATTCCCGAGGCGATTGAGGCGATTCTGATCAACGGGAGCAGAGTCGAGCCGAAGGTGGCGATTCTGAAGCCGATTTCGTCGGCGATTTCCATTGGCTCAGGCGGGCCATTCGGAGCCGAAGGCCCCATCATCATGACTGGCGGAGCGTTCGGCTCGATGATTGCGCAGCTATTCCACCTGACCAGCGCGGAGCGAAAGACTTTGCTGGTGGCGGGCGCTGCCGCGGGAATGTCTGCGACCTTTGCGGCGCCGGTGGCTTCCGTGCTGTTGGCCGTGGAATTACTGCTCTTTGAATGGAAGCCGCGAAGCCTAATCCCGGTAGCGTTGGCGAGCGCCACGGCCGCTGTCCTGCGCCGATACTTGCTTGGCTTCGGCCCGCTATTTCCGGTTCCGGAGCATCCGCTCTTCATCGGTCCGAAGGGCTTGCTGGGGTGCGTGCTGGTTGGCTTGCTGGCGGGAGGGCTATCCGCGCTGCTGACGGTTTCCGTTTATGCGGCGGAAGATCTGTTTCAGCACTTGCGCATTCATTGGATGTGGTGGCCCGCATTCGGAGGCCTTGCCATTGGGCTCGGCGGCTTGATCTTTCCGCAGGCGCTTGGCGTCGGCTACGACACCATCGGCGGACTCCTGCAAGGGAGTGTGACGACCCATGTGATTCTCGGCGTACTGCTTGTGAAATGGTTTATCTGGGCCGTTTCACTTGGCTCCGGTACTTCGGGCGGCGTGCTGGCTCCCCTGCTGATGATGGGCGGCGCGCTCGGCGGTCTGGAAGCGATGATTCTGCCTAACGAGGGCGCCGGCTTTTGGCCGCTGATTAGCATGGGCGCGGTACTCGGTGGAACGATGCGCTCTCCCTTTACGAGCATCGTGTTTGCCTTTGAGTTGACTCACGATGGCAATGTGTTTTTGCCGCTTCTGGTCGGGAGCATCATCGCGCATGGATTCACCGTGCTGGTGTTGAAACGTTCGATACTGACGGAGAAAGTGGCGCGGCGCGGATATCACCTGAGCCGCGAGTACGCGGTAGACCCACTGGAGATTTTGTTCGTTCGCGAAGTAATGCGTACCAATGTGGTTGTGTTGCCCGCAGAGAGCACGATCGCCGAAGTACAACATTCGCTTCGCACAGACCACGGACAAGCGCAAAGGCTCTTGCCGGTTATCGATATAGATCGGCGGTTGGTGGGTGTCCTGACGCGCGGGGACATACGCGCTCTGGCGGGCAACAATGGAGATGCGCAGCGCGCGATCCGGGAGATAGCTCGGGAAGAAAGTGTTGCCGTTTACCCTGACGAACCGCTGCGAGTCGTCGTTTACCGGATGGCGGAGAAAGGCATTACGCGAATGCCCGTCGTGGAACGGGAAACGCAGGAGTTTCTCGGCTTGGTTTCGCTGGACGATCTGCTTAAGGCGCGGGCTCGGCACCTCGAAGAGGAGCGCCGCCGTGAGCGCCCGCTAAGGTTGAAGTTTCTCCTCCCCGGCGGAAGGGTCTCCAAAGAAGGTGCCGTGCGCCCTAGATGAAGAGGCGTCCTCCAGATCGACATCATCTACATCTTTCACGATTTAGCCGTTCGCACAGCAAATCACCCGGCCGTGCACTTCTGCGTGCCGCTAAAGCATCCAAAGGGAAACGGGAAAGCGTGCAGACAGAAGCTCATGATTTCTGAAGAGAACGCGCAGACGAGTACGAGACGGTGGCGAACGCCGTCGCAACGATGGGCCGCGCTGCTCAAGCAGCGCGAGGATCAGGTCTTTTTGCTGGTAACGCTGCTGATCGGCGCCCTGGTCGGCCTCTCGGTCGTGGCCTTCATCGTCTCGACCGAGAGATTTGGCGCACGGATTGATGCGACGGTAGCTGCGGCCTGGAGGCGGCTGGTTGTTCCCATTGTGGGTTCGCTATCGATGGGCTTCCTGCTCTTCAAGTATTTTCCGGACGCGCGCGGCAGCGGCGTGCCTCAAACAAAAGCGGCTTTGTTTGCGCGCGGGGGCGTGATTTCTCTGCGCACCGTGTTCGGCAAATTCTTCTGCACTTCGGCGACGCTGGCCAGTGGCATCCCGCTCGGCCGCGAAGGTCCTTCGGTGCAGGTCGGCGCCGGCATCGCGTCGGTGCTCGGACGCAAGCTGGGGCTCAGCCCTGAGAAGATAAAGGCGCTGATCCCGGTGGGTGCAGCGGCGGCCGTCGCCGCAGCCTTCAACACACCGCTGGCGGCGGTGCTGTTCGCGTTGGAAGAAGTCGTCGGAGACTTGCACGCACCGGTGCTCGGCTCCGTGGTGCTGGCTTCGGCGACTTCATGGGCCGTACTGAGGTTGTTGCTGGGCAACGATCCTCTGTTCAAAGTTCCCCAATATCAGCTGGTCAGCCCGGCGGAGTTCTTGATCTACGCGGTCCTCGGACTACTTGGCGGCTTGCTATCCGTCGCGTTTACCAAGCTGTTGCTCAAGCTCCGCGAGCGCTTTCTGCGGCTGCCGCAAAAAACGAAGTGGTTCCAGCCGGTCATCGGTGGAGTGGCTGTCGGCATCATGGGCTGGTTCGTGCCGCAGACCTTGGGGGTGGGCTACAGCTACGTCGGGCAGGTGCTCAACGGCGGGATGGCTCTCAAGCTGATGGTGCTGCTGCTGGTGCTCAAGCTTTTTGCCGTCGTCATCAGCTACGCATCCGGAAACGCCGGCGGCATCTTCGGGCCGGCGTTGTTCCTCGGCGCGATGCTGGGTGGAGCGATCGGTAGCGTGGCGCACAATTTGTTCCCCGGCCACGTAGCTACCGCGGGCGCCTATGCGTTGGTCGGCATGGGAACCGCGTTCGCCGGCATTGTGCGCGCCCCGATGACCTCCGTGGTGATGATATTCGAAACTACCCGAGATTATGCCGTGATCGTTCCTCTGATGATCTCCAATCTGGTCAGCTTTTTCATTTCATCGCGCTTGCAGCACCAGCCCATCTATGAAGTTCTTGCCTACCAGGACGGCATTCACTTGCCGACTGCGGAATCCCGCATCGCTGCGAGCCAGCGGCAAGTGATTCACGCCATGCGCCCAACGGACGAAGTACTAAAGGCAGAAATGACGATGCAAGAAGCCTTGGAGAGAATGTCAGGCAGCGCGCTGCGAGCCTGGCCGGTGATTGCTCAACGCGGCGTCGTCGGCATCGTGACCCTCGCTGCGTTGAAAAGGGCGGTTGCTGACGGACTGTCGAACACCAGGCTGATGGATTTGATCGAAAGGCGGGAATTTCTGCATCTGCATGCGGACCATTCGCTCACCGTGGCGCTGGAACGCATGGGAGCGGCGGGTGTAGACGCGCTGCCGGTAGTCAGCCGCGCAGATGTGCACAAATTGGAGGGAATTGTCGCACTGCAAGACGTGCTGAAGATTTACGGGTTTACCGCGCAAGATGAGCAGCCTTGCCCACCTTCCCCTTGAAGCCGTCACTGACGCCAGGATCACCGAGCAGACTAGAAACCGCCGCCGCCACCGCCGCCGAATCCGCCCCCGGAAGAGCCCCCACCCCCGGAAAAGCCCGAACCACCCGAGCTGCGCGGTGCGGAACTCATGACGCTGCCGGCGCGCGAGGACATATAGCCCAGATCGTTGGTGAACGTCATTGGATAGAAGTTCGGGCCGTACGACGAGCCGCGATACCATTGCGGCGGCTGGGTCATAATTCCCTGGAAGGCCCGGCTCCAGTTTTTCTCCACGCCGAGGGCCATTGCGAAGGGTAAGAACTTTTCGAACATTTCGGGGGTCTTGATCATGCGATTGAAGCGATCCGACTCCACGTGGACGAGGA
>Ga0210400_10005109_pt1 | contig 11203 bp, 9 predicted proteins | sample IncBWH26MmetaG_FD_155456 | JGI IMG/M metagenome (GOLD analysis project Ga0210400, IMG submission 155456) | Forest soil microbial communities from Barre Woods Harvard Forest LTER site, Petersham, Massachusetts, United States - Inc-BW-H-26-M | ecosystem: Environmental > Terrestrial > Soil >...
TCGCGGTGCCTTTCCACTGGTCAGACTTAAGCTCCGCGTGCACCGGAACGGTGATCTCGTGTTCGCTGCCGTGCAGCACGCAAACACCGTGAAGCTGCGTGCTGGATGTACCTTGCGGTTGCACTGTACCTTCCACGCGGTTGGGACGAAAAACAATCTCCGTAAACCGGCCGCTTTCGAGCACCTCTTTGTGCATTTTTTTGTCACGGGAGTCACTGCCACTCTGCCCGCTAGCGGCGTCGACCACAATTTCGCCATTAGCTTTGCCGGTGGCCGGTTCGAAGCGTAAGGTGCCGCGTTTGAGCGCAAATGTCCCGTGTACGGTGTGAAGGCTGCTGCTGACGCTGTAGTGCACGGTGCTCTGCGCCGGATCGACGGTCAGGACGATCTCGTTCGCGCTTGCTGCCTGCGCCGTTTGCGTAGCGTGCTGGGCCGCGGCGGCCGAAAGCACCACGGCAAAACCGAGTAGTGTGGCGCTTGTAACAAGACTTCCACGCAGTCTCTGCAAGCTCATCAGTTTTTCCTAGGCAACGACGAAGCGCCAGCCAAGCTGCGCCCCTGTCGCGGCAAGATGTCCCGGAGATGTGGCGCCCACATGAACCGCAAGGAGCCTCGCGAATAAATCCGGATGTTTTGCGAGCGCATGCATGGCGCGCTGACGCACCTTGGGCTGCCTATCCAGCAGCAGCAACAATCGTCCCATAAGCGTAGGCCGACGAGCCAGGCGCCTGTGCGCGGCTTGATACCTGCTGAGATCACCGCATTCGAGCGCATCGGCCAGCGCCGCGGCCTGATGAAAGCTGAGACAGAGCCCTTCGCCCGTGATGGCGTCCACACTTCCGGACGCATCCCCGATAAGCGCAACTCGATCCCGATAGACTCGCTCGAAGCCGCAAGTCAGCGTCACAGCTCCCGCCTCCGGGCTTGCTTCAGCCGACGCAAGGTGCTCGGCGAGCCTAGGGAAGTCCGCGGCAATGGATGCCGAGCGTACTCCAGCGTTCCGTGACATCACTACGACGCAAAGATCTTGGCGGCCCACCGGAGTCACATAAGCCTGCGCATTGCGGCCCCAGTAGATTTCAATGCAATCGGTCCAGGGTGCGATGTGATAGTGCCGGCGAAATGCGTAGCGCGGCCGAGGCAGCGCGGGAGCTTCAAGCCCACACCACCGACGAACTCGCGAGCGAATTCCGTCCGCGCCCACAACCCAACGCGCGGCGATCGTCTTCCCGCCCGCTATGGCGCCTTCGGGCGTAAGCCCGGTAACGGACGTCTTCCACAACAGCGTGACGCCCAGCCGTTGAGCTTGCTCGATCATTTTTTGGTGCAGCACCGGCCGCCGCAGGCCAATGCCCTCCCCAAATGGAAAACTTCCCTCGACTTGCACCCTTTCTCCAAGGAAGCGAATTCCACGGAAAGCAAAACCCTCCGCAGGATTGACGGTGACGCCGAGGTCCCGAAGAGCGGAAAGAGTATCCGGCATCAGTCCTTCGCCACAGGCTTTGTCGATGGGCGGTTCTGCCCCATCCGCCACGACAACCTCCATCCCTCGCTTTCGCGCGGCGATTGCGGCCGCAAGTCCCGCCGGCCCACCCCCGATGACAAACACGTCCGTTGCTCGGCCCATCCATGCTCCTCGACTAAGTCAGGCATTCCCTGACCACCAGTATTACATCCGGTTCGTGCTAAATATTGACGGCTCTCTTGGCCAGGCCCAGCGCCTCGGTCCAAAACGAGGGCGAAGAGTGCATCACATCGACGACACTGCGAATAGCCGCTACGAATTCATTGATCTCATCTTCCGTAACCACCAAAGGTGGCGCTACTTTCAGCACCATGAAATTGTTGCCGCAAATTTGCGTCAGCATTCCTTTGTCGCGAAACATCCTCATCACCACAATTTGACCAAACATCGCAGGGTGAATGGCCCGGAAGGACTCGAATGGAATTTTCAAGGTCAGCCTGGTGGGCGACTTGAATTCGATTCCGGAGAGCATGCCCAGCCCGCGGACTTCTTTCACCATCTCGAATGAAGAAAGCTCCTCGCGCAACCGCGTTCTCAGCATGTCGCCCAGAACGCCGGCGCGCTCGCCGAGCGACTGCTTCTCAAGCACGTCCAGGGTGGCCAGCCCGGCCCGCATCGACAGGCTGTTCTCACTAAATGTGGAGGTGTGCACGATCGCGCGTCGCAACGAAGAGTACACGCTTTCGTAGACGGCATCGGTCATCAGCGTGGCGCTTACGGGCATGAGGCCGCCGCTGAGAGCCTTGGCCAGGACGACGATGTCGGGCTTGACCCCCGCATGATGAGCGGCAAGAAATGGACCGGTGCGAAACATCCCGGTTTGCACTTCGTCGAGAACGAAAAGCGTGCCCGTCCGGCGGCAAAGTTCCTGCGCAGCTTGCAGATAGCCATCCGGCGCAAGATTGATTCCAGCCTCAGACTGAAGTGGTTCTACGATAAAGGCGGCAAAGCGTTTTGTGCTCAGTTCCCTTTCCAATGCGGACAAATCACCGAACGCCACCGCTGCTGTGTCCTCTAAAAGCGGTTCGAATCCGGAGCGCCAAAACGGATCCGTCATCAAAGACAGCGCGCCGGTTGTGAGCCCATGAAAGCTGCTCTTTGCGCAGAGCAAGCCGGCCCTGCGCGTGGCTGCTCGCGCAAATTTAATCGCGGCCTCCACACCCTCGCTGCCGCTGCTTCCAAAGAACACCTTGCGCAGTTCGCCGCCCGCCAGGTCGCAAAGTCTGCGGGCAAGCTCGCCGGCGAGTTCTGGCACATGGCTTTGCAGCATGGCCGGGCCGCAACGGTCCATTTCCTCTTTCAACGCTTGAATTACGTAAGGATGGTTGTGGCCGATATTGTGAACGCAGTAGCCGGAGAGATAATCGAGAACACGCCGCCCATCGGCGGTAAAAAGCTCCGTTCCAAAGCACCGGTCATACTTCACATTCATCTGCAGCAGGTTGAGGAGTGCCGTCCACCGGGGATTGACGTAAGTTGCATAGTCCGAAGCGGAGAAAATGGCTGCGGGAGCGTTGGTCATACCCCTCCAAAGATGCGAATGTTTGTAGCAAGGATGCCCATCAGACGATTCCGCACGCTCAAGATGCGGAATTCGTATACACGGGCTAGACGGATATCGCATTCAATGGGGGTACGTTCGCGGACACGCGCAGTCGCCAAGAAGTTACGCTGCCAAGACAAGTGGGCCTTGGCCCTGAATGAGTGGGGCATTAGCCCGATAAGTTCCTTTTATTCTCTTGCCTATCGCTATTAATTTGACTCATCACGCCGAAACCGGCATTCTGCTATTCGCCGTGGCGATCGAGATGCTCCACGTCGCCATCACGAAGAATCGCACGAATCACTTTCGTAGCTATACGGGGAAACCCAAGCGGATGATGGCGGCCTAGCCACAGTAAACAAGATTTCAGGCCATCATCCAGCAAGGATGATGGCCTTACGTTTTTAGCTTGAACTGCCATCGAGCGGAGGGGACTTGCAGTGACCCAGACAGCGCCAAAACCACGCAGCCATACCTTGATTGACGGTGCTAGTCGCGCCGGTGCTCGCGCCATGCTGCGCGCCTGCGGGCTTGGCGATGAAGACTTCACCAAGCCGCTGGTCGGCGTGGCCAATACCTGGATCGAAATCGGCCCATGCAACTACCACCTGCGCGAACTGGCCGAGCACGTAAAAGCTGGCGTCCGCGCCGCGGGCGGAACTCCGCTTGAATTCAATACCATATCCATCTCCGACGGCATCACCATGGGCACCGAGGGCATGCGCACCTCGTTGGTAAGCCGTGAAGTCATTGCCGATTCCATTGAGCTGGTATCGCGCGGAAATCTTTTCGACGCGTTGATCGTTCTCGTTGGCTGCGACAAGACGATTCCCGGCGGCGTTATGTCGCTCGCTCGACTCAATATTCCCGGACTCATTCTTTACGGCGGCTCCATCGCCCCGGGCCACTTCGAGGGCCATGCGGTAACCGTTCAAGATGTCTATGAAGCGATTGGGAAACACGCCCGCGGAGGAATCACTGACGCCCAACTCAAATCGCTTGAAACCGCGGCCTGCCCAGGAGCTGGCGCGTGCGGCGGCCAATTCACCGCCAACACCATGGCGCTGGTCTGCGAATTTCTGGGCATTGCCCCGATGGGATTGTCCAGCGTTCCCGCCACAAACGCCGCAAAGGGGCACGCTGGCCAACGCGCGGGCGAAATGGTCATGGACCTTCTCCGCCGCGACGTCACGCCGTCAAAAATCATCACCAAGGCCGCGATTGAAAATGCCATCGCGGGAGTAGCCGCCACAGGCGGTTCCACGAATTCCGTTCTTCATCTGCTGGCCATCGCCAGCGAAGCGAAGATCCCGCTATCCATCGACGATTTCGACCGCATTAGCTCTCGCGTTCCAATCCTCGCGGATCTGAAACCGGGCGGCCGCTTTGTCGCGGTCGATCTCTACGCCGCCGGGGGCACAGCCTTAGTGGCGAAGCGCATGCTCGAAGCCAAACTTCTTCACGGTGACAGTATTACCGTTACGGGCCGCACCCTGGCCGAAGAGGCCGCTGCCGCCAAAGAAGCTCCCAACCAGGAAGTAGTACGCACCGCCGCTGCTCCGATCAAGCCCACCGGTGGCCTCGTAATTCTAAAAGGCAATATCGCGCCCGAAGGCTGCGTCATCAAAGTCGCGGGCCACAACTTCCAGACCTTCAGCGGCCCTGCCCGAGTCTTCGACAATGAAGAGGCCGCGTTTGCCGCCGTGGAGAGCGGCAGCGTCAAATCCGGCGACGTTGTGGTGATCCGCTACGAAGGACCGAAGGGCGGCCCGGGAATGCGCGAGATGCTCCAGGTTACCGCGGCGCTGGTCGGCGCGGGACTCGGCGAGTCCGTGGCCCTGCTGACCGACGGCCGCTTTTCTGGCGCTACCCACGGCTTCATGGCTGGCCATGTCGCTCCGGAAGCCGCGACGGGCGGTCCCATTGCCGCCATCGCCGACGGCGACATCATTGCTTTTGACATTCCAAAGCGCACGCTCGACGTCAAGCTCACCGACGCCGAAATCCAGCGCCGCCTCTCCACCTGGAAAGCGCCTCAGCCGCGCTTCACCAGCGGCGTAATGGCCAAGTATGCCCTGCTCGTTTCGTCTTCATCGCTGGGCGCCATCACCGCCGTTCCCAAAACATTTTCAACCGCGGCTCAAACCGTCTCGAGGACATCATGAAGCTTACCGGCGCGGAAATTCTCTGTGAATCGCTGACCAAGCTTGGCGTTCGCCACATTTTTGGATATCCAGGCGGCGCGATTCTTCCCGTGTACGACGCGCTTGGCAAATCCAAGCTCCATCACATCCTCGTGCGCCACGAACAAGGCGCCACGCACATGGCCGACGGATACGCGCGAGCCAGCGGCGGCGTAGGCGTGGCTATGGCTACCTCCGGTCCCGGCGCCACCAACATGGTCACGGGCATTGCGACCGCCATGCTGGATTCTTCGCCGGTGGTTTGCATCACTGGACAGGTCAGCAGCAAGCTCCTCGGCTCCGACGCCTTCCAGGAAATCGATATCACCGGCATCACCATGCCGATCACAAAGCACAACGTGATCGTTTCCCGGGCCGAAGACATTGCGCGCACCGTTCGTGAAGCTTTCTTGATCGCCAATTCCGGCCGGCCCGGCCCCGTCCTCGTCGATATCACCAAGGACGCACAGCAGGCCTCGTGCGATTTCAACTGGGATACTTCCGCGCCGCAGCTTCCCCCCAAGCGCCAGCGCACCAACTACGAGCCAGCGGAGTTTGAGCGCGCTGTCGAGCTGCTCAACACCGCTAAGCGGCCGCTGATTCTTGCCGGTCACGGCATCATGGTTTCCGGCGCGATGCGCGTGTTCGACCAATTCGTGCACGCCGGCAATCTTCCCGTTGCCATGACGCTCCTGGGCATCGGCTGCTTCCCTGCCAGCGATCCTCTGAACCTCGGCATGATGGGCATGCATGGCGAAGCATGGGTCAATCACGCGATCCAGGAAGCCGACCTGCTCATCGCCGTTGGCATGCGCTTTGACGATCGCGTCACCGGCGATCTCCGCACCTATGCCAAGGAAGCGCGCAAGATTCACATCGAGATCGACCGCTCCGAGATCAACAAGAACGTGAAGGTCGACGCCGCGTTGGTCGGCGATGCCCGCGAAGTACTTGAACAGCTTCTCCCGCGTCTGGAACATCGCGAGCGAGGCGATTGGCTCGGCCACATCCGCGAACTCAAGGGTGATGCCGCCGTGCGCGACATCCAGGGCCTGCCCGACAACGGCCATCTCTACGCCGCCCACGTCATCAACGACCTCTGGAAGGAAACGCGTGGCGAGGCCATCGTCGTCACCGACGTCGGCCAACACCAGATGTGGGAGGCGCAGTATTACCACCACAATCAGCCACGCACGCTGGTGACTTCCGGCGGCCTCGGAACTATGGGATTCGCGCTCCCTGCGGCGATCGGCGCAAAATTCGCCAAGCCAGAATCCGATGTGTGGGTAGTGGTCGGCGACGGCGGTTTTCAGATGACCATGTCCGAACTGGCCACCATCGTCCAGGAAAAAATCAAAATCAACATCGCCATCATCAACAATGGCTTTCTCGGGATGGTTCGCCAGTGGCAGGAGTTTTTCTACGACAAGCGTTACGTAGCCACACCGCTGGTGGCGCCCGACTTCGCCGCGCTCGCCAACGCCTTCGGCATCCGGGGCGAACGCATTACCTCCCGGAACGAGGTCATTCCCACCATTCGCTCTGCCCGTGAATCGTCGGAGAGCGTGCTGATCGATTTCCGCGTGGAACAGGAAGATTCGGTTTACCCCATGGTGCCGGCGGGCGGCTCGCTGCACGAAATGATCCGCCGCCCGGACAGCCCGCTCGTGGAAACAGCTACGGAGCCATGATCGAGGACTTATGCAGACACTTGTCGCCTATGTAGAGAACAAGCCCGGCGTCCTGAACCGCGTTGCGTCACTCGCTCGCCGTTTGGCGATTAACATCGATTCGCTCACCGTCGGTCCCACGGAAAACGAAGAGATCGCGCGCATGACCATCGTCGCCCACACCGACGAAAAAGGCGCGCATCGCCTCGAGGCCAGCCTCGAAAAGCTCGTCGATGTGCTGCTCGCCGAAAACATCTCCGAGCGTTCTTTGCTCGAACGCGATCTCGCTCTGATCAAAGTCTCGGCCGACCAGCAATCGCGCCCGCACTTGATGGAGCTCATAAAAGTTTTCCGCGCCCGCGTCATCGATGTCGCGCCGGAGTCGCTCATCCTGGAAGTTTCCGGCACGGTGGACAAAATCGACGGCCTCCTCGAAGTGCTCCGCCCCTTCGGCGTTCTGGAAATGGCGCGCACGGGCCGCATCGCCATGACTCGTGGCAGCGACCTACTGCGCCCTCCGGAAGCACCGCTGAAAATCGCGGACACCCAACCGGCAGCCTCAGCACAGTAAGGCCGGCAACTGTAGCGGCCGTCTTCAGACGGCCGGCAGTAAACAATTTCAGAATCTTGCTCCATCGCTCGAAAGGAAAAAGAATGGCAAATCTCTATTACGACAATTCCGCGGATCTCGCTCTGATTCAAGGCAAGAAGGTCGCGATCATCGGTTACGGTTCCCAAGGTCACGCGCATGCCCTGAACCTTCGCGACAGCGGCGTCGCCGTGCGTGTCGGCTTGCAACCGGGCAGCGCCTCAGCTTCCAAAGCACAGAAAGAAGGCTTGACCGTCAACACTCCGGCCGAAGCCGCGGCTTGGGCCGACGTAATCATGATTCTTGCGCCGGACACCAAGCAGCCTAAGCTCTATCGCGATTCCATCGCGCCGCATCTCACGGGAGGCAAGACGCTAATGTTCGCGCACGGCTTCAATATTCGCTTTGGCGCCATCAAGCCACCCGCCAACGTCGATGTCTCCATGATCGCGCCCAAGGCTCCCGGCCATCGCGTTCGCGAAGTATTCACCGAAGGCGGCGGCACGCCCGCGCTTCTCGCTGTGGAACAGGACGCTTCCGGAAAAGCCAAGGCGCTCGCCCTTTCTTACGCGAAGGGCCTCGGCTGCACGCGCGCCGGCGTCCTCGAAACCACTTTCACCGAAGAAACCGAGACCGATCTCTTCGGCGAGCAAGCGGTTCTGTGCGGTGGTGTCAGCGAACTGATCAAAGCCGGGTTTGAGACGCTGGTTGAAGCTGGGTATCAGCCGGAAGTGGCCTACTTTGAATGCATGCACGAACTAAAGCTCATCGTCGACCTGATTTACCGCGGCGGCCTCAGCTACATGCGCTATTCCATCAGCGACACCGCCGAACAGGGAGATTACTCCGCCGGCCCAAGGATCATTACCCAGAAGACTCGCGAGGAGATGCGTAAGATTCTCTCCGAAATCCGCGACGGCAGCTTCGCCAAAAAATGGATCGAGGAAAACGATAAGGGCTGCCCCAATTTCTTGGCTACGCGGCAGCGCGAGCAAACCCACCCGATCGAACAACTGGGGCCCAAGCTTCGCGCCATGATGCCCTTCCTCCAACCCGTCGTCGCTCCCGGGCTTGCCACCAAGGCAGCGAGTTCCGAGAAATAGCGCGAGCAGCGTTCCGAAAAATTTGTCAAATTCGTGGCCGCGGCGTTGACATGCCAATCATTTTGCGCAATTCTCTCGCCGCATGAAAAAGACACCGGCCCACACTCAGATATCGACTATCAATCTTCCGGAACGCATCGACCAGCTCAGCGCTAAGCGCCAGGAAATTATTCGCCCCATCCTCGAGCACCCGCGCGAATATGTTCTCCTCAGCGTCCGCGCCATGGCCAAGCGCCTGCGCACCGACCCTGCGACGGTCGTGCGCATCGTTCGCGGGCTCGGCTTTTCCAGCTACCGCCAATTTCAACATCATCTGCACGAACTCTCGCTCGCTTTCGCCACCTCGCTCGACACCATGCAGGCAGGCACCCGCGATTCCAACATGCCGGAGTACGTTCGGGATTCACTTAGCCAAGACCTGAAAAATCTCCAGGGGTTGAAAAACAGCCTGGATGCGCAGCGCCTCGCCTCTTTGGCCAAGCGATTCTACGAAGCGCGCCGCATCGTCCTAGTGGCCAGCGATTTGGCTGCCGTCCTCGCCGAATACTTGGAATACCAGGTCAGCCTTCTCGGCCTGCCCATTTTTTCGGCGACCGCCGCCGGCCGCACCACGCACCTCACTCGCGCCGTTACCAAGCAGGATTTGGTTGTGGCCATCACCTTCCGCCGCGGCCTTCGCCAAACGGTCGAAGGCGTTCAGCAAGCGCGCGCTCATGGCGCCTACTGCATCGGCATCGCGGACACCTACCTTTCTCCTCTCGCCCGCGAATGCGACGAACTTTTCATCGCCTCCACGGAGTCCACCTCATTCGGCGCCTCCTACGTCGCTCCCATCTCTTTGCTGAACGCCATTCTCGCTGCCTGCGCCCAGTACCGACGTCCCCACACCCTCGCCCTCCTCAAAGAAATCGCCGAGGAACAGCGCAAGGGCTTCCGCTGGTACACCAGCTAGCATCACACTCATTTTTCGACCCCATTCAAAAACGTGTCATCCTCAGGCTACCCGACTTGTCCTGAGCGCCTTTGGCGAAGGGCGAGGGTAGCCGAAGGACCTCAACTTCTTATCAACCGACCACTGCTCCGATGAGGGCCGAGCTTCGCCGAGTTCCCTTCCGCATTCTGCCCTCCGCTAAAGGAGCCCCGAACCAGAAGCCAGTCATGTATCATGTCCCTCGGCCTGCCAAATCAAATGTCGCGTAACGACCATCCCTCCAGGATTCGCCTCTTTGTCCTCCATCTTTTCTTTTTCGCAGCCTCCTTCGTCATTACTGCCGCTTCCGGCGTCGCACAAGTCGGCCCATTCGCCTTCCCGGGCGCCACGCCCGCCGACATTCCGCAAGTGTGGCGTCCCCTGATTGGCGAGTACGGGCCAGAACATCCGTCTTTGATCGTTCTGGAAAAATCCGGCCACTTGGTCCTGCGCGAAATGGATGGCACGGAAACCATTTTGCACTCTGCGCCCAATGGAACGTTCACGCTCATAAAACCGACCGGCGCTCCCGTACCTGTTCACTTTGCTGGAGAAGCACAAAGTCACGTCAACAGCATTTCCATCGAAACCGTCACGTTTCAGCGCCGCAAGCTCGGCCCTGACGAAGGCCAAGTCTTCCGCATCCAACCCTCGCGCCCGATAGCTGACCTTCGCAAAGAAGCGCTGGCCGCCACGCCCCCTAACGAGGATGGCCGCTTCCGCGAACCCGACCTCGTCGACCTCGCGGCCCTCGATCCCGCCATTCATCTCGATATCCGCTACGCAACCACCAACGATTTCCTCGGCACGCCGGTCTACACCCAGGCCCGTGCCTTCCTCCAACGCCCCGCGGCCGATGCCCTTCTGCGCGCACTGCGTCGCCTCCAGCCCTACGGATACGCCTTGCTCATCCACGACGCCTACCGCCCCTGGTACGTGACCAAGATTTTCTGGGACGCCACTCCACCGGAAGGAAAAATCTTCGTCGCCGATCCCGCGCAGGGCTCGCGCCACAATCGCGGCTGCGCCGTCGATCTCACCCTCTACGAATTGAAAACCGGCAAGCCAGTCCAGATGCCCGGCACGTACGATGAAATGTCCCCACGCTCGTTCCCCGATTATCCCGGTGGAACTTCGCTACAGCGCTGGCATCGCGACCTGCTCCGCTGGGCTATGGAATCCGAAGGCTTTACCGTGTATGACCATGAGTGGTGGCATTTCGATTACAAAGATTGGCGCGAGTACCCAATCTTGAATGCGCCGTTTGAAGGGCTACAATTCAGCAAAAAATAGTTTTGGGCGACTGCCCGTCACGGTCTTGGAGGAGCCGCTCTTGCGAAATTACCCCCGAAAGCTGTTTGCGTCTTGCGCCGCCATAGCCTTGCTGCTGCTGTCGGGGCACATCCAGCACGTTCGCGCGCAAACCCCGGGAACGCTGGCCGAACGCATTCAAAAAGTAATGAGCCGCCCCGAATTCGCCCACGCAAACTTTGGAATCAAGTTCGTTTCGCTCGACACCGGCAAAGTCCTCTATTCGTTCAACGCCGACAAAATGTTCGTTCCCGCTTCGACCACCAAGCTTCTCACCGAAGGCGCCTTACTCGCCAAACTCGGCGCCGA